>Ga0116181_1000237_pt1 | contig 49172 bp, 46 predicted proteins | sample AD_UKC075_MetaG_FD_89752 | JGI IMG/M metagenome (GOLD analysis project Ga0116181, IMG submission 89752) | Active sludge microbial communities of municipal wastewater-treating anaerobic digesters from USA - AD_UKC075_MetaG | ecosystem: Engineered > Bioreactor > Anaerobic > Digestate | place: USA... | reverse complement strand
TCCGGAAACCCCCGAGACGCCGACAAAAAGCCCCAGGGGGATCTCCACGTCTATATTTTTCAGGTTATGCTCCTGGGCGCCCCGGATGCAGAGGCGGCGCTCCGTGGGCCTCCGGCGCCGCTGGGGAACGGAGATCTTTCTCCGCCCGGCCAGGTAGTCGCCGGTTATGGAGCCCGGGGTGGCCATGATCTCCTCCAGGGTGCCCTGGGCCACGATTCTCCCGCCATGGGCCCCGGCCCCGGGGCCGATGTCGACGATATGGTCGGCACAGCGAATGGTCCCCTCGTCGTGCTCCACGACAATGACGGTATTGCCCAGATCCCGCAGCTGCTGCAGTGTAGCCAGCAAGCGGGCGTTGTCCCGCAGGTGCAGCCCGATGCTGGGCTCGTCCAGGATGTAAATGACCCCCGTCAGCCCTGAACCGATCTGGGTGGCCAGGCGGATCCGCTGGGCTTCGCCCCCGGAAAGGGTTGCCGTGGCCCGGTCCAGGGTCAGGTACGGCAGGCCCACATTGCGCAGGAATTGCAGGCGCTCCTGGATCTCCTTCAGTACCCGCTCCCCGATCTGCCGTTCCCGGGGCGTAAGCTCCAGGGAGCTGAAAAAGAGGCCGGCCTGCTCCACGTTAAGGGCGGCCACTTCCGCAATATTGCGGCCTCCCACCAGCACGGAAAGGCTGGAGTCTTTAAGGCGCCGGCCCCGACACTGGTGGCAGGTCTTCTCCACCATGTACTGGGAGAGTTCCGCTCGCACCAACTCGGATTCGGTGTTATTGTAACGGCGCTCCAGCAGCTTGATGATGCCCGGAAATACTTTCCGGAAAATTCGGACCCGTCCAAAGCGATTCACGTAGCGAAAAGAGACGGGCTCGGGAAAGCCGTAGAAGAGCAACTCCCGCTGCTTCTCGCCCAGTTGCTTGAAGGGAAGGGCAGGATCAATCCCCAGCTGGCGCAGGGCCGCCTGCAAGAACTGCTGGTAATAGCCGCCGGAATTCCCCTTGAAGGGATGGATGGCTCCCTCCAGGACGGAGAGCTCCGGGAAGGGGATGATGAGCTCCGGGGAGAATTCCATCCGGGTTCCCAGGCCGCTGCATTCGGGGCAGGCGCCGTACGGGCTGTTAAAGGAAAAAATCCGCGGGCTGATCTCCTCGAAGCTGAACCCGCATTCCGGGCAGGCGAAACGCTCGCTGAAAAGATGCTCTCCGCCGCCCACCTCCTGGACCAGGACCAGGCCGTCGCCGATCTTGAGGGCTGTCTCCAGGGACTCGGCCAGACGGCCGGCCTCGTCTTCCCAGAGGATCAGGCGGTCCACCACCACCTCCAGGTTGTGCTTCTTGTTCTTGTCCAGGACAATCTCTTCTTCCAGTTCCCGGATCTCCCCGTCTACCCGGACGCGCACGAACCCCCGGCGGCGCATCTCTTCCAGGAGGCGGAGGTGCTCCCCCTTGCGCCCCCGGACCAGGGGAGCCAGAACCTGGAGGCGGGTCCCCTCGGGCAGAGTCATGATCTGGTCCACCATCTGCTGCACCACCTGCCGCTGGATGGGCCGGCGGCAGTGGGGGCAGTAGGGACGGCCGATGCGCGCATAGAGGAGGCGCATGTAATCGTAGATCTCCGTTACCGTGCCCACGGTGGAGCGGGGGTTGCGGCTGGCCGTCTTCTGGTCGATGGAGATGGCGGGGGAGAGCCCCTGGATCAGGTCCACATCGGGCTTCTCCATCTGCCCCAGGAACTGCCGGGCGTAAGCGGAGAGAGACTCCACGTAGCGGCGCTGCCCTTCGGCATAGATGGTATCAAAAGCTAGGGAGGACTTCCCCGAACCGCTGAGGCCGGTAAAAACGATCAGGGCATTGCGGGGCAGGTTCAGATTGATATTTTTTAAATTGTGTTCCCGGGCACCCCGGATAATGATTTCGTCAGGCATTTATTTCACCTCTCCCCCGGCGGCGCGCTTCCGGCGGGTCCCGGAAGCCGTGCCCCGCTGCTCCAGTTCAAAGATGATATCCCTCAGCTCGGCGGCTCTTTCGAAGCGCAGCTCCCGGGCCGCCGCCCTCATCTCCCGGCGCAGGTTTTGGAGCAGCCGCTGCCGCTTTTGAGGGCTGAGGTCCGCCGCGGCGGCCAGGTAATCTTCCTCCGGCTCCGCCGCCGCCGTGGCTTCGATGAGGGGGTATATGGGTTTGACGATGGTCCGGGGAGTAATCCCGTGCCTCCGGTTATACTCTTCCTGCTTCCGGCGGCGGCGCTCCGTCTCGTCGATGGCCCGGCGCATGGAGGGGGTAATCTGCTGGGCATACATGATCACCTTCCCCTCGGCGTTGCGGGCCGCCCGGCCGATGGTCTGGATCAGGGAGCGCTCCGAGCGCAAAAAGCCTTCCTTGTCGGCATCCAGGATGGCCACCAGGGAGACTTCGGGGAGGTCCAGCCCCTCCCGCAGCAGGTTGATCCCGATGAGCACGTCAAATTCGCCCAGGCGCAGCCCCCGGATAATGGACATGCGCTCCAGGGCGTCGATGTCGGAGTGCATGTAGCGCACCCGCAGCCCCAGCTCCCGGTAGTAGTCGGTCAGGTCCTCGGCCATGCGCTTGGTCATGGTGGTCACCAGGACCCGCTGGTTCCTGGCGGCCCGCCGGCGGATCTCCCCGTAGAGATCGTCCACCTGCCCCTCCACGGGGCGGACCTCCACGACAGGATCCACCAGGCCCGTGGGCCGGATGATCTGCTCCACCACGGCGCCGCTGTTTTCCAGCTCCCAATCCCCGGGGGTGGCGGAGATAAAGATGGCCTGGTTGATGAGGGATTCAAATTCTTCAAAGCGGAGCGGCCGGTTGTCCAGGGCGGAGGGGAGGCGGAAGCCGTGCTCCACCAGGGTGCTCTTGCGGGAAATGTCCCCCCGGTACATCCCGTGGATCTGGGGGATGGTGATATGGGACTCATCCACCACCACCAGGAAGTCGGGAGGGAAATAATCCAGCAGGGTGGCGGGGCGGCTTCCCGGAGGGCGGCCGTCCAGGTGGCGGGAGTAGTTTTCGATGCCGGTGCAGTAGCCGATCTCCTGCAGCATCTCCAGGTCGTAGCGCACCCGCTGTTCCAGCCGCTGCGCCTCCAGGAGCTTCCCCTCTCGCTTAAATTCCAGCAGCCGCTGGTGCAGCTCCTCTTCGATGTCTTTGACGGCCCGCCGCAGCTGTTCCGGGGCGGTAATATAATGGGTGGCCGGAAAGACGGCCACGTGGGAGCGCTCGCCGATAACCTTCCCGCTGACGGGATCCACCTCCCGCAGGCGCTCCACCTGGTCGCCGAACAGCTCCACCCGCAGGACGGCGTCGCTGCTGGAGGAGGGGAAGATCTCGATAACGTCCCCCCGGGCCCGAAAAGTGCCCCGGCGGAAGTCTATTTCATTGCGTTCATAGTGGATGGCCACCAGGCGGTCAAGGATCTCCTCCCGGCGGACCTGGCTGCCCACCCGCAGGGAGAGAACCTGGTCCCGGTACTCCTGAGGAGAGCCCAGGCCGTAAATGCAGGATACGCTGGCCACGATGATCACATCCCGCCGTTCCAGGAGCGCACTGGTGGCGGAATGCCTAAGTTTGTCAATCTCCTCGTTGATGGAGGAGTCTTTTTCGATATAGGTATCCGTTTGCGGCAGGTACGCTTCGGGCTGGTAGTAATCGTAGTAGCTAATAAAATATTCTACGGCGTTGTCGGGGAAAAGCTCCTTGAACTCGCTGCAGAGCTGGGCGGCCAGCAGCTTGTTGGGAGCGATAACCAGGGTCGGCCGCTGGACCCGGGCGATGACATTGGCGATGGTAAAGGTCTTCCCGGAGCCCGTCACCCCCAGCAGCGTCTGGTAGCGCAGGCCTTCCTGCAGGCCCTCCACCAGGGCCGAGATGGCCGGCCCCTGGTCTCCGGCGGGGACAAAACTGGTTTGCAATTTAAAGCAGGCCCCGTCTGGCATCCTTCTCCTCCGCCTCCTCGTATTTTTCGACATCTCTAATTATAGCACATGGCCGGGGCATAAAAAATAAGCCCTTTCCTGCAGGCAATCCCCTTCCGGAGAGGGCGGCCGCCGGCTTTCTCCCGGGAAGATCTAGCCGGGCTTTTTCCGGCTTAAACCTCGGTCCCCTGGGAAGGAAGACTCCCGTTTTTCCCGGGAAGCTTAACCCCGGCTTTTTTGGGAGAGCAGCCCACCACCTTTTTCCGGCCGGGGCCACTTCCGGCTTTTATCGGGAAGGACCGGCCTTCGCTCCCCACGGCTCTGCCGGTCCCCGCTTTCCGAAGCCCCGGGGGTTAAACCCAGCCTGAATTTGCCGGCATACTACTCCGGCAGCGGCAGCTTGCGACCCGGCCTGGTGCGTCAAACCCGGCCTAACTTGGCCGGCACCCTGGGCCCGCAGCTTTAAAACCCGTCCAACGTCTGGAAAACACCCCGGGCCGAGGGCAAACCCTTCACCCCAATGGAGGATAAAAGCCCTCCGCCTGGCGGCCGGTGGGAAGCGAAGCAGGTTCTTCCTGCACCTGGGGCCACAGCTTCCCTTTGCTGTCCGGAGGATATTGGATATTCTTCCGGGAACCGCTCCCCCGGCAGTCAGGGGCCTCGGCCGGCCTTTGCCGGGCCGGACCGGGAGGGTACGCTCTCCCGGCGCCTGGAGGCCTGCTGGCCGGCTTTGTTTTATCGATTTTCCGGGGGGATTCCCTTTGCCTGCTTAAATTTTCGCCCTTTTCCGCCGGAAAAATCCCCTACTGCAAGCGGGGAGGCTTCTCCAGGCGGTAGGGAAAGCGCTCCCCCGCCTGGCCGGCCTTATCCTCCCCGGTCTTGCTCTCCCTTTCCGGGGAGCCGGGGACCAGCAGCAAGAGCCGGGCCTGGTTTAATAAAGCTACGGCCTCCTGGATGAGTTCAGCGGCTTTCCGTTCTCGTGCGCTGCCGGCGCCCCCGTCTCCGCTCGGCCTTCGCTCCTCCATGGCGTTCACTCCTGCCTGTACCCTCCATTCTAACCAGAGGGGGAGAGGATTATGCCCCGGCCAGCTGCATAATCAAGATGGCCAGGCCGATGATAATGAAGAGAAAGGCGGTGCCCAGGCGGCGCCAGCGGGGATCGATGCGGCTAAAGAGGCGGGCTCCCAGGAAGATGGCCAGGGCGTGGTTTACCAGCATGGCCAGCATGGCCCCGGCAAATACCGCCAGGGGGTGGCCCAGGCTGGCCGCCAGGAGCAGGGCGGTCATCTGAGTCTTATCGCCCAGCTCCGCCAGAAAGATCAGGGCCGCAGTCTGGTAAAAGCCGGCCCGGCCCCCGGCTTCCTTCACTTCCTCGTCTTCCTGGCGGAAGAGAGTATAAAGGCCCATCAACACAAAAAAGAGCCCCGAGGCGATGGCAATGGCTGCCGTGGGGATATAAGCGGCGATTAATCCCCCCGCTCCCACCGCCAGCCCCAGGACCAGGCCCAGGCCCACCATGGCTCCGGCCAGAACCTGCAGGGGCGAGTAGCGGCAGGCCAGGGAGAGGGTAACCAGCTGCGTCTTATCGCCGAATTCGGCTACAAAAATACTGACAAAGGCGGCGACGGCAGCGGACAACATTGCCCATAATCACCTCGGATCCGTACTGTATTCCCTGGGGAAACCAGAAGGGAAACGGGCTAGCGGTGGTTCCAGGCCAGTTTTTCCCGCAGCCACTTCCAAAGGTCAGGCTTCTTGACCTCCACATAGATGGTTGAGGCGGCCGGGGGAACGAGAATGAGGCCCAGCCTTACCCCCCGGTAAAGATCGGCCCGGGAGCGGGAAACGGGAAGGGAATCGGGATCCGGCTGCTCCCGGAAACCGCCCTTGTTCAAGACGACACTAAAGGGGGCTCCTCCCCGGGTTCCCTCCAGGAGAACCATAAAGTAGCTTTCTTTTACTTTTTCAAAAAAGTCTTCATGGGAGTTCACCGGCATCCCGTTAACCCTTAAGATCCGGTCCCCCTCCTTCAATCCGGCCCTGGCCGCCGGGGAATCATCCAGGACCATCATGATTCCCACGCCCGGCTCCCCGGAAGCATAGCGGGGCTGCCGGGCAAACTCTTTCCGGTTCCCGTATACAATGAGCAGTTCGTGGCCCAGGGGTGCCAGGAGCGCGCCAAAAACCGCCAGGGGCGGGTAGGCCTGGGAGGCCAAGGCTACCAGCAGCAGGGCAACGCTGTATAAAGCCAGCATCCGGGCCGAATAAACCGACTTTTCCCGGGGCGAGGAAGAGAGGGCCAGGTCGGCGTAGCCGAGGCCGGCGGCCACGGGGATAATGGCATACTGGAGGATCTCTCCCAGGCCCGGCTGGATGGAGGGCTTGATAATGGGCCACCACTCGGGCATGGATACGCCCACCGCTTCCGAGGGCAGCACCACGGTAACCAGCAGCGCCGTCAGGGGCAAGGGCCAGAAACGCTGAAGGCTGAAGCCGCCCACCACCTGGCCGCCGGGCTTCTTTAAATAAATGGGGCTGCTCCCCCGGTGACCGCTAAAATAGATCAGCACCGCCTCCAGCAAGTGCAAAAGGGCGATGAGAACCAGCAGGGCGGGAATATTGATCTCCACCAGGCCGGCCAGGAGGGCGTTCCGGGCCAGGTGCGGGAATTTCCCGGAGATAAAGCGGGCCAGCAGGGCCGCGGCGGCGACAATCCCCCCGGCGTAAGAGAAGCAGAGAAAGCGGGGGTTAAACAGGAGCAGAAGGAGGGCTACCGGCCAGATAAAGTACAAACCGATGTGCTCCAGGGAGAGGCCCAGGAACAGCAGCACCGCGCTGACGACAAAGCCCCCGGCCACCCCCAGCCCCAGGGAAGTAAGGACCTGCTGCCCCACAGGGTTGATCACCCGGCCAAACATGGCCCGCTCCAGGTTGGCCACCCGCCGGTACTGGAAAAAAACCAGGAGGACCACCAGCCAGAAGACGGGGTTGATAAAGACAAAAGCAAAAGTCAAGAGGAAGATCCGGCCTATTTCCGACAAGCTCCCCTTACCTCCTTAACTGCGCCCACATTCCGGGACTGGTCAAAAGCTCCTCCGCCCGCTTCAACTGGGGGTCCCGCTCCCGGGCCGCTTCCTCCAAGGCCTCCCGGAAATGCAGCCAGGTGACATCATCAAAGATCCCGTTAACGGCTATCCCGGCCTTCGCCTGGAAGCGGGAAAGAGCGGAAGCGGTAGCCTGGTCGAAGATGCCGGTGGGCGATACGGAATAGCCCAGTTCCAAGAGCATCTCCTGCAGGAGCTTTACGGCGGCGCCGTACTGGCCCTTCTGCAGGCGGCCGGGAATGAAGGCGCGGTAAAATCTAAGGCTGGAGGAGAATTCCACTTCCAGATCGGGCTCCAGGCCCTGCCCTTGAATATCCCGGCCGGAGGGGGTAACGTACTTGGCGATGGTCAGGCGCAAGGCGCCGCCGTCGTCAAGCCGCGCCACGTTCTGGACCGTGGCTTTCCCGTAAGTCTTCGTGCCCACCAGCAGGGCGGCCTCTCGATCCTGCAGGGCACCGGCCAGGATCTCCGCTGCGCTGGCCGTTCTTTCGTTAACCAGGACGACCATAGGATAGGGGCGGGGAGAGGCATAAGAGTAGTGAATCTCCCTGACCTGGCCGTAGCGGTCCACCAGGCGGGTAATCTCCCCCTCGGGGACCAGCAGCTTGCAGACTTTAAGGGTCTCGCCCAGAAGCCCTCCCGGGTTGTCCCGCAGGTCCAGGATCAGCCCCTTCTCCAGCCCTTCCTCTTCCAGCTGCTGGAGATGATGGGTAAACTGCTCCCCGGTGAAGCTGTCGAAGCTGCTGATCCGGATATATCCCGGGCCGGAGGGCAGCCGGCGGGAGGTGACCGTCTCCGACTTTATATCTTCCCGGAGGAGGGAAAAGGTAAGGGGCTCCTCGGCGCCGGGCCTCTTAACCGTAATGGAGACCTGGCTGCCCCGGGGACCCCGCAGCAGTTCTGCGGCCTGGTCCACGTCCAGGCCTTCCAGCTCCACCCCGCCGATGCTGATAATCCGGTCCCCGGGAAAGAGCCCCGCCTTCTCCGCCGGGGTTCCCGGGATCAGGTCCAGGATCATAATGGAGCCGTCCACATCAATAATATGCACGCCAATTCCACTAAAAGAACCGGTGGTCCGTACTATGAACTCCTGGTATTCCTGGGGATCCAGGTAGCTGGTCAAGGGGTCTTCCAGGGACTGGACCATCCCTTGAATAGCCCCCCGGAGCAGGTCCTCGGGCTCGACGCTCTTATAGTAATCCCGGCTGATTAGTTCGAATACCCTGGTAAACGCCTTTAGCCCCGGCAGGGGTGCCATTTCTTCTTCCTCCTCCTGCCGGGGTTCGTCAGCTTCCTTGGAAGCCATGGTTTTCTGCTCCGCCAATTTATAAGCGGTGAACAGGTTGGTAGCGATCAGCAGAACGATCAGGACGACCAGGAGATGCTTGAGACGGATGCTCTGAAAGCGGATCACCGTTGCCTCCTGCCGGATTATTTTACCAGTTTAAAAGGAGTATGCTCCATTCACTGTCTAGTTATTATAACTCCAGCCCGACCAAAATGCCAGAAAAACAGAAAAGCGGTGTTATCGGCCTGTAATGCTGCCGCCATGTAAGCAGGCTGAAAGGAACGGCATTTTCTCAGTCCAAATCAAGCAATTTTGGGGTGACATTTTCACTGGCCGTTGATAAAACAGAAAAGGCGCCGGGCATGGGGCGCCTCCCGCCGCAGGCGCCTCCCGGAGGGACCGGCCGGAAAGGGGGCCCAGCCCCTGAACTTTTGGGAAGAGAGGAGGTTGTGCTCCTTGAACCTCCAGGGCGGGCCCGGGTCCCTGGAAAAAGCCGGCTTGAATCATAGGGGAAAAGCCGGCCCGGGATCATGGACGAAAAAGGTGGAGCTGGGCCAATGAAAAAAGAACCGGCCAGGAACCGTGGGGAAGGAGACGGGCTGGTGCCAGGGAAAAGGTTGGCCTGGGCCCATGGTGAAGAGGCCGGTTTAACCCATGGTAAAGAGGCAAGCCAAGGCCCCTGGAAAAAGGGCGGTCCCGAGCTCCCGGGCAAAGAGCCGGCTTGGGACCGGGAACAAACGGGCCCGGGGCCATGAAACAGGGGCGGTCCGGCATAGGACCGCCCCTGCCAGGTCATTTCTTTATTGACCCTAGAAATAATTCATCGGGTTGTAGCGGTAATCGGGGGCTCCGCTGCTGTAGTAGCGGTAAGGCGCCTTTTCGTATTCGCGGACTTCAAAGTGAAGGTGCGGACCGGTGCTGTACCCGGTGGATCCCACACGGCCGATCTGCTGCCCGCGGGTTACGACCTGTCCGACAGCTACGAAACGCTGGCTCAGGTGGCCGTATACCGTAACGGTGCCTCCCCCGTGATCGATCATGATATAGCTGCCGTAGCCTGTCAAGCCGCTGCGGCCGGCATCATATCCGGGAGCCGTGTTGTAGGAGCCGCCGGCGGTGGAGATGCCGGAGAAGATCACCTTGCCGTCCGCGGCGGCAAAGACAGGATTGTAGCCGCCGTAAGTGGCGATATCGATCCCCCCGTGATAGGATTTGGCGCCGGTAAAGGGATCGGAACGCCAGCCGAAGCCCGAGCTAATCCAGTAGGGAGCCTGCACGGGCCAGGCCATCTTCCCGACGACCCCGCCCAAATTGCTTTCGCTAATGAGCTGCTTGATCGAGTTGTCCAGGCGCTGCGCCTCTTGCTCCAGTTCCTGAATGGCCTTAATGCGGCTGGCGATCTCCTGCTGCAGATCGGCCAGAACCGCTTCCCGGGTGGACATCGTCCGCTGGATCTCCTGCTCCTTGGCCAGGCTCTGGCGCCGCATGCTTTCCAGTTCGTTCCGGCGCTGCTCCAGCTTAACCTTCTCCGCCTGGATCCGGTCTCGCTCCGCCTGGAATTCTTTCAAGAGGCTCATGTCGTTGGCGGCAATGGTCCGGAGATGGATCAGCCTGGTTAGAAAATCGCTAAAGGAAGTGGCGTTCAGGAGAACTTCATAGTATGTAACGGATCCCCGCTCGTAGATGGCCCGCACCCGCCGCTTGAGCAGGTTGTCCTGGCGCTCCAGCCGCTCCTCGGCTTCCTCCAGTTCCGCCTCGGTCTGGGCTATCTCCTCTTCAGTGCGGGCGATTTCCCGGGAGAGCCGGTTTTGCTCCTCCTTTAGGGCCGCCAGGTTGCGGTCCAGTTCTTTGAGTTCCTGTTTCAGAGCCTGCTCCCGGTCCTGCTGGGCGCGAAGATTTTTCCGCTCCTTCTCCAATTCCCTGCTAATCTCCTGCCGCTCCTGCTGCTTTTCTTGCAGAAGGCCGGCATAAACGGGCATGACCGAGGAGGCGATAAAGAGAAGCGCCAGCAGCAGGAACCAGAAAAGGATATGTTTTCTCTTCCCAAGTACCATCATATTCTCCTCCCTGATTTAAGGCTCGCTTTTTCGCTCTCTCTTTCTTTTTCTCTCTATAATTTTATATCGACCGGATTCCTGCAAAGCTAAACCTTCAGAAAACGACCCATGGAAAAAATGCTTCCCAGCACCCCCAGTCCCGTCCCCAGGGGGACAAGGTACTTGAACAACTGCAGCATGATGGTGGACAGGGGAATCAGGCTTAAAAAGGTCAGGTTCGCCGCATCCACCCATTGCAGGGCCGCCCCGTAAGAATAATAGAGAACCAGCAGGGGCAGCACCGCCCCGGCCAGGCCCAGGAACAGCCCTTCCAGCAGGAAAGGCCAGCGGATAAAGCTGTTGGTAGCCCCCACGTACTTCATGATCATAATCTCCCGGCGGCGCAGCAAGACCGTCAACCTGATGGTATGGGAAATCAAGAAGACGGCGGTCACCGCCAGCAAGACCATCAGGACGATGCCGATGATCTTTAAAGCCGTGGTCGTCTTAAAGAGATTCTCCACCGTCCCTTCGCCGTAAAGCACTTTCTCCACCGCCGGGTAGCCTTCGATCTCCTTGGCCACCGGGATCACCTCTTCCGGGACGGAGGTGCGGATTTCAAAGGAGTCGGGCAAGGGATTGTCCTCCGGATTTTCATAGCCGTCCAGGGAACCCGGGGGCAACTGCTCCTTCAACCGGTTCAGGGCCTCCTCCCGGGAGACAAAGCGAACCTCGGTAATGCTGTTATGGGCCACCAGCATCTGCCGCAGCTGGTTGCGCTCTTCTACGCCGGCGCTGTCATCGATCTGGACGGTGATCTCCACCTGGTTTTTCACCGTCTCCGCCATGTGGTTGATATTAAAGTTGACCGCCATAAAGGTACCCAGCATAAGCAGGGTAATGGCCACCACGCCCACGGAGGCGATACTCAACCATCTATTCCGGTAAAGGCTCTTAAAGGCTTCTCCCAGGAAGTAGAAAAAACTCTCAAAGGGCACGGATGTAAGCTCCTTTCTTCTCGTCTGATACCAGCCGCCCTTTTTCCAGGTAGATCACCCGCTTCTGAAAGCGATCCACAATTTCCTGGTCGTGGGTGGCCACCACGATGGTGGTCCCCTGAATATTTATGTCGCGTAAAATATTCATTACCTCCAGGGAGGTGTCGGGATCCAGGTTGCCCGTGGGCTCATCCGCTATAATCATGGCCGGACGGTTGACGATGGCCCGGGCAATCCCAACCCGCTGCTGCTCCCCGCCGGAGAGGTCGCAGACCCGGCAGCGCTCCTTATCTTTCAAGCCGACCATCTCCAAGACCCGGGGTACCCGCCGGCGAATTTCCCACCAGGGGGTGCCCGTTACCCGCAGGGCAAAGGCAATGTTGTCATAAGCGGTGCGCTCCTCCAGGAGCCGAAAATCCTGGAAAACGATGCCGATATTCCGCCGCAGGTAGGGAATCCGCCGCGCCGGAATGCGCTTCAGATCCTGGCCAAATACCTTTATGGTGCCACTGGTAGGAGCGATCTCCCGGATCATCAGCTTCAACAAGGTTGACTTGCCGGCCCCGCTGGCTCCCACAATAAAGACAAATTCGCCCCGGTTGATGGTAAGGTTGATGTTCTTCAAGACGTAGTCGCTGTTGTTGTCATAGCGTTGATACAGACCGGCAGTCTCAACCATGTCGGGCAGCACTCCCGTTAATTAACATAATTTAATACTTTTACGAACAATATTCGACAGCCGACGGCCATCTCCTCTCCCTATTATTAAAAAAAATTAATTTTTACAATAAAAACCTGCCATTTTAGGCAGGTTTTTCATGAAAAAACGAGTTTTCAAGAGAAAGGCTTCTCAGATTTCTTTTTTTATCCAGGGCATCATCGCCCGCAGCTCCCGCCCGACTTTCTCCAGGAGGTGCTCCTGATCGGCCCGGCGCAGGGAGTTGAACACCGGGCGACCGGCCTGGTTTTCCAGGATCCACTCCCGGGCAAAGCTCCCCGCCTGGATCTCCCAGAGAATGGCCTCCATCTCCCGGCGCACCTCGGGTCCCACAATGCGCGGCCCCCGAGTTAAATCTCCGTATTCGGCGGTATCGCTTACGGAGTAGCGCATCAGGGAGAGCCCCCCCTCGTAAATCAGGTCCACGATGAGCTTTAGCTCGTGGAGGCATTCAAAGTAGGCCACATGGGGCTGGTAGCCTGCCTGCACCAGGGTTTCAAAGGCCGCCTTGATCAGGGCGGTAATCCCGCCGCAGAGGATTACCTGTTCGCCGAAGAGATCCGTCTCCGTTTCCTCTTTAAAGGTGGTCTCGATAACCCCCGCCCGGGTGGAGCCGATGGCGGCGGCGTAAGAGAGAGCCAGGGGGTGGGCTTGGCCGGTATAATCCTGGTGGATGGCCACCAGGGAGGGGACCCCCTTCCCTTCCTTGTACATGCGGCGGAGGAGGTGGCCCGGGCTCTTGGGAGCCACCATGAAGACGTCCACTTCCGCCGGGGGGACAATCTGGCCGTACAGGATATTGAAGCCGTGGGCGAAGCCGATGGCCTTCCCGGGAGAGAGGTGGGGAAGAACTTCGCGGTAAACTTCGGGCTGCACATTGTCGCCCACCAGGAACATGATCACCTCCGCCGCGGCGGCGGCTTCTTTGACGGAAGCCACTTCCAGGCCGTCGGCGGCGGCCCGCTCCCTGCTCTTGCTGCCCTCGTAGAGGCCCACCACTACCTGGACGCCGCTGTCCTTCAAGTTTTGGGCATGGGCGTGCCCCTGGCTGCCGTAGCCGAGCACGGCAACTTTCTTCTTCTTGATCAGGTTGAGATCCACATCCTTGTCGTAGTAAATCTTGAGCATCTCTCCATTCCTCCTTGGGCGCTTTAAGCTCTGAATTTGGACAACAGACCTTCGGCCCGGGCGGCGATATGCTGCGCGGTAAGCCCGTAGTATTCCAGGAGTTCTCCGGGCTTCCCGGACTGGCCAAAGCAGTCGGGGACCCCCACGCGGCCGAGGGGGACGGGGCACTCCTCGCCCAGGACCTCGGCCACGGCTCCTCCCAGGCCGCCGATAATATTGTGTTCTTCCACCGTTATTACCGCCCCCGTCTCCCGGGCGGCGGCCACCACCAGCTCCCGGTCCAGGGGCTTGACGGTGTGCAGGTGGATTACCCGGGGATCCAGCCCCCGGCCGCGCAAAATCTCCGCCGCTTCCAGGGCCGGGCCGGCCATGATCCCGGTGGAGATCAGGGTCAGGTCCCCCCCGGCGCGGAGCAGGATTCCCTTCCCGATCTGGAAGGGAACCTCCTCGGGAATAACCTGGGGCACCTTGGAACGTCCCAGGCGGAGGTAAACGGGACCCGGCCAGGCCGCCGCCGCCAGGGTGGCTTTCCGGGCTTCCGGAGCATCGGCGGGACAGAGCACGGTCATGTTGGGAAGAGCTCTCATCAAGGCCAGGTCTTCCAGAGCCTGGTGCGAGGCCCCGTCCTCCCCTACGGTTATCCCGCTATGGCTGCCGGCAATCTTCACATTGAGGGCGGGATAGGCCACCGAGTTGCGGATCTGGTCGTAGACCCGGCCTGTGGCAAAAACGGCAAAAGTGCTGGCAAAGGGTATTTTGCCGCAGGCGGCCAGGCCGGCGGCCACCCCGATGAGGTTGGCCTCGGCCACCCCCAGGTTGAAAAACCGCTCGGGGTACTGCTGGGCAAACTTGGCCGAATATGTAGACTTGGAAAGATCGGCGTCCAGGGCCACGATCCGGACATCCTGGCGCCCCAGTTCCACTAGCGCCTCCCCATAAGCTTCCCGGGTTGCTTTCAACAGGCTCCCTCCTTTGCCCCATTCTCCAGGTCGCCCAGGGCCTCCTCCAGTTCCTGGGGAGAAGGGGCGACCCCGTGCCATTCGCTCCGGTTCTCCATGAAGGAGACCCCTTTCCCCTTTACCGTCCGGGCGATAACCATGAGCGGCTTGTCGGCCGGGGCGGCCTTCCGGTCCAAGGCCTCCAGGATCTCCGGAAAGTTGTGCCCGTCCACCCTCCGCACCTGCCAGCCAAAGGCTTCCCACTTGGCGGCAAGGGGATCCAGGGAGATAACCCGCTCCGTGGGGCCGTCGATCTGCAAGCCGTTCCAGTCCAGGATGGCGGTCAGGTTGCCCAGGCGGTAATGGGCCGCCGCCATGGCCGCTTCCCAGATCTGCCCCTCCTGGCATTCGCCGTCGCCCAGGATGGCGTATACCCGCCAGTCCGCCCGGTCCAGGCGGGCGGCCAGGGCCATGCCCGTGGCCACGGATAACCCCTGGCCCAGGGAACCGGTGGACATGTCCACCCCCGGCACCTTGTTCATATCGGGGTGTCCCTGCAGTTCCGAACCCAGCCGGCGCAGCCCTTCCAGCTTGGACCGGGGAAAGAAGCCCCGGACGGCCAACACGGCATAAAGAGCCGGGGCGGCATGCCCCTTGGAGAGGACCAGGCGGTCGCGGTGCGGCCACCGAGGGTCTTCGGGCTTCACGCGCAAAATGTTAAAATAAAGGGCCACCAGCAACTCCACCAGGGAAAGGGAGCCGCCCGGATGCCCGGAGCCCGCTGCGGCAATCATTTTTAGTATGTCCCGGCGCACCTCCCTGGCCTGCTGCTGCAACTGGTGAATTGACCGCGGCAGATCTGCTTCCATATCATTCTCTCCTTTCCGGTCCGGCAACCAGTCGGCGAAATCCTTCTCCGTAAACTTCGCCGGCGCTGCCGACGACGATAAAAGCTCCGGGGTCCACTTCCCTGACCATGGCGATAAGCTCGGTCACCTGCGGGCGGGTAACCACGCAGAGGAGCACCTCCTTCCGGCCGCCGGTGTACCCTCCCCTTCCGTCAATCCTGGTTACCCCGCGGTCCAGGGATTGAAGAATCCGGCGGTTGATCTCCTCCCCCTGGGTGGTAATAACCAGGATGGACTTGTTCAAGTTTAACCCCTCCTGTACCACGTCGATGACCCAGCTGCTGATAAAAAGGGAGAGGGCCGCGTACATGGCTACCTCGCCGCTAAAAGCAAACAAGGCCAGGGCGATAACCACCAGGTCGCTGCCAAAAAGACCCTGCCCGGGAGTAAGTCCCAGCAGCTTGTTCAAGATCAGGGAAAGCAGAGCGGTGCCCCCCGTGGAGCCCCGGGAGCGAAAAACCAGGCCCAAACCGATACCCATGATTACCCCGCCGTAAACGGAGGCCAGGAGCAAGTCGTCGGTCACCACCATGGGGAAGTAATAGGCCAGCAGCTCCACCAGGGCCGAAAGCAAAACGGCGCCCAGGATGCTCTGCAGGACCAGCCTCCGGCCCAGCATAAAATAGGAGGCGATAAAGATGGGGGTATTGACGGCGATGATGGTCAGGCCCACGGGTATATTAAAGAGGTGATAAAAAAGTACCCCCAGACCGCTGACTCCTCCTGCCGCCAGCCGGTGGGGAATCAGGAAAAAATGCAGGGCCACGGCCATGAGCAGGGTGCCCAGGACAATCCCGAGAAAGTCCTTGACACCGCGCTTAATCTGTTCCCGGTTCCATTTGGCCATCTTCCATACCCTCTTCGCTCCCCGGCTAGTGGGCGTTCTGCCGGCCCCTGTTCCGGGCCTGCCAGATTAGGAAGGCCTCCATGAACTGGTCCAGCTCGCCGTTCATTACCGCCTCCACCTGCCCCGTTTCTACACCGGTCCGGTGATCCTTGACCAGGGTAAAGGGGTGAAAAACATAGGTGCGGATCTGGCTGCCCCAGGCAATCTCCATCTGCTCTCCCCGCAAGGCGTTCAGTTCCTTCTCCTGAGCCTGGCGCTGCAGCTCCGCCAGGCGGGCCCGGAGAATGCGCATCGCTTGCTGGCGGTTGTGGTGCTGGGAACGATCCCGCTGGCAAGTAACGACAATGCCCGTGGGAATATGGGTTATGCGCACCGCCGAATCGGTCTTGTTGACATGCTGTCCCCCCGCCCCGCTGGCGCGAAAGGTGTCGATCTTCAGATCCTCAGGGTTGATGGTCCATTCCTCTTCGGGGACCTCGGGGATAACATCCACGGAGGCAAAAGAGGTGTGCCGGCGCCGGGCAGCATCAAAAGGAGAGATACGAATCAGGCGGTGCACCCCTTTTTCCGACTGGAGATAACCGTAAGCCGAGGGGCCTTTCACCAGCAAGGTGGCGCTCTTGATTCCCGCTTCGTCCCCGGGCAGCAGGTCCAGGAGCTCCACCTCCAGGCCCTTCTTCTCCGCCCAGCGGCTGTACATTCTCAGTAGCATCTCCGCCCAGTCCTGGGATTCAACGCCCCCGGCACCGGGATGAAGGGAAACAATGGCATTGCTGTGGTCATGTTTGCCGCTGAAAAGAGTCTCCAGTTCCAGGCGGTCCAGCTTCCGGGCAATCAACTGCAGCTGCCTGGCGGCCTCTTCCGTCAATTCGCCGCCCTCGCCCTCCTCTTCGGCCAACTCCAGGAGGACCTCCGCTTCTTCCAGCAGCTGCTCCAGTTCCCGGAGGGGCCGCAGCTGCTCCTTCAAGGCCCCGCTTTTCTTCAAGTATTCCTGAACCCTTCCGCCGTCTTCCCAGAAGGACGGCTCCGCCGCCTGCTCCTCCAGCCGGTTGAGCTGCTTCATTTTAGGCAGGTATTCAAAGAGAATCCCTCAGCCGGTACCAGCGCTGCTGTTGATCTTGCCACTCTTCCCGCAGCTCTTTGAGCATTTCGGGTTCCCCCTTCTCCATAAAGCTCTTATTTTCCACAGCATTTTTTATATTTTTTGCCGCTCCCACAAGGACAGGGATCGTTGCGCCCCACCTTCACGGAGACAGCGGCAGTCTTGCTTTGCCTGGCCGCCGTAGCGGGGCTGCCCCCCACGGGAACCGCCGCCGGGTGAACGGCATCGGTGGCCCCGATTACCGCCCGGCGCTGGGGCCGGGCGGCTACTTTTACGTGGTAAATATGGCGCACCACTTCGTCCTCGATGGAGCAGGTCATCGCTTCGAACATCTCGTAGCCTTCGTGGCGGTACTCCACTAAGGGGTCCCGCTGGCCATAGGCCCGCAGGTTAATCCCCTGGCGCAGGTCGTGCATCCCCTCCAGTTGATCCACCCAGTGGCTGTCCACGGTGCGCAGGAGCACCACCCGCTCCAGCTCGCGCATGATCTCGGCACCGATCTCCTGCTCCCGCTCCTCGTAAAAAGCCCGGGCCTCCTCCAGGAAGAGACGGCGCACCTCTTCCCGGTCCCGGTCCTGGATCTGCTCTACTTTTATTCTGCCCCGGCGCAGGAAATATTTTTCCGCCTCCTGGAGCAACTGCTCCGCCTCTTCTCTCTCCAGGAAGTTTTTATCCAGGAAATGGTTCTGGAGGCGGCGATCGATAACCGTCTCCACCATGTCCAGGATAACCTGGCGCATGTCCTCTCCTTCCAGGATGCGGCGCCGCTGGCCGTATATGGTCTCCCGCTGCTGGTTGAGCACATCGTCGTAGTCCAGCAGGTGCTTGCGGATTTCAAAGTTGCGCCCCTCCACCCGCTTCTGAGCCCGCTCGATAGCCCGGCTCACCAGGGGGTGATCGATGGGCTGGTCTTCCTCCATGCCGAAGCGATCCATCAGGCTGGAGATATTGTCCGCGCCGAAGAGGCGCATCAGGTCGTCCTGGAGGGAGATAAAGAACTGGGAGGATCCCGGGTCGCCCTGCCGGCCGGAGCGACCGCGCAGCTGGTTGTCGATGCGGCGGCTCTCGTGCCGCTCCGTGCCCAGTACATGCAGCCCCCCCAGGGCCAGCACTTCCTCCCGCTCCCGGGAGGTGGCCCGGCTCTCCTCCTCCAGCAACTCCCGTAAGCGCCGCTCTCTCTCCTCCAGCCCATGGGGATCCGTCTCCTCTTCCAGGGGCCCCATCTCTTTGATCAATCTTTCCCGGGCCCGGAACTCGGGGTTGCCCCCCAGGATAATGTCGGTCCCCCGGCCGGCCATGTTGGTGGAGATGGTAACGGCGCCCTTGCGGCCGGCCTGGGCGATGATCTCCGCTTCCCGGGCATGGTTGACGGCGTTGAGGACCTGGTGGGGAATGCCCTGGCGCTTCAGCATCTTGCTGAGCATCTCCGACTTCTCCACGGAGATGGTCCCCACCAGCACCGGCTGCCCCCGATCGTGGCGGGCCTTGATCTCCTCCACCACCGCCTTGAATTTGGCCCGTTCGGTCTTGTAAACCATGTCCGGCAGGTCCCGGCGGATCATGGGGCGGTTGGTGGGGATAACCACCACGTCCATGCCGTAAATTTTTCGAAACTCCTCTTCTTCCGTGGCCGCCGTCCCGGTCATGCCCGCCAGTTTCTTATACATGCGGAAGAAATTCTGGAAAGTGATGGAAGCCACCGTCCGGGTTTCATCCTGGACGGCGACGCCTTCCTTGGCTTCAATGGCCTGGTGGAGGCCGTCGGAGTAGCGCCGCCCCCACATCAAGCGGCCGGTGAACTCGTCGACAATGATCACCCGGCCGTCCTGCACCACGTATTCCACGTCCCGTTCGTAGAGGGAATAAGCCTTCAGCAGTTGGTGGATGCAGTGCAGGTGCTCGCCGGCGATCTCCTGGTCAATTTCTTCCTCCTCTTCCCCGGAGCCCGCCCGGGCAGCCTGCTCAAATCCCAGCAGGCGGGCCAGCTCGGGATTGCCCCGGACCAGCTCCCGGTAGCCTTTCTGGGAAACGGAGACCCCCCGGGTTACCTCGTCGATAACAAAGAACAGCTCTTCGTCCAGCAGGGGGATGCGCTTCTCCGTCATCAAGCGATGCTTGGTGCGCTCCACCAGCCGCTCCACCCCCGGCTCCCGGAGCAGGTTGAGCAGCCGCTTGTTTTTCGGGGCCCCGCGCCGGGCCAGGAAGAGCAGCTCCGCCGCTTCTTCGCGCCGGCCCGCCTCCAGGTGCTGCTGGGCCTGGGCCAGCAGCTCGTTGACCAGGCGCGCCTGCTTGCGCAGGAGGTTTTCCACGGCTCCCTTCCAGCGGGTATAATCCTGGCTGGATTCCACGCGGCTGCTGATGATGAGAGGGGTCCGGGCTTCGTCGATGAGGATGCTGTCCACCTCGTCGATAATGGCATAGTGCAGCTCCCGCTGCACCAACTGCTCTTTATAGAGCACCATGTTGTCCCGCAGGTAGTCAAAGCCCAGTTCGTTGTTGGTGGCGTAGACCACGTCGGCGGCATAGGCCTCCCGGCGCTGCTGCTGGGTCAGGCCGTGGACAATCAGGCCCACTTTTAAGCCCAGGAGGCGGTAGATGGGGCCCATCCATTCGCTGTCCCGCCGGGCCAGGTAATCGTTGACGGTGACGATATGCACCCCGCGGCCGGTGAGGGCATTCAGGTACGCCGGCATGGTGGCCACCAGGGTCTTTCCTTCTCCCGTTTTCATCTCGGCGATGCGCCCCTGGTGCAGGACCACCCCTCCCAGCACCTGGACATCGAAGGGGCGCATCCCCACGGTCCGGCGAGCGGCCTCCCGGGCCAGGGCAAAGGCCCGGGGCAAAATATCCTCCAGGGTCGCTCCCTTGGAGAGCTGTTCCTTGAAGAGAGCGGTCTGCCCGGCAAATTCGCCGGCATCCAGGGAGGCAAATTCCGGTTCCAGGGCGTTAACCTGCTCCACGAGCGGCTTGAGGCGGCGGACGGCCCGCTCATTGGCATCCCCAAAAATTCGGTTCAAGAGGCCCACGAAATACCCCTCCATCGTTGGCTACGCAAAAAGGAACCCTGCGGTTCCTCTACTCATTTGCAAGCCCGTAGCGTTATCTTATTTTACCAAAAGCTAATCTCAAAGACAAGGTCCACCGCCGGCGGGATCCAGCTCCAGGGAGAGGGCCCAAAGGCTTCCCGAAACCAGGGAGTGCCCCCCCAGGATTACCGGTATGGGGCAGGAAACGGCCTCCCGGGTAAACTCTCTCAGCCAGGGGTGTTGGATCTCCTTCCAGAGTCCCAGGTCCGACTTAAAGCGCTCCTCGGTGGAAAAAGCAAACTTGTGATGGGCCATCAGGACCCGGGTGTCGATAAAGGCGCAGCGGGCCACCTGGGAGAGGTAGCGGAAAAAGGCCGGGATCCCGGCTTCCTGAATCAGATAGCCCATGAGGGAGACCACCTCCCCCGATTGGAGCCGCCCCAGGGACTTCATCCCCCGCTCCTCGGAGAAGACGCGCAGCCGGAGCTTTAGGGTGGAGTTCAAGCGCTCCATTACCGGGGCGCCCACCCGGCCCATCAAGGCCACCTCCTGGTAGGAGCCGGCCAGCACCGCCTTGGCCCGGTTTAAAGTGCTGTAATCCAGGTCCAGCCCCTTTATGGCCTCCCTGGTGCGCGGGCCGCCAAAGGGGCTCCCGCCCAGCACCAGGATATCACTGGGCGTGTCCAGGTCAAAGAGAAGCCCCAGGGTATGGGGCATCAATTCCTGCTCCAGGCCTAACTGGTCCCGCAGGGTCATGGCCAGGGCGTTGTCCATGGGGGGGAGCTCCGCCTCTGCAATCCGGTCCGGGACATGGAAAGCCACAATGTCCGCCGACTGGGTGTTGTTGGTATAAACCAGGTTATCCCGCTCCTGGAGGCGGCGGCAGATGGAGATGATCTCGGAAACGGTGATGAGGGGGCAGCCGGCCCCGCTCAAGTAGAATACCTTCTTCAACTTCCGGTCCACAATAAGGTCCCGCAGGGCCGCCCCGAAGTGGAAGGAGGAGGGGGGGAGATCATTTAAGAATACCCGGACGTTCTCCGCCCGGGCCAGTTCCGCCAGTTCGCCGTCGTTGGTGACCAGGTAAACGGCATCGATAAGAGAGACCTGCTTCAGCTTTTCCAGGTTGTCGAGGAGAGCCGCCCGGCGTACGCCGGCAACCATTTTCTCCACGGGGCCCCCGGCGGCAATTCCCTCAAAGATTACGGCGCTGACATCGCCCGGCACACAACCGCCTCCCGCCCCGTCAATCGAAGTAATCGGGGTCTATAAGACCGTAGTTCCCGTCCTTCCGGCGGTAAAGAACATTTACCGCATCGTTGCTTTCGGAGTTGGCGAAAACAAAGAAGTCATGCCCCAGCAGGTTCATCTGCAGGATGGCTTCCTGGACATCCATGGGCTTCACCGGAAACCGCTTGGTTTTAACCACCTTCGGCTCGTCTTCCCCGGGATACTGCTCCTGCTCCGCCGGCTTTCCTTCAGCGAGGCGGCGGTTTTTGTTCCGCAGGGCCTTGCTCAAGCGGGTCTTATACTTGAGGGCTTGTTTCTCCAGCTTCTCCACAACCAAATCTATGGAGGCATACATGTCCCCGGTGCTCTCCTCGCCCCGCAGAAGCAGCCCGTCAAATCCCACGGTGACTTCCACGATATGCTCTTCCCGGATAACGCTGAGCACTACCTGGACATCGGTGGCTCCTTCCAAAAATTTTTCCAGCTTGCGAATTTTCTTCTCGGCATATGCTTTAAGGGCGGGTGTGACTTCGATATTTTTCCCTCTTACGGTAATATTCATTGGTCAATCCCCCTTGCCAATGCTGTTAACATTACTATTCCCCAATTGAGCAAAAATTCCTTCCCTGCTGCGGGGGGCGTCAGTCGTAGAGCAGCCGGTTGTAAGCAACTACGGCAGCGTAAACCGCTGCCCCCCGGCCATGCAAAACCGAGGCCGCCTCTTTAAGCGTGGCTCCCGTGGAATAGATGTCGTCCACCAGAAGCAGGAAGCTGCCCGGGCGGATATGGCCTTCCGGGGCAAAAGCCCCCTGGACGTTCAGGCGGCGCCGGCTCCTGGAAAGCCCCGTTTGGGAAGGCGTATCCCGCTCCCTCCGGAGCAGGGCGGCCACGGGGAGGTCCCAGACCCGGGCCACCTGCCGGGCCAAAAGCAAGGACTGGTTGAAGCCCCGTTCCGCCAGGCGGCGATGGTGCAGGGGCAAAGGGACCACCGCTTCCAGGGGCCAGGAGACGCTCTCCTGCAGGGAGCGGGCCAGCCACTGCCCCAGGGGGCGGGCCAGCCGGCGCTGGCCGCCGTACTTCAGGCGGTGCAGCAGGCGGCGCCAATCGCCTTCGTACCACAAGAGGGCAAAGAGCCCCTTCAAGGGGCCTTCGTTCCCACAGCGGCATCCGGCGTCCGCTGCCGGCTGCAGGCAGTAGGGGCAGAGCAGCCCGGGCTTTCGGACCCCGGGAAGGCAGCCGTCGCACAGGGGCGGCATCCGGCTCCCTCCCGGCAGCAGCCGGCGGCAGAGAAGGCAGCGGGGCGGGAAAATAAAATCCAGCAGCGGATCCAGCCCCCATATAATCCTATGCAGGGCAGCGGGCCGCTTCTCCAAAATATTTACCCCTTCTCCCATGACCGGGCTACAGGGCCTCGCGCAGCATGTCCTCCTTTGCTGCGGCCTAAAGAGCTTCGCGGAGCACGTCCACCTTATCCAGCCGTTCCCAGGGAAGATCCAGGTCGGGCCTCCCAAAATGGCCGTAGGCAGCCAGGGGCTGGTAAATGGGCCGGCAGAGATCGAAGGTTTCAATGATGGCCGCCGGGCGAAGATCGAAATGGCGGCGGATTAGCTCGCCAATCCTGGCCACGGGCACTTTTTCCGTGCCGAAGGTCTCCACCATCAGGGATACGGGCTGGGCAACGCCGATGGCATAGGCCACCTGGACAAGGCATTTCCGGGCCAGGCCCGCGGCCACGATATTTTTGGCCACGTAGCGGGCGGCGTAGGCGGCGGAACGATCCACCTTGGTGGGATCTTTCCCCGAGAAGGCTCCCCCGCCGTGGGGGGCAAAGCCGCCGTAGGTATCGACCATGATTTTGCGCCCGGTAAGGCCGGCGTCACCCTGGGGGCCGCCGATGACAAAGCGGCCGGTGGGGTTGACCAGGATCCGGGTCTGGGGCGACAGCAGCTCCGGGGGGATCTCCCGCAAGATGACGTGCTCCGTAATATCGGCCTTGATCTTTTCCAGGGAAACATCTTCCCGGTGTTGTGCCGAAACCACCACCGTATCCACCGCCACCGGGCTGCCGGATTCGTAGCGGACGGTTACCTGGGTCTTGCCGTCGGGACGCAAGTAGGGGAGAATTTTCTCCTTGCGCACCGCCGCCAGCCGCCGGGCCAGGCGGTGGGAAAGGGCGATGGGCATGGGCATTAACTCGGGAGTATCATCGCAGGCGAAGCCGATCATGATCCCCTGGTCTCCGGCGCCAATTTGATCATAGGGATCTCTGGAGCTCCCCGTTTTTACCTCCAGGGAACTGTTAACCCCCAGGGCAATATCCGGGGACTGTTCGTCGATGGAGCAGATTACGGCACAGGTATCGCCGTCAAAGCCGAACTTGGCCCGGGTATAGCCGATCTCCTTTACCTTGTCCCGGATGATGCGGGGTATATCCACATAGCAGGAGGTGGTTATTTCGCCGCACACAAATACCAGGCCGGTAGTAACCATGGTCTCCACCGCTGACCGGGCGTGACAGTCCTGCGCCAGCAAAGCATCAAGAATTGCATCGGAAATCTGGTCGGCCAACTTGTCGGGATGGCCTTCGGTAACCGATTCAGATGTAAACAAGAAATTTTGTCCGTTCACTGTCGCCGCCTCCTCGATTTAAAATAAAGAAAACCCCTTTCCGCAAGAGGTTTAACCGGACCTCTCATCGCTTAGGGCGAGTACCACCCCGCGGGACGGGAACCATGATTTCATCAATCCGGTTGCCGGAATTCATCGGGACTTCCCCTCCTTCCCTCTTGTTCAGAGCAGCTGTTTTGTTCAGTAATCGGATCTAAAGTACACCAAATTTTACTGGATGTCAAACTGGGCGGCCGGGACCGGCTTTATTCCTGCTCCCCGTTGGCGGCGCGCCGGAGCAGCTCCATTACCTCCTCATCGCTCACCTGGCTAAAGTCATCGTAAAACTGGCCCACGGCTTCAAACCAGGGGGGAGCAGAGAGGTAGTGGATTTCGTCCACCTCCCGGGAGAGGCTTTCCAGGGTTTCCGGAGGGCCTACGGGGACAGCCAGGACCAGGCGCTCCGGCCGGCTTTGCTTCAGGCCCCGCAAGGCGGCCCGGAGGGTAAAGCCCGTGGCCACCCCGTCGTCTACCAGGATTACCAGGCGGCCTTCCAGGGGCGGGGGAGGCACCTGGCCGCGGTACCGCTGCAGGCGGCGTTTAATCTCCTCTTCCGCCGCCCGGGAAGACTCCTGGATATACTCCCGGGATACATGCAGGCGCCGGACCAGGTCCTCGTTGAGCAGCAGGTAGCCTTCGGGGGAGAGGGCCCCGATGGCCAGCTCCGGGTTTTGGGGAGCCCCGATCTTTCTGGTAATATGCACCTCCAGGACACCCCCCAGGAGCTTCCAAATGGGGTAGGCCACCTCTACTCCTCCCCGGGGAACAGCCAGGATTGTCGGCGACCTGTTTTCGTAAGCCCTCAGCTTCTGGGCCAGCAACTCTCCCGCCTGCCGGCGGTTTTTAAAGCGCATCATCCCACCCCCAGCCTGGCAAGATTGCCGGAAGGCGCGAAGGAGAAAACTTGTCTCTTCCTCGGACGCGCCGCCCCGGCTCTCTCCTTGCTCTATATAATATAAGTTCACCAAAAGTCGCCGCAGCCCCTACGCCACGGCCATCATCATGACGATATTGCCCCGGCTATAAATTCACCAAAATACCCGGGCTTGGCCGGCCGGCTTTTCACATGATGCCTCCCGGCCTCTCTATATAAACCGGGAGCGCCGGCCGCCGGAGCAGGTCTTTCGCACCGGCAGGACCCGACTCCCTACAAGATCACCGGAATCCTCCGCTTGGGGAAAATCCCCTCTTCCTCCACCCGGCAGGCAAAAGCCGCCATCTTTACCCCCCGGCGGGCCGCCTGGCGCACTCTTTCGGCGAAAAGGGGGTCGGTGCCTTCGTTGGGCCGGAAGCAGGCGGCATCCTCCCGCTGCACCACGAATACCGCAGCGGCGCCGTACCCCAGGGCCGGGGCCTGCATCAGATCCTCCAGGTGCTTCCGGCCCCGGGCGGTGGGAGCATCGGGGAAAAGAGCGGTAGAACCTTGCACCAGGGTGACCGACTTCACCTCAACAAAGATCTCCCTCCCGCCGCGGCTTTCCAGAAGAAAATCCAGGCGGCTGCGCAAGAATTTAACCTCCGCCTGCTTCAGCCTTGCCGGGCCCAGCCCCAGGAGCCCCGGCTCCTCCAGGGCTTCACGAAAAAGGTTCCCGGCCATCCCCGATTCGATGCAGACCAGGACTTTCCTATGTTTTTGGACCTGCTCCACCAGGACCAGGTCGGCGAAGGTCTTGCGCCCTTTTCCGGGGGCGGGGCGCAAAAATACGGTAGCCCCTTCCGTTAAAAGCTCCTTCAGCCGCCCGGAATTGGGCACATGAACCGCTGCCACCTCCCCCTTGTACTCCACGGCGGCCAAAAAACGGTTGAGCCGCCGGACAAAGACAGCCCGTTCCAGTCCTTTCCACGCCGGCATGGTTAAAAGAGCTGCTGGAAGCAGCGGGCGGCTGCCTTCACGGCTTCTGAATCCTCAGGAAGTTCCAGCAGGGGCCGTCCCTGGAGATCGTATTCCACGATGAGGGGGTCGTAGGGAATTACTCCCCGCAGGGGGAGGGTCGCGGCTTCGATTTCCCCTTTCAGCGGCTCAATGCCCTCTTCCCCGACGCGGGTGACCACCAGGCCCATCTCCCCCACCTGGATCCCCACGTCGGAAACGATCTGGCGGATCCGGCCCGCCGAGCGAATGCCCCGGTAGGAGGCGTCGCTGGTCACCAGCAGGATATCCACCCGGGGGATAATCTTGCGGCTCAGATGCTCCAGGCCGGCCTCATTGTCAACCACGACGAAATCATAGCCTTTGCTTAACCGCTCCAGGTAGCGCTTGAGCAGGTCGTTGGGATAGCAGTAGCAGCCGGGGCCCTGGGGGTTTCCCATCACCAGCAAATCGAAGGCCTCGGTCTCAACCAGCGCCCGGCTGAGACGGTATTCCACGAAAAGATCCTTGGTCATCCCCGTAGGCACGGCGCCGGGCTTTTTGGTGTCTTCCAAGATGGTGCCGATGGTCTCCGCTACTTCAAGACCCAGGGTTTCATTCAAATTGGCGTTGGCATCGGCATCCACCGCCAGAATGCTCTTTCCCGGGTAGCGGCCCACCAGGTAGCGCACCAGCAGGGCACAAAGAGTGGTCTTCCCGGTGCCGCCTTTACCGGCCAGGGCAATATGCTTGTTCATTGCCAACCTCCTTGCCTGATACATTTTTCTGCAGCAGCCGCCCGGCAACAATTTTCTCCAGCTGGGCCAGGGTGTGGCAGGGCCACATCTCCACCCGTTGGGCAAAAGCCTTCACCGAGGCGTAGCAGCTCCATTCCGAAAAGGGGAGCGGGTTGAGCCAGAGTATCCTCTTGACCCTGGTCTTGACCCGGTCCAGAGCCTCCAGGGCTCGCGCCAGGGTCACGGTCCTGGTATCGCTCACCACGATGATGGTGGTACGCATGTTCAACAGGGAAGCATATTCGCCGGCCAGGGTTGACAGGGCGGAAGCGATGTTCGTCCCGCCGCCCCAGGTTTTGCTCCGGCGGACTAGCTGTTCTACGATCTGCCCCGGATCTCCTCCCTGGCGCAGCCGGGGAGTTAAATGCTCCAGGTTGTCGGAAAAGACAAAGAGCTCCAGGTTCTTGACGGAAGTCTGAAGGCCGTAGATGAACTGCAGGATCATGGTGCTGTAGCGGCTCATGGAGGCGGAGACATCGCCCAGGAAGAGAAGCTGCTGCCGGCGGGGCTGCTTGCGGCGGTACTTGATCTTGAACAGGCAGCCCCCGAATTGCAGGTTGTGGCGCAGGGTGCGGCGGAAATCTACGGCCCCGGCGCCGGATAGGCGCCGCTGGCGGCGCACCAGTTGACTGCTGACTTGCCGGGCCAGCCGGGCGATAAGCTCTTCCACCGCCGGCAGGTCCGCCTCCCGGATATCTTTCAGGTCCAGGTGCCGGAGTCCCGGCGCGCCAAGCTTGCTGCCGGCACCCCCTTCGCCGGCAGGGGCGTCGGCCCTGCTGCGCCAGTAGCGCAGTTGGCCCCGGACCACCGTCTCCAGAAGGGGGCGGAAACTGGCCTCCACTTTTTTCCCTTCTTCCGTGGCTTTGAGGAAGCGCTGCAAGCCGGCCTTGCCCTCTTCAGGGAGGGAGGCGTACCAGATCTTCTCGTCATCGGAAAGCTGCAGGGGTTCCCCTTTAAACTGCAGCGCCTCTCCCGCTTCTTCCAGCTGTTTTATAAGCTTTTCCTGCTGTTCCAGACGTTTTGTTTGCTGTTCTCGCGCCTGGAGGGGATCAAAAAAACGTTCAAAAAGGAGGTCAAAGATCTCCCGGTTTCGAGCCGACTTGGCCAGGGTGGCTCCCAGCGCCCCCTTGAAATGGTCCCGCCGGGCAAGGGAGAGGTGCTGCAGGGCCTGCAGGCAATCCAGGAGCTCCGCCGTCCCCACCTCAACCCCCGCGGCGCGCAGCTGCCCGGCAAAAGCGACCATCTGCCGCAAAAAAAGCTCCTCTTCCCGAGGGCTAGGGAGCACCGGCATCGCCTCCTGCCCGCCCCTGGCGCAAAACTTTATCCAGGCCCCGGGGACCGATCTCCCGGCGGAAATAGAGCTGATCTTGTCTTCTTTTGAGGAGCAGGTTGAGGGTATTGTCCACCAGCCCCCCGTCCAGGCTCCGGTGTTTCAGGGCAACCAGGGCCCTGGCCCAGTCCAAAGTTTCCGCAATGGACGGCTTTTTGCGCAGCTGCTCCTGCCGGCGCAGGTATTCCACCACCCTGGCGATCTCCCAGGCCAGGCGCTCTTCCACCCCGGGAACCTTGGCCTTGATAATCTTTATCTCTTCCTCCGGGGGAGGGAAATCCAGGTACAGGTAAAGGCAGCGCCTTTTTAGGCCGTCGGATAGTTCCCGCTCGCTGTTGCTGGTTAAAACCACCGCGGGAACGGTCCGGGCTGTTACGGTCCCGATTTCGGGAATCGAAACCTGGAAATCGGAGAGCACCTCAAAAAGGAAGGCCTCAAATTCGGGGTCGCACTTGTCAACTTCGTCGATGAGCAGAACCGGACGCTTGTCGCTGCGAATGGCCTTCAGCAGAGGCCTTTCCAGAAGATAGCGGGGTGAAAAGAGGTCCTCTTCCGCCACCTCCACCTCGGCGGAGCGATCTATCTGCAGGCGGAGCAGCTGGCGCTGGTAATTCCATTCATACAACGCCTTGGTTTCATCCAAGCCCTCGTAACACTGCAGGCGGATTAATTCCGTATTCAGCACCTGCGCCAGGGCTTTTCCCAGTTCCGTTTTGCCCACCCCGGGAGCTCCTTCAACCAGGAGCGGTTTCTGCAAAACCAGGGCCAGGTAGACGGTAAGCACCGTATTCTCTTCGCAAATGTAACCCACCCGGGCAAAACCCCGGCGGAGCTGTTCCATGGTCAGCTCCACCGCCATCCCTCCCCGTTCCCAGACTATTCTTACTATAATACAAATTGGAACAGGGCGCAAATGTCGAGCCGGCAAAAAGGGTGCGTTCTGCGCACCCTTTCCACTGAGCGGGGAGTTCTCTTTTTTAATGGGTAAGCTGCTCCGTCAGGCGGCGCCGGTTTTTTTCTTCCTCAATTTCGGCTTCAATTTCTAAAATTTTGGCAAGAATCGAAGCCTTTTCGGCACCCCTGGCGATGAAATACTCCCGCAGCAGGTTTTCCCTGGTTTCCGATAGGTTCAACAGCAAATCGCGCATCGTTTGGATAACCTCCTGGCTGTTTTACCCCTTATTTTTAACAATTTAGATAAATTTATACCCCCGTTCCCTTTACCTGCCGGCAGCCTGGATCAAATGAAGCTCCATGGGATCAGCTTTCCTCGTTTCGCAGGCAGCCTTTGCCGGCCGCCGGCTTTAATTATTGTTCTCAAAAAAGCAGGTCCCCGGTGAATTGCTCACCGGGGACCCAAAGCTTGGTTTTGCTTGGAGCCGGCAAGAGGACTCGAACCCCCAACATGCTGATTACGATTCAGCCGCTCTACCAATTGAGCTATGCCGGCATCATCAAATATTATAGCTTACAAAGGCCCCTATGGCAAGACCAGTAAAAATATATCCCGGGGAGGGTTCCGCTGATATATTTATACATTACATGTGCAGTTCATTTCTATTGACTTAGGCCCTCCTGCAGCCGCTTGCCTGCTCCAGGCAGAATCCGGGTAAAACCCGGGCGGTGAATATGCCGGGCAGCGCCGCCTTTTGCCCGTATAGCGACAACAAAGGCTGCTGCAGCACCAAATTTCTCGCCTTTCAATGCATAAAGTTGACAAAGTTGACGTGCCTGGCACTAGAGGGGTTTGAGCTGGAGATCGCCCCAGGCGGCGACTTTTTCTCCGCACAGGAGCAGGGCGCCGGTAAGTCCCGGGATGGAGCGAGCCAGTTCCAGGGCTTTTTTCAGATCTTCTTCTCCCCGGACGGCGTTGCCCAGGGCCGTGGCAGCGGCGTCGGCCAGGGCGGCGGAAGGGGAGAGGGCCACGGCGGCATCGGCCAGGCCAAAGCTGTGGGAAGGACCGAGCTTCCCGGAAGAGGTGCAGACGCCCAGGGGGGTCTGCCGGGGCTCAATCAGGAGGGCCAGCTTGCGGGCCAGGGAAGAGCCGGCGCCCAAAACCCCTACCAGGACCGGCTCCACGGCGGAGATAAAGATATCGCCCCCGTTTTCCACGATCACTTCCGGGGAGAGGGGCATCAGGAAGCGGCCAATTCTTTCGGCGATGGCTCCCGCCACGGAGGCCATGGGGCCGACCCCGACCAGGTTCCCGGCCCTGACCATCTCCAGGACCAGATCCGGAGCCGGGCCCGTCAGCAGGTAGGGCTCCAGGGTGACGGCCATCTCCGGGTGCTCTTCCAGGAACAGTTCCAGGGAGCGGCGCAGCCGCCAAACCTCCTGCTCCACCTGCCGGGGCAGGGAGGGGTGGAAAGAGCCTCTGGCCACGGCAATCCAGAGATCGGTCTGCTTGACCGCTAGCTGGAAGGAAGCAAAGCGCTCATTTTGTACCCCTCGACGGTAAAACCTTTTCGCCGTCATCGATCACCATCCAGCAAGGCCTCCATGGCCCTGGCCGGGCAGGCGCGCAGGCAGAGCTCGCAAACAACACACTTCTCTTCCTCAAAGCGAACGGTCATATCCGGCCGACTTAATACCAGCGCCCCGGAGGGACAGACTACGGAGCAGGCGCCGCACTGGGTGCAGCGTTCCTGGTTCCAAGTGATCTGCTGCTTGAGATTATATACTTTTACCCCACTTTCCTGAAGCCAGTCCAGGGCCTTGCGGAATTTATCCTCGTCGCCGCTGAGCTCCATAAAGAGGCGCCCTTCTTTACGCGGGTTAATATCGGCCCGCAGTATGTTTACCATCAAGTCATAGTCCTTGATCAGGTAATAGATAAACGGCTGTTCCACCAGGTTTGCCGGAAAATGCAGCACCAGTTTCTGTTTGACCATCGTTCCAGGCCTCCTCTCAATCCCGCTGGGGCAGCGGCTTCAAGGTTATATTCGACTCCACCGAAGGCAGAGGCGCCGAGGGTGCAGTCAGCAGGAACTGCCCCGTTTGAATCCACTCTTTCAAGGTCAAGGCAATTTCCCGGGCGCCGGAGTAGCTGGAAAGGGGCGCCGTGGGAACTCGGCAGCCATTGACGGTAATGATCCCACTCCTTAGTTCGGCGTAGCTCACGTAGCCCAGATTGCCTCCCTCCCGGTAGGGATAGGAGCGGCTGTAATCCACTATGGGGGCAACGATCTGATCGTCCCTGACGGAGCAGTAAGCCATAATCTCTTCGTTGAGGATGGGAATGGGTATGCCCAGCCCCACCTGGAGTGTGGCGCCGTACCCCAGGTAGCTCAGCCCCCTCAGCCAGCGACTGTTCATCTGTTTCAGATCGCCTATTACCGCCAGGGTCCCGGCCGGCACTTTGGGGATTCCTCCCTCGGTGCGCTCTACGCAAGGGTTGTGCTGGGTGCCGTGCCAGGCCACGTAGCCGATCCCGCCCCCCAGGAAAATCCGGGTGCCCAGGCCGATGGTTTTCAGATACGGGTCGTTAAACAGGGGACTCAACTGGCCGGAAGTGCTGTAGTTGGCATTTCCCAGCTTCGGCTTTAGAATACCCATGTAGGTATAGATGGTTTTTTCGGAAAGGTTGACGGCCACATTGTAATTCTGGTAGGCGTTGCGGGGATTGAAGAGGATGGCCTCGTTGATCTCCGCCAGCCGGATGGTGGTTTCAATTTCCTTCCGCGGGTAGCAGTCCGTACTGTAGGAGGCCGCCCGCAGGCGAATCTCTTTCCCCGCCACCAGATCTTCGATGACGTGACCCCCGCCGTAAACAAACTCGCCCGGATGGTTCCGGTTGCCCGGATCCGCGGCCGGGAGAGCCGTAGCCCCCAGGTAAGCGTCAACCGCCGCAATGCCTGCATAGGCAGGGACATCGTTCAGGTAGACTTCCGCCATTTTGATGCGCGGCTTCGGATGCCCGAAATTTAAGAAGACACCGGAGGAACACATAGGGCCGAAAGTGCCGGTCGTGACTACGTCCACCTCCGCCGCAGCCCGTTCCAGGCCTTTCTCTTCCACCAGGTCGATTACCTCTTCCGCGGTTAAGACTACCGCTTTCCCGGCCCTGATCTTCTCGTTGATCTCCTCATAAGTGCGGTGTACACCCATGGTCAATCCCTCCTCTGGTTTTTGATCATTATAACACTAGGCGGCGGGGACGTCATTACCCTTCTAAAAAAGAACCCTCCCAGGGGGAGGGTTTTGGGCGGGAAGCGGATTCCTTTAGCCGGCAATCAGGAGCCGTGGTATAACTCCTGAAGATAGCTGTCGAAAATATCCTGGTAATTTTCCGGATTAACCAGAAAATCGAAAGCGCTGTTGTCCTCCTGGAAGACTCTATAAATGGGCAATCCGGTAATCAACTTAAGCTGGGGCACCGGAGTAACCGAGCAGCGCTCCAGGGGGGGCAGGGGATTGTAGTTTTTGTTGGGCACGAATTCAGGCCCTTCCTCCGTCTGGAGCTCATAGTAGGCCCCTCCCCCGTGCTCCCGGATGGGATCGTAGATGGAGGAAAACCCTTCGGCCACCCAGTTGCTCATGATTAGGAAATCATCCCCCGGGTTGATGGTGATATGCCCGAAGTGGGGGGGAATCAGCACTTTGTCCCCGGGCTTGGCATTGATTAGAATAACCGCTTCCAGCTGATCCGGATTGTCGGGATGGTAACGCTGGAGCAGGTAATGGGCCCGCCCGTGCAGCACTTCGTACACTTCCGGGTACGTTGTTCCGGTGCCGGGCTTCAGGGGATGATAGTGGCCGGCGGTTTTCACATATTCCGAACCCAGGGTTCCCGGGCGGATGACGGTGATGTCGTAGCGCAATCCCCGCTCCTCGATCTTCTTTACATCCTGAGGCAGAGCCACCCCCCGGTACATGTAGTAGAGTTCATCCAGGTCGTCGGCTTCCCGGTCATAGAGAACCTCCGTCATCTGCTGGCGAAGCCGGACATCGGGGCTGATTGCTTCCCTGGTTTCCCCGAGAACGAGTTGCTTAGTGGTGCTGTTCCACTGAATGGGAAGCCCACTTTGCTTACTCAACTCAATCATGTTTTTATCTCCTTTATACAGGAAATCAGAGCGCCCCTAACCCCGCTTGGCAATATACTCGATCAGGTCGGCCACCCGGCAGGAGTAAGCCCATTCGTTGTCATACCAGGCCACAACCCGGACCAGATTGCCGCCCACTACCATGGTGGAGAGGCCGTCCACCGTTGAGGACTTGGGGTTGCCGACGTAGTCTGACGAAACCAGCGGCTCGTCGCTGAAACCCAGAACGGGAGAGTTTTCCGCCGCCTTCTTGAAGGCTTCATTTACTTCGGCCGCGGTGGTCTCCCGGCCCAATACGGCAACAAAGTCCACCATGGATACGGTGGGGGTGGGCACTCTTACGGCAAAGCCGTCCACCTTGCCTTTTAGCTCCTTGATCACCTCTCCCACAGTCTTGGCCGCGCCGGTGGAGGTAGGAATCATGGACAAGGCCGCCGCCCGGGCCCTCCTTAAGTCCGGATGGGGAAAATCGAGCAGCACCTGGTCATTGGTATAGGAGTGAGTGGTATTCATTAAGCCTTTTTCAAGGCCGAATTGCTCGTGAAGCACCTTGGCAACGGGAGCCAAAGCATTGGTGGTACAGGAAGCGTTGGAGATGATTTGATGGCGCTCCGGATCGTACTCCTCCTCGTTGACCCCCAGGACGATGACCACATCCACCTCTCCCGGTGCAGTAACCACGACCTTGCGCGCTCCGGCCTGCAGGTGCTTGGAGGCCTTCTCCCGGGTCCGGAAGTAGCCGGTGGACTCCACAACCAGCTCCACGCCGGCATCGCTCCAGGGTATCTGGGCCGGATCCCTCTCCGCAAAAACCTGTATATTTTTGCCGCCAACGATAAGCTGGTCTTTCCCCGCCTTAACCTCTTCTTGCAGCTTGCCGTATGTGGAATCGTACTTCAGCAAATGGGCCAGAGTTGCACTGTCCACCAGATCATTGATGGCTACGACTTCAAATTCTTTCCGTCCTAAAGCAGCCCGGAAAAAAAGACGTCCGATCCTGCCAAATCCATTGATACCAACTTTGAGCATCTGTTTGTACCTCCTTCTCGTAGCACTTCCTGTAGATATTGTTTTGTATTATGGATATATTATGCCTGCACCGTTATTGAATCTTGCAGGCAACTATATCCACCTCATTATAACTGATCTTGTGATTAAATCAAGGAGTATGGTACAATAATACCCACCAGGCGCAGTCCTTGGTATTTATTGTATTACATTTGCAGGCTTACTGCAATATTTTTCTGCCAGGGGTGCATGGGAGGCGCTGAAGGCGCAATACTAGGACCAGGCAAGGAGGAGGCCATGATGAGTCCAATCAAAATCGTAGTTTCCGGTGCCGCCGGCAAAATGGGACAGGCCGTGATCAAAGCTGTCGTCCAAGAAGAAGATCTGGAACTGGTGGGGGCCGCCGACCCGGTGAAGGCAGGCTTTGATGCCGCCGCCTTGGCCGGTTTGGAGCCCCGGGGCGTGATCATCCGGGAAAGGCTGGAGGAGGTCCTGGCGGAAACGGAAGCCGCGGTGGTAATTGATTTCAGCACACCCCTGGCGGTCATGGAGAACATCCACACCGCCTTGAAACAACGGGTAGCGGCCGTGGTAGGCACCACCGGCATTACCGAAGACGATCTCCGCCAAGTGGAGAGCTGGGTGCGGCAGTATGAAACGGGAGCCATCATCGCCCCCAACTTCTCCCTGGGAGCGGTTCTGATGATGAAGATGGCTCAGATCTGCGCTCGCTACCTGCCGGCGGTGGAAATAATTGAATGCCACCACGACGGCAAAATCGACGCTCCCTCGGGAACAGCCATAAAGACGGCCCAGTTAATCCGGGAGGCCAATCCGTGCCTGGAGATGGAAAAGGAGGAGCTGGAGAAGGTCCCCGGGGTCCGGGGGGGACGCGTGGAAGGAATCCCCGTGCACAGCGTAAGGCTGCCCGGGCTGGTTGCCCACCAGCAGGTTATCTTCGGAGGAAACGGCCAGCTGTTAACCTTGCGCCACGATTCCATGGACCGGAGCTCTTTTATGCCCGGTCTGCTTCTGGCCGTGCGCCGCGCTCCCGGCAACAAAGAGTTGATCTACGGCATGGAAAATTTGATCGAGCTCTAGTTTCTATAAAAAAACCGGGTATATTCCAGCGGCTGATGACCGAAACTAGGACGGCATCGCCAATAAAGAACAAGGAGACCCGGTTGATGAATCTCATGACCTTGACGGGGCTGCTGGTAGCCGCCCTGGCCGGCGTAGCCATGGCTGTGCAGGGAAGCATGAATACGGTCATGGGCAAGGTTATCGGCATCCTGGAGGCGACCCTGGTAGTCCATGTTATCGGGGTCCTGGTGGCTTTGTTTGCTGTCTTCGGGCTGCGCCTGGGAGAGGGCAGCCTGGGGGCGCTGGGAAAGGTGCCGTACTACCTCTACCTGGGCGGCGCCCTGGGCGTAATCATTGTGCTGGGGGTCGTCTTCAGCATGGCCCGAGCCGGAGTGGCCAATGCCACTACCGCCATTATTATCGGCCAGGTAGCCACTGCGGTGCTCATCGACTACCTGGGGCTGTTTGGCCTGGAAAAGATCCCCTTTTCGTGGTGGAAAGGGCTGGGCCTGGTGCTTCTGGCGGCAGGAGGCTACTTCATGCTCTACCGTTGACCCGGCTTTAAACCATCAAGCCCATCTCCTGGAGCATGGCCTCCTTGGCTTCATGATCCAAAATCCAGTAATAGATCCCGTTTATCATGCGGCTTTGACCTGGCAGGTAGCCCTGGCGAACCTCTTCCAGGTCCACCCTCAGCAAGGCATTGGCCAGGCGGGTCATCTCCGCCATAGGAATATTGGTGCGCAGGTTGTCTCCCAGGGCGCTCAAAAAAGAAGGTATCCGGGTGATATTGTTCACGCTGCCGACATTGCGGCCGACGGCCAGCAGAAACTTCTGCTGGCGCTGGATCCGCCCAAAATCGCCGTTAGTCCCCGGTATATTGCGCTGGCGGACATAATCCAGGGCCTGCTCCCCGTTCAAGCGCTGCCAACCCGCATCCAGGCCGGGAATATACTGGGCCACCTCGGGCTCCACCTCCAAGGTCACCCCGCCCAGAGCGTCAACCATGGCCTGGAAGCCTTGGAAATTGATCCGGGCAAAGTAATTGATAGGCACCCCCAACAGCTTTTCCACGGTTTCAATGGTTAAGGCTACCCCGCCGAAAGCATGGGCATGATTGATCTTGTCCAGGCCGTAACCGGGTATCTCCACCCGGCTGTCCCGGGGTATGGAGAGCATGGCCGCCTCCCTGGTTTTTAGGTCGACACTTAGCACGATGATCGTGTCGGTACGGCTGTGGGCATCCCCTCCCCGGGCATCAATGCCCAGAAGAAGGATATTCACCCGGCTGCTGTTGGGCTTCTTCGGGGGAGGCTGACCTTCTTCCATGTCCAGGTCGGTAGAGTATATTTTTTGAAAGAAAGCGGCCAGCTGGTATCCAGCGGCAAAAAAGAAGACAGCCACGACCAGCGCCAGCACCAGCCATGCCGTTCTCTTGATTATTCTCCCTTTGGCCATAACCATCCCTCTCTTGTGCTCCGGTCTCCTGGAGAATTATAGGCCACCCCGGTATGCTTGTCAACATAATCCGGTTTAGCCTGTAGGTGCAGGCTAAGGCCGGGCTAATCCCAGACTATGCTTATGCTGTGCCGCCGTCAACCCATATAACCGGAAAATGCACCTTGACTCGCTTCAACTTATGCTGGGGAAGGTGTTCAGGTTATTGTCAATATGGAACCTGGGGTTAAAATTCACAATTCAAGACCTGACCCCACCACAGTCTGACCCCACCACAGTTTGACCTCATTCTTAAAAATTCACAATTCAAGACCTGACCCCATCACTTAGTTGTCAACATAATCCGGTTTAGCCTGTAGGTGCAGGCTAAGGCCGGGCTAATCCCAGACTATGCTTATGCTGTGCCGCCGTCAACCATATAACCGGAAAATGCACCTTGACTCGCTTCAACTTATGCCGGGGGAAGGTGTTCAGGTTATTGTCAATATGGAACCTGGGGTTAAAATTCACAATTCAAGACCTGACCCCATCAAGCTTGCCTGCCAAAATTCACAATTCAAGACCTGACCCCACGGATGCCCCACGGATGTAAATGGGGTTGGAGTAGATCCAGGGACGGGGAGAGCGGCCGCAGCCGGGGCGGTAGAAGACTTCGGCCCGGTATACTCCCGGCGCCGTCACGGGGTAATGCAGGCTTTGCTGCCGGCCCTGGAAAACAAGTTTTCCGTCCTTGATCAGGCGGAGCAGCGACCTCTTCCCCGCGGGAGACTCCAGGTGCAGCGACAGCCCCTCCTGGAAGGGCAGTTCGCTGCCCATGGCATACGGCAGGCTCCCTTTGCGGACTTCAAACCGAAACCCTCTTCCAGGATGAAGGCGGTCGTAGCTGATATAGCAGCTTCCCTCCCTCAGGGCGCGCAAAATCTGTTCCCGGGCTCTGGAAAAGTCGTCTTCCAGGGGCGCTTCCAGGACCACGTACGTGTTGATGGTCCGGAAAATAAAGGGGTAGGGGAAGATCACCAGGGAGAACGGCCCCAACAGGGGGACGATGCTGGCGTGAGCGTCGCTCCCCCCTATGGCCGCCACCCGCTGCCGCCGGGTATAGCAGTCCCATAAGCGAAGGGCGTCGGGGGGAGGCCCCTGGCGAAAAGGAGCATTCCGGTTAAAAAAGTAATGAAATAGGGCGCGGGGCAAGGATTGACAACTGCCCCGCCACTGGGAGCTGTAGTTCCAGAGTTCAATGCCCTGGAAGCGGAATACCGGCCACCGGTCCCAGGGAAAGGCGGCGCCTCTCCCAATAAAAGGGGAGCCCCTCTCAAAAGGATGCGCCAGGAAGCCAAAGCCGCCCCGGCGGGCCACCTGGTCGATCATCTGCTGAGGATCTTCCTCGTCCCCCGCCACCACCCGGTCCAGGTTTAAAGCCAGGTAATGATTGGCCCGGCGGTTGAGTTCCACGCCCACCAGGACTACAACCTTGCCGTAGCGCCCTTCTTCCCGGCGGCCGAGCATGGTTTCGTGATCTGTAATCACGATATAATCGAGGCCGGCTTTCGCCGCCGCCTTGGCAATCTCTTCAATGCTGCCGCTTCCGTCAGAGTAGCTGCTGTGAATGTGGATGTTTCCCGCGTACGTAAACATAGGGCACCTGTTGGGAAAGTATTGCCGAAAAGAGAGCGGCAATCAAAAGGATGCCGGTACCTTACAGAAAAGAAGCAATTTTACGGGTGGAGATCAAGGAACCGGAGAGGGCGTTGATGTTGTCCAGTATCCTGGCCGTGCCGCGGACGGCGCAGCTAACGGGATCGTCGGCCAGGAAAAAGGGGACGCCTGTCTCCTCGCTTAAAAATCGCCCAAAACCGTCCAGCAGGGCGCCGCCGCCGGTAAGGATGATCCCCTTGTCCATTATATCGCCGGCCAGCTCCGGAGGAGTGGTCTCCAGGATCTGCTTTACGCCCTGAAGGATGGCCAGCAGGGGCTCTTCCAAGGCCTGGACCACTTGCTGGGTAGTAATGGTAACGGAGGTGGGCAGGCCGGTAACCAGGTCCCGCCCCCTGACGTCGGCCTGCAGAAAGCGGCTGGAGGGATGGGCGGAACCGATGGCAATTTTCAAGGCTTCCGCGGTCCTCTCCCCCACCAGGACGTTGTACTCCTTCTTTATAAAGCGGGCAATGGCCTCGTCAAACTTGTCTCCACCGATGCGGACGCTGGTGCTGGCCACCACTTCCCCCATGGAGAGAACAGCAATATCGCTGGTTCCGCCTCCGATATCCACCACCATGCTGCCGCTGGGTTCAAATATATTTACCCCGGCCCCGATGGCGGCGGCCCGGGGCTCCTCGATCAAGTAGGCCTCCCGGGCCCCGATGCGGGCAATGGCTTCCAGCACCGCCTTCTGCTCCACCGTGGTGGTGCCGGCGGGGATGCAGAGCAGACCACCACCCGGGGGCGCAAAAAGCGCTTTGCTTCCCCCACCTTGGCCATGCAGTGCCTGAGCATAATTTCGGTAAGATCAAAATCGGCGATAACCCCCTCCTTAAGGGGACGGATCGCCACAATATTGCCGGGGGTGCGCCCCAGCATCTTATGGGCTTCGCTGCCTACAGCCAGCACTTTTTGGGTTTTTTGATCGATAGCTACCACCGAGGGCTCGTTGAGCACAATCCCCCGGCCCCTGATATGGACCAGGGTGGTGGCTGTTCCCAGGTCGATGCCGATGTCCGTGGAAAAGGGCATGGACCATCCTCCCATGGCTGTCCTTAATCGCTGCCGGGCATTGGACATTTCTTGAACCGTTATTGTAAGTAGAGAATTCAACATCACCTGGGTATATCCTCTTTATCTAGAAAATTTTGCTTTTCCGGACCCCTGCTGGCGCATGGCCAGGTACTTGCGCTTGGTGGCTTCCCCGCCCCGCAAATGCCTCTCCGCTTTGTTCTGCTCCAGTATTTTTTTGACTTGCTGGGCCAAATGCTTGTTGATCTGGGGCAATCTTTCCGTAACATCCTTGTGGACTGTACTTTTGCTGACCCCGTAGTTGCGTGCTACCTGGCGAACGGTGGCTCCGGATTCCAGAATATATTGACTAATCTCTAAAACTCTCTGTTGAATGTAGTCATGCACCGCAGGGCCCCCTTTAATTAAGCTTTCGTAAAATTTATATGAGCAGGGGGCCCAAAAAATACCTTGCTTTGCGGTGCCATCCCTTTCTGGATTCTTTTAAGGCAAATAGTTCAGGGGATCCACGGGGCGCCCGTCGGCATGCACCTCCAGGTAAAGATAAGCCGGCTCATCATCGCCGGCGGGGGCCAGCACCCCGACGCTATCCCCCTGTTTCAGAAGATCGCCCTTCTGCACCGCGGACCGCTCCAACCCGCCGTAAACAGTGACTTTGCCGTCGTCGTGAAGAAGGGTTACCGAGGCTCCCCGGGGGAAGTCCGTCTCCCGAACCCGGGCCACCTCCCCGTCCCAGACCGCTTTCACCGCCGTTCCCGGGTCGGCTTGGATGGCAATGCCTTTAAAATAAAAAGAATGCTGCCCCGCCGGCAGGGGGAAAGTCACCGGCTGGTGGAAACGGTAAAGGAGCTCTCCCTCCAGGGGCCACGCTCCCTGGACCGGTTTAGGCGGTTCCGCCACAACCGGTTCCTGCTCCGGCGCCTCCTCCGGCTCCGTCTCCGGATCCGGCTGGGGGGCCGGTTCCGGCTCCTTCTCTTCTTCCTCGGGCTTGTACTCTTCCCAATCAAACCGGGGTTCAGTGGTATAGGGATTGGTTAACCGGGAGCGGAAAGCCCACCAGAAGAAGAAGGAGCCGGCTATGATAAGGACCGCGGCATAAACCAGGATCGCTTTGACATGCCTGGGGCGCCCATTTAGCCATAAAAGCGGCCGTTTCAGAAGTACCCGGGTTTTTTTCAGCCAAAGCGGCCGTTTAACAAGGGCCGCGGCTTTCTCCAGCCTCTCCCGGCTCCTGGCGGCGGCGGCAAAAAGGGGACCCCAAAATTTTTTTGACTTTTCCGTAGAATTGGCTCCCCGGTTCAACATAATACTCACCTCAGGGGGTATTATGTCCCCCCGGGGAGATTTTTATGTATGCCGCTAGTCGATCTTAACCAGGGAACAGCCGGGGTAGTAGAAATCCAGGATCTCGCGGTAGCTTTTGCCCTGGGAAGCGGCGCCGTCGGCGCCGTACTGGCAAAGGCCCACCCCATGGCCGTAGCCCCGGAGAGTTAAGCGGAGGCCCTGGTCGTCGGCCTCCCATTCAAAAGCCGTGGAAGGAAGCCCCAGTTTTAAGCGCAGCTCTTTGCCCGGAATAACGGCCTCACCAACCTGCAGCTGCCCTACCCGGCCTCCCGGGGTCTCCTGGACGACTTTAACGGTAGGCTGAACGCCGGAAACCGCCGGGATAGGCAAGTCCAGCTCCAGGCTGGAGGCCAGTTTTTCCCAGGCCACCTCCATTTGGGACCGGTAATGGGGAGAGTGCGCGCAGTAGGGACAGGGCTGGCTGGGCAAGTAAGCCACCGGACCGCCGCTCCAGACGGCCTGGGGGACTTCCGTCTCTCCGCCGCAGGTAGAGTGGTACACAGCCTCGATGAGCTCACCTTCAAAAGTAAGGACCTCGCCGGCGGTCTCCTGGACGGCTTGGCGGATCTTGTCCAGGTACTCCTCTCTCTTCTCTGCAGGCCAGCGGCCGGCTCCAAGCTCGGGATCGATCCAGTCCTGGCAATGGGTGCTGTCGGTGCAGATGTCGGCGGCTTCCGGGGCCTTCCGGCAGCCTTCGCCCCCCAGGCGCCGGGATCGCTGCAGAGTAAAGGTGCGGGCAGCAACCGCCTGGGCCTTGAGGGCTTCCAGGGCAAACTCCACCGGCATCTCCGCCATGACTACCCCCATCAGGTACTCTTCCAGATCCATCTCCACCACCCGGTCCTTGTCCGCTTCAAAGACCCGGAGGGTTAGGCCGGCATTTTCCCGCTCCGCTCCTTCTTCCTCCTCCTGCGGCTCGGGAAGCGAGGCGCCGCCCCGGCCAAAGGCCACGATGGCGGAAGGAAGCAAAATAACGATAAATACCGTCGCCAGCAAAACCAGCGCCGCTCCTCGGTGCATGGGGGAACCCTCCCTTGGATCTCATCAAAAATATATGAGACCTGTCCCCATTTTATGCCCCAAAACAAGAGGGGACCGCTTTTTTCAGCAACTTCTCTGCTCCCGTTTTTGGCAATCCGGCGCGGAGACCACCTGAATGCGGGCGCCCACCTTTTGCAGCCTTTCTTCCAGCCCGCTGTAGCCTCTCCAGAGGTGTACAGCACCGGAGATCTCCGTTACCCCGCGCGCCCCCAGGGCGGCCAGCAGCAGGGCGGCGGCGGCCCGCAGGTCTGCGGCCCGGACGGGGGCTCCGGTAAGGTATGGCTGCCCCTGGATAATGGCATGATTGCCGTCGATCTGGATACGCGCCCCCATGCGCACCAGTTCGCTGACATGCTGGAACCGGTTCTCGAAGACCGTCTCCGTCACCATGCTGGTCCCTCGGGAGGTGCAAAGTAGAGCCATGAACTGGGGCTGCAGGTCCGTGGGGAATCCCGGGTAGGGCAGCGTTTTCAAGTCCACCGCCGCAGTCCGGCCGATGCTCCCCGCCCGCAGGGTGGAGGAACCGATCTCTTCCACCAGCGCTCCCGTCTCCCTTAGCTTGGCCAGAAGGGACTTCAAGTGCTCCGGCACAACGTTTTCCACGGTAATCTCGCCGCCGGTAATGGCCCCGGCCAGGAGCAGGGTCCCCGCTTCAATACGGTCGGGTATTACCGTGTAGCGAGTCCCGTGGAACTCTTCCACCCCTTCAATGCGAATGGAGCTGGTCCCCGCGCCGCTGATCCGGCCGCCCATGCTGTTGATAAAATTGGCCAGGTCCACAATCTCCGGCTCCGTGGCGGCATTCTCCAGGGTGGTTGCCCCCGGGGCGGCCGCCGCCGCCATGATTATATTCTCCGTGGCTCCGACGCTGGGATAATCGAGATAAATATAGCCCCCCCGGAGGCCCTCCGTCTCGGCGACAATAAGGCCCTGGTCGATGGTAAAGCGGGCGCCCAGGGCCGTTAGCCCCTTCAGGTGCAGATCAACGGGCCGGGCGCCGATGGCGCAGCCTCCCGGAAGGGTCAGGCGCACCTGCTTTTTACGGGAGAGCATGGGGCCCAGGACCAGAAAGGAAGCTCGCATCTGCTGAATTAACTGGGGCGGAGGCTGGGAGTATTTTACCCGGCGGGCGCATACTTTTACCGTCTCCGTGTGGGGATTGTAGCTCGCTTCTACTCCCAGGGACCGGAGGACGTTAATCATGGTCCGGACATCCAGCAGGTCGGGAACATCTTCAATGACAACCTGCTCGTCGGTTAACATGGCCGCGGCAATAATGGGGAGGCTGGCATTTTTTGAACCCTTCACCCGAATCCGGCCATGCAGGGGGACTCCCCCTTGGACTAATATTTTGCCCATATAATTCCCCTTATTCTGTTTTTATTCTGTTTTTGCTTTGGGGCCCGGGTAGGAGATCAGGAGCGGAATTCCGGCCCGAACCCTGATTCCTTCGGCATAGCGGTCATAGTGCAGTTCCAGGTTAAGATTTACCTCGGCTCCCTCCAGTTGGATAGCGGCGGGAAAGGCAGGAACAAAAGCCGTTATGTTCAGATCGCCCCCGGCGGCATCCCAACCCCGGATCTCCGCTCCCCAAAGCCGCGCCATCTTTTTCGCCAGGGAGGCCAGGTCCTCCTCCGACCCGGGGATAAGAGCTTCCGCACTCCAGGCCCGGGCGGCAGGTTCCCTCTTCAGGATCCCGTGAAGGTAAGCGATCCGCCGGCGGCAGGAGGGAATATCTTCTCCTTCCACCCGGAAAACCAGGTAATCGCCCTTTTCCCCCGCCACCCGCACCCATTGGCAACAGGGCGGCAGGGCAGCATCACCGCCCCCGACCGCTGCTCCCGCCGGGAGTTCTCCTCCGGCTTCGGAGGCGGGGAGAAAGAGATAGCCCTGCAGGCGGATCTCTTCCCCCCGGCAAATTTCCAGGGGCTGCAGCAGCTCCTCCCACGGCTGGCCGGGATCCGGTGTGCCCGAGGCGGGGAAGCTTAACAACAAAAAAAGGATCAGGACGTAACAGGCCAAAAGCCGGACCAGGATGGCCACCCCCTTTTAAAGACTAAGGAATATTATGGCCACCCGCTCCCTCCTTTATCCGGCTTCTTTACAGAATCCCCATCGTAGAAAATTGTAGAAAAAAGAATAACCGGGCGGTCCATGCTCCCGGGTTCTTGACAATTCCCCTGTCAAGTAGAGCCCGCCTCCCCGGAACTTACCGAAAAACCTTTAAATGGACATAAAAAAACAAAAGCCGGGGGATTGGGGCTCTTTTTCCTCCGACCCCCCCATGCTTGGCAAAAACAAAAATAAAAAGCCCCGGGACAAGGGCTCTTCCCTGGGCCGCATTGGATGCCTGCCGCTCTCCAACTGCTCCCGGCAGGCATATAAAAACTAAACCGGTGCCTATAAATTCTCTAAATTAAGGGGTTGTTTGGGGGCGTCATAATTTGATTAAACCATATCCGGCATTTCCCCACCGGTTCCCGGCCGAGAGGCACTCCCGGCTTTTTCAGAAAGGGATCCCGCTCCTTCCAGGGGCAAAAAGAGCAGCCCCGGCGGATACAAGAAGCAAGGGCCCAATCAAGGCTTGTCCAGATAGCTGATGGTTACCCCGGCTTCCTGGAATATAGCCTTGGCCAGGGGATCGGGGTAATCGTGCTCCAGGACCAAGTTGCTCACCCGGGCATTGACCAGCATCTTGGCGCAGACCACGCAGGGAAAGTGGGTGCAGTACAGGGTGGCCCCTTTGATGGCCACTCCATAGAGGGCCGCCTGGATAATGGCATTCTGCTCGGCGTGGAGGCCCCGGCAGAGTTCGTGCCTCTCTCCCGAAGGAACTCCCCGCTGTTCCCGCAGGCAGCCCGTTTCCCGGCAGTGCTGCAAGCCCACCGGGGCGCCGTTATAACCCGTGGCCAGTAGCCGGCGCTCCAATACCAGAACGGCGCCCACCTGCCGACGCAGGCAGGTGGAGCGCTTGCTAACCACCCGGGCGATCTCCATGTAGTACTCGTCCCAAGAGGGCCGTTCCAAAGCCATCCTGCTCCTTTAATGATCTTCTCCGGGGAGAAGCCCCCGGCACCGGACCCCTCCTCCGGCCGGCTTCCCCGGGCCCCTCCCCGGGAAAGCAGCCTTCTCTGTTGGAAGATGGAGGCGCCTCCTTTATCCGGGAGGGCCTCCGGCGGCGGGCCGTCCCCGGAAGCCGGCCTCCCGCAAAGTTAATCCTGCTTAAAGCCATAGGCCGGATATTCCCGGCACATCCGCTTTACTTCCTCTCTAATCCGGCTCAACCTGGAGGGCCGGTGGCGATTTTCAATGGCCTCATTGATGAGGGAGGCCAGGAGACGCACCTCGTCGGGAGGAAGCCCCCGGGAGGTGATGGTCGGGGTGCCCAGCCTGAGCCCGCTGGTAACCTGGGGCCCCCGCTGGTCATTGGGGATGGCATTCTTGTTGGCCGTAATCCCCACCTGGTCCAGGAGCCGCTCCGCCTCCAGACCGGTAATATTTTTGGAGCGGAGGTCGATGAGCAGCAGGTGGGTATCCGTGCCCCCGGTAACCAGGTCAAAACCGTAGCCCGCCAGCTCCTCGGCCAGGATGCGGGCGTTGTTGACTACCTGCTGCTGGTAGGCCTTGAATTCCGGCTGCTGGGCTTCCTTCAGCGCCACCGCCTTGGCGGCGATGACATGCATCAAGGGCCCCCCCTGCAAGCCGGGGAAAACGGCCTTGTCAATCTTGGCGGCATACTGCTTCTGGCAGAAGATCATGCCGCCCCGCGGTCCCCGCAGCGTTTTATGGGTGGTGGTGGTAACAAATTCGGCCACGGGCACCGGGTTGGGATGAAGACCGGCGGCCACCAGACCGGCAATGTGGGCGATATCCGCCATCAGCAGCGCCCCTGTTTCCTGGGCAATCCGGTGAAAGGCCTCAAAGTCTATGATCCGGGGGTAGGCGCTGGCCCCGGCCACAATCAAGCGCGGTTTAAATTTTAGGGCCAGTTCGAGCACCTTCTCCATGTTCAACCGGCCGGTATCTTCCTCCACCCCGTACGCGGCCACTTCAAAGTAGCGCCCGGAGATATTGACCCTGCTGCCGTGGGTAAGATGCCCCCCGTGGGCCAGGCTCATCCCCATGATCCGGTCCCCCGGCTTCAACACCGCCAGGTAAACGGCCATGTTGGCCGAAGCCCCCGAGTGGGGCTGCACGTTGACATGGTCGGCGGAGAAAAGCTCCCGGGCTCTCTCCCGGGCCAGCTCTTCAACCCGGTCCATGAATTCACAGCCGCCGTAGTACCTGGCTCCGGGATATCCTTCGGCATACTTGTTGGTCAGTACCGAGCCTTGGGCTTCCAGGACCGCCCGGCTGGCTAAATTTTCCGAGGCAATCAGGACCAGGTTCTCCTCCTGGCGCCGCAGCTCCAGATCGATAGCCTCGGCCACCTCAGGGTCAACCTGGCGCAGTTCCTCCGCCCGTTCTAGTTTTTTTGATTCCACAATTAGGCCTCCTTGTCAAACTCTCCCGGTTAAAATTCAGGCTCGCCTTTCCGCCAGGGCAATCTTCTCCACACGTCTTTGATGACGCCCCCCTTGGAAAGCGGTGTTCAGGAAGATGTCGACGATCTCCAGGGCCAACCCGGAACCGATTACTCGGGCCCCGAGGGCCAATATGTTGGCATCGTTATGCTCCCGGGAGCAGCGGGCAGTAAAAGTATCGCTGCAGAGGGCCGCCCGAATCCCCCGGTATTTGTTGGCGGCAATGGCCATGCCTACCCCGGTGCCGCACACCAAAATCCCGAAATCGGCCGAGCCGCTGCGGACAGCCTCCACCACCGGCAAAGCGATGTCGGGATAATCGACGGGGTTTTCACAAAAGGTGCCGAAATCGAAGCATTCCAGCTTCTGTTCCGTTAAATGTTTTTTGATCTCTTCCTTCATTAGAAAACCGGCATGGTCGCTACCGAGAGCTACTTTCATCCTGGCGGCCTCCCTCGTTCAGAATATTTGCCAATACTTTCGGTAAAATGGCTTCAATCTCCTCCAGGGTTCGGCGGTATTTTTCCAGGTCGCCGCCGAAGGGATCGCTGATATCCGGCTCCCCGTCCTCCATGCCGGCATATTCTTTAAGCAGGTGAACCTTGCCCCGGGCCTCGGGAAACCGGTCCAGGAGCAGGTTGCGCTGCAGGCGAGTCATCACCAGGATCAGCTCCGTCTCCTTCACCAGGTCCTCCTGGAGCAGCCGGGAGCGATGGGACTCCAGGTCAATGCCTCTCTCCGCCAGGAGCTTCCGGGCATGAGAAGAAGCCTTCTCCCCGGGAACCGCCGCCAGCCCGGCGGAGCCGACGGTCAGCGGCACCGGCCTTTCCTCCCGTTCCCATAAATCTCGAAACAGCGCTTCAGCCATGGGACTGCGGCAGGTATTTCCGCTGCAAACAAAAAGGATTCGCACAAGCCACCTCCTGGAGCTAAAGTATGGTTGTATTATACGACCCGGATCACCCGGCTGGCCGCTTTGCACAGCCGGTTCATGATTACCGCTCCCCAGCCGCAGGCCGGAAAGCCCTCGGCGACAATTAAATCCGCTCCGCCTTTGTCCATGGCCCTTAAAGCGGCGTACAGGGAGCGTGCAAAGGCCTTTTCCCGCTTGTCCAGGGACCCCCGAAAATTGCGGAGAGGATTAAGATACCCCACCTTGAGCCCCTGCCGCTCATACCAGCTAAGAAGAGAGCGGGCCAGCCGGTGCCGCCGGGCCTCGCTCCCCACGACAACAATGAGGGGCGCCCGGGGGGCATAATGCCGGTATTTCATCCCCGGGGAAGGCGGAGGAGAAGTCCCGTCCCAACGGGGGAGCACCACCTGGCGCCCCAGGGCGGCTTCCAGCCGCTCCCGGGTTACACCTCCCGGCCTCAACAGGGTGGGTTGGGAAGCCGTCAAATCCAGGACCGTTGATTCCACCCCGATAAGGCTGCGGCCTCCGTCCAGCACCGCCTCAATGCGCCCGGCCAGGTCCTCCAGCACATGAAAGGCGGAGGTGGGGCTCGGGCGCCCGGAGCGGTTGGCGCTGGGCGCGGCAATGGGCACTCCCGCCTTTTTTATTAAACCCAGGGCCACGGGGTGGTTGGGCATGCGCACAGCAACGGTGGGCAGCCCGGCGCTTACTCCCGGGGGGATTTGTTGGGAGCGGTATAAGACCAGGCTTAAAGGGCCGGGCCAAAAAAGCTCCGCCAGCCGGTAGGCCTCCCGGGGGATCTCCCGCGCCACCAGGGAGAGTTGTTCCAGGGAGGCAATATGGACAATCAGAGGGTTGTCCGGGGGGCGCCCCTTGGCCTGGAAAATGCGGGCCACCGCCTGCTCATCGGTAGCGCCGGCCCCCAAGCCGTAAACCGTTTCCGTGGGGAAGGCCACCAGGCCTCCCCGGGCAATAATCCCCGCCGCCAACTCCAGGGCGGACTCGGTGGCAGGGAGATAGAGAGTGCCTTGTACCCGTTTTCTGGTCATTGCCAACGCCAGCTTTACTTGCTCTAGTTTAAGTTTACCTATATTCTACCTTTGCCCAAAGCGGAAAAAAATTACTTTCCGCCGGGAAAGGGCTAGAAGTCTTCCAGGACTACCTGGGCAATATTGGTGGCATGGTCGGCGATACGCTCCAGGTTGCTCAACAGGTCCAGGTAGATAACCCCGGCATGAGGAACACAGCTTTTATTGTTGATCCGCTCGATATGCCTTTGCCGCAGCGTCTTCTCCATAAGGTCGATGTTGTCGTCTTCGGCCATCACTTCCCGGGCCAGCTTTTTATCCTCATCCTCCAGGGCTCGGATTACTTTGGCCATCATGCGGTCGGTCTCCTGGTAGATGGAGTTCACTTCCTGCAAAGCCGTATCGCTGAACGGCAGCCGGTCTTCGGCCTTTAGCTCTCCCAGCTGCATGATATTCTTGGCGTGATCCCCGATCCGTTCCAGGTCGTTGGCCGCCGACATAAAGCCGCTGATAATCCTGGTTTCCTGCTGGGTCAGGGAGCTCTGGGAAAGCTCGGAAAGGTAAATATTGATCTCCTTCTCCAGATCGTCGATCAGGTCCTCCATCTGCTCGATATGCTTAACTCTCTTGGTATCGTTGGTCAGGAATACTTTAATGGAATCGCCGAGCATCTCCTGGGCCATCCCGGCCATGCGCAGCAGCTCCCGCTTGGCGCCGCTGATGGCCGCCGCCGGGGATTTTAACATCCGCTTGTCCAGGTACTTGGGACCGATTTGGGCGGCATCTTCGGGACCCGGCACCAGCAGGCAGACAACGCGGGTGAAGCCTTTCAGGAACAGCAGCACCACTCCCATGTTAAATAAGTTAAACAAGGTATGGGCGTTGGCCACCTGGCGGGGAACCTCGGCAGAGGTTTTGAGGACCAGGCTGGTAAAGGGCTCCAGCAGGAGCACGGCCCAGATAACACCGAGAACATTGAAGAGGAGGTGAGCCACGGCGGCCCGCCGGGCGGTAGTGTTGGTCCCGATGCTGGCCAGAAGGGCGGTGATGCAGGTACCGATATTGGCGCCCAGGATAAGGGGGATCGCCGAATCAAAAGAGATCAG
>Ga0116181_1000232_pt1 | contig 49355 bp, 43 predicted proteins | sample AD_UKC075_MetaG_FD_89752 | JGI IMG/M metagenome (GOLD analysis project Ga0116181, IMG submission 89752) | Active sludge microbial communities of municipal wastewater-treating anaerobic digesters from USA - AD_UKC075_MetaG | ecosystem: Engineered > Bioreactor > Anaerobic > Digestate | place: USA... | reverse complement strand
TGGCGTCGCCGCCGGCGCCGCCTGCGACGGCCGCTTCAGCGCAGACCTGGTTGCGCCCGCCTGCCTTCGCCCGGTACAGCGCCGCGTCGGCACGCGCCAGCAGCGCGTCGAAGCTGGCGTCGCCCGGCGCGGCCACGGCCAGGCCGATGCTGATGGTCACGCGGATCGGCCCGGCGGCAGCACCCTCGGCCGCACTGGCGGCCATCGCTGCGCGCATGCGCTCGGCCACCTCGCGGCCCTCGTCGGCATTGGCGCCGACGAGGACGGCGACGAACTCCTCGCCCCCGATGCGCCCCACGCGGTCGCTGCCGCGCAGGCAGCCCTGGAGCGTGGTCGCCAGCAGGCGCAGCACCTGGTCGCCCGCGGCATGGCCGTGGCGGTCGTTGACCTGCTTGAAGTGGTCGACGTCGATGGCCAGCACCGCCAGGCCGGCGGGGCGGCCCCAGTGCCGCGCGGCAAAGGCCTGCAGCGCGCGCCGGTTGGGCAGGCGGGTCAGCTCGTCGGTTTCGGATTGCTGCTTCAGCCGCCGCGCCTGTCGCACCTTGTAGGCCGCCAGCGCCGCCGCGGCCAGGCCCAGCAGCAGGGCGAGCACGGTGGCCAGCGCCTGCATCTTGCGCAGCTGGCGGCCTTGCTCGTTGCGCACGCGCAGGGCGGTCAGTTCTTGGACGTCACGGGCGCGGTTGAACTGCTGGCGCAGCCGGCCGGCCTGCGCCGACAGCTGCTGCTCATGCAGGCCCAGCTCGATGCGCCGGCCCTCGGCGAGTGCGGCATGTGCCTCGGCCCACTGGCCCTGCCGTGCCGCCACCTCGGCCCGCGCCACCAGCCAGGCCGCCAGCAGCGGCGTGTTGCCGGCGCTGCGCACGGCGACGGCCACGCGGTCCAGCGTGGTGCGGGCGGTGGCGGGCTGGCCCACCTGCAACTGGGCGTTGGCCAGCGTCACCGTGCGCAGCAGGGTTTCGCGCGGGTCGGCCTCGGCGCCGACGGCCTGCAGCGCCCGCTGCGCATGCGGCAGGGCCTGTGCCGGCTGGCCCAGTTCCAGCAGCGCACGGGCGAGGCCCTGCTCGGCGCAGGCCACGCCGTTGGCGTCGCGCAGCAGCTCGCTGGCCTGCAGCGACTGTGCGAACGCCGCGCGGGCGGCCGGCCAGTCGCCGCGCTGCTGGTGGGTGCGGGCCAGCGCAAAGGTGTAGACGCTGGCGTCGTCGTGCGCATGGCTGCGCTGGGCGCGGTCCAGCAGCGGCAGCAGCAGGCGGATGGCCTCGTCGGCGTCGCCCATGCGGCGGTGGTGGCCAGCCAGGTGCACGCTGCACAGGTCGCGGTCCGCGGCGAGCGTGCTGTGCTGCAGGCGCTGGCAGGCGGCCAGCAGGTCGCCCTGGCCGTCGAGCAGGTCGCCACGGCGCGAGCGCCAGGCGCCGCGCTCCATCAGGGCCAGCGCCCGGGGCACGGCGTCGTCACCGCTGTCGGGCAGGCCCAGCAGGTCGTCGATCTCGCGCTGGGCGTCGTCGCTGGCGCCCAGGTCGAGCTGGATGCTCAGGCGGCACACCCGCAGCCGCAGCCAGGCGATGCGCGCCGCCGCTGGCGGCTGCGGGCCGGCGGCCGCCAGCCCGGCCTGGGCCGTGGCCAGGCCGCTGGCGCCGTCCTGGTCGCCTTGCGCACGGCAGGCGATCTCGTCGACCGTCAGCCGCAGGGCCAGGTCACCGGCGGCGACGGCCTCGCTGCGGGCTTCGGCCAGCGCCGGCAGGGCGCGCTGCGGGTCGGCCGCCACGGCCTGGCGCAGCGCCGGCAGCCGTTCGGCTGCTGCTGCTGCTGCTGCTGCTGCTGTTGCAGCGGCGGCCAGCGTGGCTGCCGCCAGCACGGCACCCAGGCCACGCCGCCACCATGCCGGCGGCCGGCGCGGGGGTGGCAGGGTGGCGGTCGGTTGCGGGCGCTTCACCCCGGGGGACATCGGCCGCGGGCCGGCGGCCTCGAGCTCCTCAGTGCGTCACGACACCGCCGGCCACGTCCACCGTCACGACCTGGCGCCCCAGGGCGCCCAGCGTGGCGCGTGCAAACGCCTGCGCCCAGTCCGGCTGCTGGGCAAAGTGCCGTGCACCGGCGGCGGTGGCCAGGGCCAGCACCTTGTCGGCGGTCAGCACCTTGCCGGTGGGGCGCAGGGGCTCGCAGTCGAAGGCGAGGAACTGGTCGTCCAGCCAGCGGCGTGCCTCGTCGGCGGGCAGCGGCGCAGTGCCGGCATGCAGGTCGATTTCCTGCGGACGCTGGGGGACGAATTCGACGATCACGGCCTGGCGCATGGGGTTCTCCTTCCCCTCCAGCTTAGCCCTGGCCGACCGGCGCCGGCCTCACCTGGATCAAGCGTCCTGCGCAGGATCATCGGCATCCGCTGGCAGTGGCGTGGCCTGCGACCACATGGCCAGGCAGTCGCCGTCGATCACTTCGTAGCTGTCGGTGTGCCAGCAGCGCACCACCTTGCCCGACGGGAAGGTGATGGTCGCGGGATAGCGCAGCAGGGCCATGCCCGGCGCCAGCCGCACCTGCATGGCGCCGTGTGTCCAGCCGGCATAGAACGGCGCCTCGGCGATGGCCGCCAGGTCGCGTGCGCGGCTGAACACGCGGCCGGCGGGGGTGATCAGCTGGTAGTCGCGGGCGTGCAGGCGCTCGATCAGCGGCAGGTCGCGGTCGACCAGGGCCTGCGTGCGGCGCCGCTCCAGCGTGCGGAAGTCGTCCGCCTGCATGCTCAGGCCGCTGCCGGCAGGTGCGGCACGATGTGGCCCAGCGCGCAGTCGACGTAGGCGTCCTTCTCGCCCACCGGCGCCACGTAGTGCAGCGCGTCGCGGGCGGCCTGCACACCCCGCAGCCGGGCGATCACCCAGGCCGCCAGGTAGGGCGAGGCCAGGCAGCCGCCGGCGGTGGCGACGTTGCCTTGGGCGGTGAAGGGCGCGTCCAGCACGGGCACGCCGGCCTCGACCACCCAGGGCTTGGTCGTCAGGTCGGTGCAGCCGGGCAGGGTGCCCAGCAGGCCCAGCTTGGCCAGCACCAGGGTGCCCGAGCATTGCGCGCCGATCAGCTGACGCGCCGGGTCCAACCGCAGCGCGGCCATGATGTCGGCGTCGGCCACCACTTCGCGGGTCTGCATGCCGCTGCCGACGATCACCGCGTCGGCCGCCGCCACGGCGTCCAGCCGAGACTGCGCCTGCACCACCACCCCGTTCATCGAGGTGACGCTGGCCGCCGGGCAGCACAGCGTGACGCGCCAGCCGGGCGTCTTCACCCGGTTGAGCACGCCCAGGGCGATCAGCGAATCCAGCTCGTTGAAGCCGTCGAAGGTGAGGATGGCGATGTGGGACATCGGCGGATTGTGGTGTCTGCCGCGCTGCTGACCTTCACAAGGCGTACCGTCCTACAACGGTGCAGCAGCGCGGCGGCCAGACTGGCGGTACCCGAACTGGAGGATCTGACATGAATGCAATCCGGATTCTGGCCATCGTCGCCGTGGCCGTGGGGGTGCTGGGCATCGGCTATGGCGGCTTCTCGTACACCAGCGAAAGCACGGTCGCCAAGCTCGGTCCGCTGGAGCTCAAGGCCGAGCAGGAGAAGCGGGTGAACCTGCCGCTGTGGGCCGGCGTGACCCTGGTCGTGGCCGGCGCCGGCGCCCTGGTGCTCGCGGGCCGGAAGTAGCCCGGACGCCGGCCGGCGGCCCGCTACAGCAGATTGCGCGCCGGCTTCGGCGCCAGGCTGACGATGCCGGTGTCGACCAACGTGGCGAATTCATCCGCCGACACACCCGCATGCCGCTGCAGCACCGCGGCGCTGTGCTCGCCCAGCAAAGGCGCCGGCGTGCGGGTGCCCAGGCGCTGGCCGCCCTGGCGGATGGCGATGCCGCATTGGCGCTGGGGGCCGGACACGGCGCGCTCGACGTCGATGTAGAAGCCGGCAGCCGCCAGCGCCGGCTGGCGGCCCAGGTGCTCGGCGTGCAGCAGGCCGGCGGCGGCGATGCCCTGGGCCTGCAGCAGGGCGGCGGCCTGGTCGGGCGTGTGGTGGCGGCTCCAGGTGGCGATGGCGGCGTCGACCTGGTCGGCGATGGCCTGGCGGCCGGCCAGGGTCTGCAGTGCGGCATCGGCGGCCCAGTCGCGCCGGCCGATCAGCCGGCACAGCGCGCTGAACGCCGGGCCGCTGTCGATGCTCAGGCCGACCCACTGGTCCGCTGCGCTGCAGGGGTAGAAGCCATGCGGCGCCAGCGCGTCGCGCCGGTTGCCGCGGCGCAGCGGCGCGCCGGGGTCGACCTGGTGCATCAGCAGGCCGGGCGTGGTCAGCTGCAGCATCGCCTCGACCATGCTGACATTGGCGTACTGACCGGCGCCGCTGCGCTGCTTGTGGACCAGGGCGGTCAGCAGCGCGGCGCAGCCGTAGAGGCCGCCCACCGGGTCGCCGTGGGCCAGATGGGTCATCGTCGGCGGCTGGTCGGGCGTGCCGGTCAGGCTGGGCAGGCCGCAGCCCTGTTCCAGCGTGCTGCCGTAGGCCCGGGTGTCCGACCAGGCGTTGCCGGTGCCGAAGGCCGACATCGAACACATCACCACGTCGGGCTTCACCGCGGCCATCGCCGCGTCGTCCAGGCCGAACTTGGCCATCACGCCGGCGGCCTGGTTCTCGATCACCGCGTCCGCCTTCGCCACCAGGCGCAGCGCCAGCTCGCGGCCGGTGGGTGTCGTCAGGTCGACGCTGATGCCCTGCTTGCCGCGGTTCATGCCGCAGAAGATGGTCGCCTTCTCGTAGTCCTTGCCGTCGATGAAGGCGGGTGTCCAGTTCATGCCGCGCCACCAGTCGGGGTAGCGGCCGGCCTCGATCTTCAGCACCTCGCAGCCCAGGTCGCCCAGCAGCCGCGCGCCCAGCGGGCCCGCCCAGCCCATCGAGAAATCGACGAGCGTGATGCCGGCCAGCGGCGGCGTGGTGGGGGCGGGCGGCAGGTCGGCCGGCGGTGCGGCTGATGGCGAGGCGCCGGCCGGCGGCGCTGCGTCCAGCGCCTGCCGCACCGGCGTGGCCGTCAGCCCGAACGGCGTGCGCGGCACCTGCAACGGTCGGCCATCGGCCTGCAGCGTGGCCAGCGATTGCCGGGCGCTGAAGATCGGGTGCGTCAGCATGCCGTCGGCATCGGGCACGACCACGATGGGCACCCGGTGCCGGCGGCCGATGGCGGCCCATTCGTCGGCGGTGTGGCGGGCCAGGGCCTGGCGCAGCACATCCTCCACCTCGTCGATGCGGGCGAAGCGCAGCTCGCGCGTGACCAGGCCTTCGTCGGCGGCCTGGGCCTTCAGGTCGAGGGCGGTGCACAGGCCGCGCCACTGGTCGGGCGACGCCACGGTGATGCCGACCCAGCCCGTCTTGCAGGGGTAGATGCCCACCGGGCTGTTCGGCGCGAAGCGGTTGATGCCGCAGCGGCGCATCGCCAGGCCGTCGCGCTGGAAGAAATGCATGTGCATCTCGGCCATCACCAGGTTGGCCTCGTAGACGCTCAAATCCAGCCGGCGCGGTGCCGTGGCCGGCTTGCCATGGGCGCCGACCAGGGCCGCACACCCTGCGATGTAGGCGGTGACGCCGCCCAGCAGCGTGGCCTGCCGGTCACCCGGCGACAGCGGCGGGCCGTCGACCGTGCCGGCCATCTGCGGCATGCCGGTCAGCGCCTGCACCACGATGTCGCTGCCGCGCCAGTGCGCCAGCGGCCCGCGCCGGCCGAACCAGGTGAGGTCGACGCTGGCGATGCGAGGCCGGGTGGCGGCGATGGCGGCGGCATCGGCGCCGCTGTCTTCGCCAACGATCAGCAGGTCGGCGGTGGCACTCAGCGCGGCCAGGTCGGCGGTGGCCGGCAGCACCTGCTTGCCGGCGGCCAGCCAGGCGGCGTAGGCGTGCTCGGTGGGGGTGTCTGCACGCAGGATGCCGGCGCTTCGCCGCGCCTCGTCCATCGCGGTGCTGCGCACCGTCGCGCCAGCGTCGACCAGCAGCCGGCCGCAGTAGGCCGCCGCAGCGCCGCCGCCCACTTCCAGCACGGTGATGCCGGCGAGCGGCAAGGGGGTTTCGCTCGGCATCCGTTTGTCTCCTGATCGTGGCGACGGGCTTCAGTGGCCCGTGAATCGCGCCGGCCGCTTCTCGACGAAGTGCGCCACGCCTTCCTTGAAATCGGCGCTGCCGAAGCTCAGCTGCATCTCGGCGTTGCCCACGTCGATGGCCTGGCGCATGGTCTGCTGGTCGACCGCCCACAGCTGGCGCTTGATCACCGCCATCGAGCGCGGCGACACGTTGTCGGCCAGGTCCAGCGCATAGGCGCGGGCGGCGCCCATCAGCTGGTCGGGCGGCAGCACCTGGTCGACCACGCCCAGGCGCAGCGCCTCGTCGGCGTCGAACTTGCGGGCCGACACCAGCAGGTCCAGCGCCTTGCTCAAGCCCACCAGCCGCGGCAGCGTGTGGCTGATGCCGTGCTCGGCGATCAGCCCGCGGCGGGCGAACGCGGTGGTGAACTTGGCGCCCGCGGCGGCGAAGCGCTGGTCGCAGTACAGCGCGTAGACCAGGCCCAGGCCGGCGCAGGCGCCGTTGATGGCCGCGATGATGGGCTTCGGAATCGCCGGGAAGTAGCTGTGCGGCGTCTGGTAGTCGGGGCTGCTGCTGGCGTCGAACGGCGCCGGGCCGGCGGCGCTCTCGGCGTTGAAGTTGGCGCCGCCGCTGGCGGTGCCGGCCGACAGGTTGTCCATGTCGGCCCCGGCGCAGAAGCCGCGCCCGGCGCCGGTCAGGATGATCGCCCGCACGCCGGGGTCGTCGGTGGCCCGGCGCATCGCCGCGCGCAGCTGGTGGCCCAGCGCCGCGGTGAAGGCGTTCATGCGCTCGGGGCGGTTCAGCGTGACCGTCGCGATGCGGTCGGCCACGTCATACAGCACGTCGGGTTCGTTCATCAAAGGCTCCGTCGAGGCAGTGTGGTCAAGCGGTCGCCGAGGAACCGGCTTCGCCGGGCCGCTGGCGGCGCCCCCTGGGGGAGGCGCCGAAGGCGCATTGGGGGGGGATGATGGTCACGGGCGCATCGAAAAGCTCACCTTGCCCGGCGTGCGCAGCGGCTCGGCCAGGTGCACGAAGTCGACCAGGTGCTTGCGCGTGCTGCGCGGGTCGATGATTTCCTCGACCCAGAACTTCTCGGCGCTGCGGAAGGGCGAGCGCAGCGCGTTCAGCCGCGCCTCGATCTCGGCCAGCTTGGCCTTCGGGTCGTCGGCCGCGTCGATCTCGGCGCGATAGGCCGCCTCGATGCCGCCTTCCAGCGGCAGGCTGCCCCAGTAGGCCGACAGCCAGGCATAGCGCAGGCTCAGGCGGTTGAAGGGCTTGTGCGCGGCGCCGGCCACGCCGAAGGCATTGCGCACGATGACCGTGCACCACGGCACGCTGGTCTGGCTCATCGCCGCCATCGCCCGGGCGCCGTGGCGGATGGTGGCGCTGCGCTCGGCCTCCAGCCCGATCATGAAGCCTGGGCAGTCCATCAGGTAGACCACCGGCAGGTGGAAGGTCTCGGCCATGTCGACGTAGCGCACCACCTTCTGGCAGGTGTCGCTGCCCCAGCTGCCACCGTAGTGGTAGGGGTCGCTGGCCAGCAGCAGCACCGGGTGGCCGTCGATGCGGGCCAGGCCGGCGATGATGCTGCGGCCGAAGTTGGCGCCCATCTCGAAGAAGCTGCCGTGGTCGACGACCGCGTTGATGATCGGCCGCATCTTGTAGACGCTGCGCCGGTTGCGCGGCACGGCCTTCATCAGCGATTCGTCGGCGCGCATCGGGTCGTCGGTGCTGGGCAGCACCGGCGGCACGCCGTGGATGGACGAGGGCAGGTAGGACAGGAAGTGCCGCGCCTGCTCGAAGGCCTCTTCCTCGGTCTCGACCGCGTTGTCGATCGCGCCGGCCCGGGTCTGGATGTCGGCGCCGCCCAGCTCCTGCTTGGTCAGCGGCTGGCCCAGGCGCGCCACCAGCGGCGGGCCGGCGACGAACATCGCCGACTGCCGCGTCATCACGCTGAAGTGGGTGGATGCCAGCCGTGCCGCGCCGAGACCGGCCACCGAACCCAGCCCCAGGCCGACCACCGGCACCTCGGCCAGGTTGCTGGTCATGCGCAGGAAGCCGCGCGAACTCTCACCGATGCCGCCCGGCAGGTTGCTGGCACCCTTGGTCGCGATGGTCTTGACGCTGCCGCCGCCACCCGAGCCCTCGATGATGCGGATGATCGGCAGCCGGAAATCGCAGGCCATGTCCTCGGCCATCAGCGGCTTGGCGGCGATGGACGCGTCGGCCGAGCCGCCGCGCACGGTGAAGTCATCGCCGCACACCACCACCGGCCGGCCGTCGATGCGGGCGCGGCCGAAGATGCAGTTGGCCGGGGTGACGTCCTTGACGGTGCCGTCGGCGTTGTATTCGCCGATGCCCGACAGCGCGCCCACCTCGTGGAAGCTGCCGGCGTCGACCAGCTTGTCGACGCGCTCGCGCACGGTCAGGCGGCCGGCGTCGTGCTGGCGCTTGACCTTGTCGGCCCCGCCCATCTGGTGGGCCATGGCGGTGCGCCGGGCCAGTTCGTCGAGTTCGGGGGTCCAGCTCATCGGGTCTCCTCCGCGCGGTCGCGCAGCATGATCGTTAGGGTTGGCGGCGTGCGTCGCTCACAGCAGCGTCGCCAGGTCCTGCTTCTTCACCTTGCCGGTGGCCGTCATCGGCAGGGCGCTCACCAGCCGGATCTCGGGCAGCTTGTAGCTGGCCATGCGGCTGGCGCACCAGTCGGTCAGGCTCTGCACCGCGGTGGCAGCGTCGGCCTCGGGTTTCAGCAGCACGAAGGCGACCGGCAACTCGCCGCGCTGGGGATCGGTGCGGCCGATGACGCCGGAGCCGAGCACGGCCGGGTGCTGGCCCAGCACGGCCTCGATCTCGGGCGGGAACACGCTCATGCCCTTGACCTTCAGCATCTCCTTCTTCCGGCCGAGGAAGTGCAGGAAGCCGTCGGCATCGATCAAGCCGATGTCGCCGGTGCGCAGCCAGCCGTCGACGATGGCCTCGGCCGTCGCCTCGGGCCGGTTCCAGTAGCCCTTCAACAGGCTGGGCGTGCGCACGCGGATCTCGCCGTCTTCGCCCAGGGCTTTCAGCGCGCCGGTCTCGAAGTCGCAGATCTTGAACTGCGTGCCCGGCACCGGCAGGCCGACGAAGACCGGCTGCGCATGCAGGTCGTCGTCGCCGTCCTGGAAGCCGGTGGTGAAGGTGTCCGAGGTGTGGGTCTCGGTCATGCCCCAGGCCGCCTCGGCCAGGATGCCGCCGGTGAGCTGCTGCCAGCGGCGGCGGTAGGCGAGGTTGAGCTTCTTGACGAAGCTGACCACGCGCACCTGGCGCAGGCTGCCCAGGTCGTACTGCCCGAAGTCGTCGCGGTCCATCATCTCGACCGCGCCGTCCACCGGCATCGCCATGCAGGTGACCTTGTAGCGCTGCACCGCGGCCATCACCGCCACCGGGTCCCAGCGGCTGAGCAGCACCAGCGGCGCGCCGCAGAACACCGGGAAGATGACGCCCAAGTTTTCGCCGGCGATCCAGAACTGCGGGAAGAAGCTCAGGAACACCGTGTCGGGCGCCCGTTCCAGCGCGATGCCGAAGTTCGACGCCGCGGTGTAGAGCATGTCGCGCTGGGTGTGGATGCAGCCCTTGGGCAGGCCGGTGGTGCCGCCGGTGTAGTTCAGCGCGGCGATGGCGTCGAGCTGCGGCTCATGCGCCGGCCGCGTCGACGGCATCGTGGCCAGCGCGGTCATCAGCTCCTTCGCATCCGGGCAGGCGATGCGCGGCGCGCGCAGGCTGTCGGGCACCGGCAGCGTGGGCGCGGCCGGCAGCAGGTCGGCGAAGCCGGTCACGTAGACCTGGCGCAGCGCCCGGGCGTCGCCGTTGGCCTGCACCTCGCGCACCACCGGCATCAGTTCGTCCAGCGCGACCAGCAGCACGGCCTGCGTGTCGTTCAGCTCATGCGCCAGCTCGAAGGCACGCGACATCGGGCTGACCGGCACGTGGACGGCGCCGGCCTTCAGGATGCCGAAGAACACCGTCTGGTACTGCGGCATGTTGGGCAGGAAGACGGCGACACGGTCGCCGGGCTTCACGCCTTCGCTCGCCAGCAGGTGGGCGAAGCGGTTGCTGGCCGCGTCCAGCTCGGCATAGGTGGTGACGTGGCCGTAGTGAATGACGGCCGGCGTGTCCGGACGCTCCTTGGCCCAGGCGCCGAGGTAGTCGGTCAGCGGCACCTCGCCATGCGGGTAGTGCGGCGCGGTGTTGGCGTCCTTGGGCCAGGCCTTGCGGTAGAGGCCCTGCAGGTGCGACAGGTACGCGGCTTCGTCTTGGGTGGTGCGCATGGTCAGCGTTTCGTCGTGGGGTCCAGCGCCACGCGCAGCGACTCTCCCAGCGTGTTGAAGGCCAGCGCGGTCAGCAGGATGGCCAGGCCCGGCGCGTACATCTGCTCGGGGGCGAGTTCCATGTTCTGGTAGGCCCGCGCCAGCATCGAGCCCCAGCTGGGCTGCGGCGGCTGGATGCCCAGGCCCAGGAAGCTCAAGCTGGCCTCGGCCAGCAGCGCCGCGGCCAGCAGCAGCGTCACCTGCACGATCACCGGCTGCACCGTGTTGGGCAGCACATGGCGCCACAGGATGCGCGCCGTGCTGGCGCCGAAGCAGCGGGCGGCGTCGACGTACAGCTCCTGCCGCACCACCAGCGCCCGCGCCCGCACCAGGCGGGCGATCTGCGGGCTGAAGACGATGCCCACGGCGATCATCCCGTTGGTGAGACCGATGCCCAGCGCCCCGGTGACGGCGATGGCCAGCACGATGGACGGAAACGACAGCAGGGCGTCGATGAAGCGGCTGATGCCGTCGTCGAGCCAGCCGCCCGAGTAGCCGGCCAGCAGCCCCACCGGCAGGCCCAGCAGCAGGCCGATGCCCACGGCCAGCGAGGAGGCATACAGCGTGGCGGCGCCGCCGTGGACCATGCGGCTGAAGACGTCACGGCCGAGGTCGTCGGTGCCCAGCAGATGTGCGGCGCTTGGCGCGGCGAGGGTGTTGTCCACATCCTGCGCGGTGACGGGGTAGGGCGCTATCAGCGGCGCGCAGAGGGCCAGCACGCACAGCGCCAGCAGAAAGGCCAGGCTGACCGCGGCCCGCAGGTCGCGCCTGAGGAAGGCGAAGAAGCGGTTGACCATCACTTGATCCGCGGGTCGAGCACGGTGTAGAGCAGGTCGGCGGTGAGGTTGATCGTGATCACCACCAGCACCATCACGAAGACCACGCCCTGCACCACCGGCAGGTCGCGCGTGAGCGCGGCGTTGACGATCAGGTTGCCCATGCCGGGAATGGCGAACACCGCCTCCACCACCACGGTGGCGGCCAGCAGGCGGTTGAACAGCAGGGTGGTCACCGTCAGCAGGTTGACGCCGGCGTTCTTCAACCCGTGCTTCCACAGGATGGCCGCCGGGCTGAGGCCCTTGGCGCGCAAGGTGCGCACCGGCGGCGACGACAGGATCTCGACCAGCGAGCTGCGCAGCTGGCGCGACACCTCGGCGACGCCGCCCGCCGCCAGGGCCAGCGCCGGCAGGATGGCGTGGTGCAGCGCCGGGCCCAGGCCCTCGGCCAGCGGCTTGGCGCCGGTGGCCGGGAACCAGCCGGTGCCCAGCGCCAGCCAGGCCACCAGCAGCATCGCCAGCCAGAAGTTGGGCACGGCGATGCCCAGCGACGCCACCGAGGTGACGATGCGGTCGCGCGCGCCATCGGGCCGGCTGGCCGCCAGCATGCCCAGCGGCACGCCGATGGCCAGCGCCACCGACATCGCCAGCACCACGATCAGCAGCGTGTTCGGAAACGCCCGGGCGATGGAGGTGGCCACCTTCTCGCCGGTGGCCAGCGACTTCGACAGATCGCCCTGCACCGCGTTCGCCAGCCAGCTGCCGTACTGCACCAGGAAAGGCCGGTCCAGCCCGTAGAGCGCGCGGATCTCGGCGATGCGCTGCTCGGTCGCGTTTTCACCCGCCAGCGTGATCGCGATGTCACCCGGCATCAGCTTGAGCAGGCCGAACACCACGAAGGTGGCCAGCACCAGCACCGGCACCGCCTGCAGCAGGCGGCGGCGGATCACGCGCAGGCGGTGGGAGGCGGCCATGGCGCGGCTTCAGGCCTTGCTGATGAACTCGTACTTGGGTTTCCCAAGCAGATTCGGCTTGTAGCCCTTGACCTGCTGGCCCGCGGCCACCAGCTCGTACTGGAAGGCCAGCGGCGCGACCAGGGCCTGTTCCATGATCAGCCGCTGCAATTGCCAGAAGATCAGCTTGCGGCCCTCGATGCGCTCGGCCACCCGGCTTTCGGCCAGCAGTTCGGCCATCTTGGCGCCGTGGTCGGTGCGGCCGGCGTTGAAGTAGGCATCCTTGCTGTACATCAGGCTGTAGGTCATGCTGGGGTCGGGCCGGCCGGTCCAGGCCGACAGCAGCATGTCGAACTTCTTCTCGTTGCCGAACATCTGGCCGCTGATCTCGGGGATGGTGCCGGTGATGAACTTCAGCCGGATGCCGGCCTTGCGCAGCTGCTCGCCGACGATCTCGCTGCGGCGCACCGAGTCCTGGTCGGTGTAGCTGCCCACGGTCAGCTCGATGCCGTCCTTGTAGCCGGCCTCGGCCAGCAGGGCCTTGGCCTTCTCGATGTTGTGAGGGTACAGGCCCACCAGGGTCGGGTCGTAGGCCCAATGGGTCTTGGGCAGCTGCATGTAGGCCGGCTCGCCCACGCCCGCCAGCGACGCCTTGACGAAGCCCGGCCGGTCCAGCGCGAAGTTGATCGCCTGGCGCACCTTCAGGTTGTCCAGCCCCTTCTTGGCGGTGTTGAAGTACAGCTGAAGGCAGTACAGCGTCGGCCCGGTCACCTTCGTCAGGTTCTTCGCCTTGTCGATCAGCGGCATCAGCCGCGGCGGCACGTTGTAGGCGAAGTCGTTCTGCCCGGCCACCACGGCGCGCAGGCCGGTGGCCAGCTCCGGAATGATCGAGAACTCGATGCCGTCGACGAAGCCGCGGTCGGCGCGCCAGTACTTGTCGGCGCGGGTGACCACCACCTTCTCGTTCGCGCTCCAGCTGACGAACTTCCACGGCCCGGCGCCCACCGGCTTGCGGTCGTGTTCCTGGCCCAGGGCCTGCACCGCCTTCGGGCTGACCATCATGCCGGCCCGGTCGCTCAGGATGGCCGGCAGGGCGGTGTCGGGCCGGGCCAGCTTGATCGTCGCCTGCAGCGGGCCGGTGACCACGACCTCGGCCACGTTCTGCAGGTCGGCCTTGATGTTGCTGCGCTGGTCGGTGCGGCCCCGGTCGAGGTTGAACTTCACCGCAGCCGCGTCCATCGGCGTTCCGTCGTGGAAGGTGATGCCGGGCTTGATGTCCAGCACCAGCGTGCGCGGGTCGGGGAAGTTGAAGGCCGCCATGCCGGGCTTGGCCTTCAGCGTCTCGTAGTCCCATTCGACCAGGGTGTCGAACATCGTCCACAGGAAGGTGTGGTCCGAGCCGGCGCCGCCGGTGGCCGGGTCCAGGCTGCTGGGGTTGGCGCTGGCCGAGACCTTCAGCACGCCGCCCTTGGCCGGCGTGCCCTGGGCGGAGGCCAGGCCAGGCAGACCCATGGCCCCGGCCAGGGCCATCAGGTGGCGCCGACTCAGACCGACGGCGGGCAGGGGAGCATCGTGCAGATCGGTGGCGTCGGACATGGTCGGTCTCCTGGGGTGGTCGGGTGGAATGGGGCCGTCTTCAGGCGGCTGGATGGACATTCGGCCGCGGTGGTCCGTCGGCGGTCGAGAAGTGGCAGGCCACCCAGTGCGCGGGCCGCAGCTCGCGCCAGTCGGGTGCCTCGGCGGCGCAGCGTGGCTGGGCGGCCGGGCAGCGGGTGCGGAAGCGGCAGCCGGAGGGCGGGTCGATGGGGCTGGGGATCTCGCCCTGCAGCACGATGCGCTTGTGCGTGCGCAGGTGCGACGGCAGCGGCACCGGGTCGGCCGACATCAGCGCCTCGGTGTACGGGTGCAGCGGCCGCTCCCCCACGTCCAGCGTCGGGCCCAGTTCCATCAGCCGGCCCAGGTAGGTGACGGCGATGCGGTCGCTGACATGCGACACCACCGACAGGTCGTGCGTGATGAAGACATAGGTCAGGCCGAACTCGCGCTGCAGGTCGGCGAACAGGTTCAGCACGTCGCCGCGGATCGACACGTCCAGCGCCGCCACCACCTCGTCGCAGACGATCAGCCTGGGCCGCACCGTCAGCGCCCGGGCGATGTTGATGCGCTGCTTCTGGCCGCCCGACAGCATGTGCGGGTAACGCTGCGCGTACTCGGGCGCGATGCCCACGCGCGACAGCGCGTCCAGCCCGCGCAGCTCGCGCTCGGCGCGGCTCAGTCCGCCGGCAATCTCCAGCGGCTCGCACACGCTGGTCAGCACCGTCTGGCGCGGGTTCAGCGCGGCATGCGGGTCCTGGAAGACGATCTGGTAGTCGCGCCGGTGCGCCCGCAGCGCGGCACCGCCCAGCGTGCGCGGGTCGACGCCGCCCTGCACGATGCTGCCGGCCGTTGGCGGCAGCAGGCCCACCAGCGCCCGGCCCAGCGTGGTCTTGCCCGAGCCCGATTCGCCGATCACGCCGAAGGTCTCGCCGGGCATCACGTCGAAGCCGATGCCGTCGACGGCCTTCACCGTCTGGCTGCCGTCCTGGGTGGGAAAGTGGATGCGCAGATCCCTGACGCTGAGCAGCGGCTGCACGTTCGTGGTCATGCCACCACCCCCGGCAGGTCCAGTTCGGCGGCGCGGCAGCAGCGCGCCACATGGCCGGGCGACACCGTGGTGGCCACCTGCTCGTCGCCGCAGGCTGCCTGCGCATGGTCGCAGCGGGCGCGGAAGCGGCAGCCGCCGGGCATCTCGCTGGGCGAGGGCACGCGGCCGCGGATCGACGGCAGCACGCCGCGGTGCGGTGTCAGCCGCGGCAGGCTGCGCAGCAGGCCGGACGTGTAAGGGTGGCGCGGGCGCACGAGGGCGTCGTCGACCGGCGCGTCCTCCACCACCTCGCCGGCGTACATGGTCACCATGCGGGTGCAGACCTCGGCCACCACGCCCAGGTCGTGGGTGATGAACATCAGCGCGGTGCCGGCGCGTTCGCTCAACTCGCGCAGCAGGTCGGTGATCTGGGCCTGCACCGTCACGTCCAGCGCGGTGGTGGGCTCGTCGGCGATCAGCAGCCTGGGCTCGCAGACCAGGGCCATCGCGATCATCACCCGCTGCCGCATGCCGCCCGAGAACTGGTGCGGGTACTCGTCGACCCGCCGCGCCGGCAGCGGGATGCCCACCTTCGCCAGGCCCTCGATGGCGCGCTCCCGCGCCTCGGCCCGGCTGACCGGAAAGTGCGTGCGGTAGGCCTCGGCGATCTGCTCGCCGACGGTGAACACCGGGTCCAGCGCCGTCATCGGCTCCTGGAAGATCATCGCGATGTCGCGGCCGCGGATCGCGCGCATGCCGGTCTCGGGCAGCTTCAGCAGGTCCTGGCCCTCGAACAGCACCTGGCCGTCGATCTGCACATGGGCCTCGGGCAGCAGGCGCAGCACGGACAGGCCCGTCACCGTCTTGCCGCAACCGCTTTCGCCGACCACGCCCAGGCGTTCACCGGCGCCGATGCGGAAGTTCAGCTTGCGGGTGATGTTGACCCGGCCGCCACCGGCCAGGCGGAAGCTGATCGACAGGTCGCGCACCTCCAACATCAGTACACCTCCAGGCGGAAGGTGTCGACGGTGTCGGTGTGCGACTGCTGCATGTAGCCCAGCACCTCGTCGCGGGTGTCGGTCATGATCTTGCGCATCAGCACCTCGGCGGCGTCGGCGCTGCCGGCGCGGATGGCGGCCAGCAGCTGCTCGTAGTCGTGGAAGGTGTCCAGGCGGCGCTCGGGGCGCACGTAGTCGGGCGGCTGCGGCGTCACCCACAGCATGCGCCACAGCGCGTCGTGCGGCAGGTCGCGGTAGGTGGCCTGGATCACCTTGGCGCTGGCGCACACGCTCAGCAGGCCCATGGCCACGCGGCCGGTGGCCTGGGCGAAGTCCAGCAGCGACGGGCGTTTCTGCAGCGCCAGCTTGCGCAGCTGCGCCAGGCGCGGCTCCACCTCGTCCAGCGCCGCCTTGTCGGGGTTGCGTGCCAGATAGCGCACGGCCAGGCTCAGCAGGGCGCAGCGCACGTTGAAGATGTCGGCCACGTCGTTCAGCGCCAGCTCGGTGACCACCGCGCCACGGCGCGGGCGGATCTCGACCAGGCCCTGCCGCTCCAGGATGCGCAGCGCGTCGCGCACCGGGCCACGGCTCAGCGCAAAGGCCTCGGCCACCGCCTGCTCGCCGATGCGCTGGCCGGCCGCATAACGCCCTTGGAGGATGTCCTGGCCCAGCTGCTTGGCGACCTGCTCACCCGTGGTGGCGGTGGTGACCTTGGCGGCTGTGGCGGCACGCTTCACGGAGGCGGCAGGGCTGGCAGTGCGGGTGCGGGGCATGGCGCGGCGAAGGTCGGCCACCACCCATCGCGGCAACCGTGCCTGGCAATGTGCACTGTCAGTTGTTAACAATTTTCAGGTGCTTTCCCTGAGCCCCCGGCGGGCCGGTCCGGCGTACTGTGTGGCCTTGCAGGCGCTGGCGGCTGTCGCCGCGGTGCCACTTCTTCAGGAACCGCTTCCATGGCCATCCACCGCATCGAATCCCAGGTTTCCGGCACCGTCTGGAAGGTCGAATGCCAGACCGGCGCCGCCGTCGCCGACGGCGACACCCTCCTGATCATCGAGTCGATGAAGATGGAGATCCCCGTCGACGCACCGGGTGCCGGCACGCTGCGCGAGCTGCTGGTCGCCGAGGGCGACACAGTCACTGAAGGCCAGGTGCTGGCCGTGGTCCACAGCTGATCCTGCGTGTCGACCGGGCTTGGCCAGGCGCTGCTGACAGCCTGCCGCCGGCACGGTGCGGCACCTGCACTGCAGGGTGACAGCCTGCGCCTGTCGCATGCCGCCCTGGCCGATGCCGCCGAGGCGGTGGCCACGCACTTGCGCACCGCCGGCTTGCAGCCCGACGAGCCGGTCCATGTCCAGGTCGCCAACCAGCCGGCCGACATCGCCGCCCTGATCGGCACCTGGCTGGCCGGCGGTGTGGTGGTGGCGGTGCACCGCAGCACGCCGCCCGTGCTGGCCGAGGCGCTGCGCCAGCGCACCGGCGCGCGCTTCGGGCTCGACCTGACGCCCGATTGCAGCGGCCTGCAGACTTGGCCGGGTGATGCGCCGCCACCGCGCCCCCTGGTGGCCGGCGCAGCCTTCGTGATCTTCACCTCCGGCTCCACCGGCCAGCCCAAGGGCGTGGTGCTGACGCATGCGGCCTTCGCCGGCAAGCTGGCCCAGATCCAGGGCCTGCTGCAGTTCGGCCCTGCCGACCGCACGCTGCTGGTGCTGAACCTGAGCTTCGGCTTCGGTCTGTGGGTGGCGCTGCTGACCCTGCTGCACGGCGGCCTGCTGGTGATGGCGCCCAGGTTCGAGCCCGCCGCCGTGCTGCGCACGCTGGCCGAGGCGCGCATCACCCAGGCCGGTGTGGTGCCAACGATGATGCGCGCGCTGCTGGCCGATCCGGCGCTGGCGCCGGCACTCGACCGCGTGGCCGCGCAGGGCGACCTGCGCCAGCTGCTGATCGGCGGCGAATTGCTGGGCCTGTCGCTGGCCGAGCGGCTGCGGGCGCAGTTTCCGCGCACCGCGCTGATCGACATCTACGGCCTCACCGAAACCTCGACCTGCGATTTCTTCGCCTTTCCGGCCGACAAGACGCAACGCCCCGGCTGTATCGGCCGGCCGGCGCCGGGCGAGCAATGCCGCATCGCCGATGCCCAGGGCCGGCCGCTGCCGGTGGGCGCCGTGGGTGAACTGCAGATCCGCAGCCCGCACATGATGGCCGGCTACCTGGACGCGCCCGGGCTGACAGCCGCCGCGTTGCCGGATGGCTGGCTGCGCACCGGCGACCTGGCGCTGCAGCACGCCGATGGCCTGGTGGCGCTGATGGGCCGCAGCAAGGAGCTGATCAGCCGCGGCGGCAACAAGCTCAGCCCGGTGGAGGTGGAGCAGGCGCTGAGCGCCCACCCCGACGTGGCCGCCGCGATGGCCGTGGGCCGGCCCGATGCGCGCCTGGGCGAGGCCATCCACGTGCTGGTGGTGCCTCGTGCCGGCTGCACGCTGACAGTCGCCGGCCTGCGCGGGCATCTGGCCGGCCGGCTGGAGAAGTTCAAGCACCCCGATGCCTGGCACCGGGCCGAAGCCCTGCCGCTGGGCCGCACCGGCAAGGCCGACCGCGGCGCGCTGGCCGCGCTGATCGACGCTGGCCAGACCGAACCCTTGCCACCCTGAACCACGAGACCCTCGCGATGGACTTCCAGTCGATCACCTGCAGCGTCGCCGACCATGTGGCCCAGCTGACGCTGAACCGCCCCGAGCGACTGAACGCGCTGCACAAGGCCGCGCTGGACGAGATCAACGTCGCGATGGACGCGGCCGAGGCCGATGCCGACGTGCGGGTGATCGTGGTCAGCGGCGCCGGCCGGGCCTTCTCGTCGGGCTTCGACCTGAAGGCGCAGATGGAACAGGCGCCGCAGGGCGACGCCGTGTGGCGCCAGATCCTGGACCTGGACTTCGACACCACGATGCGCTTCTGGAACAGCCCGAAGCCGACGATTGCCGCTGTCCACGGCGCGTGCCTGGCCGGAGCGTTCGAGCTGGCGATGGCCTGCGACATCACCATCTGCGACGAAGACGCCACCTTCGGCGAGCCCGAGCTGAAGTTCGGCGCCGGCATCGTGACCCTGCTGCTGCCCTGGATGACCAGCCCCAAGCAGGCCAAGCGCATCATCCTCAGCGCCGACGACCGCATCCCGGCGGCCGAAGCCCTGGCGATGGGTTTGGTCAGCCGCGTGGTGCCGCGCGGCACGCACCTGGACGCGGCGCTGCGCACGGCACGCGGCATCGCGCTGATGGACCCGAACCTGGTGGCGCAGACCAAGAAGGCGCTGAACCGCACCTACGACATCCAGGGCATGCCCACCGCGCTGCGCATGGCGCTGGACATCGACCACAGCATCGAAAGCCACGGCTCGCCCGACAAGCGCGCCTTCATGGACATCGCCCGCGCGCGCGGCATGCGTGAGGCCATCGCCTGGCGCGACGCCCGGTTTGCGAAGGCGCAAGACGGCGGCGGCTGAAGCCCCCCTGCCCACGGGCGCGCGGCCCGTTCCTTGAACCGGTTCAAGGAAATATCCCGACTGGATCCGTAGGCTTCCGACCATTCCCTAAAGACGGTCGGAGGACCCATGAGCCCAGGCTTCACCAGCCAGACGGCCCGCAACATTTTTTACGGTGGCACGGTGTTCTTCGTGCTGCTGTTTGCGGTGCTGATCTTCAACACCGAGCAGCGCATCCCGCAGCGCAGCAATGCCGAGCAGATCACCCCCGCGGTGCTGCGCGGCAAGCATCTCTGGGAGACGCGCAACTGCATCGGCTGCCACACCCTGCTGGGCGAGGGCGCGTACTTCGCGCCCGAGCTGGGCAATGTCTACAAGCGGCGCGGTCCCGACTTCATCAAGGCCTGGATCAAGGCCCAGCCGATCGGCGCGCCGGGCCGCCGGCAGATGCCCAACTTCAACTTCACCGAGGCGCAGCTCGACGACATGGTCGAGTTCCTGAAGTGGACCAACGGCATCAACACTGAGAAGTGGCCGCCCAACATCGAAGGCTGAGGGATCACACGATGACCACCATCACGCTCAAGTACAAGTCGCAATCGGTCGCCAAGCCGTACTTCATCGCCGCCATCGGCCTGTTCGTCGGCCAGATCGTCTTCGGCCTGACGCTGGGCCTGCAGTACCTGATTGGCGACCTGATGTTCCCGGCGATTCCGTTCAACATCGCCCGCATGGTGCACACCAACCTGCTGATCGTGTGGCTGCTGTTCGGCTTCATGGGCAGCGCGTACTGGCTGATCCCGGAAGAAGCCGAGACCGAGCTGCACAGCCCCTTCTTCGCGAAGCTGCTGTTCTGGGTCTTTCTGGTCGCCGGGGCCGCCACCATCCTGGGTTATCTGCTGGTGCCCTATGCCAAGCTGGCCGAGCTGACCGGCAACGACCTGCTGCAGACGATGGGGCGCGAGTTTCTCGAACAGCCGCTGCCCACCAAGGTCGGCATCGTGCTGGTGTGCCTGGGCTTCCTCTTCAACATCAGCATGACCGTGCTCAAGGGCCGCAAGACGGCCATCAGCCTGGTGCTGCTGATGGGCTTGTGGGGCCTGGCGCTGATGTTCCTGTTCGCCTTCGTCAACCCGGGCAACCTGGTGCGCGACAAGATGTACTGGTGGTTCGTGGTGCACCTGTGGGTGGAGGGCACCTGGGAGCTGATCCTCGGCGCGCTGCTGGCCTATGTGCTGATCAAGACCACCGGCGTCGACCGCGAGGTGATTGACAAGTGGCTGTACCTGATCGTCACGATGGCCCTGGTCACCGGCATCCTGGGCACCGGCCACCACTTCTTCTTCATCGGCCTGCCGGGCTACTGGCACTGGGTGGGCAGCGTGTTCAGCGCGCTCGAGCCGATCCCCTTCTTCATGATGACGCTGTTCGCCTTCAACATGGTGCAGCGCCGCAAGCGGGAGCACCCGAACCAGGCGGCGGTGCTGTGGGCCGTGGGCACGGCGGTGATGGGCTTCCTGGGTGCGGGCCTCTGGGGCTTCATCCACACGCTGAGCCCGGTGAACTACTACACCCACGGCAGCCAGATCACCGCGGCCCACGGCCACCTGGCCTTCTACGGTGCCTATGTGCTGGTGGTGATCGCGATGATCAGCTACGCGATGCCGCTGCTGCGTGGGCGTGAAGCCAACTGCCGGCGTGCGCAGGGCGTGGAGATGTGGAGCTTCTGGATCATGACCATCGGCATGGGCGTGATGGTGCTGGCGCTGACCGGTGCCGGCGTGCTGCAGGTGTGGCTGCAGCGCATGCCCACCGAAGGCGCGATGGGCTTCATGGCCACGCAGGACCAGCTGCGCTTCTTCTACTGGGTGCGGGTGGGCGGCGGCGTCATGTTCCTGGCCGGCCTGCTGACCTACCTGAGCAGCTTCTTCATCGGCCCCGCAGCCGACGAGCAGGCCGCGCCGGTCGGCCGCCTGCGCACCGCCTGATCCTCGGAGCCGATGATGGAGATGACCAGCGCCCGCCAGGTCGCCGCCGTGCCCTACTACGCGGCGCAAGGCGAGGAATGCACGCTGTTCGCCCAGGCCCACGCGTCGCGGCTGCCGCTGCTGATCAAGGGCCCCACCGGCTGTGGCAAGACGCGCCTGGTCGAGCACATGGCCGCGCGCCTGGGCCGGCCGTTGATCACGGTGAGCTGCCACGACGACCTGAGCGCGGCCGACCTGGTCGGCCGCCACCTGATCGGCGGTGGCGACACGCAGTGGTGCGATGGCCCGCTGGCGCGTGCGGTGCGTGAGGGCGCGATCTGCTACCTGGACGAGGTGGTCGAGGCGCGCAAGGACACGACCGTGGTGCTGCACCCGCTGGCCGACGACCGGCGTGTGCTGCTGATCGAACGCACCGGCGAGCAACTGGCCGCGCCGCCCGGCTTCATGCTGGTGATCAGCTACAACCCCGGCTACCAGAACCTGCTGAAAGGCCTGAAGCCCAGCACCCGCCAGCGCTTCGTTGCGCTGAGCCTGGGTTATCCGACGGAGGCGGTCGAGCGTTCCATCGTGCAGGCCGAAAGCGGCTGCGACGCCGCCACCGCTGCCGCATTGGTGAAGCTGGCCCAGGCCCTGCGCCGCCTGACCGGCCACGACCTGGAAGAGACCGCCAGCACCCGCCTGCTGGTGATGGCCGCCCGCCTGGTGGTGGCCGGCGCGCCGCTGGGCACGGCCTGCCGCGCGGCCATCGTCGACGCGCTGACCGACGATGCCGACACCACCGCGGCCCTGGCCGAGGTGGTGGACGCGGTGGTGGGGCGCTGAGCCGCCACCCCTGTTGCCCCGGCGCACCCTGCGCCTGTTCCCATGCCTGCCCTGACCCCGCCGCCACCGCCGCCAGCGCCGCCCACGACCTTTCCCCTCGGTGCCGCGGCGCTGGCCCAAAACCCCGACGCCGCCCGGCTGCAGCGCCTGCAGCGGCTGCGCCGCGCCGCGCAGGTCGGCTTCTTCATCCTGTTCCTGGTCGCCCCGGCGCTGAACCTGCTGCGCTTCGACCTGCACGACACCCAGCTGTGGCTGCTGGGCCGGCCCTGGCACCTGGGCATCGATGCCTTCCTGCGCCACCAGGCCAGCGCCACCGATGCGGCGCTGGGCATCGTCTTGCGCGGCATCCTGCCGGCGCTGGCGCTGGTGGTGGCCTTCCTCGCCATCGCCTACAAGTTCGGCCGGCTGTACTGCGGCTGGCTGTGCCCGCATTTCTCGCTGGTGGAAACACTCAACGACCTGCTGCACCGCGCCTGCGGCAAGTTCAGCCTGTGGGATGCCGCGCCCACGCCGCGTGGCGACCGCACACCGCAGCGCCGCTGGTGGCCGCTGTTCTTCATCAGCTGCCTGGCCTTCGGCTTCACTTGGGCCATCACGCTGCTGAGCTACCTGCTGCCGCCGGCCGAGGTGTGGGGCAACCTGCTGGCGGGCACGTCCACACCTAACCAGGCGCGTTTCCTGGTCATCGGCACGGCGGTGTTCACGGCGGAGTTCCTGTTCGCCCGCCATTTGTTCTGCCGCTTCGGCTGCGCCGTGGGCCTGTTCCAGAGCCTGGCCTGGATGGCCAATCCGCGTGGCCTGGTGGTCGCCTTCGACCGCAGCCGCGCCCGCGACTGCCGCGACTGCGCCACGCCGCAAAGCCCGGCCGGCGCCGCCTGCGACCAGGTCTGCCCGATGCGGCTGAAGCCGCGCAACATCAAGCGCCTGATGTTCAGCTGCGTGCAGTGCGGCCAGTGCCTGACCGCCTGCGACAGCAGCAACACCGCACGCGACCAGGCGCCCAGCCTGGAGTGGCACATCGGGCTGGACGCGGTGCGCGAGACGCTGAAGCAGCGCCAACACGACAAGGGCTGACATGGAGGAGTGGATCGGCGAACGCTGGCACCGCTTCATCACCCGGGCGGCCGACCGCAACCATGCTGCGCAGGCGGTGACGCTGGATGCCGTGCAGCGGCCGGTGCAATTGCTGTTCCACGCGGCTGGCGGCGCACCGGGTGTGCGCGTGGTGCCGGCGGCGGCAGCGCGCATCGGCGGGCCGCGCGGTTGGCTGCAGCGCATCGCCGGCAGCGGGCTGCGCGCACCGGTCAGCCGGCTCGATGCCGACACGCTGGCGCTGCCGCCCACGATTGCCGTGTTCGACGATGCAGCGCTGAACCGCGACCTCTACCTGTGGCTGGCGGCCTTGGCGGCGGTTCATCAACCCGGTGCGGATTGGCTGCAGGCCAACGCCGCCGCCACCACCGCCGCGCTGGCGGCCTGCCCCGGCCTGGCGCCACGCTGGCAGCGGCTGCTGGCGGCGCACCTGGCGCAGCGGCCGTCACCGGATCGCCTGGCCGGCCCGGCGGCGCTCGCAGAATCCCGCGTGCAGGCCGCCCTGCGCGGCCATGCGCCGATGGCAAGTCTTGCGCCGCTGCTGCCCACCGACGTGGCGCCGGTCTGGCTGTGGCTGGAAGCGCTGCCGGAGGCCCCCGCATCCACCGACGCGGCCAACGACCCTGCGGCAGACGACGCACGCCGCAGCGACAGCTCGCAGTCACCGCCCGCCGACGCCACCCGCCGCCGCACCCGCCGTGCACCCAAGCCATCCGGCCGCGCACCGATGCTGCTGCCGTCACGCGCCGAGTCGATCACCACCTTCGGCGAACACGTGCCGCTGGACCGCGGCACCGACGACGAAGACGACGGCCAGGCGCAGACCGCGGCCGACGACATGGACGCGCTGACCCTGCAGCAGGGCAACGGCGCGCCGGCCGCGCGGGTCAAGTTCGACCTCGACCTGCCCAGCGCCAGCGCCGACGACGCGCCGCTGGGCCCCGAGCTGACCCTGCCCGAGTGGGATTGGAAGCAGCAGCGCCTGCTGCCCCAGCACTGCCGGGTGCTGACCTTGAGCGCCAGCGCGCCACCGCCGTACACGCCGCCCCCCGCCCTGCACGCCACCGCCCGCACCATGCGCCGCCGGCTGGAAGTGCTGCGCGCCGCGCCGCTGTGGCAGCGCGGCTGCACCGACGGCGAGCAACTCGACATCGACGCCTGGGTGCGCCATGCCGGCGGCGGCGCGGGCGCACACACAGGCGAGCCGGCGGTGTTCAGCCGCCGGGTGCGTGGCGGCCGCAGCCTGGCCACGCTGCTGCTGGCCGACCTGTCGCTGTCCACCGATGCGTACGTCAACAACGACGCCCGCGTCATCGACGTGGTGCGCGAGGCGCTGTTCGTCTTCGGCGAGGCGCTGCACGGCACCGGCGATGCCTTCGCGATGCTGGGCTTCAGCTCGGTGCGGCGCGCCCATGTGCGGCTGCAGCACCTGAAGGGCTTCGACGACGCCTGGAACGCCGCCGCCCAGGCCCGGGTGGGCGCCATCAAGCCGGGCTACTACACCCGCATGGGCGCGGCCATCCGCGCCGCGACGCAACAACTGCAGCAGCGCCCCGAGCGCCAGCGCCTGCTGCTGATCCTGACCGACGGCAAGCCCAACGACATCGACCGCTACGAAGGCCGCTGGGGCCTGGAAGACACCCGCCACGCCGTGGCCGAAGCCCGCGAAGCCGGCCTGCTGCCGTTCTGCCTGAGCATCGACGAGCAGGCGCATGACTACCTGCCGCACCTGTTCGGGCCGCGGGGGTGGGCCTGGGTGAGGAGGCCGGCGGAGTTGCCGGCCAGGTTGGCGGGGGTGTATGCGGGGTTGACGCGGGGGTGAGGGTGGGCGCCGATTGAGGTAGGCCTTGCGAGACCCGGCCGCCGAGAAGCCGGGCCTGTACCAGCGTAGCGCAGCCGGCAGCGGAGACCCACGGGATTGCTTCAGATAGGGCCATCGAACGGGTCCCAAGCGCAAGCGGATTAACTTCAATGAACAGGCGTTGGCCGCGGTGGACGAACTGGTGCAGGCGGTCGAAGGCGACGACGCTCACCGGCTTTGGGGCCTGGTGGCGGGTGAGCGCATCCGCGCCTACGAGGACCGGGTCCACCCCTGGCCTGAGCGTGTATTACCATCTCCTGGCTAGGTAACACTCCAGGAGAGGCCGTGGCAACGACGCTGACCAGCAAGGGCCAGGTCACCATCCCCAAGCGCATCCGCGACGCCATGCAACTCCTGCCGGGCACGGCTGTCGAGTTCTCGGTGAACGCAGCGGGCGAGGTGGTGCTGCATCCGCCGCGCCCGGACAAAACCGCCTGCAAGCCGGCCGGCGACCGTTTTGACGCTGTGCGTGGCCGGGCCGATGTGCACTGGCGCACCGATGCGCTGATGAAGCTGCTGCGCGCCGACGATTGATGGTGTTGGTCGACACCAACGTCCTGGTGGACGTGTTGCAGAACGATCCGCAGTGGGCGGAGTGGTCCATCGCGCAGTTGCGCGCCCAGGCCAAGCTGCACGACCTGGCGATCAATCCGGTCATCTACGCCGAGATATCGCTGTCGTTCTCGACACTGGAAGCCCTGGACGGCGTGGTGCAGACCATGGGGCTGAAGCTGCGCGAGATCCCGCGGCCCGCGCTGTTCCTGGCGGCCAAGGCCTTTGTCCAGTACCGCCGACGCGGCGGCAGCAAGTCGCAGGTGCTGCCGGACTTCTTCATCGGCGCACACGCCGCTGTGGAGGGTTGGCCCCTGCTGACCCGGGACGCCAGCCGGTTCAGGACCGACTTCCCCAGGCTCGACGTCATCGCCCCCTGAGCCGCTGCGCGCGGCCGCAGCCGCGCCACCCCTCAATCCGCCGTGAACCCCACCGCCTTCACCAGCGGCCCCCACTTCTCGAAATCGGCCTTCAGCAGCGCGGCCAGTTCGGCCGGCGACGAGGCCTTGGCCTCCAGGCCCATCAGCGCCAGGCCGTCGATCGTGTCCTTGTCGGCGAGCGCGGTGCGCAGCGCGGCGTTGGCGCGCGCCACCGGCTCGGCAGCGGCGCCGCCGGGCAGGAAGAAGCCGAACCACTCGCTGAACACCATGTCCTTGAAGCCCTGTTCGACGAGGGTGCGCGTGGTCGGCGCGAACTTGCTGCGCTGCGCGCCGCTGGCCGCCAGCAGGCGCGCCTTGCCGGCGTTGACGTGCTGGGTGAACTCGCCGATGGGGCCCGAGACGGCCGGGATCTGGCCGCCGATCATGTCGAGGATGGCCGGCTGCGTGCCGCGGTAGGGCACATGCTTCAGCTCGACGCTGCGCGCCTTGCCGATCAGCGCGCCCATGAAGTGCGGCATGGCGCCGGCGCCCGGCGAACCGAAGTTGGCCTGCATCGGGTTGGCCTTGCACCAGGCCAGGAACTCCTCGACGTTGCGCACCGCCGCCGGCACCGACGGCCCGACGGCGAAGCCGAAGTCGAAGGTGGCGCCCAGGCTCACCGGCGTCACGTCGGCCATCGGGTCGTAGGGCAGCTTCTTGTAGATGTGCGGGTAGATGCCCAGCATGGACATCGGCGTCTGCAGGATCACGCTGCCGTCGTTGGGCAGCTGCTTGAGCGCCTGGATGGCGATCTGGCCGCCGGCACCGGTGCGGTTGTCGACCACGGCGGCCTTGGCGTAGCCGGCCGGCATCTTGGCAGCGACGCGACGGCAGATGGTGTCCGACGTGCCGCCGGGCGGAAAGCCGGTGACGACCTTGACGGTCTCGAACGGCGCGCCCTGGGCCTGCGCCCGGCTGGCGATGGCGGCAAGCAGCTGGGCGAGGGCGGTGGTGTGCAGCAGCGTGCGGCGGCGAATGGACATCGTTGTCTCCGGCAATCGTTGGGTTGGTCTGGCGCCTGAGCCGCCCGGTGACGGGCGGGCCCGCAAGCATCAGGTCTGGGCCGATTCCCCGTCCAGCCGGGTCAGCCCGGGGGGGGCGCCGGCGGCTGCGGCGTCCGTCGGGGCCAAGGCCGCGCCGCCCATGAACGCCGGTGCTAGGATTTGTGCGCCCCTGTGTGGCTTCGGCAGTACGGCCGCCCGGCACGCCCGCCATGAACCGGATATTCCGGATCGTCATGGTGATCTCCGCGAGCGTCGGTGACAGGCCGCATCGCGACGACCGCTGAACCGACGCCGATGCCAGCCTACACACGCCTCGCTGACTTCACCCAGCTCGTCACGGCCGCCAACCCGCGCTTCCGGCTGGCCGCCAGTTCGCTGCAGGCGCTGTTCGCCATCCTCAACGATGCGAACGGCCAGGCGGCCCAGGTGGTGCAGGCGATCAACGCCATCCCGCCGCGCAAGCGCGACCGCTACGAGCGGGCCCTGTACTTTCTGGCCGCCACCTATCCGGCACTGGCGCGGCACCTGCTGCACTGGCCGCCCCCGGGCCGCGCCAGCGTGGCCATGTTCGTCCGCAAGGCCATGCCCGCCAACTACGCGCCCTGGCCGCCCCACTACCGCCGGGTGGTGACCGACAGCGCGCTGCTCCACCGCACGGCCGAGGCCTACCTGCTCAACACCGCCAATGTCGGCGTGCTGGTGATCCACATGCAGCATGTGCAGGCCGGTTTCGACACCCTGATCGAAGGCGTCAAGGTCATCGACCATGTGGTCTCGGTGCTGACGGTGGCGCGCGAGTTGGGCGCACCCGTGGCCGTGCTGACGCAGGGCGGCGTGCCGCTGGTGGACCGGCTCGAAGCGGTGGTCAACGGCTACGTGAACCGGACGGACATCCTCGTGACCACCGGCCACATGGGCGCCAAGAACCCGGCCTACCGCCAGTTCGCCGAGGCGTGCGACAGCGTCCTGGTGGTGGGCTTCGACGCGAACGTCTGTGTCTTCGCCAACATCTTCGGCACGATGGAGTTCCATCCGCTGCCTCTCGGCGCCCCGCAGGGGACCGTGCCCAACGTGCTGGAGCCGCTCATCACGATGTGCGACGTGGTGACCTCGCGCGCCGTCGTCGTGACCAGCAATCCGACGATCTCGCCCGCCAACCACAAGGGCGAGTACGGGCCGCTGTACGAGTTCTGACGGCCCGGACTGTTCCCCGCGGCTGCCCGGCCGGCCCGTGCAGGCCCGTGCCTGACAATGCCCCATGGACCTCCGCGCCTTCGACCTGCCGCGCTACTTGGCCGTGCTGCCGCTGTTCAGCGACCTCGACCGCCCCGAGCTGGAACGCCTGGCCGCCGGCTGCCAGCTGCGCCGGCTGGGCCGGGGCGACATGGTGTTCCGCGTCGGCGAGCTGTGTGAATCGTTCCACGTCACCGTCACCGGCCAGGTCAAGCTGTTCGCGGTGTCGCCGGCAGGGCAGGAGAAGGTGATCGAGCTGATCGGCCCGGGCAACAGCTTTGCCGAGGCGCTGATGTTCATGGACAAGCCCTACTTCATCAATGCCCAGGCGCTGACCGACAGCCTGCTGCTGAGCGTGGGCAAGGCGGCGGTGCTCAAGGAGATCGAGGCCGATTCGCGCTTCGCGCTGCGCATGCTGGCGGGCATGTCGCGCCGGCTGCACGGCCTGGTGCGCGACGTGCAGGCCTATGCGCTGGACAGCGGCGTGCAGCGCATCATCGGCTACCTGCTGCGCGACCAGGACGACGGCGACGGCGCGCCCGACGCACCGCTGCATGTGACCCTGCCGGTCAGCAAGGCCACCGTCGCCTCCCGGCTGAGCATCACGCCCGAATACTTCTCGCGCGTGCTGCACGAGTTGGAAGACGCCGGCCTGGTGGCGGTGGACAAGCGCGAGATCACGATCCTGGATGCGGCGCGCCTGGCGCGCTACCCCAACGGATGAGTTGAGCGGTCAGGGCGCTGGCCCCGACCCCCACGCAAACCGCCGCCCGGCAATCGCCGGCCAGCCGCCGTCCGGCGCCCAGGGCAGCCGGCCGACCACCCGCCGCACGTCCAGGTGCAGCACGGCCGCGTCGCTGCCCGCACCAGCCTCGGCGCCCAGCAGCCAGGGCACGCGGCCATCGGCCCACGCCGCCGTCCAGGGCTGCAGCAGGCGGATGCGGCGCAGGCCCAGGTAACCCGGCCGGGCGATGGCCTCGCCCATGCGGTAGTCGTGCACCAGGCCGTCGAAGATGGCCGGCGCGGCGGGGTCGGTGCTGATCTCCCACAGCTCGTGCCAGCCGCCGACCACGACCGCGTAGCTCTGCCGGGGCTGCAGACGGCAGATGGCGATCGGCACGCCCGGCCGGCCATCGGCATCGCGCAGCGGCCAGCGGGCCTGCACGGCGCCGGCATCGTCGTGCAGCACCAGGTCGGCGCCGTCGACGCGCATGCGGCCGTCACCTGGTGGCGCGCAGTCACCGCCGGTGGGCGGCGCGGCGTCAACAGGCAGCGCCAAGGCGCAGGCCAGCGCAGCGACCAGCGCGGCCCCGCGGGGCCGGCGCTTCATGGTGCAGCTGCGGCCGGCAGTGCCGCGATGCGCAGCAGCCGGCCGCTTTGCAGCCAGTCGCCCAGCCGCGCCTGCACCTGGCCGGCCGGCATGCCCAGCATCGCGCCCAGCGCTTCCCAGGGCTGGCGCAGCAGGGGCAGGCCGCTGGCGCAGGCGGCCAGCAGGGCGTCGTCCAGGTCGTCCGCCGCAGGCGGCGGCGGGTTGGCGAACACCAGGCCGATGCAGGCGATGCGGCCCTGGCCGACCCACTGGCGCAGCAGGTCGAGCACCGCATCGCCTTCCAGGCCCAGCGCCGCGCCCGCGGTGTCGAAGGGCTGGTCGTCCAGCGTCAGCCCCAGTTGCAGGCGCTGCAGCAGCAGCCGCTGCCGGGCGACGGCCGGCGGGGGCGGGACGTCGGGCAGCGGCAGGGCAGGCATGGCCTTGGCCTGAATGTCAGCGGCTCACTGCTTCAGGATCCAGCCCACGGCTTCGCCCAGGTCGGCGTCGCTGATCTTGTCGGGCGGGTTCGGTGCCATCGGGATCGGGCCGAAGTTGCCCTTGCCGCCTTCGCGCACCTTCTTCACCAGCGTGGCCTTCACGTCCTGGCCCTTGTACTTGGCCGCGATCTGCTGGAACGACGGCCCGACCATCTTCTTGTCCTTCGCATGGCAGGCCATGCAGCCGGCCTTGGTCATGGCCTCTTCGGGGTTGGCCTGGGCCGGTGCAACCCAGGTCGCCAGCGGTGCCGCCAGCAGGGCGACCATCAAGCGCTTGTTCATGGTGACTCCTTGATCGACCGCGACATCAGTAGATGTCATGTTGGGTGTTGTAGACATTGAACTTGCCGGTCGGCGTGATCAGGCGCGGGTCCTTGATCACCGCCTTGGGCTTGAGCGTCTTGTCGTCGACCACCACGATCGCGCTTTCCTTGTTCTTGGCCGACCAGACCGAGAACCAGACCTCGTCGCCGGCCTTGTTGTACTCAGGCTGCACCACGCGCTTGGCGCCGTCGTCCTTCAGGCCGGCCCATTCGGCGATCGGCAGCACCTTGAAGCCCTTGGCCAGGTTCTTGATGTCGAACACCGCCACCGACTGCGAGATCGCCGCGTCGGGGTTCAGCGGCGTGTCGCTGTAGAGGTGGGTGCTCTTCGGGTGCGTCTTGATGAACAGCGCACCGCCACCCTGACTCTTGATCTGGGCGACTTCCTTGAAGGCGTATTGCTTGTGCTTGACCGGGTCGGTGCCGATCAGCGAGATCATCTCGTCGCCCAGGTGGCCGGTGCTCCACACCGGGCCGAACTGCGGGTGCGTGAAGTTGGCGCCACGCCCCGGGTGAGGGATCTTGCTCACGTCGACCAGCTTGACCAGCTTGTCTTCCTTGGCGTCGACCACGGCGATCTTGTTGCTCTGGTTGGCCGCCACCATGAAGTAGCGCTTGGTGCTGTCCCAGCCGCCGTCGTGCAGGAAGCGGGCAGTGCCGATCTCGGTGGTCTTCAGCGCGTTCAGGTCGGTGTAGTCGACCATCAGCGTCTTGCCGGTCTCCTTCACGTTGACGATGAACTCGGGCTTGTAGTGGCTGGCCACGATGCTGGCCACGCGCGGCTCGGGGTGGTATTCCTGCTTGTCCACCGTGTTGCCGCGGGTGCTGACGATCTTCAGCGGCTCCAGCGTGTCGCCGTTCATGATGGTGTACTGCGGCGGCCAGTAGCTGCCGGCGATCACCAGCTTGTCCTCGTAGCCCTTGTACTTGCTGGTCTCGACGCTGCGCGCCTCCAGGCCGATGCGCACCTCGGCCACGTTGTCGGGCTTGGCCATCCACAGGTCGATCATGTTGATCTTGCCGTCGCGGCCGATCACCAGCAGGTAGCGGCCCGATGCCGAGGTGCGCGAGATGTGCACCGCATAGCCGGTCTTGACGATGTTGATGATCTGCTTGGTGTCGCCGTCGATCAGCGCCACCTCGCCGGTGTCGCGCAGCGTGGTGCTGAAGATGTTGTCGATGTTGTAGTTGTTCATCTTCTTCTTCGGCCGCTGGTCGACCGGCACCGTCACCTTCCAGGTGGCCTTCATGTCGGCCATGCTGAATTCGGGCGGCATCGGCGCGTCATGCTGGATGTAGCGCGCCATCAGGTCGACTTCCTGCTCGCTCATCTCGCCGCTGGTCTGCCAGTTCGGCATGCCCGCGGGCGAGCCGTAGGCGATGAAGACCTTCAGGTAGTCCGTGCCCTTGCCCAGGGTGATGTCGGGCGTCAGCGCCTTGCCGGTGGCGCCCTTGCGCAGCACGCCGTGGCAGCCGGCGCAGCGCTCGAAGTAGATCTTGCGCGCGACGTCGAACTCGGCCTGCGTCATCGGCGGCGCCTTGGGGTTGGTGCTCTGCACCATGGGCGTGCCGGCCAGGGCCGAGGGCGCGGCGTGGTACTGCACGTCGCCGGGGGCCACGTCCTTCTTGGCGGCGGTCTGGGCGCCGGCCAGCAGCGGCGCGGCGGCCACCATCAACACGGCGATCGGGGTCAGGTTCAGGCGCTTCATCACGGGCTCCTCGGGTTGCGATGGGGGAAGTTCTGGGTTTGGTGACGTGATGGTCGGCAGGCCGGCATGCGCCGTCCTTGAACTGGTTCAAGCCGCTGTGAAGCGCTTGTTGCGCGCTGCACAAAACACGATCTGGTTCAAGGCTGCGGCGGGCCGATTTGTCGATGCTCAAGGCCATCGAACAACTGATGCCGCCTGGAGATCCGCATGCGCCGCCGCCTTTCCCTCGTTCCCACCCTGCTGGCGGGCTGTGCCTTGCACGGCATGGCAGCGGCTGACGAACCACCGCTACCGCAGACCGTGGTCGTCTCCGCCACCCGCCACGCGATGGCCCTGGTCGACGCACCCGCGGCGATGAGCGTGGTGACGCCCGCGCAGATCGCCGAGCGCGGCGCCGACAACGTCTTCGAGGCGCTGCGCGGCGAGACCGGCCTGTCGCTGATCGGCCGCACCATCTCGGGCCGGCGCAACCTCAGCCTGCGCGGCATGGACGGCCGCCACACGCTGTTCCTGGTCGACGGCATGCGCATCGGCGGCACCGACGGCGTGGTCGGCCACAGCGACTTCCAGTACGACTGGGTGCCGGTGCAGGACATCGAGCGCATCGAGGTGCTGCGCGGCCCGATGTCGGTGCTGTACGGCGCCGAGGCGCTGGGCGGCGTGGTCAACGTGGTGACGCGCACGCCGGGTGAGCAGTGGCGCTTCGGCATGCTGGCCGAGGGTTCGTGGGCCAGCGGCGGCCAGGGCGGAGACGGCCACCGTGCGGCCTTGTCGGCCAGCGGACCGCTGGGCGAGCAGTTCCGCCTGGGAGTGACCGCCAGCGACAGCCGCCGCGACGAGATCACCAATGCCGCCGAGCCGCGGCTGGGCGACATCGAGGGCCACCACAAGCGTGACGGCGCGCTGCGCCTGGCCTGGCTGCCGGCCGCCGGCCACCAGGTCGACCTGCAGCACCGCGCAGGCGACGAAGACCGCTGGGCTGGCGTGCGCGAGCGCAGCGGCCAGAAGCGCTGGCATGTGTCGATGCACGACATCCAGCGTGAACACACGTCACTGGGCTGGAACGCCGACTGGGGCGGCGACTGGGCGACGCGCAGCCAGCTGCGCGCCTACGCCAGCCATGCCGAGGTGCGCAACACCCGCACCCTGGGCGTGGCGGCGCTGCGCCCGCAGACGCTGGACGACCGCGTGGTCGAAGGCCAGGCCTCGGTGGCACCGCGCACCGGCCAGCTCTACACCGCCGGCTTCGAATGGCGCGACGAGCAGCTCGACAACGTGGGCCTGCCGGGCGGCCATGGCGCGGTGCGGCACCAGTCCGCCTTCGGCCAGGCTGAATGGCAGGCGCTGAGCAGCCTGGCCCTGACCGCCGGCCTGCGCCATGACCACCATGGCCGCTTCGGCAGCCAGTGGAGCCCGCGCGCCTATGCCGTTTGGCGGCCGGCCGGTGACTGGGTGGTCAAGGGCGGCGTCGGTCGCGGCTTCAAGGCGCCCACGCTCAAGCAGATCTCGGCCGACTACCGCGAGGACGAGGGCCCGTACACCTACTTCGGCAATGCCGCGCTCAAGCCCGAGCGCAACACATCGACCGAGGTGGGCGTCGGCTGGCAGGGGCGAGAGGCCGGCTTCCAGGCCATGCTGTTCCACAACCAGGTGCGCAACCTGATCGTGCCGCGCTTCACCGGCACCGTGACCGGCCGCGGCCAGTACCAGTTCGACAACATCGACCGCGCCCGGCTGCAGGGGCTGGAGCTGGAAGCCCGCCAGCGCTGGACCACGGCGGGCGCCGGCACCTGGCACCTGGACGCCAACTACACCTGGCTCGATGCCACCGACACCAATGGCGCCCGCCTGGAAAAGCGCCCGCGCCACCTGCTGGCGGCGCAACTGGGCTGGCAGCAGGGCCCCTGGCAGGCCAGCCTGCGCGCCGAGCACCACGCCGGCCAGCTGATCGCCCCCGCCACCGTCGGCCAGCCGCTGCAGCCGCTGCCCGACCTGACCCGCCTGTCGGCCCAGGTGACGCGCCAGCTCAACAAGGCCCTCAGCCTGAGCCTGGGCGTCGACAACCTGGGCAACCTGCGCCTGGCCGACGAGTCCCCGCTGTTCACCTGGGCCGAGGCGCCGCGGACCTGGCGGGTGACCTTGCGGGGGGTGTTCTGATCAGATCGCCGGATCGAAGTCGGTTTGACCCGGCGCGGGGATCGGAGTCGGAGTCGGCGGCGATGGCGGTGGTGGCATCGCCACCGTCATCACCGCCACCACCTCGCGCGCGTCCCAGGCTTCCACCGACACTCGGCTGCCACGGCTCTGGTTGCCGCCCAGCGCCCAGAGCTGCTGGCCGTCCCAGGCGACGACAAAGGCGACGTGGCCGCTGGAGTCCTGGCTTTGCGGCTTGAACAGCACGATGTCGCCGAAGCGGGCGCTGGCCTTCCAGTCGACGTGCTTCTGGCCCCAACCTGGCCACTTCCTCACGCCGTCGTCCATGGGTGTCCAGTGTTCCGCCCGCAATGGGTCCTTGACCGGCTTGATCGCGGCCAGGGTCGGATCGCTCGCCGCCAGTGCCTTCAGCGGGTCGCCATCGCGCGCGGTGTCCGCTGCATGGGCCGTGCGGTAGTCGCTGTACTTCAACAGCACCCAGGCCACGAATGCGCCGCACCAGGGCGTGTGGTCGCCGTCGCCGTCGGCACCGGCCTGCGCGGTGTTCAGGTAGTCGAGGATGCGCGGGTTGCTGCCGGCGCGGCTGCGGGCGTCGTTCTCCACCTGGCCCAGTTCGCCGATCGCCCAGTCCATCCAGCAGGGCGGCTCGAAGGTGATGCGTTGACCGCTGGCGTCAGCCTTCAGGATGTCGGCCTCCAGCAGGTCATCCACCTCGTCCAGCAGTGCCGGCAGGGTGCGGGACCGGCTGAACACCGTGCAGTCCTGCGGCCGGATGGTGCTGCCCTGCTTCAGGCGCTGCTGGTGGTAACGGAACAGCACGGCCAGCGCCCGCAGGTCGGCGCCGAACAGGGTCTGGGTGGAGTCCACGCGGCCGGGCTGGCGCAGCACCTGCATCAGCGCCGTGGCCAATGCCGGCACGGCGGCCTGGCTGGTGCCGTGGGTCGGCCGCGGGCTGCCCGAGGTGCTGCCGCCCTGGCTGGCGGGCCGGCCGACGATGCGCAGGAATAGCACGGCGTCGAGTTCCTCGACCACCGGCGTCTGGCCGTTGGCCACGCACCAGGCGCGGATCGCGGCGCGGGTCTGGGTGTCCAGGCGGCCGGTCGGCTCGGCGGGCAGGCGCTGCTGCACCCGCAGCACGTCCACCGGCAGCAGGCCGTCCTCGAAGCGGTTGCGGCTGTCGCTGAACGGGGTCTGGCCGTCGCCGTCGGCAGCGTCGCCGCCCGTCGACCCGGCTGCGGCTGCACCGTCGCCAGCGGGTGCCGGCAACGGCTGGGTGCCGCGCCCACGCTGGGCGTCGGCCGCGGCGTCGCGCACCGCACCCGCCGAGCGCAGCCGTGCCACCTTGCCGATCAGGTCGAACCAGAACGGCGCGCCCAGCGCGATGAACAGGGCGCTGACCAGCCAGCCGGCGAACACCAACAGCCAGCCCGACCAGCCGCCCTTGGAATGCAGCTGCAGCGCCGGCAGGCCCAGGCGGGCATCACCAGCGAACGCGGCGGCATCGCAGGGCCAGCCGGGCGATGCCGCGGGCTGCACCACCACCGGCAACAGCTGCGCGCTGGCCGCGGCGCTGATCGTGGGCGCAACGGCGGCTGACGCCTTGCCCGCTGGCGCGGCAGCGGCCGCGGAAGCCGGAGCCGATGTCGGCTGTGCGCCGGCCGGCGCCGACTGCGGCGGCAGTTGCACGGTGATGCTGAGCAACTGCGGCTGCAGCGCGCTGGTGGCGGCAGGGCCGCGCTCCACGTGGCAGAACTGGGTGCGCGTGGCCTCGCCGTTCCAGAACAGCGGCAGGCGCAGGCCGGCCGCCAGTTCGCGCCGCAGGCAGGCGTCGAAGGCGGAGCGGCTCTCGGCACCGTCCTGGCAGTTCTGGAAGGCATCCGGGTCGGCCTGGTAGGCGCGCCGCAGCGAGGCCGCGGCGCCTTGCTGGCGTTCGGCCAGCGTCAGCAGCGCTGACTTCACCGATTCCAGCGCCGCCGCCGCCTCCTGCATCTGCGCCCGCGTGGCGGCCTTGCTGGTGTGCACGGTGGCCGAGCGCACCCAGGCCGAGATCTGCGCCACGCACCTGTAGCCAGCGCGGTAGGTCTTGCCCGCGTCGACCGCGCCTTCCAGTTGCGCCGCTTCCAGCCTGGCCTGCAGCAGCGGCAGCACGCGGCCCCAGATGTGGGCATTGCCCAGCATCGCGTGCACGGTGAGTTGGCCGTCCTGCTGCAGCGGCTTGTCCGTCGATTTGTCCTTCTGCTCGTCCGTCTGCTTGTCCTTCTGCTTGTCCCTCTGCTTGTCCTTCTGCCTGTCCTTCTCGACGTTCGGCGACGCGCCCACGCCCACGATGTCGCAGCTCTGCTTGATCGGCGCCAGATCGGTGGTGAAGCCGCCGATGGCCTCGTCGAGAAACGCGGCGTTGAGCTGGTGGATCGCATCGGTCATGCGGCTGGCGAGCTGCTGCATGGGCTGCGCCGCGGCGCTGGCCGGTGCCGGCTGGTCGCCCTGGCCGGCCGCGCCGCTGCGGCGCTGGCTGTCCACCCTCAGGGCCAGGTCGGCCAGGCCCAGCCGGACCGGCGCATCGGTGGCCAGGCTGTTGGCGATGTGCAGGCTGTCGACGTTCAAAGCCGCCACCAACAGCAGGGACAGCGCCAGCGTCCGCCAGTTCGCCATGCGCTGGAACCAACCTTCGGATCGATCACCGATGTCGCTGAACCAGCCCGCGATGGCCGCCTGGAAGCCGGACCAGCTCGCCTCGTTGCCGGCCAGCAGGGTCTGCAGGGCCTGCCAGATGCGCAGGTTGCCGACGCCGCTGGCGCTGACCTGGCTGTCGGTGCCGGCCGTGGCGCCCGGGCGGTCACTGCCGCCGGTGGCGGCCAGCAGCGTGGCTGGCGCCCGCGCGGTGAAGAAGGCCGACGGGCTAGCGTGCGCCAGCGCCGGCGCGGTGCCGCCGTTCAGCTCGGCCAGCAGGGCGCGGGCGAACACGTCCGGCGGAATGCTGCTGGGGCCGCTGTCGGGCAGCACGCTGTGCTTCTCGGCGTCGCTGCCGCGGTACAGCGCGAACACCAGCGGGTTCTGCAGCAGCTTCTTCTTCAGCGCCTCGTCGCCGCCCGTTGCCTCGGTCAGCAGGTCGTGCAGCACGTTGGTGCGGTAGCGCAGCAGATTGCCGAACCACAGCTCCTGCAGCTTCATCACCAGCACGGCCAGCACGGCGTAGATCAGCGCCAGGCCGAGCACCACTTCCAGAATCGTCGTGTCCATCGGGGCCTCGGTGGGTCAGGCGGTGGGCGGGCCGGGCGCCGCGGCGTCAGCGGATGCCCTTGAAGAACTCGTGCCGGCCGATCACGCAGCAGGGGGCGATGCCCTGCTCCCAGGCCGGGCGCCGGCGCAGGCTGCCGGCCAGGTAGTGGGTGGCGCCGCCGGTGCGGTCGACCAGGCTGCGTGCCAGCATCAGGCGGGCCACGTCCAGCGCCACCGGCCAGGCGGCATCGGGCTGGCGCTGCACCCGCTCCATGCGCGCCAGCAGCGGGCTGCCGTCGTTCCAGCAGCTGAACTGCTTGTGGTCCAGGCACACGGCCACCTCGTCGGTCTTGCCGCGCCAGCCCAGGTCGGTGCGGTTGCGGATCACGCTGGCCACCGCCTCCATGCCGATGCGGCCCTCGCCCGCGGCCTCGCCCCACACAGTCTGCGCGACGACGGTGCGGGCGTCGCGGGGACTGCGCGCTTGCGGCCCCAGCGCCGGTGGTGCCACGCGGTCGGCGGGGCGCTGCTGTGGCGGCAGCACCGCCGGGTCGTCACGCAGCCAGGGCAGCACGCCGAACCAGTCCAGCACCGGGGCGATCGGCGCCATCACCGCGTTCGGCTGGCCGGGCAGTGCATCGGGAATCGCGCCCAGGTGCATGCCCATCAGCCGCGACTCGGCGTCCCACAGTGCGGCGCCGCTGTCACCGGCCAGGGTGGTGCCCGACGCCAGGTAGCCGACCGCACCGGTCAGGAAATAGTCGGCCACGCCGGGCGTGATGACCGGCAGGTCGACCCAGCCCGACCAGTGGATCTTCAAGGCGCCGGCCAGCGGCGTGCTGCGCCGGCGCAGGCTGACCGGCGCGTCCAGCCGCGCCGCGCCGCCGATGCCGGCGGCCAGCAGCGCGCCCTGGCGGGCCAGTGTCACCGCGTCGCTGCGCCTGAGCTCCACCAGCGCGGCGTCGATGCCGGTGCGCAGCGCCTGGGTGCCCATCGCCGGCAGCCATTCGGCCAGCCGGCCGCTGAGCGGTGCGTCGTCCGCCGCACCGGACGCCGCCGGCAGCAGGACCTCGATCAGCTCGTCGACCCGGGTGCTGGCGTTGGGGGCCACCACATGGCCGCAGGTCAGCAGGTAGTGGCGGTCGATGGCCAGCATGTCGCGCACCAGCGCGGTGGCGGTGCCGTTCAGCCGTGGTGCTGCACTGCGCCGCAGGCCGGGTGCGGCGGTGGCGCCCGCCTGCGCCTGCAGCCGCGGCGCACGCACCACCTGCAGCGGCATTTCGCCACCATCGGGCAGCCGCCAGTGCTGCGGCAGGGCGCGTGCTGGAATGCCGTCGGCCAGCGCGACCCGCAGGCGGTTGCCGGCCTGTCTGCCGTTGCCGGCGGCGCGGTTGCCCGGCAGATCCAGCGCCAGCGCGACGATGGCCGTGGCGTCGACCCAGTCTGGCAGCGCAGGGTGCGCCGCCGGTGAAGGCGGTTCACCTGCGTGGTGTTGCAATGCTTGGCGTCGCAGCGCCTGGGCCAGCCGGCGGAAGGCGGCTTCGGCGGCGGTGCTCGGGATGGGCGCCGTCATGGCTTGTCCAGGGCTGTGCCCGAAGCCGGGCTGTTGCTGGTGGCTGGCCGTGCGGCGCTGCTGGCAGCGGCCTTCTGCACCGCGGCGGCCACGCCGGCGGTGGCGGCCTGCAGCGCTGCCGCATCGGCGCCGCCAGCGGTGCAGCCAGACTGCTCCAGCATCGCGGCGGTGTCGGCGCGGCCGGCCAGATGGCGGGCCAGCCAGTCGCTCACATGCTGCGCCCGCTTGCGCAGGGACGGTGCCTGCACCTGCTGGAACTGGCGCAACTGCTGCTGCGAGTCGGCATCGAGGCCATCGGCGATATCGACCGGCAGCGCCGCATCCAGCGGGTCGGGGGGCGTTGGGTTGCTGGCCTGCTCGATGCTGGCCTGCAGGGTCAGCATGGCCCGGGTCAGGGTCTTGAAGCTGTCGGCCGCGCTGGCCGGGCTTTCCAGCGGCAGGGCCTTGTCGGCCAGCTGCTGCTGCAGCTGGGCATCGATCTGCGCTGCGCGGGCCTGCAGGGCCAGGGCCGGCGCGCCGGACTGCAGTCGGCGCAGCAGCGCCTGGCCCAGCGCCAGTTGCTCACGGGCATGCTTCAGGCGCGCCAGGGTCTGGGCCGCGACCTGTGGCCGCGTGTCGCTGCCCGTGACGGCGGCACGGCCGCCGCCGCCTTTGCTGCGCCACTTGTCGTAGACATTGCTGCTCTTGGCGGCCGCCGGCACGGCCGGCTTGCCCGGGTTCGGCCGTAGCGCCGCCAGCAGTTCGGCGCGTGCGTCCTCGTAGGCGTTGATGGCGATACCCAGCTGGACCAACGCGCCGCGCAGCGAGTAGGGCGACACCATCGGCGTGCCGGTCTGCTGTTCGATCTCTTTCTCCAGGTACAGATCAGGCCCGGCGGCGACGACGGCGCAGGCCAGCTGGCGCGATGCCGTCAGGTACAGTTTCTGCCGTTCCGGGATGCCCGCCTTGAGGAAGCCGTAGCTCGCCGAGGCCAGCACCGCCGGCAGCAGCAGCTTGGCGTTGGGCGCGCCCCGCAGCTTCTCGTGGACCGCCGCCGCGCCCAGCGGCCACAGCAGGGCGTTGTAGTTGGCCTCGGTATTGATGACATCGGCCCCGTGGCGCAGATAGGCGCGGCGGCGCAGGTCGACCTCGCACATGGCCAGATCCAGGCCGCCAACGTAGATTCCGGCGTCGGTGCACCCCGCATCGGTCCCAGTGCCGGCCGTGCCGCTGGCCTGGGCCGTTTGCTGGGTGGCTGGGCGTTGCGGCCAGAGGCGGGTCGTCAAGGCTGTTTCTGGCACCGGGTTCAGCACACCGCAGCCGGCCAGCAGGGCCGCACCGACGGTGGCGGCGATGGCAGGTCGGCGCCGAGGCAGGCGCCGCACCGGTGTTGGCGAACTGGACATGCTGGGCTCCGCGCGCTGCAGGGCGACGCGCCTGCAGCCCAGCATAATTTGCCGGGTGAGCGTGTCGCATCCTGGAAATGTGGGATGCCCTGGCGATGTGCCGACGGGCGTCGGCCCGCTGCCGCCGGCCGCAGCTCAGTCGAACAACCCCTTGTGCTGCGCCCGCAGCAGGTTCTTCTGCACCTTGCCCATGGCGTTGCGCGGCAGGTCGGCCACGACGAACAGGTGCTTGGGCACCTTGAAGTTGGCGATGCTGGCCTTGAGCCTGGCGATCATCGCCGCGCCGTCCAGCGTGGCGCCCGGGTGGGCCACGACCACGGCCACGACGCCTTCGCCGAAGTCGGGGTGCGGCACGCCGATCACCGCCGATTCGGCGACGCCGGGCATGTCGTTGATGAAGCCCTCGATCTCGGCCGGGTAGATGTTGTAGCCGCCGCTGATGATCAGGTCCTTGCTGCGGCCGACGATGGTCACGTAGCCGTCGGACTCCACCTTGCCCACGTCGCCGGTCTTGAACCAGCCGTCGGCGGTGAACTCCTCGGCGGTCTTCTCGGGCATGCGCCAGTAGCCGCTGAAGACGTTCGGGCCTTTCACCTGGATGTGGCCGATGTCGCCCGCCGCGCAAGGCTTGCCGTCGTCGTCCATCACCCGCAGGCCCACGCCGGGCAGGGCCGGGCCGACGGTGCCGCGGCGGCGTGCACCGTCCTGCGGCTTGCAGGGGTTGCTGGTCAGCATCACCGTCTCGCTCATGCCGTAGCGCTCCAGCAGCACATGGCCGGTGCGCTCGGTCCAGCTGTCGAAGGTCTCGACCAGCAGCGGCGCCGAGCCGCTGATGAACAAACGCATGTTCTTCACCGCCGCGCGGGTCAGCGAGGGTTCGGCCAGCATGCGCACATAGAGCGTGGGCACGCCCATCATCACCGTGGCCCCGGCCATGCGGGCGATGGCGGCCTTGGGGTCGAACTTGCCGAACCACACCATCGGGCTGCCGTTGAGCAGGGCGCCGTGCACCGCGACGAACAGGCCGTGCACGTGGAAGATGGGCAGTGCGTGAATCAGCACATCGCCAGGCTGCCAGTCCCAGTACGACTTCAGTGTGGTGGCATTGCTCAGCAGGTTGCCGTGGCTGAGCATCGCGCCCTTGCTGCGCCCGGTGGTGCCGCTGGTGTAGAGGATGGCGGCCAGGTCATCCGCGCCGCGCACCGCGGGCGTGTGCGTGTCGGACTGCGCTGCGGCGCGCTCCAGCAGGCTGCCGTCACGCGCCTCGCCCAACGTGAACACATGGCCGGTGCCGGCACTGAAGGCGATGCGGCTGACCCAGGCGAAGTTCTTCGGCGAGCACACCACCACCGCCGGCTCGGCATTGCCGATGAAGTAGGCGATCTCGGCTTCCTGGTAGGCCGTGTTCAGCGGCAGGAAGACATGGCCGGCGCGCAGCACCGCCAGATACAGCATCAGTGCCTCGACGCTCTTCTCGGTCTGCACCGCCACCCGGCTGCCGGCGGGCAGTTGCAGCCTGTCGAGCAGGTTGGCCAGCATCGCGGTGCCGCGGTCGATGTCGGACCACGTGTACTTCGCACCCGCCTGCGGGCCGTCGGCCACGTCGACGGCGGTGGTTGACAGGTCGGCGGGGAAGGCAGCGCGCAGGGCGCTGAAGAGGTTGGCGTTCACGGTCATCTTGTCAGTCCAGCTTTGCTCCGGAGCCCTTCACAACTTCGGCCCAGCGCTTGATCTCGCCGTTGACGAAGCGGCCGAAGTCCGGGCCCCACAGGTTGGGCGGATTGGCGCCCAGGCCGGCCCAGGCGGCCTTCAGCTCGTCGCTGCCCAGCGCCCGTTTCATCTCGGCGGTCATCGCGTCGATGGCGGCCTGCGGCGTGCCCTTGGGCGCCCACAGGCCGTACCAGGTGGCCACCTGGTAGGTGGGCACGCCACCTTCCACGCTGGTGGGCAGGTCGGGGAAGCCCGGCGCCCGCGTGGTCGACGCCACGGCCAGCGCCTTGATGCGGCCGTTCTTGATGTGCGTGGCCGACGAGCCCAGGCCGTCGAACATCATGTCCACCTGGCCGGCGATCAGGTCCTGCAGCGCCGGGCCCGCGCCGCGGTACGGGATGTGGGTGATGAACGTCTTCGTCTGCAGTTTGAACAGCTCGCCGGCCAGGTGGTGGCTGGTGCCGTTGCCGGCCGAGCCGTAGTTCAGCTTGGCCGGGTTCTTGCGCAGGTAGGCCAGCAGGCCGGGCAGGTCGGTGGCCGGCACCCGCTGCGGGTTCACGACGATGACCTGCGGCACGCTGCTGATCAGACCCACCGGGATGAAGTCGCTCTCGATGTTGTAGTCCAGCTTCGGGTACATCGACGGCGCGATGGCGTGGTGCACCGCGCCCATGAAGAAGGTGTAGCCGTCGGGTGCGGCGCGGGCCGCCAGCCCGGCGCCCAGGGTGCCGCCCGCGCCGCCCTTGTTGTCGATGACGAACTGCTTGCCGGCGTTCTTGGTCATCGCCGCGAACAGCGGGCGGGCGAAGGCGTCGGTGCCACCGCCGGCCGGGAAGGGCACGACGATCGTGACCGGCTTGGTGGGCCACGTCTGCGTTTGGGCCAGGGCCTGCGTCCACGGGGCGGCCACGGCCAGGGCGGCTGCGCCAAGCAAGGCGCGGCGCGTGGTGGGTGTGCGCATCGAAATGTCTCCAGTCTGTTTTGACGGGCGCTGAAGCCCGCTGTTGCCGGCAATGGTGCAGTCAGAGCAAGGCCGACAGGGCGCGGGAATGTACTACGCGGCCCTGCACGAAACGGTCGTGGCAATGCTCGATGCGGCCCAGGTCGTAGAGGTCGTTGATCATCAGGCCGGCGCTCTGCTTCAGGCCCTTGGGCGCCAGGTTGGCCTGGGCGTTCAGCCGCTCCAGCCGGGCGCCGTTGTCCAGGTGGAAGCGCGCCACCGGGTCGCCGCCGGGCTGCGGGCTGCGGTTCACCAGGTACAGCGCGGCCAGGCGCCACAGCGCATGGTGGGCATCGGCCGGCAGCGCGGCCAGGGTGGGGTGCTGCAGCAGCGCGTGCAGGTCGTCGCCAGCCGCGCCGCGCAGCAGGGCCAGGGCATGCACCGCACGCTCGGTGGCCGCTGCCGGCATGCCGGCCAGGGCACTGCCCACCTGGGTGGGGTCGATGGCCTTGTGCAGCCAGCCCATCAGGCCGGGGATGGGCGACAGCGTGCAGAACGTGCGCAGCTGCGGCAGTTCGCGCTTGAGCTGCTCGGCCACGCGCTTGATCAGGAAGTTGCCCTCGTGCTCGACGCCGGCCAGCGCCGGATGGCGCGGCAGCCGCTCCAGCAGCGCGCGGCGCAGCCGCACGATGGCCGCGGTGCCGCCGGGGGCGCGGTTCAGGCGGCGGAACAGCTCCTGCCGCGGCGGCTCGGCGGCCTGGGTCAGCGCGATCAGGTTGGCCGCCTGGCCCGGCGCCTTGGCATAGGCCAGGGCGGCGGCCAGCACCTGCTGCGGGTCGGGCGAGAAGTCGCGCGCCAGGTGGTCGAAGAAGCGGGTGCGCTGATCGTCGGTCAGCGCGTCGATCTGGCGCACGATGGCCGCGGCGATGCCGGGTCCGTTGGCTTCGCCACGCTCGGACAGCAGGCGCCGGCAGTCCTGCAGCAGCGGGCGCAGCTGGCGGTCGGCGGCGCTGGCGGTGGAACGTGCCGGGTGGCGGGCGGCGGGTCGGGTGCTGGTGCGGGGGGGCGACTTGGTGTCAGCCATGCTGGCGGCGGCGGTAGATGGTGTTGCGGCTGATGCCCAGCGCCTTTGCGGTGGCCGACACGTTGCCGCCCAGCGCGGCCAGGGTGCGCTCGATGGCCTGGCATTCCAGGCTGCGCAGGCTGGCCGGCACCGTGGCCGCTGGGCTGCCGCCGGTCGCCGGCAGGTCGTCCAGCACCTGCCCGGCCAGGTCCGGCGCCCCGGCGCAGTCGAAGCGCGCCACCACCTGCAGGCCGACGTGGGTCTGCATCTCGACCAGGCCGCCGCAGGGGCGCGGCGACGCACCGAACACGCCCGGCAGCCGGCGGTCGAACAGGCTGCCGAAGTGCTGGCCGACGAGCTGGCCGCGCTGCAGGCACAGCAGGCGGGCGGCCATGCGGTTGGCGCCGGCGACGCGGCCGTCGGCCTCGACCAGCAGCAGGCCCTGCATCGGCGTGCCCAGCAGCTCGGCGCGCGGGTGGAAGTGCAGCACCAGCTGCTCCGGGCCGGGGCGGAACAGGCTGTTCTCGATCGCCGCGGCGGCGTCGGTCACCAGCGACAGCACGTCGAAGGCGGGCACGCTGTCGTAGCTGGTGATGTCCAGCACGCCCAGGCGCAGGCCGTCTGGCGCGTCGATGGGCGCGGCCACGCAGAAGAAGGGCCGCACGTTGTCGAAGAAGTGCGCGTCGCGGCCCACCAGGTAGGGCAGGCCCTCGGCCAGGCAGATCGCCGGCGCGCTGGTGCCCACGCAGCGCTCGGCCAGGTTGATGCCCGGCCGCGAGGACGCCAGCAGCGCGGCCGGCGTGGCGGCCTCGTGGCACAGGCGGTCGATCACCACGCCGCGGGCATTGAACAGCAGCACCGCGCTGCCGGTGCCGCGCAGGGCATGGGCCAGGCGCTCGGTCTCGGGCCGGGCGCAGCGCACCAGGGCGCCGTGCTCGTCGTTCAGCGTGGCCAGCAGCGAGCGCGACACCAGCTCGAAGCTCACCTGCTCGTGGCCGCGCATGCCCGCGTCGTGGCAGCGCTGCCAGCTGCGCAAGAGTGGTGCCTCGTCCTCGCGGGGCTGGATCCAGGGGCTGGTGCGGTAGTGGCTGCGCACCGTCTGCAGCCGGGACTGGAGTTCGTTGGAGCTGGTCATCGTGAAGGCGGTCGCGCAAGGTCGCGGGGGAATCGCGCAGGTCCGCTGACCGCGCCGGTGTTGCACGCTGCAACACCGCCCGGCACACGCGGCGGACGCCGGGCGCGCGCCGCACTGTAGGCAGGCGCCTGCACCCGGGCGCACTAGGGGCAACCCGGGGCGGGACTACCCGGGCGCCATGGACAGCGCTGCGCCAAACAACCAAGATGCGCGTTCGGGAAATCTTCCCGCCAGCCGCCAGGCTTGCACGCCACACCGGCGGACACATCCACCACGAGGAGACGAGGCCCATGAACTTCACACGATGGCTGGCCGCTGCGGCGGCGCTGGCAACCCTGTCCGCACCGCCGGTGCTGGCGCAGTCCGACGCGGCCCTGAAGGCCGACGCCGCCACGCCGGGTGACGTGCTGACCTACGGCATGGGCTACAACAACCAGCGCTACAGCCCGCTCAAGCAGATCAACACCAAGAACGCCGGCAAGCTGCAGCCGGCCTGGGCCTACAGCCTGAACAACCCGCAGGGCCAGGAGAGCCAGCCCATCGTGCACGACGGGGTGATGTACGTCACCACCTTCAACACCACCATCGCGCTCGACCCGCTGACCGGCAAGCAGCTGTGGAAGCAGGAGATCGAGCTGCCGCAGGACGTCTTCAAGTACGCCTGCTGCGGCATCCTGAACCGCGGCGCGGCGATCTACGACGGCAAGCTCTACCGCGTGACGCTGGACGCCCACGTGATGGCGATGGACGCCAAGACCGGCAAGACGCTGTGGAAGATGAAGGCCGCCGACTACCAGGACGGCCATGCGATGACCAGCGCACCGCTGATCGCCAACGGCGTGGTGATCACCGGCATTGCCGGCGGCGAGTACGGCACCCGCGGCTTCATCGACGGCTGGGACCCGGCCACCGGCAAGCACCTGTGGAAGTTCTACACCACCGCCGCGCCCGGACAGAAGGGCGGCGACACCTGGCCCGGCGACACCCACAGCAAGGGCGGTGCGCCCACCTGGCTGACCGGCGCCTACGACCCCGACCTGGACCTCGTCTACTGGGGCACCGGCAACGCCGGCCCGTGGAACCCGCAGGTGCGCCTGGGCGACAACCTGTACGTGTGCTCGGTGGTCGCCATCCGCCCGAAGACTGGCGAGCTCGTCTGGCACTACCAGTTCAGCCCCAACGACCCCTACGACTACGACGCCACCGAGGTCGGCATGCTGGTCGACATGAAGGTCGACGGCCAGCCGCGCAAGGTGCTGGCGCAGGCCAACCGCAACGGCTTCTTCTACGTGCTGGACCGCGCCAACGGCAAGCTGCTGAAGGCCAACCCGTACGTCAAGGTCAACTGGGCCGAGAAGATCGACATGGCCACCGGCCGCCCGGTCGAGAGCGACGTGACGCGCCGCGCCCGTGCCGGCGAGGACGTCGAGGTCTGGCCGTCGGTGCTGGGCGGCAAGAACTGGACGCCGATGTCCTGGAACCCGGCCACCGGCCTGGCCTATGCCAACACGCTCAACATGAGCTGGCCCTACCAGATCGCCAAGCAGGACTACAAGCGCGGCGAGTGGTACGTGGGCGTGAACCTGCGCGGCGTGAACTTCACCAAGGGCCAGACCCACGGCTTCCTGAGCGCCATCGACCCGCTGACCGGCAAGAGCAAGTGGCAGATGCCCTGGCCCGGCCAGCCGAGCATGGCCGGCACCCTGTCCACCGGCGGTGGCCTGGTGTTCACCGGCGCGGCCACGGGCGAGTTCATCGCGGTGGACGCCACCAACGGCAAGAAGCTCTACGAGTTCAACGTCGGCACCGGCATCATCGGCCTGCCCGTCACCTGGGAGCACAAGGGCAAGCAATACGTGAGCATCGTGGCCGGCGCCGGTGGCGTGTGGGCGGTGCTGGGCGACGAGCGCATGGCGGCCACGCCCGCGGGTGGCAGTGTGTGGACGTTTGCTCTGAAATGACCCTGCGATCCCGTGTGATCGCCGCCCGCCTGGTCCGCATCGCGGGCCTGGCGGCGGCCCTGCCGGCGGCCACGCTCGCGCAGGCCACCGGCGGCAAGTTCGAGACCGCGCAGATCGAGGCCGGGCGCGAGCAGTTCCACCGCACCTGCGCCCAGTGCCACGGCCGCAACATGGTCAACGCCGGCACCACGGTCTACGACCTGCGCAAGTTCCCGGTCGACCAGGCCGAGCGCTTCCAGCACAGCGTGACCAACGGCAAGGGCAACATGCCTTCGTTCAAGGACGCGCTGACACCCGAGCAGATCGCCGTGCTCTGGGCCTACGTGGGCAGCCGCGGTGGCAAGGAGAACTGAGCGGCGCCCGGCGCTGCTGGCCGCAGCCCTGCTGCTGGCCGGCAACGCGCTGGCGCAGCAGCTCGCGCCATTGACCGTCTGCGTGGCGGCCGACAACCCGCCGCTGTCGCACCTGGTCGCCGGCCAGCCGCGCGGGCTGGATGTGCGCATCGCCCAGGCCGCGGCGGAATCGCTGGGCCGGCCGCTGAAGGTGGTGCCCTTCGAGACCAGCTACGAGAAGGAAAGCTCGCTGGCGCGCGAGGTGGCGGCGCTGCTGGCGGCCGGCGTCTGCGACGCAGTCAGCGGCTTTCCGCTGCTGCGCGCCGACCTGCGCCCGGCCGAGGGCGACAAGGCGCGCACGCCCGATTTCCCCGGGGCCAAGCGCAAGCGCGAGCGGCCGTTCATCGCATTGCAGCCGCTGGCCCCGGGCCGCGCCTACATCGCCGCGGCGCTGGGCGTGGTGCAGCCGGCCGGCGCGCCGCCGCTGCTGCGCCTGCAGGACGTGGTGAACAACGCCAATGAGCGCCGCATCGGCGTCGTCGCCGGCACCCTGGGCGGGGCGATGGCGCTGGGCTGGAAGAACGGCGCGCTGCGCAGCCGGCTGGTGTCGCTGGGCCAGAAGGAGCAGCCGCTGGACGAACTGGCCGCAGCGCCTGCGCCCGGCACCAAGCGCCGCTTCGATGCCGTGCTGCTGCCGCTGGCGCTGTTCGACGGCTGGCTGGTGCAGCACCCCGGCGCCACCCTGGCGGCCGCGGCCTGGCGGCGGCCGATCGGCATCAACCTGGGCTTCGTCACGCTGGAGAGCGAGGCCGTGCTGCGGCCGGCACTGGATGCCGTGATCAGCCGCGGCCTGGCCGATGGCAGCCTGGCGCGCTGGTCTGCCGAGGAAGGCGTGAGCTGGGTGCCGCCGGTGGCGCCGGACGTGGGCCGCGGGCCCAGCCTGCTGGAGCTGATGGCCGACTGATCAGCCGCCTGCGGCCACGCCGTGGAAGCCGGCGCTGGCGCCGTCGCCCAGGCGCTGCACGCTGCAGCGGGTGCCCTGCGCCGACAGCGGCTGCGCCGGCACGGTGTAGCCGGCGGGCAGGTCGTTCATCAGCAGCCCGGCGACATCGGCGCAGTCGCGCACCGGCTGGCAGCGGCCGGGACCGGTGCGCTGCTCGTCAAGCAGGCAGGCGGCCTGGTTCAGCGCCATCGCGGTGGCGGCGCTGGCGGCCAGGCGGGCCAGGGCGGTCTCGCGGGCCTGGCTGTCCAGCGCGCCCAGCGTGCCCAGCGCGCCGGCCGACAGCGTGCCGGCCAGGCTGAGCGCGGCCAGCTGCCCGACCAGGCTGAAACCGCGCCGCGGCTGCGGGCGGGCGGTGCGCGGTGCGGGCATCGGTGCGGTTGTCAGGGCGGCGGGCATGCGCGCGAGTGTGGGACCGCCGTGGCCGGGCTGACCATCCCGGGCCTGCGTGCCCCACCCCCGGGCCGGGTGGGCGGGTCGATGCCCAGCGTACCCGAGGGGCTTGAGGGGCCCGCCATGCCCCACAGCGACGACCTGCTGCAGTTCATCGACGACATTCCCGCACCGCCGCCCGGCGGTGCGCTGACCGATCGATGGCCGGCCGGGTGATGTCCTCGGCGGCCTGATGCTTATCAAATCGCGCACATCGGGCCGCGGCGGGTGGTCGATGCCCCTCGCCGCGGCGGTGCTGACAGCCGCCCGTCAGGCGGCGGCGATCTTCAGGAACAGGTCGCGGTCGGGCGAGAAGTTGGCGTGCAGCGGCAGCAGGGCGCCGCCCAGCGCACGGGCGTCGGGGCCGATGGTGCCGGGCAGCAGGGCGGGGCG
>Ga0116181_1000230_pt1 | contig 49465 bp, 65 predicted proteins | sample AD_UKC075_MetaG_FD_89752 | JGI IMG/M metagenome (GOLD analysis project Ga0116181, IMG submission 89752) | Active sludge microbial communities of municipal wastewater-treating anaerobic digesters from USA - AD_UKC075_MetaG | ecosystem: Engineered > Bioreactor > Anaerobic > Digestate | place: USA... | reverse complement strand
TTCTCTTCCGGAGTGGTCGGCCGCTTCGAGACAGCCATCACGTCGAGATCGCTCTGATGACGCAGCCCGCCGAGGACTGCTGAGCCAAAGAGATAAGCCCCGACAGCGTCTGAGCCGAGCACATCTCGGACAAGCGCCACGACCTGATCCAAAAGGTACTGATCAGCATCAGAAAGCACCACTGCACTCCCTCCAGCTGCAGCTACTAGCCTCTCAACGCGTAGGTTGGACCTAGCGACAGTAGCCGCGTCCAACCTCTAGCTACGACTACTAGACTCCCAACCCTAAGGCCGGTCGCCACTCCCAAACCGAACTCTACCGTCCTTGCCGCCGCGCCATTTTGTTGATCCAGATCGGAACATAGGGCGAGACGCAACCGTTTGACGTCGAACTAATTGTCTCCTGCACCGTTCCTTCTGTTCTGCGCACGGACCTCTTCTCATTGCCCAGGGATTCTAGTCGACTGAGCGCTTCTTCGAGAGTCATTGCCGTCATCGCCACGTTTGTAATCCTTCTCAAGTGTGTTCACGAGATAACGGCAGAGATGCGGGAACAACCAGCGGCTCATCATCCGGTCTCACCGACAAGTTAACAGACTGCCAAGAAGGACTCAATGACCGCAACTGCTTGATCGCAGTCGGTGTCAGCCTGCAAGAGCTTGCTGAGCCACAGTGTCGGATGGAGTAGGACGAGGTCAAACCCAAGGCCTCGATAGGGCATAAGGGACTCGCATAGCACGTCTATCTGCCTGTGCGCATCTCGTAAACCCGTCAGAATGCTGCGCCATCTGTCCCAAGTCCCGTCGGACTCTGTGACCCTCGGCTCTGAGATCTCCAGCAACGCCGTTTCAAACCCTTGCTGCGACACTCGTTCCTGCCAGCGCTGAGGGACAGCGTATACGACTTCATGGCCACGCTGGCGCAGCGCCCGCGCGAGGCAATAGGTGGCATTGTAGGCGCTCGCCTCCGGCCATACTGCGATCAGTATCTTGCCGCTCTCCACCAACTCACCTCTTTTGCGAGTCCCTTAACCCGGCATCGGCTGGCGCCCTGACTCCCACTCAAAGAAGCCATGTACCCCGACCGTCTGATCGGCAATACTCTTGGCCAGGCGCCACCGGTCTTCGGGCGGAGCTACAAAGAACCGCTGAGCATCCCTTCCAAGGCTCTCATTCAGACAGGCTAGACGGGATAGCAACTCCTTGCTCCTCGGAATGAAGTACCCATTGCTTCTATACCAATAGTTGATCATTGACGTAACTGCCTGATTGAGAATGAGCAAGGCAGTTGGAGGGTTCTTCTCGGCGATATCGAGCGCGTCCTCGTATTGCGTTGCCGCGAAGTACCGCTCCATGACCAGCTGCCAATGCGGCGGGTTACATGGCTTCGCAAGCCACTGCTCCGCCTCAGCTCGTAGTTCATCTACTATCCGACTACGCGACAGGATGACAAAGCCTGTGGCGAGCATGTGAGCAGTTATGGGGCGGCTGTCTTCATACTCTTTGCGGAAATAGCCTCTGATCGCAGACACAGGATTGACGAAGATCTCTGTCGGCACACCCCTAGAGAACCTTTGAACACGCTGTCTGAATGACTCACGGTTCACCACATATATGTCGAAATCGCTTGTTGGATCTGATTCCCCGCGCAAGACTGTGCCCGAGGCCACTATGCCGACAACGTCGAAACGATCCAGGATAAAGCCGACAGCGTCTCTCAGTGCGATCGAATAACGCTCTGGCAGATCAGGCCACCGACACTCCTCGTCCGTTTGGATTGACACTGGACTTCCCCTCCATTCACAAGATAACTACGTGCGTCAGCAGAAAGAAGCCTCAGAACCCCTTGCCATACACCATCTGCGTGCTGCACCCAGGGAAAGCCTGCTCATACCTCCGCTGGATCTCTCGGTCAACCGTGCGCACTCGCAGCGACACTTGATTGATCTTGCCTTCCCAAACGTTCGTCCCGGTTACCTCGTAACCCTGGCTGAGTGACTTGAGCTCTTCAATGCTGTGCTTCTCCGACTGAACGAGCAGTGAGCAATAGTCACCGACCCGTTGCCCTCTGCCCATGCGAACACCGATCCGCAGACGACGTCTCCATCCCTGGCGTACAGGAGCAACTCGGGCCTCTCACCCAGCCTCTGGGCCCAGAACTCATGGGTATACTTGGACTCGCCGTCCGGCTGAGGCGGAAAGATAACGCCTACGAGTCGCAACACAGAGTCCAGTTCATTGGCGTTTCTCGCATTGTCGATGATGATAGTCCGTCCATTGTCGATGTCCAGCAACTTGGCACTAAACCCTGCGCTATCATTGCCCATAATGATCTCCACCCCGCGCCCTAAGGATAGCATGCCGTCGTAAACCAAGACTTCATGTCGTGCCTCACGACAGATAGAGTCGGTCCGCTAGCTGCCCCCTAAACGTCGAGCAACTACCATATGGGCTAAGTCAGGAGCGCCGGTCTCGGCCGCTGCTAGGACTCCGGTCGGGAGAAGATCTTGACCAGGTCCAGACTGAGCCCTGGGAAGTCAGGATGCGAGAACTCATCCTCTGGACCCCCGGCGAACATCAATGCGTAGTTGCCATCTCTCAACGCAAGCGCCTCTAGGATGCCTGCCTCAGGATCAACTAGCCAGTAGTGAGGAATACCCTGTACGCGGTAGATCTCCATCTTTCGCACCCGGTCCTTGCGGCGGTTCGTCGGAGACATGATCTCCACAACAAGGTCACATGGGCCATCGATCCGTTCCTCACGCACAATGCCTCTGCGAGAACCAGAGACAAACAGTATGTCTGGCTGAACGACGTTCCTGTTCGTAAGGGTGACGTCCAGTGGCGCTACAAACAACTCGCCATCCGGGTCATACTCGTCGAAGTAGTCCGCCAACTGTCGAGCCAATCTCAGCAGTATCCTTTGGTGGCTCACCGAAGGGGAGGGCTCCTTAACCAGGCATCCATCCAGGATTTCATATCTGTAGCCAGGATCCTCAGGTAGCCTCATATAGTCCTCGTATGTATATTCGCCTTTCTTAGCATGGGAGGCCGGCTCCTCTCGTACTAAGGCGTTGCCCTCCAGGGCGGCAAGGACCTCATCCCTTCTATATCTATACTGCTTATCGCCTAGGTCAACCACTGGGATTTTCCTCTGGCGAGTGTACCGCCAGACCGTCTCCACCGATACGTTTAGTATCTCTGCCAATTCGCGTGCAGTCAGCAGACGCTCCATAGTGATGCACCCCGCGCTGATAATACAATTAAACACAACTAAAGTCAACCAAACACAAGTATGGGTCATCTGCCTCGGCACTGGAGCGTCTGCACTGATGATCTAGAGAATCCGCTCGATGTATGAATCCTTATCTTTGTACCGGTGAATCCAATATGTATCACCCTGACAGCCATGGAGCGTTATGTAGTCGTCGGTGACCTCCTTCACAGGCCAATACCACCCACCGTCAGGCGGGAAAGAGCAGCTGTCGGAGACAAACCACTCGGGGTTCGGCCGATACTCTCTTATCGAGGCCATGTTGTCCTCAAGCATGCGGACTTCATTCGGCCTCAGGCACACGGTTGACAGCATGGCCCAACCCTGATCGCAGTAACCGTTCAGTCCGACTCGACAGTATATTGCCTCGCCATCCGGCGTTGCGTCGAAGCAAATAGAATACCGTCGAGTATCAATGCCCGCCATTACTAACTCGTCCTGACACGTGAAATACGACCCAAGACTCCAGAGTTCTAGCCTCTCAGCTATGGAAAGGTTTGGGTCTCTTTCGGGCGGTGTCAGATCGTCGGACACCTCGATCCTCTCTGCAAGGATATTGCGGAACTTAGTGCCATCGTGCATTTCGTAGATAAGTGAATCGCCATCATGGATGACCTTGTCCTTCGAATGCAGATCGATCAGTTCCTGGCCCACTCTGTCCTTGAGTGCAACCTCGCTCCTTCCGTCCCAGCCAACGCCATAGCCGCTAACAACAGCTACAGTTCCCTCGTCTGCATGTCTCAGGACGGACACGATCTTGTCCTTCCTCAAACGGAGAAACGCAATCATCAGCTTCTCGGTTACCGCAACTGTCGAGTTGTCGCCTATCCATACACCATACAGATTGCTCGCTATCATAGACAGCCATCTCCCTCGCACGAAATATGTGACAAGTCTCTAGATCTCCCCGGAGTGTCATTGCACTACAGTTCCACTCGCAGGCATGCCCTGTCAATAATCGAAGTCAAGGTACTCGAAGACCTCTCGGTCGTACTCCTCCCACTTGAGGCTTTCAGCTCTGTAAATGATAGCGGCAGACGGGGCTGCCCTGGAGGAAACGTCCAGTGCCCCTCCTACGACTCCACCATCCACGCAAACGGCTTCCAATCGATCCAGTCATACTCATCAACCCTGACGATACGCAAACCGTGCTCTGCAAGAGCTGTTATGGTCGAGCCGAGGCTGTGTTTCCACTCGTAAGTGACTGTGGAGTCCAAACGGACTCTATCGCCTGTGTAGGTGTATTCGTCCTCGTATCGATCTGGAGTCCCATCGCCGAAGTAGTCATCTACGCAGACCACCGGGAGGCTGTCACGATGGAAGTCAATTGTCACCATAACCGGATGACCGTCGCGTATGCAAAACCGCCCGGCCGGACGCGGGCTAGTACAGCATTCCTTGATACCGGCTTCTCAGTGCATCGGCGATCTTGCCTAGTCGCTTCTTTCGAGTCTTCTCTGTCTTTGCATCGCAGTAGAACCCAGCCAACTGTTTCTGCCTCGAAGGCCGAGTCTGCTCGAATAGCTGCAGTAGCTCAGGGTCGTCGGCAAGTGCAGCCCTAAGGGTCTCGATGTTCAAGCTATGGTTAGGGGAGGCCGATTTGGGTACGTCAGTCTCCTCGTCGGGCTGGTATACCTCGACTCCTGCCGGTGTCATCAGACCGCTCTCTTGAAGTTTCTTGAAGAGTCCCTTATTCTTCTCGGACCATTTGGTCTTGCTCTTTCTCTTCGCGAAGTATTTCTTGTACGTCTTGTCATCGATCGGCTTCACCGTTGAGTCGATCCAACCGAAGCACAGCGCCTCCTCCAATGCGTCGTTAGCTGTGAACGCCTTGCTGCCCTTGATGAATACGACCCAGATTCCAGCCGACGTGCTGTGGTTTTGTTCGAGCCATCTCCTGAAGTCCGCCCTAGTTTCAAACTGGCAGACGGCTGCATAGTCGTTCATCGTCTATCCTCCAATCCTGCACTACTGATTACCCAGGGGGAGTACACCACGCCATGAGATGAGGATGGCTATGGCAAAACAGGCCAATGTTCGATGCCGCGTAAGGGACGATTCCACGTTCATCGCGTTGTCATCCCTTGAACTCGAGTCACAGTATCATGACGACATTCCCGTCAGGATCTTTCAGGACAAGCTCTTGGCCGCCCCAGTCAGCTCTCCGCGGCAGATCGATGCTAATCCCTTTGCTCTTTATCTCCTCATAGGTCTTCTGAAGGTCCTCCGCCTTAAGGACAATCGTTATGTAGCCCGCAGTGGACCTCCCCCCGCTTATGCTCATCCCAGACACAGACGTATGGTTCACCATCAGCATTGCGAAGCTGCCAGCCGTCGTAGTTCGGATCTTGAACAGACACCCGAACACCGATGGTCTCGTAGAACCTCGCCAGTCTTTCTGGGTCCTTCGAAGAAACGTTGACGCACTCAAACTTGACAGCCATTCGCAGTACCTCCGATAGCGCCGAGATTGGCTCAAGGCAGCATCAGGCACCAGCACCTGCGCCCGATGACATCAGTTGGATACGTGTGAACGCCGGGGTGTTCCTCAGCCTCACGGCTTCCCTCTAACAGCCGAGGGCTGTTGTGATCCTTCATCCACTGATTCCAGGTGCTTCGATCGGCTTTGTGCACCGTCTGTATGTGGATGATAGGCAAGCCTCGTTCGTGGAAGAAATCGATCAGTTCGTTCGTCCGAGCGATCAAGGACTCTACGGCTGCGAGTTTCTCTGGCGGCCCAACCTCCAGGAACCATCGCTGCAGATCGATCACTAACAATGCCGGGCGCATCGCTGCCGTCACCCCCAGTGCTACCTCACGCGGCTCTCATCATGGCGGGTCCATGCACCACCGCTCACCACGCACTTCCAGGAAAGTGAGTTGTTGGGTACAGTCTATTCCTCTGTATCCATCTCCGCAAGATGGTCACCGTGATAGCAACTCTTGAGCAGACCCAGATCGCTGACAACGTAGGCAACGTGGTGAACTCCTTCTAGCAAACGAACCCCTCCATCACGCATTTCTGACATCTGCTGTTACCTCGTCAGCGAGAGAAACAGCTCTTCGGGTCGCTTCCCTGCTAACCTCAGGAACAGCGCATCCGGGCAAAGGTCGAGGTTGCCTTGTACGCCTAAGGTTTTGTAGTTAAGCCACAAAATCAATCATCCGCAATGCCATCCGGCCGCAGCCCGTTCTTCGGTCCTGCCTGACACTCGTAGTTCCTAAGAATCACGCCGATCGTGCGGCGCATTCCGAGCTTCTCGTAGAAAGGTACAATCTGCTCGTCACACAAGACGTCTATCATGTAGAGTCCCTTGAGTCGTTCGAGCATACGACGGACCAGTTCGCTGCCGATTCCGCGGCCCTGATACTCCGGCAATACCTCCAGGAGAGGGATGTAGGCCGACAAGACTCGATCAGTGATGGCTATGGTGAACCCAACGACTGCGCCAGTCGCTTCATCTACTGCGATGACGACCTCGTCACTTCCCCTCAGCAGTCTAAGGTGGACTTCTGGCGACGGCTTATTGGGCCAGCCCACAAAGAACCCCTTGAGCTGATCCGGAGTGATGCCTTCGGCTGAGTAACGATACGTGACCACGCTACCTCTCCCCACCAGAACCTATTCCCAATCCTGCAGTCGTGACCAACTCACAGCTGGAGTTTTAGAACCTGCATCGAGCAAACCTCCCAATTCATCGCAATGCCGCCAAGAGGCGGGCTTATGATCACATCTACCCCAGTCGGCGCTGCGAAATCTGCAGTCCGCGTTAAGCTTCGGCGACGCGATTACACAAACTCTACGCCCTGCCTCTTAAGCGCCTCGACTGCCTTCTCTAGTTGATCAGCCTTAACCAGGACGTAGTCGGTGTCATACGTGGACAGAGTAAAGATGCTGATGTCCGCTTGGGCCAAGGTACTACTGATCGAAGCCTTTATCCCGGTCAACGCAAAGCTCAGCGGGCCTAGTACCTTAAGGACCCTCCAATCGCCTTCGTGCGAAGCCTCACCCGGCAAGCATTCCTGTAGGCATACAACGGATAGCTCATCCGGGGTCCGGGTGATCGACCAGAATGGGCCGCTTATCCAGCTCGGAATCTCTGACTGAGCGTCTAATCTGCATACAGCGTAGATTCCTTCGAGCACCGCCATCATCAGTTTCAACCGATTCGCAGATTCTGACAAGGACCGACCTACCTTCCGAATCAATATAGCCCGAAGCTCTCGGACTCCATGCGCTCTAGGAAGTAGTTCATTTCACTTAACCGCTCTCCGCCAATATCAATCGCTTTTGGGAGAGTCAGTTGGTTGAACAATCTCATTCGTCCCTTGACCGCGTCCACACATCTCCTGAGATCCCTTGGCCTTTTGTGAAGCCCCTAGCTATGCCGACGATGCCCAGGAAGTCAAGGTAATCCGCCTGTCGAAATGAAGGTTAGTGTCCCTCATTCACTCGCATTCTGCTTTCACTGTCATCCCTTTCAGTATCTTTTCGACCGGAGTCCATCCAATGTACCGCGATTTCTCGAACCCTGGCGCAGGGACCAGCTCCTCCACGCCTCGCACGTCGTCGATGCGGACCCGATCCCATGCATGGATGACCTTCCCGTCGCCTAGGGATAGTCCAACATGTCCCCAATCCTGATACTCTCCCTTGAGGGTCCCGAGGCAAGAGTAGAAGACGTACGCCCCTCTCGGCGGCATGCCGGAGTTTTGATCCGCTCCATAGGCATCGGCCGCCTCCTTGGCCGTGCGTCCCAGCCCATCGAGGATTATGCCATTGCCGAGCTCGTACGCGTCCTCTACGAACGCATAGCAGAGAGCGGCATAGTCAGTGACACCTAACTTGCTAAGCGCCCATGCTACGGCGCCTTCGGCATACTTGCGAGGGTCATTGGCGTGCTCGCAGGGACCGGTTGTCAAGCTTGGTCCTCCTTCCTGGCTCATCACGAACCTCTGACTCACAGCTCACATGACTGCGGACAACAATACTCATCGTGCAAGCCAATTCAGAATAATGGTTCAACGTCCTGATTATACCATGCCGACGGTCACTGTCAACGCCGATTTTCGTTTGACCCTCCGTCGCCGGAATAGGATTGACCCACCCCAGGTTAGTTGTAGCCTCTGTAACGATTGATTTGGGCTGGTCGCCTATGATCGGGCTTCGCATCCAGCAGGTGCCTTCGCCCTGAGATGATCGACGCTCCCGCTTCCAGAAGAGCATCGAGACGCACATAGACAAGTTCATGCACATAAGCCTCAGGACGCAAGTGACTGGCGATGACGTAGCCAGAAGTCTGTTCTGTCCAAGCCAACGGTCCCTCCCAGGCCGCCTCGCTTTGGTCACGAGACTGCAGTTAAGAGCCCGCCCAAGAGAATCGGTAGCCATACCTATGGCTCACGGATGTACTCATTTTGACACTTGCGCTGTGCTCCATGCTAGTTATACGGAAACGATATCACTAACAGTGAGATTCTTTTTTTAGGAAGATTTCTCCCACTGTTGCATATACTTGTACCCACATGGTGGATTTTGATAGGTCTGCGGCACTAGGGAGGTGGTTTCAGCTAGCTGCAGCCGAAGGTGGGTTTTGCCCTGAGGTAATTCTCCAACTTAGCTACAAACAACAAACAAGGAGGTTGTCCCATGAAGTCCACTTCAAGATTCTGGGTAGTTGTTGCGCTTTCACTGAGTTTGGTGTTTACCTTGGGCGCCTTTGCTCTGGCTCAGGAAGAAGATACGGCCGCTTTGGGACAGAAGACAGCCGAGGAAGCTTTTGCTAAAGCGGACAAGGGCAACCCGGACCCTTCCTGGAAAGGTAAGAAGTTCACCATCGCCGTCCTGGCATCAGGTCCCCGTGGAGCCATCAGCGGTCCCTATTACTTCTGGCGCCCCTACTTCGAACAGCTCACCGGCGCTACCTACGACGTTGTAGAAATCCCCTTCGGCGAATTTCAAGCCAAGATCTTCACCGACTTAGCAACTGGACAAGGAACGTATGATGCCATTTGCGGCCCATGTTTTTCATGGGCGACTATGTGGCCAATGACTGGGTCATCCCCATCGACAAGTACTTCGATGATCCTCGGATGCCGAAGTGGGATAGGGAATCCATTGCTGAACCTATCCGCAACCTGTTGCGTTTTGGCGACAACTGGTATGCCTTCAACAACGACCATGACGGTATGGTGATCTACTACCGCCGAGACTTGTTCAGCGATCCCAAGTGGCAGGCTGCTTTCAAGGAAGAGTACGGCTATGACTTCCCGCTGTCGCCCAGGACTTGGCAGGAGCTTCTGGATGTGGCTAAGTTCTTCAACGGCAAAGATTGGAATGGGGACGGGAAGGCCGACTACGGAATCACCATGCACCTGAAAGTCGGCGAACAGGGCTTCTTCAACTACCTTGCCCTGGCAGCTTCCTTCGTGGTCAACCCGGCACCGGGTGAAGATCCAACCAAGGTAACCCGGTATAACAATGTCTTCTGGTTCGACCCCGAGACCATGGAACCGCTTATCAACAGCCCCGGACATGTGCGGGCCCTAGAGATCATGATCGAGCTGGTTGGCGCAGGTCCGCGGGCTATGCTGGGTTGGGGTCTGGCTGAGGCTTGGGACATCTTCCTGCGGGGAGATGCAGCCATGTGCTTCACCTTCGGCGACGTAGGCACCCTCTCCCAAGACCCGCGTCAATCCTCCATTAGGGGCTTGCAGGGAGTTGTGGCTATCCCCGGCAGCACCGAAGTCTATGACCTGGAGACCAAACAGTGGAAGAAACTTGATACACCCAACTTCGTAGCCAACGAGTCCGGTGCATCCTGGAGTCCTGTTATCTCCAAGTTTTCCAAGAACCCGGACCTCGTAGCGTACTTCTGCTCGCTGCTTGCAACACCTGAGATCAACCACTGGAACGTAGCATGGGGTTGGACTGGAATCGACCCAGGCACCACCTACGACTTCCTGCCGCCAGTCGGACAGACGTCCGTCGATGACTACGTCCAGACCGGTTATAGCGCGCAGGATGTCACCGAGTTCCTCAACGCCTACTGCGAGATGTGGTTTGATTATCCGCTGAGCCTGCCGTATCTGAGAATACCGGGAACCGCAGACTACATCGAGAGCCTGGATATCCACCTCTCTGAGGCCCTCTCCGGTCAGGTTTCGGCCCAGGAAGCCCTGAATCGTACTGCCCAAGATTGGGAGCGGATTACCAACCGTCTGGGCAGGCAAAACCAGCTGCAGCTGTACCGGGAGGCCGTCGGGTATACGGGACAATAAAGCTCAGGGCTTAACTCAGGTGGTCGGCATCGCCTCTAGGCCTTTACGGGCGGTGCCGTCCTTCCTAGACTCATCGGTGATCGAGTGAAGGCCCTACGGCTTTCACCCTCCGATTAAGAAGCGGCGAGGTGTTCTAATTGGCGATTAGAACTAGAGACAAGGACCGCAGCCGAATACTGTTCATTGCCCCAGCCATTCTGTGGCTGTTGACCTTTACGTTGTTTCCGCTCTTGTACTCATTGTACCTAAGTCTTCACGGCTCACGATTCCTGAGAGTGACCCACTTCGTGGGTCTAGAAAACTACCGCATGGTGCTTACAGATTACCGCTTTTGGCAGGCTTTTCGGGTTACCTTAACATTCGTCGTTGTTGATGTAATAGCAACTACCTTCATCGGCCTCCTGTTGGCACTTCTGTTCAACAATCCCATCAAGGGCATTCGCCTTTTCCGGACCCTTTCCACCATCCCGCTTCTTGCAGCTCCCGTAGCCATCGGCTACATCTGCATGATCATTTTCTACGAGGAGGGTGGTCCCATCAACAACCTGCTAGTCGCGCTGGGGATGAACGGCATCAACTGGATCTCTCATCCCTTCTGGGCCAAGGTGGCCGTCTGCATAGCTGACGTTTGGCAGTGGGCTCCCTTTGCATTCATGGTACTGCTAGCGGCCCTGCAGTCGGTGCCCGATGAGATGTATGAGGCAGCGGTTCTAGATACGGTCAGCAGCTGGCAGACTTTCATACACATCACTTTGCCCATGATCCGCCACGCTCTGGTCACAGTGGTGCTGTTGCGGACTGTAGAAGCTTTCAAAATCTTCGACATACCCTTCGCCTTGACCAACGGCGGACCGGGGTTGGCCACCCGCACTCTGACCTTCAACGTCTACACAACAGGCTTGCGGGACCAAAACCTAGGAGAAGCAACAGCAATATCTTTCTTGTTGGTGATAATCATGCTCACCGCCACCTTCGTGTTCTTCCGGATTTACCGCAGCGAGTACGAATAAGGAGGGTGCACCATGTACCGGCCAAAGATGCCCGCATGGAAAAGAGTGCTGATGATCATTGCGATGGTGATAGCCACCGTTTGGCTCATCTTCCCCTTTTACTGGGCAGTCATCACCTCCTTGAAGAAACCGGCCGATGTCTTTAAGTTGTCTTTTATCCCGTTTGTGCAGTTCCAGCCGACTCTAGAAAACTGGCGAACAGAACTCACACTCCGCACCAAGGAGGTAGTCAGAGGCCTAAGCACGAGCTTCATCGTGGCAGTTTCGGCCGCGGCGATTGCGCTGGCTATCGGTACGCTAGCCGGATACGGCTTGGCCCGATTTCGCTACCAGCGTTGGAAGAATAGGGATATAGCCATGTGGATTCTGTCCCAGCGCTTTCTGCCGCCAGCAGCAACGGTTATCCCTTTCTTCCTGATGATGCGCAAGTTTGGGCTTATCGATACCCCTCTGGCACTGATTCTGGTCAATGTGACCTTTACCATTCCCTTTACCGTCATGATCCTGCGGGATGCCTTTGGAGAGCTGCCTCTTGAGTTGGAGGAGTCTGCCCTGGTAGACGGCTGCACGCCGTTCCAGACATTAGTTTGGATTGCCCTGCCTCTGGTGGCTCCGGCGCTGGTGAGTGCCGCAATCATCAGCTTTGCCTTTACCTGGAACGAGTTCCTGTTTGCCTTTATTCTCACCTATTCCCAGGCAACTCCTATGACGGTCGTAATCGCCGGCACTCAGGATACCCAAGGTGTGCAGTTTTGGTATGTTTCGACTCGCATGCTGATGGCCGTTATACCGCCAACCATCCTCGCCATGGCAATTCAGCGGTATATCGTGAGAGGGCTCACCTTGGGGGCTGTCAAGGGGTAATGATGGAAGTGGACTCGTTGTCGAGACACGGATCTGTAGTCTGAGTGTCAAACAGATCGGGGCGAGCGGCAGAAAAGGGTACTATCATCTGATTGCGCTCCTCATCTATCTCAAGCATTGGATCATGCGGAAGTATGTCTGGTAGTCCACAATCGGAACACCCAAGCTACGAGCTTTGCGCGCCTTTCCGCTGAGGCTGTCGGGGTCGGCTGCGACCACAAGTGTTGTGTTTCTGCAGACCGAGTTGGAGACGCGAAGTCCTAGTGCCTGCGCTTGGCACTCGAGCTCACCGCGGGATACCCCTGGAGCCTCGCCGGTAAAGACCACTTTATCGCCGCGCTTGAGCACAAACGAACCGACAGCACATACATTATCCCCCTGTGCCGACATAGCAGCCTCAAGCGCTTGATCAACACTGCCGTCGTTCAACCCCAGCAGACGTGCTACGTACAATAGATCAGCCCGTTCGTCTCCGGTCACTATTCCATCACTAACCGCCAAACGCGCAAGAGCTGTCAGGTACGACTGATGAACTAACAACGCCTCCTCACGTGACAGCCCGAGTGCTTCGGCCACTGCGACGAGTTCATCTGCCTCGTGGCGGCTGATTCTGCGGTCCAGCAGCACTCGATCGAGAACCTCGAGGTATTCGTTAGCCTCGACGCCGGCATCGCATCGAGGTGTTCTAGAGACAAGTCGTGCGAGGAAATGCTCTTGTCTTGACTGAGCTACCGATTGCCGGGTCACGCGCTTAGCGGTTCCTGGCGATATCGATGGCCACTCGATCCTGCTCGCTGCGGCGATCTCGTCACTCCACGTCCGGGCGAAGTCGTCATCTTGCTTGATATAGTGGGCTAGAAGCCGAGCAGCAGCCCGGGCATCCTCAAGCGCATGGTGAGCAGGACCGCAGCTATAGCCGATGCAACTACAGCATGACTCCAGTGCTCGAGGTCCACTCGGTAGATAGTGAGAGGCCAGCCTCATCGTACAGAGTCCACAGCTTCTATCCAGTCCCACCGCATATCCGATTCGAGCGAACTCTGCCGCCAGGAATGATGCATCAAACCGTAAGTTGTGGGCAACTAGAATGCGTCCCCTGAACAGCGATACCAGCTCACCCGCGATCTGGTCAAATGTCGGAGCTGAGTAGAGATCAGAAGCTGAGAGGCCGTGGACTTCTGTCGCACTTACATCACGCTTGGGATTGACCAAAGTATCCCACTCACACAGGGTGTTCCCGTCGTCATCGACCAGAACGACAGCGACCTCAACGATGCGATGGTTTAAAGCTGGAGAAAAGCCGGTGGTCTCAATGTCAAAGACGGCATATCGACTCATATACATTCCTCCAGTTCTGGAACTTGCGAACAACAGGCAGGCGTAAGCGGGATGACAGGCAAACGGATTCGGCTGTTCCAGACATCGGACGATTTCCCGGACAACTCGGCACACAGATATGGATGCCAGTCAACGACTTCTTTCGCTAACACTAATTGGATTCCTCCAAGCAACTAGCTTGATCGAAAGTGCCTTACGCTACCGTATACAGTTAATAGCAGCTTCCAAGACGGACTAGCCTGCTTTGCAATGGAGGGAGTCCTACAGGGCAATGACCCGCCAGCTGCGGAACCGCTCAGCCCTGAGGAATGAATCTCCGCTGAGCGATCCGGCCGGAATCCCCGCAGCCGCCAGTCGACCGCTAATGAACTCCTCACCCGACATAGCATACTTGAGTAGAGTGCCGCCCACATCCCACAGGACAGTTGTGATCTTCCGCACCTGTATCCCCTTCCCTCTCTTTCCGACAACCGTATGCATCCTCTACTCCGTTTATTGCTGCAAGCCTCCCCCAAGACCTCTTTCGCTGGATGGCTCTGGTACCCAGTCTTACACAGCCCTAAGGGCCGGCAAGCGGTCATATCATCCGACGCGATTGAGCAGCTAAACTGAAGTGGCATGCCCTTAAGCAGCTCTACGCGATAAGTCGGCTGCCCTGATCAAGAGCTGGCTCGCAGCGTTCCTAAATAGCTGGCCGAACTCGGATGGCTGAGTTTCGGCGCACCAGCGACAGGCATCACTCTTGGAGGCGATCTGCTGGCATTCTCTGTAGAACAACGCTCGCGCGCAGGTGAACCAGTGAATACCAGAAGCCCACGCCGGTTGGGTTCTCCGCCAGCCTTTTCGTTCGGTGTCGACATAGCAGCCAGCAAACGGTTGCTTTGGGTCAGCCAATACCCGCTTCGGATACGTAGCTCCCTTCAACTGATAGAGAAGGAGCCTTCTCGACGCCAGGTATTAGTCGTGCAGGCTGAACAAGGCCTCAAGATCTGCGTCGTCCAGATCCCTTCGAGTAAGTATAGTGTAGTCCAGATTGCCTCTGTGAGGGGTGAAGTCGCCCGGCGCGTAGGAGCCACGGATAATGATTTCGCAGAGGTTTGAGCCTAGAGTTCTCGAAATGTCCTCGGCAAAGCAACCAATGGTCCGGCGAACGACGTCCATCGCACTCACCATCGATGTAGCGATCCTGCACATGAGCGTAGACGCTCATCTACGTCAGACGCCTTACCATCACTACGGCCCGATACGCAGACCTGAAACCGTTGGCGGCATAGAAGCGCTCCGCTGCACTCTCACGCGCCGTAAGGAGATAGATCTGCGAACACCCTGCTTCTTTCAAAGCCTCCTCAAAATGTGCGAGCATACGCCTGCCCACGCCACGTCTCTGAAATCGAGTCGAAACGCACATCTCCTGCAAGTAGAAGTGCTTCTCTTCTCGAGATGGTTCCAGACGCCCGAGCACGAAGCCTATGAACTCACCCTTACAGAACGCAGACCAACCCACAAAGCCCGGCGACTGTACAATGTCGCTCAACCTGCGTCTCGCGCTCTCGTGAGACCAAAGCTCATTCCAAGGTTCCGCTGCAAAGGCTTCGACAAATATCTCGGCTGCTGCGTCAAGATGGTCTTCAGTGAATGGTTGGAAAATGAGATCCTCGTACATGATTCTCCCTCCAAACCGCGCCGTAATAGGAGTTCGTCCATTGCAACCCTATCGAGACTGGTTATCTGATCCGAGGCAAGGACCGCGTCTAGCTACGCAGGTGCTTCGCATCCAGAAGTAACGGCGGCACTTCAGAAATGCGCTCGAGCACACGCGTCGCACCAGTAAACGCCGCCCGCCGCGTAAGATCTGTCGGAATGACCCAGCAATCGAGCCCAGCCGCCCTAGCTGCGATGAGCCCGCGTGGAGAGTCCTCTATCGCGAGGCATCTGTCCGCAGGATACCCGCTGCGAGCTATGGCGGAAAGATACGGGTCAGGTGCGGGCTTAGCGTCCACGTAATCCTCGCGTGTGATCGTGAAATCGAATAACTCCAACAGACTCGTACGGCTATGGATGGTTTCGAAATGCCGGCGAAGAGAACTTGTCACGATTCCCATAACGAAGTGCGGCCGCAGCATCTCCAGCGTGTCGCGAACGCCGTCGATCATGATCTGTTCCTGCCGGAGCAGTTGCTGATAGCGTTTGTCCCGTACCAGCCGCAGTTCGGCAATGCCCGTTTCGCTCAGGCCGTTAGCAAGGCCGAACTTCGAAGTACCCTCAGACTGCAGCAGGAAATACTCAAGAAACAGCTTCTCAGTCAGATCGACACCCACTCGGGCGAATGCCTCGCGGGTCGCCTGGAAGTACAAACGCTCCGTGTCGACAAGTACGCCGTCGTTGTCCCAAAGGATAACGGCGTAATCGGGGGTCTCTGCGCTTTTCATGCAGAAGTCCACGTTGGCCCACCTCTCAGTCCCATTCGTCAGCAAGATCGACTGACGGCTACAGATACATCAGATCAGCTACGCGAGAGACAGTGTGTCGAATGCAAGGAAGGCCTCCGCCTTCATCTATGTCAGGTACAACGGCGTGCATTTGGTCCCTCAGACCCGGATTTACAGCGCCGCGATTGCTCTCTCAAGAAACCCTTTTCCGATGGAGTCCAAGTCACCGGAGTTCAGCAGGCGTCGCATATCGGAGGTAGTCCATGTACTAGACACAGTGCTCCTCATGGTACTTAGTACGCCGAAGCTCCATCAGATTAGAGCGACCATACACGAAGTCACTGTCACCGCCGTACAAACGTGCGAGCTGAGAAACTGGCACCTGGTTGGATCTCTGCTGACGACACCTGAAGCTATCCGCTGCTTCTCACGTCAGTGGACGGCCTCTCGGATAGCTCTCCTGCAGTCATCGCAATGGCAGTATGTTACGGCCCCCGTTTCTGCGTCAGTGTGGTAGGTGACTCCACCACAGAGACACCGCCCGGTGAGTCTCATGTTCATTTCTCCCAGGCTACGACCTGTCTGTTGAACCACGCAGGATGTACTTAGGCTGATAGAGGCCGTCAGCAAGGCTGACAACCTCAGACAGCAATTCCCGCAAGGACGCTACCGTATCAGTCAACTGGCTTAGACTGCCTCCCGGAGACGCTAACAACTGAGATACCCTTTGACTGTAATCCGGTGGACATAGAGCGAACTGGCCCACAGCCACAAGTGCGCCTTTGTCGCTCATGAAATACACCTCATTCAGGGCATACAGAACCTGAGTGAGGCACCCGCATATCCGCGCCAGGCATCCAACGGTGTTGTAAACGTCACCAGCTCCTGCATAGGAGCTCGCAAATAGCAATGCAAAACTCGGCGTTCCACAGTTCCGTAGCAACCACTCCCCTCTTCAGTTCTAGTGGATAGCACTTCACCTTGGCGTACCAGCGGAATACCAGTCTTCTGGAATCGGCGTCCTATCCGCAAACAGGTCCGGGTTTCTCTTGAGAAAAGACGACACGAGGTCGACCATTGGCCGCACGTCACAGATGTATGTCTTCGCGTCACCGATTCTGCCCAGCCTGGCTATGCCCGTCTTGAGCAAAGCATCCTCGATCTTGTCGTAGTTCTGCGAAATGTCGCCGGAGACATGATGATGTCTTCGCATGGGTCTATCAATGACCTGTCCATCGGGAGTCCGAATCCTGAGTAGCTGGTGAGTATCTGTCAGTCTGTTGGGTACTCCATTCCACTCCTCGACCCCGTGTATAATCGTATTGGTCTTCAGCGTGCACCCAACAAAAAGGATCTTGGCTGCCAGGTCATACAGCTTGCCCCAACACCCGCCTCGAGGACACGGGGTGTCCCATTGCTCCTCTCCCTTCACATACTCCTGAGCTCCTCGCCCAAGTGCGGCAACGGAGTGTGTTGGATGCCATGAGCGCACCACACCAGGCCTTTTCATGAACAGGTTGGGCAGGATGCCCACGCAGGCTGGTTCAGTCATCGGGTCAAAAACGTTATGTTCTTCATTGATCTGCCGCCATGTGTGTGTCGGGAAGATCAGTAGCCCATCACTGAAGTACTCGATAAACGCGTCAAGAACTGTGTCTGCGCGGCCTTCGACTTCACCGATCGACTTCATAGAGGAGTGGACCAAAACCGTATCATCAGGTCGCAATCTCATGTCTTTGAGCTGCTTTTTGATATCGTCCTTTGTGTAGACCATCGTGATCGTCCCTTCGATGTCTGTGGTTTCCTTGCCGTCGAGATGGAAGATCCACGACGCAGATGGCTGAATACGCCAGACCGACTACGTTCAACCTATCCTATGGCCCAATCGGCCTGCGCTATCGCTTGATTGCAAGTACGATTGTTCCTAGTCCAACCAGCGCAATCCCGAGCCAGTCTTTTGCACTTGGCCGTTCACCAAGGAACGCTACGGCAAAGAGAGCAGTCAAAATAAGGCTAGACTTATCAATCGGTGCGACCTTCGACGCATCGCCGATCTGCAGGGCCCTGAAATAGCAGACCCAAGAGGCGCAGGTGGCGAGCCCGGAGAGGACCAGGAACAGGATCGTCTTTCGCGATAGCTCCATGGGGTTTGTCCACTTGCCCGTAGCCACCACAAACACGCTGAGCACAATCACTATGACGAATGTGCGGATCAGGGTCGCAAAATCCGAATCGACACCTTGTATGCCCACCTTGGCCAGTATGGACGTAAGTGCGGCGAACACAGCTGCAAGAATTGCCCAAAGCAACCAGTCAGACGTCGATGACATTCTTACCACTCCTTGCTGTGATTACTCTATATCACTTTCAGCACCGGCCAGCCCTTGGCCTTTCCTGCGCAGATAAACCTGCACAACCGCGCCCCGCGGTAGCGATGCCCAACACACCATGTGCCATACACGTCATACGTCCCTGACACCCGGCTGCGGACACCAAACCGCTGTCAGCTTCTCCACTACGAGGCAGATTCCTGCGTGGTTCCAGGCGATCTGCAAGGCGTATTCCTGCATAGTTTCAGGCAACCGTCGCTTCTCGAACGGTTTTCACGCAACAGCTCAGACCAGCGCAGGCAGGCTTACAATCACCCGCACAGGCAGGCTTAGAATCAGTGACAGCTCGCGAGACGCCTTTGAGACACGTGGCAGACGACAAAGTGCGTCCAATAGCCCAATCACAGCTAGACGCACCAGAGTTTAATAGGGATGCGCATGAGCTGTTTCGCTGGGCTGTCGCCCAGTATGGCAGTCCGGACCTCCTCCAGTGCTTGCCGATCTCCTGGCCATAGCAGTCGGGAATCAGCTTCATTTATATCGATCCATTCATACGCTGTGTGCTCAGAGTTGATCGTAACAGCCGCGTCCACACACACAATCGCGCAAAACATAGGCGCAATGTTAATCGTATCATTCTGGGGTCTGTAGAAGACGGTCGTGGTGTCGAGGCAGTAGAACTCTACGGGCGCTAGGCCAGTCTCCTCACGCATTTCTCGCAGAGCCGCCTGCCAGGCGGTTTCGTCCGGCTCAATCCCACCGGAGACAACATGCCATTGTCCGCCCATGTAGCTATCCTCCGCCCGCCTAAGCATCAGAAGCTGGTAGCCGTCGCCGTGCGGCCGAATGATCAAGACTGTGACGAAATAGGCGTGCTTCACGAAAACATCAATCCCCAAGGCAACAGATTCTGGTCTTCAATGCAAGAGCCGGCGTTCCTAGGTAGTGGACGTCAGCGCAGACGTTCCCTGCTGACGCATCTCTAAGATTTGCTCAAGCGTAACTCCATACTTCCTCGCTATACTTCGCGCGTAGCTCATCCCGTCCGGCTTCATTCTCTCTATTCGGTAACTCCGCACCTCGCCTTCGCCACTCTTGAGTGTAGCTACGAGGTTGTCGATCTTCGCCTTGACCGCGGGATGGGCGTTGAGCGTATCCACCCGCTGCGCCAGATCATGCAGGTGCGTTGCGAATAAGCCGCGGCACCCTATAAGGCTAAGCCCTATAATGACCTCTCCGGCTATGTATCCAGCTTCAAGTGCACTGGTACTCGATAGGGCTTCGTCCATGAGGACTAGACTGTATTCTGTCGCTTTCTCCAGCGTCCTTCGCAGACGGGCACACTCTTCTCCCAGTCTGCCCTTTCCTATCGCTGCCACCTCTTTGGCCGGGAAGTTGGTGAGGATGTGATCTACAGGGCTGATCTTTGCGGACTTGGCAGGGACGAAGCAGCCGAGCTGACAGAGAGCCTGTGCGATCCCAACAGCGTAGGTCATGGCTGACTTCCCACCCTGATTCGCGCCTGTCAAGATGTAGATCATCCCGTCCTCGTCGAAACTGAAGTCATTCAACACCATGTCTATTGAGGGATCCTTAAGGCTCAACGCGATGAACGGATTGTACAGCCCCTCTGCGGCAAAGGCCTTATCCTCCATATCGCAGACTTCTGGCTTACACATAGGCAAGCCTAGGTCTCTCATCTTTCGGACAAGATCCACCAGGCTGAGCAGCAGCCTGATCTCATCTACGAGCCCTCGCAGGTAACCTATGTTGTCTGTCATATACCGCCGGATCACAGGCTTCCATTTCTGGACAACAGATCTGAATATCGTATCGATCGCCCTGTTTATCCCTGAGTTTAGAGCAACTGAACTGGGATCTGCTGCATTATACCCATAAGGCAGAAGAGGCGTAATGCATCTGTATCCGTCATCCGTCACATCAAGTCTGAGCAGCCTATCCAACAGGTCTCCAGACCGAAACGGCTGAGTGTTGATGGATACGACACCAGCCTCGACTGATCGCAATTGCGCGTCAAGATTGACTCCAACAGTTATGCTCCTGATGCCCCTAACACTGGACATCAGCTGTGACAATCTCTCTTTCATGCTCGCATAATCAGGGCTCTCATGGACTTCGCTAACGACTTCGAAGAGACCCCTAAGCCCGGCAGACTTCAGGGATTGGGCTCTGTTTAGCCCACTGTAGAGCGCGTCGGTACAGTCTATGTACATCTCCAACTCTGAAGCGGCGTACAGACAGGCAGTAACATCTGTTGCAGCGGCCCGTCCGCTGCTGACCTCAATCATGTCCTCTATCATTGGAAGAACTTCACCAAAGGTACTACACAGATCGGGATTGTCAGTCAGGTCTTCTAGGACGTCGAGACGGTATCTGATCACGGCAGGATCTGAGGTAAGATAGCGAGCAAGCTCAAACGTCTTGGGTTTCCACATCGATCCTCTGCTCGCGAGAGGAACCACTAAGTCATTTAGCCTAAGCTCTCCTATGAACTCAAGGTCCGTTTGGCTGCGGCCCCTCGTATACGCACTATGATCTGGATAGAGCAGGCTGACCGTCCTTTTCATAATCTGCACATCCTCTCACGGCCTCAGTATTTTCAGTGCTCTCAGTACTTCCAGAAAAAGAGAGACAATAAACGGACGTACATGGTTTGCGGTCAAGAAAAACAGGGCAAGCACAATCGCGATCGAGCCGTACGCGAAGCGTTTGGAGTATCCGTAGAGTTTCCAGCATTCAATGAGCCTTGGGAACTGAATACCTATAAGCAAAAATGCAGGGATGCTGACATACCACAAAATCCCGAATGAGAAAAACACGGCAACAAACAGCTGAAGCCAAATAAGCACCAGCGGCGCCAGGCCCCTCACGCCTGGTGTGTAAATCAAGATCGCGTCTACATCTTCACGCATCGGCCGCGCCGGGACCAACAGAGGCGGGCGTAACGAAGGCCCCATTGCAGATCGCATTGAAGCAGTTCTCAGAGTCGGGCGCATAGCTCTGACCCTCTTCTCCGCATGGTTCAAACCCTCTTCTCATTGACAGAATTGTCGGTATTCCATACGATTGTCATTAGGTCGATCACGCTGCCGCACAACACTTAGCCTCAAATCTGCCGCCAGGCGCTGACTCGTCGTGATGCGAGGCTGCTGAGGATGTTACTTCATGGCTGGTGACTACGCTGGAAAGGGCCACGGCAAGCCAAGGCTCATCGCACTCTATTTTATACTCTACGCGTCGATGTTCCTGTTTGGCCTGATAGAGAGCATCAAGGGAGTATCTCTACCCCTCGTCAAGAGCGAGTTCGGCGTATCATACGACAGTCAAGGCGGTCTAGTCTCCCTGTCGTCCTTTGGTTACGTCGCGTTCTGCTTAGTCGCCAGCTTATTCCTCCAAAGGTTCGGGCTAAAGAAGTCTATGCTAGTCGGCTATTTCCTGGTCTGCGCAGGGGCAGCCGTTGCAACAGTGGTTCCTTCGTTCTGGATGGCGTCCCTAACCTTTATAATGATCAATGCAGGATTTGGTTTCCTCGAGGTCGCGACCAACGCCCTTGGTACAGTAGCTTTCACCAGCAAAGCTGCGCTACTCATGGGGCTCTTGCACTTCTTCTATGGATTCGGATCGATCGTCGGCCCAAAGGCGGCCGGGCTTCTCACCAGCTCCCTGAGCTTCTCATGGCGTCAGGTATACATCACGACGATAGTGCCTGTGGCTGCGCTGGCGCTCTTTGCCCTCTCTACGAGGTTCGACCGCCCGAGAAGTCACCCCAACGGCAACAGCAGGTCACAGGTCTCTTTCCTCAGTGCCCTCAGAAATCCTGTCGTCTGGCTGTTCTCTCTGACACTAGGATTCATGGAGGTCGTGGAGTTTGGCGCAGTCAACTGGGGAGCGCTCTACCTTCAGGACGTGTACCAACTCGATCCTCGCACTGTTGGAGCCAGTTTCGTCTCGGCTTTCTACGTGATGTTCACACTCTCTCGCCTGCTCAGTGGCCTAGCAATCGAAAAGGCCGGTTATGTCCGAAGCCTCTACATCTCTGCCGTATGCACGATAGCGGCCTACCTTATCGGCTTTGCGCTTGGCAGAAACGGCATTTGGGCCCTGCCCTTCACAGGACTGTTCATTGCCATCATGTGGCCCACTATGATGGCTGTTGCCATGAAGGCGTTCGGTCCTGATGCCCCTGTCGTCACTAGCGCCATCATTACAATCTCTGGAGCTATCAATGCTGTGGTCCAGTTGATCATAGGGTTCACTGGTGAGATTTTAGGCGAAGCCTGGGGTTACCGCGGCTGCCTGTTGTATGCTGTAGTAGTGCTACTGTCGTTGCGCCAACTGGACCGCGCTTTATCGAGGAGAAGTAACGCCTGCACAACGTAGTACGAGAAACAGCCGGCTCGAAGCCAGCTTTACTCTTTCAATTCCAGCTCAACTACAGTGTCGATCTCATCAGGGAGTCTCGCTGAACCGAAGTCAATAAAAACGTCATCAGGAAAATCCACCGCATTCCAAGGCCTATGTACCCTAATCTCAGAACCATCGGACAACAAGCGAGCCTTCACGATCTTGCCCGCGAGACCCCTGAGGTTGACGGGACCGATCCCCCTGTCAAACACATGAGCGTACAGCTTGCTGCCCTTCTGTGTATAACGTCCCCACTCAGGCTTCGGCCTGTTTGCCGCCTTGCAACCGTAGATGCTCTCCCCGTTCTTTCGCATCCACTTACCTACCTCGCGGAGGATGTCTATGGATTCTTCAGGGATCTGGCCTCTGGCGTTGGGGCCGACATTTAGCAGAAGGTTTCCGTTCTTGCTGACGCACTCAACTAGTGCTCTGATGACCTGTTTGGGCGATTTGTAGTCACGGTCTGTTGCGCAGTAACCCCAATGGTTGTTGAGAGTAATACACGCTTCCCAAGGTATGGGGTCGCCTTTCTCATTGACAATGCCTTCAGGTGGAATGATCTGCTCAGGACAAGCGAAATCTCCGGCGTAGATCTCCGGCTTTGCGCTCTTGAGATTGCCTCCAAGACGGTTATCTATGATGATATCGGGTTGCAGTGTGCGAACCATCTTGACGAGGTCGGTGGCTCTCCAAGCCTCACCACTCATTTTGCCGTAGGAGAAGTCAAACCACATGATATCTATCTTTCCGTAGTTGGTGAGAAGCTCTCTCACCTGTCCATGCATGTAGTCCAGGTAGTTGTCAAAATCGTGTGTCTTGCCTTTGAACGCTTCGTTATCCCTCATAGGGTGATGCTCATCACCATAGGCAGGATAGTCCGGATGGTGCCAGTCTAGAAGCGAGTAATAAAAGCCTACCCTCAGGCCCTCTGCCCTGAAGGCCTCGGCGAACTCAGCTACGAGGTCACGTCTGGCAGGTGTGTTGGTAGCCTTATAGTTCGTCAGCCGACTGTCAAAGAGACAAAACCCATCGTGGTGCTTGGCTGTCAAGACAGCGTACTTCATCCCGGCGTCTTTGGCGACTCTGGCCCATTCTCTTGGGTCGTAATCATCCGGGTTGAACTCATCAAAAAACTGTTGGTAATCCTCGATACTGATCCGCTCCTGGTTGCGAACCCATTCTCCTCTTGCGGGGATCGCGTACAAACCCCAGTGAATGAACATTCCGAATCTCGCGTCCTGGAACCACTTGATGCGTTCGTTGCCGCTAGCCCCCATCTCGCCAGTCCCTCCCTCTGATGCTCGTTCAGTAACACATATCATGTATTCGAGTCGCACCTCTTCTTTATCCTTCCAGAAAGGAGAGTATAAACAGCGCGTCTGTGCCAGTACAGCAACGCAGCCCAGTACGGCAACACAGCGCCACGCAATCGCCATCATGGCGCTGTGTTGACCTGATATTGCAGTTGGATGTGGGCTTGCAAGCTACTTAGTCAAATCGTTTATCCAGACCCGCATCTCCCCAAGCCCACGATTGTCCCACATAAAGTAGGGAATCGCTCTGATAGTACATGGCTTGTCGACTGGACGCTCTGTCGTGTAGAGAGCGTCAGACGAGGAAACTCTCCTTACACCTTGTCCGACTATTGCGGGCACTTTGAGCACTGGGTCCATCTCTACCCGCAACTCGGCATCCGCTGGCAGCCACAACTCAGCCAAGTTGGGGCCGTTGTCCGCCTCCTCTACGCAGTACACAACCGGTCCGCGCTGAAGAGCCACTTTCCCAACGTTATCCGATACGCGCGTGCTTGCCCACACTTTCGTAACAGGCATGGGCAACTCCAACACGACCTCATCTCCAGAAGTCCAGGTGCGGTGAATCCTTACGTACCCGTCCTGCGGAACAGTGACAACAATAGACTCACCACACACTACAAGCTTCGGATCATCGCACCAACCGGGGATGCGGATGTTCAGGCCAAATCCTAGCGGTGCATCCATTTCAAGCTTGATGCGGACCGTCCCATCCCACGGGTAATCCGTCTGTTGCACCAGCTTAACCCTTGAACCGCCGATCGCGAAGGTCGCCTCGCTGGCGGCGAACAGGTGCATGTAAAGCCCGTCTTTTCCTTGACTGTATATGTACTGCCCAATCGAGGCCAGCAGTCGAGCTATATTTGGCGGGCAACAAGCGCAGCCAAACCACCCCTGTCGAGTAGGCTTGACGTGATGATGGTCGTATCGACCCTTGCATATCTCAGGGTCAACTGAAAGCGGGTTCACATAAAAGAACTTGGTGCCCTCAAGCGACATCCCGCTTAGCACCCCGTTGTACAAGGCACGCTCCATCACGTCAGCATACTTACGGTCAGGCGTGATCTGCAGCATCCGCTGCGCCCAGAAGACCAGGCCGATTGAGGCACACGTCTCAGCGTAGGCAGTATCACTTGGCAGGTCGTAGTCGATTGTGAAGCCTTCCCAACGTGCCTCAGAACCTATGCCTGCTGTGATATACATCCTCCGATTGACTACGTTGTCCCATATGCGCTCACACACCTGGAGCAGTTCGGCGTCCTCTGTCTCCAGTGCCAAGTCGGCGACAGCCGTGTACAGGTACATCGCCCTTACTGCATGGCCCACTGCCGTAGTTTGCTCACGCACTGGCATATGCGCCTGGTGATACCAGTAGTCTCCCAGACGCTTGGAGGGCTTCTCACCTCTGGCCTCAGCCTCGAGGTCGAAGTAGTGGGGCTGGCGTCCTCTCTCTTCGATGAAGAACTTGGCTAGGTCAAGATGCCGCCGATCCCTCGTCACGCGGTACAACTTAATCAAGGCCAGCTCTATCTCTTCGTGCCCGGGATAACCGCGCTTCTGGTTCTCTCCCGGACCAAACACGGACGCAATGTGGTCAACGAATCGGCACATGATCTTCAGGAGCTCATCCTTGCCGGTGGCCTGGTAGTACGCAACTGCAGCCTCAATGAAGTGTCCCGCGCAGTAGAGCTCGTGATTGTCCCGCAGGTTGGTCCATCGTCTGTCAGGAGCAACAACTGTGAAATACGAGTTGAGATATCCGTCGCTCTGCTGGGCCCTGCCTACGAGGTCAATCACTTCGTCAGCCCGGGCCTCAAGTTCCGGATCGGGATGGGTCATCAGGCTGTATGCGACTGCCTCCAGCCACTTGGCCACGTCGCTGTCTTGCCACAACATGCCGTGGAATTCGCCTTTAGCCTCTCCTGCAGCAATCCGAAGATTCTCAATCGCATGACTCGGTTCAGCCCCGGGGATCTGATCGTTAAGGGCTCTCCACTGATACGGCAGCACTTCGCTTCTCACCACATCGGCTCGCTCTGCCAATAGGCCCCCTGTCAGCTTGACCTTCTGGATGAACTGCGTCGCTCTCTCCTTAAGCATCTCCATCCTCCTACATGGCGAAATTCGACCGCCCTTTTTCGTTACCCCTTAATAACTCCTATAGTGAGACCCTTTTCAAGATACTTCTGCAGGAACGGATATCGAAGAATCAAGAGTCTACAGCCTTTCCTCTAGCTACGCCTTCTGATTGCCTTGACTAAGGCCACGAAGGGCGCCAGTATTAGGCCCAGCACCGTGCCGCCTGCCATAAGCAGAGGTATCGCAAGTATGACGGCGATAGGTATCAGGATAGCCAATCCGACAGAAAAGGCTATGGTGACTCCTACTAATGGAAGGACAACAAACATCACTAGACCAAGCACCAACGCTACAATGACTATCGCCAAGATACAAATGAGGGCCTTCGCTACCGGATTCGTAACTTCCCTATTGCAGAAGACTATTCGACTACCCATCTATGTCCCCCCTATCCAACAGAGATCCTGTCTGGGCTCAAGCCTTTCACTAATGCCCGCCCCTTCCCATTCGAGATAGTGACGCTGAGGCATGCCTCTCTTAAGCCGGGATACGCGATCGCTTCTGCCTTCGGTCAACACCGGTCTGGAGCAAGATGTTACCAACAAATCCATTCGACACACAAGATCTGAAGCCTGCCGCCGAACACTGCTATCACCTGATCCCATACTCCCCTCTGGCAACGCTTCTAGGCAATTGCTTCAGACCCCTCACATGAGCTATCCCCACTGCAAGAACAAGTGCCTCAGCTATGGGGAATGCCAACCAAATGCCCGTTATCCCCCAGATTGCAGAGAGAGCGATCGCGAGGGGCACTATCACAACACAGCCGCGCAAGACAGCTATGAGGAATCCCGTCCTAGGTTCTTCGATTGCGCTGAAGTACGCCGATAGCAAGAGGTTGATCCCAGCAAAAAAGAAACCGGAGAAATAGATGCTCAGGCCGTTTATCGCAATAGCTCTGAAGGCTTCGTCCCCATCACGGTTAAACTGGTCAGAGATGTTACCGCCAAACAACAGGACAACAGCAAATATCAGCGATGCTAGGCCCAACGAGAGGGTCACGGCGTATCGGACCAAGCGCCGGACGTTGGTCGCTTTCCCAGCTCCGTAATAATGACTGATCAGCGGCTGAACCCCTTGGCCGATGCCTACGAATATGGCACCTGCGACAAGGGACAGATTCGCGATGACCCCATAGGCAGCAACCGCAATATTGCCCGATAGGCTGAGCAACAACAGGTTGAACACCACCAATACGACACCCGATGCGACCTCTGTGACCAGCGCCGAGACCCCAAGGGAGCAGATATCTGTATATAGGCTAGGACTGCCCAGGCCTCTTCGCAGATGGAAGCCATGCCTGCCCTTGATGAAGTACGGAGACATCGCTGCAATGCTGATGATCGGTGCTAGACCTGTGGCAAAGGCAGCGCCGAACATCCCCATGCCAAAAGGAAAAATGAAGGCATAATCAAGCAGGATGTTCGAGAGACTTCCAGCCAGCATCCCTGTCATGGCTACTCCAGGACTGCCATAATTTCGGATGAACGCTATTAAGATGTTATTCAGAATAAACAGCGGAGAGAAGCACAGTATCGTTCTTAGATAAGTCGCGGTCATTGTCAGAGTATCTTCGTTGGCGCCGAGGAGTCTCGCTAAGGGCTCGCACAAAAGGAGGCCTACGCCGAAGCAGAGCAACCCAATAGGCAAACCCAAGCGCAATGCCGCACTGAATGTCTGATCGCCGTTGCCACTGCAGTTTCCCGACTTTTCGATGCTATATCGCGTTGCCGCACCGATCCCGAGCATCAGTCCAGTGCCATGGATGAGGCCATAAACAGGAATTGCAAGGTTCAGTGCAGCCAATCCGTCTGAACCAATGCCGTTCGCAATGAAATAGGTGTCGGCCAGGATGTACAAAGACAGCCCAAGCGTGCCCGCGACACTCGCTAGCACGTATCTAGTGAACTTCGAAAGCAAACCTCTCCTCATGCACTCTCTCCTAAAGCGAAAAAGTGCCTGAGCGCACTCCTTCTGAGACCTAACGGAGTGTGTCAGACACTTCCGTCGCTTACCCGGTGGCAAGCGACCATGGTCAATATGGTGTCAGCCACACCAAGATAGCAGGTGTCTAGAACTTTGTCAATGGCTAAAACCATTATAGTCACGCAGCGCATGCACGTACTTTTCGATCTCCGGCCTGGGCACATCAACACCTCCTCACAGAACTCAGGCAGTATAGGTAACCGTCTCGGCTTCACCTGTGCTTCAAACTGCTTCTTCATTGCTAAACCATATCCTGCGCATCTCCTCACACGACTCGAGAAGGTCGTCGAGTTTTCCCTGCGCCTCGACTCGGCCATTCTTCATGACGATGATGTTGTCAGCCTGGCGGAGCGCCGCAGTACGTTAGCCGGAAGCTGAAAGGACAGCATGAGCACCATCATGGCGCAGAAGTTGGCTATCCACAGCCATGGGCGAAAGCGGATCATTGCGAAGATCGCCTTCCAAGCAGGCAGCGCAGTCCTACTCATGCGAACAACTCCTCCAATCCTGCCTGTCGCAGCTTGTAGAAACGGGACCCAGGATCCTGTACCACTCCGCCAAGCCGAGCGCCTCGATCACTTCGAGGATGCGGGCATCCGGAATGGACCGGTCGAAGAACGTGATGTTGTCCCTCACGCTGGCCTGAAACAGCTGCACATCCTGAGTCACATAGGCGACTCGCTGTCGCAGCTCTGCAAGTGTAGCCTGCTTGATGTCGATCCCGTCCAGCATGATGCAGCCGTCGGTCGGATCATACAGTCTGAACAGCAGCCGGGCGATCGTGGTTTTTCCTCCACCTGTGCAGCCGAGGAGCCCCAGCACACGGCCAGCGGGCAGCTGAAAGGAGACGTTCTTGAGGACCGGCTTGCCTTCGGTATAGGAGAAGGAGACGCTATCGAACTCGAGTGCCAGCGGCCGGCCAGCCGGGATTGCAGCGCTCGGTCCGTCAACGATCGTACTCTTCTGATCGAAGAGCTCCTGCAGACGCTCCACAGTCGCACCGATGTTCTGGAGACTCTCCACCAACCCAATGCTGCTGCAAACCAACATCACCAGCAGGGCGAAGCGGCTCCACTGATGCTTCAGGTAGCGCGCTAGAAGCTGGCCGTACGCACGCAAAGAGACGCCCATGAATGACCTCCTCTCCGAAACTGACAGCGGAAGCAGTCTGCGTCCAGACAGGATTGACAGCAAAAGCAGACTGCGTGCAGACAGGGGGTTGTGCGAAACTCTGCCCTACTTGCGCTGCTTCCTCAGTGCGTCTAGACGGGCCTTGTTCTCGTAGGGGAGGATGAACCTTTCTCTGTCTTCGTCAGGGATCGAGAATCCCTTCGCTTTCTGAAGCTCCTCAAAGACTACCCACCGGTAGGCGAGACACAGGTCGCACCTATAACCACACCTGCTCAGGATCTCTCCCATAGACGGCACCTCGTCGGACGCAGCGAGCAGAGCCTTCCTTTGCCCGGCGGCCGCGTATTCCCTGCCGACTGCTCAGTAAGTGAGGCTATTCAACGTCTTGGGATGAATTCCTTTGTATTCCTCTCAGATCAGCTGCGGGTAGCTTGGTATCTCACAGGTCCTATAGGCAAGCATACCAAGCACTCGTCAGACATATCTATCTTAAAGAAGGACATGGCGTCCTAGCCCAATCTCTCATGTGTCCACGAGAGCCAGATGAGTCGATCAGAAGACGCCTGAAAAGCAGCTTGCAGTATGGCATCAAATTCTATAGGAGGTGTCCTGCGTGAGATCCAGGACTGTAGTATTCAAAAGGATGGCTACCGTTCTAACCGCTTCATTGCTGTTCATCTGCGTTCTAGGAACGTCTCTTGGCGCCGCACAGTACAGACTGACATTCTGGAACATGCCGTTTGTGACTCAAGAAGTCTCCCCTGACTACGTACTCCTCTGGCAGAACGATGCAAAAACAGCTTTACCTGACTATGTGATCGACGACTACTACGGCCCCGGCAAGTACAAGGATCAGAGAGATAGGTTTTTGCTCCAGGCAAGGACAGGAATACCTGATGTGATCGAGGGACTTATCGAGGACATGGCAGTGTACGTCAACAACGGAATAATCGAACCGCTCGACTCGTACTTCGCTGAATGGGCTGATGGCGATCAGTTCGTGGAGAGCACGCTGGAGCCTCTTAAGATCGATGGGAAACTCTACGGGATACCGTACAACACTAATGCCCGCGCTTTGATCTACAGAAAAGACGTATTGGAGCAATACGGGCTCTCTGTTCCGAAGACATGGGATGAGTTGATCGAAACAGCAAGGGCGATAACAGAGAAGTCCAACAAGCAGATATTCGGGTTCTTCGTATGCACCGAGATCGGAGATCCGAGGGCGACGCAGGAGTTTATCACGTGGTACTTCCAGGTGAGCGACAGAAACAACCCGTTCATCGTCTCGACTGTCGACGGAGAAAGAGTTGTCGAGGTCACAGCTACTGTAGATCAGCTCGAGAAAGTGCTTGACCTGTACAAACAGCTCTACGAAGGCCCCTTCCCTGCCTGTGATCCAAACCTGAGAGGAACGGGCTGGCCAACCGAAGATCCCGGTTATGTAGCAGGGAAATTTGCGATGGCACCTATGGGGCCGTGGCTCTGGGGAAGAAGAGCAGAAGGCGCTACTGCTAAGGACATTCTTGAGAATAGAAGTGCACTCACAAGAATCCCATACCCCAAAGACGGAGTGCCTGCCACCTACCTAGAAGTAAAGCCCATAATGATGAATGCATTCTCCAAGAACAAGACCGCTGCCTGGGACTTGATCAAGTACATCACTTCAAAGGAAAAGATGGCTCAGTGGCTAGTGGATTCCGGCGGAATACCGGCGAGAGTTGACTCGCTGCAGATGGAGATCTTTGATGAAGCCGGCATCAGGTGGTGGATCGACGGCTTTGCCGCTGAATTGCCAATAGCCGTGGCCATGGCACCAATCAACTGGGGCCCTGTCAATGAAGCCAATCTACGAGCCGTGAACTACGTGATCTACAACCAGATGACTCCAAGAGAAGCAGCTGAATGGCTAATCAACGAGTACCATGAGCTCAATAGGCAGGGTACTCTATAGGTAGATCGAGCTCGACCTGGATGCTTGCCTGTTGAAAGCCGACTCGCGCAAATGCTCAAGCGGGTGCTTAGATCGGGCAAGCATTCAGGTCGAGCCCATATCCACGCCTCGAGCTGACCCCGAATAGGTTCAAGCTGAGAAGAGAGATAATCTATGAACAGAAAAAACGCTTACTTGCTCATAATCCCGGCTCTTGCAATAATGTGTGCGTTCACCGTCTATCCTTTAGCCGAGGGGATCAGGCTGTCATTTACAAATGCGAGCATGCTCAGGCCTACATACCGGTACATCGGCCTCGGCAATTTCAAGCAGATGATCAATGACCGCGTCTTCTGGCTCGCACTCAGACACTCGGTAGTGCTGACCGTAATTGTCGTCCTCTTGCAACTCGTTCTTGGACTGATCTTAGCCTGGGCAATGAAGCAGGAAGTGCCGGGCATGGCAGCCTTCAGGAGCGTCATCATGGCGAGCTGGGTGATTCCAGTCGCAGCTACTGTAACGATTTTCAAGTTCATGGCCCAGCCAGACGTAGGCTTCATAAACATAATACTCAGGAGTATTGGGCTGGACCGCCTGGTTAGATACTGGTTTGGAGACCCGTCAACTGCGTTTGCCTGCATTATTCTCTTGCACCTGTGGCGAAACGTGCCGTTCTACGGGATAACCTTTCTTGCAGCTATGCAGACGATTCCAGAGAGCCTGTATGAGTCTGCAGAGATCGACGGCGCAAGCCCTTTGCAGAGCTTCTGGCACATAACCCTTCCGGGGATAAGCCACATGATCATGGTCATGGTGACCATACACGTGCTCTGGACGTTCAACAACTTCGACTTCGTTTATTTGGCGACCGGTGGTGGGCCGGTTGATTCGACACAAGTGCTCCCGGTCTACGTCTACAAGCAAAGCTGGGACAGGTACGCAGCTGGATATGGTGCAAGCATTGGCACAGTCATGCTCTTGCTCTTGGCTGTGTATTTTGTGATCTATTTGCTGATTCAGAAGAAAGGGGAGTATGAACGATAGCTATCGTTAGGCTAAGCAGGAAGCAGGCAAAGACCAGAAACGCAGTGATCGCATACGCAATCATGGTCATATCCGTATGCTTCTTTTTGCTGCCCATGCTGTGGATCGTCTACTGCTCGTTTAGGACTCAGGAGTCGATCTTCACGGCCAAGATCTTCCCCCCACTAGAGGGTTTCACCCTCGACAACTACAGAAGGATATTGAGTGTAACAGACTTCCCGCGCTACTTCCTAAACTCACTTCGAATATCAAGTCTGGTTACTCTCATCAGCCTCGTCGTCTCGGTGCTGGGAGCCTACGGATTGAGCCGCTATGACATCAAAGGCAAGGATGCCATAATAGTTGGCATATTCTCGACTCAGATGTTTCCGCAGGTCTTGATGCTGATACCTCTATTCTTGGTCGTTTTTTCACTAAATCTGATGGACACAACAACAGGAGTTGCTCTGACTCAGTTAATACTGGTCCTGCCTTTCTGCATGTGGATGCTCAAAGGATATTTCGACACGGTTCCAAAGGACCTCGACCAGTCGGCTGAGGTCGACGGAGCAAACCTCTTCCAGAGGCTAGTCCACATCATTCTGCCCGTCGCGAGTCCCGGCATAGCCGTCGTGGCCTTTTACTCATTCGTCGTGTCCTGGAGCGACTATCTCATTGTCTCTGTGGTGAGCCAGAGCCAGCGCACTGCAACTGTGACGCTGACCATCAGCCGGCTCACGGCATCACTCCTCGTACGCTGGGGCCAGGTATGCGCTGTAGCGACCTTGACTATAGTCCCGACGCTCATTCTCTTTGCGTTCGTGCAGAGGAGGCTGGTCGAGGGTCTGACAGCAGGCGCGCTCAAGGAGTAGACGCTCATCTCCGAAGCTCTTACAGCGGGATGCATATCCCCGACTGTCGAGAAGCGATCTCAAGTCGGTTTCCTGCCGACTGACCATCTGACGGATGAACTCGCCCGTCCTCTTCGCCCGAAAGGCAAACGGCAAGGGTCTATCGAACCGCGCTCTTGCCAACTCCAGAGACAGCCTTGGCAACGGCGTCCACAAACGCATCCACTTCGCGGCTCGATGTGAGACGCACGAAGCGGATGTGCGACCAGCGCGAATCAGCCATATATGCCAATGCATCCCTGCGCTTGCGCTCATACTGAGTGACCATCCAGCGCAGCAGTGACTCCTCATCCCAAACCTTCAACTGAGTCCAGAAGTCCTCGTAGTTCGTACCCCACAGCAGCTCCTTGGTGCGCCAACGTCGCCAGGAGCGTCTGAGGAGCCGCCAGACTAGCTGTGGCAGAGGCAGGTCAAGCCAGATCACTGTCTCCAAGCGGGGCCAAAAGGCCGCCTGTGAAAAGCGCATATAAGAGCCTGCAACAACCCAACCGTCACCTGCGGTTGCCTCTCTTATTCTTCGGTCAAGCTCCTCCGGATCTGTGGTGTTTAGCCCAACCCAGTTTGGTTGCCAGTTGATCGCGTCTAGTTCGACAAACCTCACACCGAGTATGTCGGCAAGCCGCTTTCCCAGTGTGCTCTTGCCTGAGCAGCTGCTGCCTATCACGTGAATACGCCGTCCTACGGGAGAGAGACGGAGCGAAGCTTCAGAGTGCGTTTCCACTATCGGCGCCCTCCAATTGATATGCAATTCCTCGATACTTGGGAAAATGTTCTAAATGTGTCTGGCAGGCTACATGAGTCTAGCGCCTATCGCGTCATACGCCTTGATGCGATAGCTTGCGGCGGGACTCTCAGGATACTCGTCTTTGAACAGGGTCCAAATCATCGCGTCCCTAAGCTGCCCTCCGCTGCCCCGAAGGCGCTGGCGAAGGGTCGCCTCGCGAGTAAAGCCAAGCTTCTTCGCAACTGCAGCGCTCGGGGAGTTCGAGGGGTCACAACGGATCTCCACCCGATTGACCTGGTGCACCTCAAACGCCACCCGAGTGAGAGCAGCTGCGATCTCAGTCGCCAGTCCCTCAGAAGTACTCACTATCCTCACTCCACTCCAATCAGACTCAGTCCTCGACTTACCTGTTCAACGTCTTCAGCGAAGCATTACAACTGACGACTGGCGCTCCGAGTCCTCTAGTCACTCGCAAACGTATTCGCACGCATTACAATCATGACAACCAGGACGGCCTCACCTGACCAATGACTGCCCAGGCGTCTGCGTCCGGATTGTGCCTCGCAAACCGGGCCAAACCCACGGCAGGATCGCCCTCTACTCGCTCGACTGCCACAGAGCGCGACATAAACTCACTCTGCAGGACGGCCCATAACTGCTCGTCGCTCACAGCTCCGCCTCCGACGACGATGCCCGGAGTCTCGTCTATGGCAGCGTACCTCCACACCACATCTCTAATCTTGGCTATTGAGTCGGCTGCTGCGGACAGGAAACCTCTGACCTCTGGATATTCGAGCACTTGAGCCATAAGGGGGCCAAGAGTTCCCCATCTATCACCGGACTGCTCGATACTGTCCGCACCAAGCCTTTCGTACACCGCTTGCCTTAACGAACCCTGATCGCCCAGGTCATCGCGCTTTGACAGCCTAATCAACATCTCTGCGTAACTCCTGCCTGACAATGGCCACGCTGGCATGTCGGCGAGGACGTCTTCGCCTGGCCAGCACACTGTGTTTGCCTTGTCTATATAGACCATCTGCGGCCAACTGCCGCATCCTCCGACGATCACGTTGCCTCGCATGTCGGTCAATCCGTATATTCCGACTACATCGTTCAGCGCCTTGCTGCCGACCACCGTCCATCCAGTATCCTCAAAAGCTTCGAGCACTCCTGAGTGCTCATAGCAGTAGCCTGCCAGCCACACCGGTATATCAGCAAATGAGTTCAAGCGTTCGAGCAAGACGTTGAGACGAGCAAGTGCCACCGCCCGTGAGTGACCGTCGCCCCGAGGCAGGTGCGTGCGCTCAATAGCCAAGACCTGGCCGTCCTCATCAATCACCGCAACGCCCATGTGAGAGTAACCGCAATCTACGCCTACCCACCTGGCCACGACGCATTCACCACCCGTCATTTCCGCAGATCCGCCCGCAGCCCCACAAGCTGCCAGGCGAGATGTCAGCCGCCTCTGCCGATCCGGCTCAAAATGTCGGCCTCCAAATACCTTCCAGCACATGCGCTTAGCTCTGAGCGCAATCGCGTAGGCGTCAGCGGCTCGGATAACAGCCGCCAAAACGCTTGCCTTCTGTCTTCTGCTCGGTCCAAAAACGCTGCCACGAGATCTCCGCCGAGTGTGTAGTTGTAAGTATAAGACCTCGACAGGGGATCCTTTAGAAACCGGAGAGCAAGCCGCTCGTCCTCGTGAGTGGTGAGTGCATAGCGAACTCCGTAGCCGACAACCTCATCGTCCGACGCATGTCTGCCGTAGAGCAGCAGCGCCTGGTTATCGACTACCCTTTCGAGCTGGCGATAAGCCTCGGCGAACGCAACTGCCCGCTCTCCATCGCTTTTTTGCAGCCCTGCCCTCTCGTAGCATTCGACTAGCATAGCCTCTATCTCATCCCTGGATGCGATTACTTCAAGAGCATTTGTTGCAATGCCTTCTGAAATCAATGCTGATGGGGTATTGTTTAGAGCTATGCAATGCTCGAGACGCTTTTCTTCCACGTATAGCCTGTATTCCTTGACTGTCCGCTCAGTATGATGGCCGGGATACATCTCGTGTGCAACGGCGATCGGGATATCCCACATCTCAAACGGGGCATCGCGATTGAACTCTATGCGAGATTTTCCCTTGCCGAGGTACCAATTGTAAGCACGCCAAGGCCTGTCAGCCACAAAGGAGATCTCGCAATCCTCATGAGTGGGAAGACCAAACACACTGCGTGTACGGGTGCGAATGGTGTCTGCTACCCAAGAAATGACTGACGCAGCAACCTCTACCGGCACGCGCGATCTATCGCGAAAGGCCTGAACGCGCTCACGTAGAGGTTCGGGGCCTGGCAGAACTTCTTCGAGGGTGCTATGCGCCCCCTCAAAGACACTCTCATCAACCCACTCGGCCTTCAAGCCGTACAAGAGCTCGACCTCATCAACGATGCTAAGCCCGTTCCCAGCCAGGATCTCAATCGTTGTGCACATGGCGCGCAATTCCTCCTTGAGAAAAGCGCGGCGATCCGGGGTAAGTGTATTATCCTCCACAATCGACTGTCTCAGCGATGAAGCAGACTCTCGCAGGACTTCTAGCGACGGCTTCTCGCCGGACAGTGCTTCGGATCTCAGCTCGGGTGGCCCGCAGTAGGCATCTATGTATCCAGGAAAGAGACGGTCTATCATAAAGGCGAGTCGAACGTATTGCGCTGGAGCATCGGATCCCGATATCAATGGCGGTCCTCCTTAGGGGTTTCTTTGTGCTTATTCTAACCAATCTCGTAGACAGTGGGCACCAGGCCGTGCAGGCTGATCCTAAGTAGCGGCTCCACTCGCAAACAGATCTTCAGACACGCATCCTCCACAGCTTTAGTTTGATCAGTAAGCAAAACGATCTTGCCGCTAGCTGAGAGGACTCTCTTCGCTTCTCCAATAAACTGCAGGTACAGCTCTGCGATTTGATCAACTTCGCCCACCTGTATTCCCCAAGGGGGATTTGTGACGATTTTTGTGATCTCACCATCCTCAAGCCCTAGACTGCGGCAGTCCCAGCTATGAACCTCCACCTGACTGGGGCAGTTCTTCCGTGCAACAGTGACCGCGTCGGGAGATATGTCGCTCGCTATGATCCTCTTTGCTTCGTAAGTAGCTCGCTCACTTGCTATGGTTCCTGATCCACAAAACGGGTCAAGAAAGACGTCTGTTGGCTGTGGGTCAGATAGCAAGACCAGAGCGTGCGCAATCGAAGGCCTCAAAGCAGCTGGTGAGAACCCTCTTGTCGAACCCCGGAAGCGGAAGCTTGGCGGAGTCAGTTTGACCGATAGAAATCCATCATTCCCGATGACGTCCAGTCGGAAGGCAATGTCGTGACATGAGCTATCGCCTCGCTTGAACCCATAACAGTCCTGAAGTGCCTCCAAAGCTGCGTTTGCTGCGTCAAACCGACTGTATGTATGCTTCCCTGACCGACTGGCACTCACGATAATCCTACATGCAGTATATGGTTTGTCCATCTCCAGATGACTAAGAGCCGGCATGATGTCTAGTTTGGATATGGTCCTTTGAAGGTCCACCAGATCAGACTTATGTGGTCCGACCCTAAAAGAGGCGATATAGGCGTATATGTTGTCGACACATCTCAGTTGAAGAACTCGCTCAAGGGGAGCCGTACACCCGAAAATGATGCGACCCCTGAGGGTCGCCTGCACCCATGCTTGTTCCAGCTTCGATACTATCTCTGATTCAGCCACACTCTCAAGCCCAGAGGCTGTAGTGACTAAGAACGAAGATGATTCCACAATACCCGCCTCCAAGGGCTGCGGTCCAAATCAAGCACCATGATGCTCGCAGGCCCGCGCCTAGAGCGACAACCCCGAGTCCTCAGTCTGCAGAGATCCGGTGTCTACTATCGACGACTCCTCGAAAGACCCTCGCTCCTCTGGAGTCAGTCTAAGCCAGTCAGGCAGCCATGACCAAACCCACTCGCTCAGCCGATCTGGAAGGCCATTGATAAAGACTTCGATCACATACTTCAGCCTCTTTCGACTGACGAAGGCGATTAAGGCCACCCAAGCGATGTACAACCTGATCTCAGGGCAGCCGTGGACAAACGCCAACACCGGCAGGCTGAGCTGAAGCGGGAACATGAAAGTCAAGACCAGAGTAGTGACTGGCCTGACCGCGTACAGGACTAGCATAGCACCAAGCCATGCCAACAGGAGCTTGCCGGGTATGTAGCCTGACCGGGCAAGCGCAACCCCTGTTCCGAGTGTCAGTGCCGAATCGACCAGCACGTCCCGCTCGCCAATCCAAGAAGCAGGCGTCTGAGAATGACGGGCGATTCGGCCATCAACAGCATCCGTGCTCCAGAGGAGCAAGTTGTACTTGATCAGCTTGCCCAGGGAACTAATGGTCTTTTCCCAAGGTATCAACGCTATCGCGACTCCCCCTATCAGACGAGAGAGTGTCAGTAGATCTGCTAGTGCTCGGGCCCACATCAAGGGCCCGCCTTGCTGTACAGGCGCCCCACTTGTTGCAGTATTGCCCAAATGCTCGCCCATGGATTGCTCCCCTCCGTTCTACTGACTCATATTGCGCCCTGCCAGACCCTCATTGTACAGGGGTATATCACTCATCCGTGTATGCTCCCAATATCATTATAGCAAACCTCACAAGGCTTGCTTAGCACTCGTTGCAAAGCTCACCTGACATTACTTGATGATTCTGAACCGTGAAAAGAGGCTGTGAGCATCGTCAAGATCGCAGTAGAAGTGCGGCAGGACTGTCCCGTCTTCCTCTGCTTTCATCCTCACGTTCGTGTCGATCACTGGATTGTGAGGATCCGAGTACGTCGGATTCGTCTTTGAGTTGAGAGTCAGATAGACCTCGCCTCCCGAACTCTGATCGTGCTTCGGTTCATACGGCGTTCATCAGCTGGGCGCCTATATCGTGCCTTAGTTCTGCAGCACTCATCAAATGAACACTCATCTAGAATCGCTTTCAGACGAAACCAGATGCACAAACCGCCGCTTGCCTACCTGGAGAACCATGTCGCCAGGCACAACGACATAGTCGACGGACTCAACCAGCTTGCCGTCTATGCTCACACCCTTCTGCTGTACAAGGCGCCTTCCCTCGCTCTTGCTCTTGCACATTCCGGCTGCCACTAGCAGATCTGGAATAGCCGTCGGCTCGCTGATTACGAACTCCGGCATGTCCTCCGGCAGTTCTCGATTCTGATGAACTGTCTCGAAATGCCTAGCCGCAGCGTCAGCCGCTTCACTGCCGTGGAAGCAGTCGACGATCTCCCATGCCAGCTGCTTCTTGGCCTCCATCGGGTGCAGTCTGCCTTCCTCGAGATCAGCCTCCATCTGCTCCACGCGTTCCGGAGACCACCGAGTGACCAGCCTGAAGTAATTGCTCATCGCTTCGTCCGGAAGGCTCATGACCTTGCCATACATGTCTTCTGGAGGCTCGGTTATTCCGATGTAGTTGCCCATGCTCTTTGACATCCGGTTATGCCCGTCCGTGCCAACAAGGATCGGGAACGTGATGCAGACTTGGGGGCGCTGTCCAAACGCCTCCTGCAGCTTCCTGCCTGCCATCAGGCTAAAGAGCTGCTCTCTGCCGCTGATCTGTACGTCTGTATGGAGCGCCACTGCATCATATCCCTGCAGCAGGGCGTACAGGAACTCGTGCAGCCAGACCGGATCGCCTCTCTCGATGCGCTGATGGAAGTTGTCGCGAACGAAAAACTGCTGGACAGTGAAATTGCCAGCCAGCTTGATCGCGTCAGCAAGGTTCAGCTTGCTCAACCACTCGCTGTTGTACCGGACTTGTGTGCGCTCAGGATCAAGCACCTTGAATGCCTGTTCAGCATAGGTGCGGGCATTCGCTTCGATCTCTTCCTCGCTGAGCTGCGGACGCAGGCTGTCCTTGTCGCTAGGATCTCCCACCCGCGTCGTGAAGTCGCCGATCAGAAACGTCACCTCGTGCCCGAACTCCTGGAACTGCCTCAGTTTGCGCATTGTGACTGTGTGGCCAAGGTGCAGGTCAGGCTTTGTCGCGTCGTATCCACAATAGACTCGCAAGGGACGTCCTTCAGCTTGCGCCTCCAACAGCCGTTCGCGCAGCTCCTGCGTCATCGCTTCTTTGATCTGCGGGTCCCCATACTCGGACCCCTGCATCAGTACAGCGACTTGATGATCAACAGAGGTTTTCATAGCTTCGTCCCCCCATCTCTTACTCATATGGATACGACCTGATAGGTATTTCTACCAGCATACCACAAAGAGTCAAGACGCGGGCAGCGGGTATCTAGTGCGGGTTCTCGACCGCTTCAGCGCAGACGGAGGATAGACAAGCGAGTGTCTCTGAATCAGAAATACCGAAGATACCCTGTACGCTCACAGTACCACCTTTCTCTCTGGCTACATGGCCACTGAAGCATGATCACTCAAGGTGTCGTCATGCCCCTAAGCACACCAGACGAAGACAGGTCGCTCGGCTGACCGAAACGAAACAGCGCTTACGTCGTCACGCCTCTAGACACGCCGGCCGAAGCACAGTGTCGTCCGAATAGGTATGACGATCTCTGCCCCGGCATCGTCTATCACCGCTGCCATCGACCTGAAGAAGTCATCGCTCAATCCAGCGTGATCTGACCATGTATTCATCAGACTCACGAATCCTTCTGCAGAATACCGAGCTGTGTCGTAGTAGCGGATGACCCTCCAGTCGGTAAACCCGGCCAGCGACAGGACTGTCGTTTCCCTTAGCCAATCCTTCATCTCCTGCGCTGCCTCGACGTCCGCCTACGTCCAGAACGCTTCCCCCGCTCTGGATCCTGGAAAGCCGCAGCAAATCATCGATCAAGAGCGATGAATACCCTGGTCGCGATGATTTATAGAGCTCCGTCACAGTGTCGAAATGCATACCCCTTTCCATGACTCACTACCTCACTTCTTGCGACAGACCAACACGCCTTTCTCTATGCCCACGACCATCGCGTCCACTCGATCATCGACCAACGCATAGTCGATCATGGGTTGCAGCGTGTCCCGATGGTTGATGGCATTGTCAGCCACAAGGAGTGCACCGGACACCATTCGCGGCATGACCAAATCATAGCAGTCCCTGTAGATCTCCTTCTCAGCGTCAAGAAAGCAAAACGCCACATCCTGCAGATCGGCCAGGTGTTCCCTTGCGTCGCCATGCACCAGCTCAACAAAGGAGTCGAACTGAGTCGACACGAGGGTCTCCCTTGCCATCGCGACCTTGTCAGGCAGTATCTCATACGTGATCAGCCGCCGGCCTAGCTGCTTGCATGCAAGCCCGAGCCACAGAGTCGAGTAATCGGCACTGATGCCTATCTCTATGTAGGTCCCGGGCGGAGCTATCGACGCCATCAGGGTGACGAACCGGCCCGTCACGGGAGTGACCTGTCGAAGGCGCTTCATCCGCGACGTGCCGTCAACTCGGTCGACGCGGTCTATCTCCTCGAGATACCTCATCCGAGCTAGAACTGCTTCTGGCATCTCACTGAACAAGGCCAGTCCCCTTCTCGTTGAGTGTCGTTGGCATCCCGGTTTCGCTTCCCGCCACCTGCAAAGACTGGAGTGATCTCATGGCGAGAGCTACCTCATTGCCTTAAGGCCCAAAATGCTCTCTGCATCCGTCTGATGGGTGGAAAGAAAGGAACCCAGACAAAATGTCTGACTGGAGTATTGCTCCTATTGTGATCTATTTTACCGCTGATGTCGAGTCCATTTGGAGAAATCATGAAACTCTGGGCCAAGATGCTTGGAAATCGTTTGAAGGCCTGGATCGAGCCAGTGAAAACCCCGTGTTCAAGACCGTGGTTTGGAACCTTAGTTGCCATCATAGCCTCTCGGCTGGAATGGCAAGAAGGCGCCCACATGAGCTAAGTAGGTACGCGAAACCCGGAAACCGCTGTCTCCTGCCGCAGACAGAAGCGATCAACCGTTATCTCCTACCAGAAAGAGAAGTCCGTCACGAAGATCGAAAGCCGCCGCGGCAATAAGCTGATCGTCGGCAGTAACTTCGATCTGCAGAAGGTGAGGGCCTGCGGCTGGGGCGTCAGGCACAGAAAGGTAGAACTCAGCAGAGATGGTCCCGCGTGGCCGAATCGCGATCATTAGCAGAGTACCGGGCTCGATGTTCCAGCCGGCTGGAGGGGTCAGGGTGAGCCATCCTTCTATCCTCTGGTCTGTCAGGTTCTTGAGAAGCAGAAACACTTCCGCATACGAACCCGGCGGCGGAAACGGCCGAATGTACTGCAACAGAGGCTGAATCTTGTCGACTAATCCGCCCTCTATGGGCGCCAGCAAATGCTTTTCCTTGCCGTCTGAACGACGCTTTCGGTGCGGCGCCATCTTCCTCCCTCTCCTTCAAACAACCGGATCTGGCAAGTACCACCTAAGTAATCGTACCCTAACAGGAAGGTCTCCCATGCGCCGAAGTCAGCAAAAACGTCTCTTGCGCCAAGATTCGTGTTCCAGAGCAGTCTCTGCATAATCCTTCGGCTACAAGCACGAGTTCACCTTCCTCACACGACCGTTTAGGCGTCCGTCCGGGTGGGCTCAAGACAGGAAAACGCGACCTAGACAGCGAGCTCCATCGCGTCGATAGAGCTCGCTGTTCCTCGCAGCTTATCAGTGCACCGTGTGTGCTCGGCAAGACTTCCCACACATTCTGTCGTCCATACAGTGCGCGGTCGCCGAAAAGCTGCTGATCGCATCGGGTGAAGGTTGGCTACGATGAATCGACCTCCCTGGTGTTCGCCTCGAAATCAGGAAGGTCGCATTGGTTCAAATATGAAACTGCGAGATCAAAAGCCTCGTCATCGATGAAACTCAGATCTTGAACGTCTGCAAGACGGTATTCGTCACGGCCGGATTACAGCTCCTGAGCTGCCTCAATCATGAGCTCACAAGAGTCCAAGCCCAACACATACCTCGCGCCGCGCTCAACGAGGATCCTGCAGAAACGGCCTTCGCCGCATCCGCAATCGAGGACGCTCAAGCCCTCGACATCGCCGCAGACCTCTAGGATCGGCGGATCAAGCAAACCATTGCGCGTGGAATTTCTCCCTTCCCTAGCCTCCTTGACCCAAAGCGGAGCCAACTCCATCCACTGAAGCCTGAGTTCATCTCTGTTTCGCCATTTCCATCCTCCCAGTCCACCGTCTAGCTCAAAGAAGTGCAACGTCTTACTTGATGCTATCACATCTGGTGGCGGAGGTGGATATCCCCGGGCAGGACTGCACTACTCCGTTTTTTTGTCGGTCATCTCAACCAGACCCCGAGCGTCGATTACCGGCTCCACGAACAGAATCCCCTTCCCGGGCTCATCCAGATGCAAACCCTCGGTCAGTGCTTGCACCACTTTGTCAACCAGGTCGTTGGGAGTTAGGATGATGACAAGCTCTTTTTCTGGTTCTATTTCGACCCCAAACAAGCTCGTCGCCATCTCCGCACCGGCCCCGCGTCCATGCAAAATCGTGCCGCCGCGGACTCCTGCCTTCAGTGCTATGTCCATCACATCACTGGACAGGCCACGGTCGACTATCACAGTCAGTTTCTTAAACATACTCTCTCTCTCCAGACATTCAGCTGTACTTATGGCGTTCTGCTCTTGCTCTACTTCGTGTTGTGGAGATCCTACTGCACATATGACAGGTGTCGTGTAGGCGATGCCATGGCCAGGCTCTGAAAGCTGAAACACCTCATCGAAGTAGTCCATGGCTTCCTGTGCCTTTCCTTTTGGCAATAGCAGCTGAACAACGTCTTTCCTCTGGCTCTTGATCCCTAGCAGGTTTAAGATCGCGCTACTCACCGTTCCTCTTCCGATCATGGCAACTCCGCCTCGGATCCCCTGCTCTCTGACCAAGCGGATGCATTTGCCGCTTTGGTTCTCACTGAGGATCAATGTGAGCAGCTGAAGGCCGCCCGTATTCAGAGCACTACTTACTCTATCCATGGCTACCTCCAAGCACTTCCTACTCAGACTCAGAAACCGCTACTCCCGGTGACTCAGAAACCATCGTTTTTGGTGCCTTGCGCGTTTTCAACTGATAGAGGGCTCCCAACAGCTCAATGGCGATTATGGGCATCATGGCGACGATAGCGATCATGCCGAATCCATCTGCCACCAGGTCAGCTGTAGGCACCTTAGCTGCTATTCCCTGAACAAAGGCCAGTGAAAAGGTGGCGGTCATAGGACCGGAAGCAACACCGCCTGCGTCATATGCTATACCTACGAACAAGTCAGGCACGAAATACGCCAAGGCGGCAGCTATTCCAAACCCGGGAAGCAAGTACATCCACAACTGAAGGCCGGGTACAAGGATTCGCAAGGCGGACATAAAAATGGACAGCCCTACTGCGACTGAGAGGAACGCAAAGACCAAAATCCGATTGACATGCCCTCCTGTGACGTCTTCTATCTGATGGGTCAAGACATGAACAGCAGGTTCAGCGAGTACAGTTGTCAGCCCTAGCACAAGCGCCAGGACCAAGACTGGAATCGGTGAGTCCATTGAAGCCAACTGAATCCCTGTCTGCACTCCTACTGCCATGAATCCGCCATTTACACCCAAAAAGAACACCACTAGGCCTAGAAATGTCAAGAGCAGCCCTCGTGCGATGTCAATCACCCGGTTTTTGCTGTGCTTGAAAGAGAACACCTGGAACAGCACATAGACCACGATGATTGGCAAAAGCGACATCAGTGATTCCCAGACAAGCGGCAACAGCCTAGAGGCATATGTGTCGAGTAGACCCGAGCTAGTGATGTCCTGCTCAGGCAGAGTGCCGGGTAGTTTGTCTATGCCAAGTATAAGTCCTGTCACCAAAACCCCCAATATCGCCCCTGTCGATGAGATCCCGACCAATCCGAAGCAATCTGCCTCGCCGGACTTACTGTCCGACTTCAATGTCGAGATGCCGGCTGCCATAGCCAACATAAAGGGGACAGTGACAGCACCTGTCGTCGCTCCTGAAGCGTCAAATGCAATAGCTATGAAGTCAAATGATGAAAATAAGGAAAGAATGAAAATCAGGCCATATGCAGCTGTAAACACAAACTTCAGCGCAACACCCTTCAGTATGCGCAGCATTCCTAGAGTCATCATGGTGGCGATTCCGACGGACACTACGACAACCATCAATATGTTGTCAAACTGACCGGCAGTAACACCATCTACCTGGTTAGCCAAGATGCGAAGATCCGGCTCTGCATAAGAGATGAAAAACCCCAAAACCAAGCAAATAGTAATGATTATAGCGAAGCTTCTTGAGTGAACCAATGTGTTTCCTATGCCGTGCCCTATGGGCTCCAATCCCTGGTCAATACCAAAGAGAAACACTGTCAAACCGATGATCACAAGTGCAGAACCTATCAGAAAGGCAAGTAACATGGTTGAATCCAGTGGGCTAATAGTGAAATGGAGTATCAAGACAGTGATCGTGATTGGTAAGACCGATGCCAGTACTTCTTTGAACTTGTCCTTTAACGCATCCAAGGCAGCACCTCTATTGAAAGCACGTTACAGAATTTAGATATGGTTCTCTCCCCTGCTTTGGTTCATCAAGTGTGAACGATAAAGCAGTGACTGTGGCCTATTCCAATAATATCTAAACTCTGGCGCCACATCAAGACGAAATTCTTCGCGATTTTCAATTTTTGATCTTGGCCATCATGGAATCGTCTGGGCATCGTGAAGGAACACAGGTTTGATGGCGTATATGAAATTATTACAAGATCCTGAGAGGGGAGGAGTCTCAGTGAAGACAAGCGCCTGCCAATAGCTTGACACAACTGCCTTTTAGCTCTAGACTACTCTCCAAGTAGTCTTAAGTCTGGAGGTCCGGCAATGGCTTTCTTGGCACAAGACACTTCTGGAGATAAGGTCATCACGAAAACTACTCCAAGAAGCGCATCTATGGACTTCCGGTATGGGCTGCGGAAAGGGATCCCCATTGCCCTGGGGTATGTCCCTGTGGCCTTCACATTTGGCCTGCTGGCAGCCAGCGGTGGCATTTCACCTTGGATGGCCACTGTCATCTCATTGACCAACCTGACCTCAGCAGGGCAGTTTGCCGGCACAAACCTGATCATAGCCGGAGCACCGCTTCTAGAGATCGCGGTGACTACGTTTGTCATTAACATCAGATACCTTCTGATGTCGCTTTCCTTGTCACAGAAGCTTACCTCCGGGACGTCCTTGATCAAGAGGGCGATCATGGCCTTTGGCATTACGGACGAGACCTTTGCCGTTGCCTCACTGGAGCAGGGCGACATCTCGTTCAGTTATATGCTGGGCCTCGTCTCCTCTCCCTACTGGGGATGGGCAGCCGGGACATTCGTTGGTGCCCTGATCTGTTCAGTTCTTCCTCCGGCAGTACAAAGCTCTATGGGAATCGCTCTATATGCCATGTTCATAGCCCTGATCGTCCCGAGCGCCAAACGGTCAAAGCCTGTACTGGCCACAACTGTGATCGCCGTTGTAGTCAGTTGCCTATTTACCTGGGCACCTCACCTAAGGGATATATCTGCTGGGTGGGGCATCACCATAGCCGCAATAACAGCCAGTGCAGTTGGAGCACTCGTCTTCCCAAGGGAGGAGGTCCAAGATGAATAAGACATTGATCGCTGTGCTCTTGATGGCTGTTATCACCTATATCCCGCGTGTGACACCGATGGTCCTAGTAAGAGGGAAACTTAAGTCGCGCTTTTTGCGCTCTTTTCTCTATTACGTGCCGTATGCGGTACTTGGAGCAATGACCTTTCCTACGATCCTGTATTCTACAGGGCATGTCGGATCCGCAGTAGTCGGGATGATCGTAGCCCTTGTGCTGGCACTCTTTGAGAGAAGCTTGGTGACAGTAGCTGTTAGCGCGATCGTTGCAGTCTATCTCATGCAGTGCTTGATCTAGAGCAGCTTCGGAGCCCCTATCTCGCTCTACACTCACCCGGTCTCGAGCGTCTGGGTCTAGATGCTGATGAATCTAGGCATTTGGTTAAAGGCGTCTGTGGTGCGGCAGGCTATTGCTAGTCGAACCAGCCACGAGTGGCTCTACCGATATGCCACTGACCTTCATCCGGGATGCAAGATCTGAGCGGGGTGGAAAATATGAGGCCGCTGACTCTTGGACTAGTCTACCACTTCAACCAAAACACTGTTCCAAGTGCCCTTGTAGCCGACCGGGTGTGCTATCACCCACTGATTAGAAGCCTTCCTATCTCATCCGAAATGCAAGTTCACCATCCATTTCTCCGGTACTCTGCTCTCAGCTCTACAGTGGTACTCGCCCAAGACAATCGAGCTGTTAAAGGTGGGCATCGACCGCGGGCAGTTCGAAATTCTCGGAAGCTCGTTCTCACAGAATATCTTGCTCGCCACAGACGAATGGGACAACATCCAGCAACTCAGGCAGCATCGACAGCAGCTCAAGGACATGGGGTATGCCGACTGGTTTGACTATGCCTCGCATGCAGCGAAGAACATCGAGACCCGTGAGGTGTACTACCAAGTCAGCAGGAGACTTCAGGATCAAGAGAGACGCCTGACAGAGCGCAGCCAAGAGACACCTGGGTATGCAGCTGGCAGACGGCTGTATGACCTTGCTGTTCGCACGCTCGTGGCACACCAGTATGAATTTGGCTGCACAGGCCTTGAGTTTGACAAAGAAGCAGCCTGGCAGCTTGCGCGCAGCGCACTTGCCGTGCTGTGGGCAAGCCAGGCTGCTTTAGGGGAGCACCAAGATCCGTTAGTCAAGAAGGAGGATGTCAACGGTGACGGCGTAGATGAGATAGCTGTCATATGTGACACGAGTGCTTACCTGTTTTCGCCAAAGGGCGGAAGGCTCTTGTACTGGTTTGATCTACGAGACGGCTTGCAGCTAGTCGGAAACCAGAATGCACTCTGCTACTTCGAACTTTATCGAGACGACCACAGCTACGTCCCGGATTTCTACGGAGAGAAAGATGTCTTTTCGGAGCTCAAAGGCAGGCCGGAGATTGCAGATCTAGCAGAGCAGCGCTATGTAATGCGGCGCCGATGCCTAAACGACGCGATATCCTTCGATGACATGAGGATGGCTGGGCTGCATGACCTCGTGTTCGACGTCGATGTGGTTGCAGGTCAACAACGCCCGATCCTCCAGTTTCGACACAACGGCAGGCTGTTTAGCCTCCAAAAAACAGTGACCTGCCTCCCAGATGGGATAGAGGTTGAATATACGATTGACTGGCACCTTGATGCTAGGAAGTTGCGCCTTTTGGTCGAAAATGAGATAACTCCGGACTACCTGTCAGTGCTTGACACCGGCAAGCAATGGGTGGAAGTCTAGACAGACGGGTGCAATGCCACAGTGGTGAACAAGGCCCGGGCCTGTGCAGTGACGGTCACACCACTCGGGCCGCCAGGGAGTTCTGTCGTGTCTCATGTTGAGCCAGGATTCTTGGCGTGGCTGTGTAGCACCGAAGTCACAGTTGATCTCGCAGCTAGGGCTCAGCAATCTGCTCGCGTGGGCCTTTCACTGCGGCTCAGCTGACACAGCATCAAGCTAAGCCGCTTGCTTTGACTTGAGAGATAGCGGTTGGCGGGAATCGGGTCCAGCTGGCTGCACATACATAGTGTCTGAAGTACATATGTGGTCAAACGTAAGTGATGAGAAAAAATCACATCTTATACTAGATACCGCATACGAGTTGAGTACATCACTAGTACAAGCATATCCATAATATGGCAGCGCATCAAACATCTTTACGCAGTCTCTGGCAGCGCATCAAACATCTTTACGCAGTCTCTGGCAGCGCATCAATCACCTTTACGCAGCCTAATGAAAGCTGCGTAGAGAACGGCAACCACCCTCAATCGCTGCTCGAAAACAGTGATACCGCAAGTGGCTCAAATCGCAGTTCCATTGACCAACCAGGCAGCAAAGCGATAGAATCATTGTAGGCTCATCGAGCAGAGCTCTTTCGATGTGAGGAGGCTTAAAATGTACGCTGAAAACATTCAGGCTCTGTTTATCGTCATCAATGATCCGGACAGACTCGATCAAGTCCTAGAGATTCTGCTCGAATGCGAGATACCGGGCGCTACTATCATCGAATCCCAAGGAATGGCCAAGGTCTTGTCCGATCATATCCCGATATTCTTTGGATTACGGGGCCTGAACCTCAACGAGCATGAGAGCAACAGAACTATCTTCGCCCTGTCCAAGCACCCGGAGAAGATCGACAACGCGATTGAGAAAATCTCAGCGATGTTCCACGGGTTCGAAGAGGCGGGCACCGGAATGATGTTCGTTGTTCCGGTGACAAAGGCTGTTGGATTGGGG
>Ga0116181_1000229_pt1 | contig 49465 bp, 42 predicted proteins | sample AD_UKC075_MetaG_FD_89752 | JGI IMG/M metagenome (GOLD analysis project Ga0116181, IMG submission 89752) | Active sludge microbial communities of municipal wastewater-treating anaerobic digesters from USA - AD_UKC075_MetaG | ecosystem: Engineered > Bioreactor > Anaerobic > Digestate | place: USA... | reverse complement strand
TGCAATGGCCGGCATAAAAAAATGCGGGAGTTTCACCTACTAAGTCTTGACACAGACTTTCTACACGGCTTGTTTGACAGCAGCCCGGGGGTATGTTAAAATTTGCTTTAGATCGTACCGCTCGAAGAAGGCCCGAAAGACCCCGCCGGGCGGGGCGCCTTGCTTCGGCGAGTCCTGAAATGGGGGTAAAAGCAGCAGTATGTATGCCATTATCGAGACAGGCGGCAAGCAGTACCGCGTGGAAGAAGGCTCGGTTATAAAGGTGGAAAAGCTGCCCGTAGCCAAGGGGGAGGAGATAGTTTTCGACCGGGTCCTCCTCTTTAGCGACGGTGGCGAGCTGGAGGTAGGACGACCGTACCTGGAGGGGGTCTTGGTCAAGGGAAAGGCCGTCGCCCAGGGTCGAGATCGCAAGATTATTGTGTTTAAATATAAACCAAAAAAAAACTACCGGCGCAAGCAGGGACACCGGCAGCCTTTTACCCGGGTTCTCATTGAAAAAATCGAGAAGTCCGGTGCTTAAATGATCCGGGTTACCGTATGGCGAAAGGCCGCCGGCCCCATTAGCGGATTCCAGGTGGAGGGGCATGCCGGCTATGCCCCCGCGGGAGAGGACATTGTCTGTGCCGCCGTATCCGCCTTGACCCAGGCCGCCCTGCTTGGGCTGGAGCGGCTGCTGGGGATCCGGCCGGCCCAGTTCCATTGCCGCCGGGGCAATCTGAAGTGCCTCTTCCAGCCGGCTCCGGAACGGGAAGGGCAGCTTATCCTGGAGACCATGGTCCAGGGCTTGAAAGAGACGGCCGAAAGCTATGGGACTTATCTTTCCTTAAAAGAGATTACCGAAGCAGAGCTTGCTGAGGATAGCGAGGAGGTGTAAAGAATGCTGTTTAAAGGTATAGATCTTCAACTTTTTGCTCATAAGAAAGGGGTCGGCAGTTCCCGCAACGGCCGGGACAGCAAATCCAAGCGCCTGGGCGTGAAGCGCTACGGGGGCCAGCTGGTGACGGCGGGAAGCATTCTTGTTCGCCAGCGGGGAACCCGCATTCATCCCGGAATCAACGTGGGCCGGGGAGGCGACGATACCCTCTTTGCCAAGGTTGACGGCCGGGTTGTCTTCGAGTTTAACGGCCGGGCCAAGAAGCAGGTCAGCGTCTATCCATTGGAAGCGGAGGCCGCCAACTAGTCCGGGTTGTCCCGGACTTTTTCTTATACCGGGTGGTTTATGACATGTTTGTGGATGAAATCTCCCTCTCCGTCAAGGGCGGAAGGGGCGGCAACGGGGCTCTCTCCTTCCGCCGGGAAAAGTACGTCCCCCTGGGCGGGCCCGACGGCGGGGACGGCGGGGACGGGGGCTCCGTCTACCTCCAGGCGGACCCGTCGGTCCACAGCTTCCTGGATCTTCGCTACCAGAAGCACCTGCGGGCGGAGGACGGCGAGCACGGCCGGGGCAAGAAGCAGAATGGAAGGCGGGGCGCCGACCTGGTGGTAAAAGTGCCCGTGGGAACCATGGTCCGCACCGAGGAGGGGCGCCTGCTGGCCGACCTGGCCTCTCCCGGGCAGAGGGCCCTGGTGGCCCGGGGCGGTGCCGGGGGGCGCGGCAATTTCCGCTTTGCCAGTTCCCGGCGCCGGGCGCCGCGCTTGTTCGAGAAGGGCGAGCCGGGAGAAGAGCGCATCATCCACCTGGAGTTGAAGCTGGTGGCCCAGGTGGGCCTGGTGGGCTTCCCCAATGCCGGAAAGTCGACCCTCTTGTCCCGGATTTCCGCCGCCCGGCCGCGGGTGGCCGATTATCCCTTTACCACCCTGCAGCCCAACCTGGGGGTGGTGGAAGGGGGCGAGAGAGGCAGCTTTGTGGTTGCCGACCTGCCCGGCCTGATCCAGGGCGCCCACCGGGGCGCCGGCCTGGGGCACCGTTTTCTCCGGCACGTGGAGCGCAACCTGCTCTTGCTGCTGGTGATCGATCTCTCCCCGGAGGCGAACCCGCCCCCGGTGGAGGCCTACCGCCAGCTGAAGCAGGAACTGGTGCTGTACAGCCAACGCCTGGCCGGCTATCCCAGGATTGTCGCCGGAAACAAGCTGGACCTGACCGGGGCGGGGGAGAACTTGGAGCTCCTGAAAAAAGCGGTCGAGGAAGACGACCCCGGGACCGGGGTCTGGGGCATCTCCGCCGCTACGGGGGCCGGGGTGGACGAGCTGGTCCGGCACCTGGCGGAGACGGTGGACAGGCTCTCCAGGGAGCCGCGGGAGCCCCTGGAGGAGCCGGAGGTGGTGCCGGAACAGCCTTACGAGGCCTTTACGGTGGAGAAAAGAGGGGATATTTTTATAGTGCGGGGAGCCAAGGTGGAAAAGCTTACCGCGCAAACGGACTTTGAAAACGAGGAGGCCTTCCACCGCTTTCAAATGTATTGCCGGCGCAGCGGAATTGAGGAGGAGCTAATACGGCAGGGGGCCCGGGAGGGGGATACGGTGGCCATCGGAGATAAGGAGTTTCACTTCTACCCCCATTCCGGCCAGTGAGAAGGAGATGCTTCCCTTGGGGCCGGGAGAGAAGGGCAGAAATAAAAAGTTTACCCCAATCCCGGCCAGGAGAAAGAGACTTGTCCCACAGAACCATGAAAGACGTGAAAAACATAGGCCTAATGGGCGGCACCTTTGATCCCATTCACATGGGGCACCTGGTTACCGCCGAAGAGGCGCGGCAGCAGTTTGCCCTGGATCGGGTTGTCTTTGTCCCGGCAGGCTATCCGCCCCACAAGGAGAAGGGCGCGGTAACGGATCCCGAGCACCGCTACCTGATGACCACGCTGGCGGTGATGTCCAATCCCTTTTTTACCGTGAGCCGGGTGGAGATCGAGAGGAAAGAAGCCTCCTACACCATCAACACGGTACGCTACTTTGCAGAAAGGCTGCCGGGGAGGCGCCTTTTCTTTATTACCGGGGCCGATGCCATCCTGGAGATCCTGACCTGGAAAGACTACCGGGAGCTGCTGGAGCTCTGCACTTTTATTGCCGTGACCAGGCCCGGCTACCCCCTGGACCAGGTTTGCGACACGGTGGCCCCGAAGATCCCCGGCCTGCTGGAAAAGGTGCATTTCCTGGAGATCCCTGCCCTGGCCATATCTTCCACCTACATCCGGGAGAGAGTATCCAGGGGATTGACCATCAAGTACCTAACACCGGAGCCCGTGGAGCAATATATACATAAACACGGGCTTTACTTGCCGGGAAAAAAGGATTGCTCCGTGGAAAAAAGGTTATAATACTGAAGGAGGTGCGGTTAATGGTAAAAACGTTGTATGTGGGCAATATCCCCTGGAGCGTCAGCGAGGATGAAATGATGCGGTTCTTTAGTGAACACGGCCAGGTGATCAGCTGCCGGATTATAACCGAGCGGGGTACAGGCCGGTCCCGGGGCTATGGCTTCATTGAAGTGAACGACGATGAAGCCCAGCAGATCATGGAGAAAACCAACGGCATGGAGATGGAGGGCCGCCGCCTGGTGGTCAGCGAAGCCAAGCCCAGGGAGCAGCAGCCGTAAAAACAGCGAGGCGGCAAGGGGCTGCCTGTGGGCCAAGTTATCGAAAAGTAGGGAATTTTCTTTTGCCTAAGAGCAGGGAAGATACGGAGGGGGCATGGTAGATCCAGTAGATAAAGGAGCGCCGGACTCGCAAACGCTTGGATACAGCCTGTTGGGTGAGACCGTAGATCCAGTAGATAAAGGAGCGCCGGACGGGTTATGGCGGAGATGGCAGATCTGGTACATATTGAAGAGATTATGCGGAAGCGCCTGAATGAGGAGCTTTATCAACATTCCCTGGGCGTGGCGCAGACGGCCTCCCTTCTGGCCGGGCGCTACGGTGTGGAAGCCCGGAAAGCATATTTAACCGGGCTGGTTCACGATTTTGGCAAATCCTATACCCCCGCAGAGCTGCGAAGACTGGCGGAGAGGAAGAGGCTGGCCCTGGATTGGGTAGCCCTGGCCGAACCGAAACTTTTGCATGCTCCCGTGGGGGCGGCCTTGCTGGCCGAGGAATTTGGGATCTCCGACCCCCAGATAGTCAGGGCGGTTGCCTTGCACACCACCGGGGGCCGGGAGATGAACCTGTTCGATAAGGTTATCTACCTGGCCGATGTCATCGAGCCGGGGCGCAGCTACTCGGGGGTTGAAGAGATCCGGGAGGCCGCCTTTAAAGATTTGGAGTCGGCGCTGCTCCTGGCGGTGAATAACACTATCAGGTCCGTGCTGGCCAGGGATATGCTGTTGCACCCCGATTCCATCGAGTTTCGAAACAGCCTTCTGGCAGCAAAAAAAGGGATGGAAGGAGGCTAGGCGTGTATTGGGATCCTCCTGTAAGACCTGCTAAGCGCAAGTTTGCCCTGGGCAAACGCCACCGGCAGCTCCTCTTCATCATCGCCTTCCTGCTCCTGGTCCTGATTTTTGTATATGCCGTCAACCTGGCGGCTTCCACCAATGCCTGGCAAAACAGCACCGATTGGGCCAAGGAACTTCGCCGGCAGGGAGAGGGCCAGGAAGAAGTTTTCCTCCTCTACGGCATCGATTACTGGGGCGCCAACCCGTACGTGGAACAGCTGGTTGTGGTGCACCACGATACCGGCAGCGGCGCCGTTAACCTGATCCTTGTTCCCGGAAATACCCTGGTGGAAACGGGAGAGCAAGGGGAAGAGCTCCTGGGACAGCTATACCGCCGGGAAGGGAATCCCGCTTTTATTCATCGGGTCCAGGAGTTGACCGGCCTTCCCGTTCAACATTACCTGGAGCTGAATTACCAGGCCATCGCCGTGCTGGCGGATCTGCTTGGCGGGATCGAGCCCCGCCAGCTGAAATACGGGGGAGAAGGGCTGCTGCCGGCGGGTTCGAAACCCCTGGGGGGCTTCGAGCTGTACCGCTATTTTACGGGAAGCTACGGGCAGACCCCCGAGGAGCAACTGCAGCGCCGGCGGGAGGTTTTGCTGCTGCTGTGGGAGCGCCTCTCCGAAAAGCGCTTTGGACGGCTGGCCCGCTACATGAGCAAGCTCCGCCCCTACGTGGAGACCGACCTCTCCTGGCGGGAGATGAGGGAGTTGCGGGAACAGTTTAAAAGCTATGACTTTGCCGAGGTTGCGATAAACCACCTCCCCGGGGAGGAAAAGTTGATTAACGGCGGTCTCTGCTGGGTCCCCGATTATGGAGCCATTGAAGATTTGCTGCGCCAGATCAACAACGAGGGTTATTCCATCCCGCCCGAAGAGATCCGGGTGGAGGTGCTCAACGGAACCACCATCCCCGGGCTGGCGGCCCGCCTTTCGGCCGCGCTGGAGGCGGAAGGCTTTGAAGTGGCCGGGATCGGCAATGCCGACTCCGCCGATTACGAGCAAACCCAGGTGATCGCCCTGGGCACCTCCGTGGATAAAGCCCGCACGGTGGCTCTTTTTGTGCCCGAGGCTTCCATGCTGCATCGCCCTGATCCCGAGGCGACGGTAGATGTCAGAATTATAATTGGACGAAATTTCGAGCAAAATGATGATTAACAGTTGATGGAAAGGGGTGGTTGCCGTTTGTCCAGGGAGGAAAGCTCCCGGGAGCTGGTAGAGCTGGCGGCCCGGCTGGCAGCGGAGAAGAAAGGGGAAGATTTGCTGGCTCTGCATATCGGGAAGATTTCCATCGTAGCGGACTACTTTCTCCTGGTGTCGGGAGCTTCGGCGGTTCAGGTGCGCTCCATTTGCGACCACCTGCTGGAAAAAATAAAGGAGGCGGGCTACTCCCGCCTCTCCCTGCAGGGCTACGAGGAGGGCTGGTGGGTGGTAATCGACTACGGTTCCGTGGTGATCCATGTTTTCCAGCGGGAGGCCCGGGCTTTTTATAACCTGGAGCGGCTCTGGAGTGCCGCCCCGCTGGTGGAGCTCTCCGGCGGGGAAGCAGCAGGCGGGAGGTGAAGCATCGTTGCAGCTGGAAAAGATGATCCTGGAAGCCGCCGGTTCCGGAGTGACGCCCGGCGGCGAGAGTTACCTAGGCCTCAGCATCGACCAAGAGATAGAGTTGGCCCGGAAGACCGGCCGCACCCGGCGGGAGATACAGCTGGCGGCTCTTGGCGCCGGGGTTGTCCCCGAGCGTTACCAGCGCAACCTGGGAACCATAGGGCTGGAGGGACAGATCGCCCTCCTAAACTCCCGGGCGGCGGTAATCGGGGCGGGTGGCCTGGGGGGCCTGGTGGTGGAGCTCCTGGCCCGCATGGGAGTCGGGTACCTGGTGGTGGTGGACGGAGACCGTTTTGCGGAGAGCAACCTAAACCGGCAACTCCTCTCCGTGGAAAGGAACCTGGGCCGCCTTAAGGCCCGGGTAGCCGCCCGGCGGGCCCGCCGGATAAACGGTGCCGTGGAAGTCAAGGCGGTAGCGGTGAAGGGAGACCGGGACAACCTTCCCGGCCTTATTGAAGGCTGCAGCGTGGTCCTGGACTGCCTGGACAACCTCCCTTCCCGCTTCGAAGTGGAGGAGGCCTGCCAGCGAGCGGGCGTCCCCCTAGTTCACGGGGCGGTGGCCGGTTTCATGGGCCAGCTGGCGGTGATCGAACCGGGCCGGCCCCTCTTTCCAGCAATTTACAGCGATCCTCAACGGGGCGGCGGCCGGGGTGCGGAGACCCGGCTGGGGAATCCCGCAGCCACTCCCGCCATGGTGGCCTCCTGGCAGGTAAATGAAGCGGTGAAGATTATCACGGGAAAGGGAGAGGTGCTCCGCGGGAAGCTGCTGGTGATAGACATGTTCTCGGGAGACCTGTCCATCATTAAGCTGAGCGGCTAGCGGGCCCCTTTGAGCAAAATGTTGACGGCCCTTCTCTATTGACAAGGCCGGGGGCAGTAATTATAATAAATAGTGCGTGTCGCCATAGGGAACTTCAATGACCGGAAGTACTAGGCAGGGGCGGACCATCAGAGAGCCGGCGGCAGGTGGAAGCCGGTGGGAGCCCTGCTGAACTCGTCCGCGGAGAAGCGGCGGCGAAGCGCTGCGGTAGCCGCCGACGTATGCCGGCGTTAACGGTCAAGAGCGGGTAATTAAAGGTATGGGGCTGTGGCGCAGTGGGAGCGCGCTTCCTTGGCATGGAAGAGGTCGCGGGTTCGACTCCCGCCAGCTCCACCATCTTTTTTTACCAACAAGGGTGGTACCGCGGGCTACCCCCGCCCCTTCATGAGGGCGGTTTTTTTTTACCGCCTTTTAATCGGCCAGAAAGATGGAGGTTGATGCAGGCATGGATAGCTACAAGCCCAGGGAGATAGAACAGAAGTGGCAGCGGTGCTGGGAGGAGCAGATGCAATTCCGGTCGGAAAGGGACCCCGCCCGGCCCAAGTACTATGTTTTGGAGATGTTTCCCTACCCTTCGGGAAAGCTGCATATGGGACATATGCGCGTCTACTCCATTGGGGATGTCCTGGCCCGCTTCCTGCGCATGCGGGGCTACAATGTTATTCACCCCATGGGCTGGGATGCCTTCGGCCTGCCCGCTGAAAACGCCGCCATCGAAAACCGGATCAGCCCCGCGGTTTGGACGGAGAAGAATATCGCTCAGATGAAAGAGCAGCAGAAGCAGCTGGGGGTCAGCTACGACTGGGAGCGGGAGGTCAATACTTCCCATCCCGACTACTACCGCTGGACCCAGTGGCTCTTCCTCCTGATGTACCGCCGCGGGCTGGCCTATAAAAAGAAGGCTCCCGTCAACTGGTGCCCCTCCTGCCAGACGGTGCTGGCCAATGAGCAGGTGGAAGGCGGGGCCTGCTGGCGCTGTGCCACCCCCGTAGAGACCCGGGAGTTGAGCCAGTGGTTCTTGAAGATAACCGACTATGCGGAACGGCTGCTGAAGGATCTCTCCAAGCTCACCGGCTGGCCGGAACGAGTTAAGATCATGCAGGAGAACTGGATCGGGCGCAGCGAAGGTTCCGAAATCCAGTTCGGCATAAAGGAATTTCCCGAGTTGGAGCTGCGCACCTTTACCACCAGGCCGGATACTCTCTTCGGGGTCACGTACATGGTTCTGGCCGCGGAGCATCCCCTGGTGCGCCGGCTGGTGGCGGGGACGGAAAGGGAGAAAGAGGTGCTGGAGTTCGTGGAGCGGGTCCGGCGGGAGAATGAGATCCAGCGGACCTCCGCCGAGACGGAGAAGCTGGGGGTCTTTACCGGGCGCCATGCGATAAACCCGGTAAACGGCGAAGCCGTCCCCATCCTGGTGGGCAATTACGTGGTTATGGGCTACGGAACGGGAGCGGTAATGGGGGTTCCGGCCCACGACCAGCGCGACTTTCTTTTTGCCCGCAAGTACGGCCTGCCCATCCGGGTAGTGATCCAGCCTCCAGGGGAGAACTTGTCCGGCGACACCATGGAGGAGGCCTACACCGGGGAAGGCATCCTGGTCAATTCCGGGAGTTTCAACGGCCTGCCCAACAGGGAAGCCATGAAGAAGATCACCGAACACCTGCGGGAACAGGGGAAGGGCGATTTCAAAGTAACCTACCGCCTGCGGGACTGGCTGATCTCCCGCCAGCGGTACTGGGGGGCGCCGATTCCCATCATCTACTGCGACCGCTGCGGCACGGTGCCCGTTCCCGAGGAGGACCTGCCGGTGGAGCTGCCCCTGGAGGTGGAGCTCTCGGGCAGCCGGGTCCCGGGCCTGGAGCACTATCCTTCTTTCGTGGAGACCAGCTGCCCCTCCTGCGGCGGACCCGCCCGCCGGGAGACGGACACCATGGACACCTTTATCTGCTCCTCCTGGTACTTCCTGCGCTACACCAGCCCGGGCTATACCCAGGCGCCTTTTGACAAGAAGGAGGCCGACTACTGGATGCCCGTGGACCAGTACATCGGCGGCATCGAACACGCCGTGCTCCACCTGCTTTATGCCCGCTTCTTTACCAAGGTCCTCTACGATGCCGGTCTGGTCCAGGTGGAAGAGCCTTTCAGCCGCCTCCTGGCCCAGGGGATGGTCTACAAGGATGGGGCGAAGATGTCCAAGTCCAAGGGCAACGTGGTTAGCCCCGACGAGATTATAGAGCGCTACGGCGCCGATACCGGCCGCCTCTTCATTCTTTTCGCTTCTCCCCCCGAGAAGGACTTGGAGTGGAGCGATCAGGGGGTTGAAGGATGCCACCGCTTCCTGCGCCGGGTCTGGCGCCTGGTGAAAGAGGGACGGGCCCTGGCCGATGGAGAGAGGGATGCCGCGGTCATGGGCAAAGAGGAGAAGGAGCTGCGGCGCATCATCCACTCCGGCATTAAAAAGGTCACGGAAGACATCCAGGAGCGCTTTAACTTCAATACGGCTATCAGCGCCATCATGGAGATGGTGAACGCGGCTTACAACTATCTCCATGAGCGGGAAAAGGGCGGGCACCACCCCGCTGTTTGGCGGGAAGCCCTGGAGAGCATAGTGCTGCTCCTGGCTCCTTTTGCGCCGCACCTGGCGGAAGAACTCTGGAGCAGCCTGGGGCACCGGGAGAGCGTCTTCTTCCAGCCCTGGCCGGAGTATGATCCGCAGTTGCTGCGCCGGGAAGAGGTGGAGATCGTTATTCAAATCAACGGCAAGGTGCGCGGCAAGATGACGGTGCCCGTGGATTGCAGCCAGGAAGAACTGGTGGAGTTGGCCCGGGGGCACCAGCGGATTGGCGAGCTGCTGCAGGGGAAAGAGATCCGGCGGGCCGTGGCCGTCCCCGGCAAGCTGGTGAACCTGGTTATCGGCTAGTGCCGCTTTGGCTCCCGCGCCCCTATGCCGGTGTTGTACATGCCCGAAAATAGAAGTCCGGCGAGGGATGCTCAAGCTCCCCGCTTTTTGCCCTTCACCCCCCTTCGCCTCCCCGGCAGCAGGCAAGCCTGGCTGCCGGCGGCCAGGGGGGTTTTTGGCGGGGTGGCGGATCTGCTCTGCCTGACACGCTGCCCCGGCCGGGGAAAATTTCTGTCAGCGGCCGGTGAAGAGGTCACCCAAAATGCTTGATTTGGACTGAAAAAAGGTCGCTTCTTTCAGTCCCCTTACAGGATGACAATATCACAGGCTGAAAAGGCCCAGGAAAAATTTCTTGACACCATCTTCTGGCAAGCCTATAATTTAATTATCGGACAACCAGATTTTAGTAGAAAACCCGGCCTGGACGCAGATCACTTGGGCAAGGGTTTATTTATTACCAAGCAAAGGAGAATGGACATGGAAGAAAAAGAGAAAAAAAACGATGAAACGATGGTGGTTCAACAGGCCAACGATAGCGAAGCCGACAGCGTGCGCATCTCCACGGAGGTGATCGCCATCCTGGCCGGCATTGCCGCCAGCGAGGTCCCCGGGATCGCCGGCATGAGCGGCGGCATCGTGGGCGGGATTACCGAAATGCTGGGGCGGAAGGACTTTGCCAAGGGGATCAAGGTTTACCTGGAAGACAGGAAAGTGCGCATTGACCTGAACGTGATCGTGGAATACGGCGTCAAAATCATGGATACCGCCAAGCAGTTAAAGCAGGCGGTGCGGAAAACGGTGGAGGAGACCACGGGTCTCCAGGTAGCGGCGATCAACGTTAACGTCATGGGAATTAACCTGGCCAACAAAAGCGGAGAGGAGAAATAAAGCAAGGAACCCGAAATGGGGGCGGCCTTTACTCTTCGGGAGAAGGTAATTCTCTGCATTCTGGCCGGGCTGGTGCTGGTCGGCGGGGCGTAGCGCTTGCTGCAAAGAGCCCCCTCCGGGGAGGTGCTCCTGGAGGTGGAGGGAGCGCCGCCGGAGGCAAATGAAGCCCCGGAGTTGATCACTGTCCACCTGGTGGGGGCGGTGCTTAACCCCGGCGTTTACCGGGTCCCGCCGGACACCCGCTTGCATGAGCTGATCCATCTGGCCGGCGGCTTCCTGGAGGATGCCGACCAGGAGACCGTGAACCTGGCCCGCCCCCTTTTTGACGGGGAACAGGTGATCATTCCCCGCTGCGGCGAGACCTCCGGTCAGGCGGAGGCCAAGATCAACATCAACCGGGCCGGCGTGGAAGAACTGGTCCGGCTTCCCGGCATTGGAGAGGCCAGGGCCCGCCAGATCATAAGCTACCGGGAGGAGCACGGCTACTTCCGGGATATAAGGGAACTCATGAATGTCAGCGGCATCGGGGAAGGCATCTTCAACAACCTCAAGGACCTGATTACCGTTTATTGACCCTGCCCCCCCGGCTGTCCAGGCGGTTTCCAGGGCCCCTTTCCGGGAAGGAGGCCCGTCAGCGCGCCGGCCATCCGGAAACTTCTTTCTGTGCAGGACCGTCCCTGTTTCAAAATGCAATGGGGACGGTTTTCGTTTTGCCACCGTCCCTTTTTGCATTGGGCAACATATGATTGGGAGGACTCTTCCTCTTATATGGGAAGCTTTTCTTTTTTGACTCCTGAGCCGAAAATGTAAAACAGGCACCGTCCCCAGATGGGCCCGAAATATATCACAAGAACTGTCCCTGTGGTATATGCAATGACCTATATCAGGAGAACCGTCCCCCTGATTTATGTTTAGGTATTATTTAAATAGCGTTCCTGTTGGGGGGTGAGGCGGTCGATCTTCACCCCCAGGGAGTGCAGCTTCAAGGAGGCTACCTGCCGGTCCAGCTCCCGGGGGAGGGGGAGCACCTCCCGGGGCAGGGGCTGCTCCTGGCGGCGCAGGTAATCCAGGGCCAGCAACTGCAAGGCGAAGGAGAGGTCCATGATCTCCGCCGGGTGGCCGTCCCCGGCGGCCAGGTTGACCAGGCGGCCCTCGGCCAGGAGAAATACTTTTTTCCCCTCGGGGAAGGTGTACTCCTCGATGTTGCGGCGGGGCCGCCCCGTGGGCCGGGCCAGCCGGGCCAGGGCCTGCTTGTCAATTTCCACGTCGAAGTGGCCGGCGTTGGCCAGGAGGGCGCCGTCCTTGAGCCGGGCCAGGTGTTCTTCCCGGATAACCTGGGCGCAGCCTGTGGCGGTGACCAGGATATCCCCCCGGGAGGCGGCCTCCTCCATGGGCATAACCTCGAAGCCCTCCATGGCCGCCTCCAGGGCGCGCACGGGTTCCACCTCCGTGACGATAACCCGGGCGCCCAGGCCACGGGCGCGCTGGGCTATTCCCCGGCCGCACCAGCCGAACCCGGCTACCACCACCATCTTTCCGGAGATAAGCAGGTTGGTGGTCCGCATGATGCCGTCCCAGACGGACTGCCCGGTACCGTAGCGGTTGTCGAAGAGGTACTTGCAGTGGGCGTCGTTGACGGCGATGACGGGAAAGGCCAGCCGCCCTTCCCGGGCCAGGGCGCGCAGGCGCAGCAGGCCCGTGGTGGTCTCCTCGGCCCCCCCGCGAATTCCCGCCAGAAGCTCCGGGAACTCCCGGTGCAGCAGGGTGATCAGGTCGCCGCCGTCGTCGATAACCAGGTGGGGCGCCGTGGCGGCGGTCCGGCGCAGGTGTTCCCAGTATTCTTCCCCGGTGGCTCCGTGCCAGGCGAAAACCTCGATGCCGGAAGCGGCCAGGGCGGCGGCCACGGCATCCTGGGTGGAAAGGGGGTTGCTGGCGGTAATGGCAACCTCGGCGCCGCAACGCTGCAAAACTTTGGCCAGGTAAGCGGTTTTGGCCTCCAGGTGCAGGCAGATAGCTATCCTTAACCCCCGGAAGGGCTGCCGGGGGGCCAAGGTTCGTTCCAGTTCCTGCAGGACCGGCATGTGCCGGGCGACCCAGTTGATCCGCTCTTCTCCTTCCGGGGCCAGTTCCGGCGAACGAATAAGGCTCATCCATATCTCCTCCTTTAATATCCTAGCCATATTCGCAACGGGCAGTCTTTAATCCTGCCGGCCGTCCCGGGGCCGCCGAAAAAGGGCCCGGAATAGCTGTTCCGGGAGGGAGCCTTGGTTTTCTTTGACAGCCGCCCGGCCGTTAAGTTACAATTAAAGCTATAACAGGCTGTTCAAATAATAAGCTGCCGGAGAGGAGTGGCCAGTTAAGTGAACCGAAAAATCATCGGCTGGATTGCCGCCATCGTTCTGGGACTGTTAATTGTGGCGGCCGGCATCAATATGCTGGTCGATCTGATGTGGTTCCAGGAGCTGGAGGCGGAAGGCGTCTACTGGACCCGCCTAATGGCCCGCGGGGGAATTTTTCTGGCATGCTGGCTTTTTTTATTTGCCTTCCTGTGGATCAACCTGCTGGCAACCCGCCGAGAGATCCGCCGCTTCCCCAACCTCTCCCTTAGGGAAAAGCTGATGGCCGGCGGCTTCATGCGTTTTCTTGTGCCCCGGCGCTTAAACAAGATTTATCTGGTCGTCGCCCTGGTCCTCTCCTTTCTCCTTTCCCTTTATACTCCCGAACACTGGATGGATCTGCTCCAGTTTATCCACGCCACCCCTTTTCAACAGGCGGATCCGATTTTCCATAACGATCTCTCCCTTTATGTCTTTAAACTTCCCTTTTACCGCTTTCTTTACGGCTACCTGATGATAGCCCTGGCGGTCCCCCTGATCCTGGTGGGGCTGATCTATTTGATTTTAAACCCTCCCACCCGGCTGGGGCAGCGCCTGGTCTACATCCCCTCCGTCGGCCTGGGGCATGTTTCGGCGCTGCTGGCCGGCATCCTGGGGCTTAAGGCCTGGGGGTACCGCCTTCAACAGCTGGAACTCCTTCTTTCCAAGGGGGAGAAGGAATACCTTTTCGGCGCCGGCTATACCGACGTCCACGTCAGGGTCCCCGTTTTAAATGTTTTAATGGTGCTGGCGGCGCTGGTCGCCGCGGCCTTCCTGGTTAACGCCTTCCTGAGGCGCCCGCGCCTTCTTCTCTACGGCGTGCTGGCCATAGTTGGGGCCTCCCTCCTGGGGGGGATCCTGCCCGGGGCCGTGCAGAAGCTGATGGTGGATCCCAGCGAATTTGCCTACGAAAAGGAATATATTGCCCATAATATCACCTTTACCCGCCGGGCTTACGGCCTGGACCGGTTCAGCACCCGCCAGTTCGCCGCTGCCGGCGAGCTCTCCTGGGCTGACCTGCAGGAAAACCCGGGGACCATGAACAACGTGCGCCTCTGGGATTACCGCCCCTTGCTCACTACCCTAAACCAACTGCAAGCCCTGCGCCAGTATTACCGCTTTGTAGACGTAGATGTGGATCGCTACCAGGTCGGGGAAGATTATCGCCAGGTGATGCTTTCCGCCCGGGAACTGGACAAAAGCCTCCTCTCCTCTCAAGCCCAGACCTGGGTAAATATGCACCTCCAATACACCCACGGCTACGGGATTGCCGTCAGCCCGGTGACCGAAGTAACCTCCAGCGGGAATCCCATCTACTTCGTTCAAGATGTTCCGGTAACGGCTGTCGAGGGCATGGAGATAGAGGAGCCCTCCATCTACTATGGGGAAATCACCGGCGATTATGTGATCGTCAAGACCAGGACCCGGGAATTCCACTACGGCACCACCGATGGCGAAAACGTCTATACCACGTACCAGGGGAAGGGCGGCATTCCCCTCAACTCCCTTTGGCGCCGGCTCCTTTTTGCCCTGAAGTTCGGCGATTACCGGATCCTGATCTCCGGGGAGCTGACGGGGGAGAGCCGGATCATGTTCGACCGGCAGATCAAGACCCGGATTACCAAGCTGGCTCCCTTTTTGCAATACGACGAAGATCCCTACATTGTCCTCAGCCAGGGGCGCCTCTTCTGGATCCAGGATGCTTATGCCGTTACTGATCGCTACCCCTATTCTGCTCCCCTGGGGCGGATCAACTATATTCGCAATTCCGTCAAGGCAGTGGTGGATGCCTACCACGGCAGCGTTGACTTCTACCTGATGGATCCTGAAGATCCCCTGGCGGAAACCTACCGCCGCATCTTCCCGGATCTTTTCCGCCCCCGGGAAGAGATGCCGGAAGGCCTGGTCCAGCACCTGCGCTATCCGGAGGGGCTGTTTAACATTCAGTCCCGCCGGCTAACCCTCTATCATTCTACGGATCCCAATATTGTCTATACTTCGGAAGACCTCTGGAACATTCCCTTGGAAAATGACGAACAGCCCATGGAACCCTACTACACCATCCTGCAGCTGCCCGGCTATGAAAAACCGGAGTTTGTTCTGATTCTCCCCTTTACCCCGGCCCGCAGGGATAACATGATTGCCTGGATGGTCGCCCGCTGCGACGGAGCCAACTACGGAAAAGGGGAGCTTTTCCTTTTCCCCAAAGGCCGGATCACCTTCGGCCCGCGGCAGATCAAAAACCTGATCAACCAGGATACGGTGATTACCGAGCAACTGACCCTGTGGGACCAGCACGGTTCCCGAGTGATCAGGGGCAATCTGCTGGTGCTGCCCATTAACGACTCCGTCCTTTACGTGGAGCCGATTTTCCTGGAGTCCGAAGGAGGGGGTGTCCCGCAGCTCTCCCGGGTTATCGTGGTCCACGGGGAGACGGTGGTGATGGAAGAGAGCCTGGAGCAGGCCCTGGCCCGCTTGTTTGGGGGGGAAGGGCCCCTTAAACCCGGCGAGCCGGACCCCTCCTCCCCGGGGGTGCCGGAAGAGCCCGGGCCGGGAGAAGGAGATTCCCAGATGGCCTCCCTGGCAAGACGCTCCCGGCAGCTTTTCGAAGAAGCCCTGGAGCGCCAAAGAGAGGGAGACTGGGCCGGCTACGGAAGCAAAATTGAGGAACTGGGCCGGGTCCTGCAAGAGCTGGAACGACTTTATGGAGGCGGGGAAGAGTGAAGGAAAGCCGGCAGGTAGAGATCTATACGGACGGGGCTTGTTCGGGGAACCCGGGGCCCGGGGGCTGGGCGGCGGTGATTATCGACGCCGACGGCCGGGAGCGGGAGATCAGCGGCGGGGAGGCACATACCACCAATCAGCGCATGGAGCTGCTGGCGGCCGTGAAGGCGCTGCAATCCCTGGAGCAGCCCTGCCGGATCAGGCTCTTCAGCGACAGCGCTTATCTGATCAACGCTTTCCGGCAGGGCTGGCTGGACCGCTGGGAGCGCAACGGCTGGAAGACGGTGGCGGGCAAGCCGGTGGAGAACCAGGACCTCTGGAGGGAGCTGCGGTTCCTGGCCAAGGGGCACCAGGTTGAATGGCTGAAGGTAAAAGGGCACGGAGACAATCCCTATAACAACCGGTGCGACTTGCTGGCCCGCCGGGCCATCGCCGCCCTAAAGGGAGAATAAGCCCGGCCCGCGGCCTCGCAGGGCGGACTTCCATCCCCTCCCCGCGCCGGAGGATAGGCCATCCCGGCGGCGGAGCTTCCCTTCTTATTCTGGAGCAGATTTTTTTTCCTGCCTGGAGTAGCGCAAGGCCCGGGGCGTAATGTGAAGCAGCCGGGCAGCCTTGGTCTGGTTGTCGTAGGTGGCCTCCAGGGCCTTGGCGATGATTTGGCTGCTTAAGCGATCCACCCACCCCTTGAGGCTTTCCTGCAAGGTCTTCAGGTCAAAGCCCTTTTTTATCTCCAGCTTCTCCAGGAGCAGTTCTTCGAACTGCTGGAGCAGTTCGGCCAGTTTTTCCTTCTCCGGGTGATCCGAGGGGATCAGAACCGCCGGCTTGGCGGCGGCGGGCTCCTCTTTTTTGGACGCCTCTACGGCTTCCTCCCGCCGGATGCGGGGGGGAAGATCGCTGACATAAATGACCGGGCCTTTGCTGAAGACTACCGCCTGGGCGATGGTATTGGCCAGTTCCCGAATGTTCCCGGGCCAGGGGTGTTTCAAGAGCAGCTCCATGGCCTCAGCGTCCATTCTCTTGGCGGGCAGGCCTTTCTCCACTGTTTCCCGCTCCAGGAAGTAGTTGACCAGGAGGGGGATGTCCTCCTTCCGCTCCCGCAGGGGCGGGATGGTCAGGGAGGCCACGTCCAGCCGGTAGAAGAGGTCTTCCCTGAATTTGTGCGCCTCCACCTGGGAGGCCAGGTCGGTATTGGTGGCGGTAATGATGCGCACATCCACCTTGACCAGCTCTTCGCCCCCCACCCTCAAAAACTCTCCCGTTTCCAGGATGCGCAGCAGCTTGATCTGGATGGCCGGGCTGGCGGAGTCGATTTCATCCAGGAAGAGGGTTCCCCGGTGGGCCAGCTCGAAAATCCCTCTTTTCCTCCCGGTAGCCCCGGTAAAGGCCCCTTTTTCGTGGCCGAAGAGCTCGCTCTCCAGGAGAGTTTCAGTAAAGGCGCCGCAGTTAAAGGCCAGGAAAGGCCGGTCGCTGCGGTGGCTCACGGCATGGATGTACCGGGCCAGGACCTCCTTGCCGGTTCCCGTTTCCCCCTGGATCAGGACGGTAATATTCTTTTTGGCTATTTTCTGGGCCGCCGCCAGGAGGTTGAGCATCTTCTGGTTCTTCCCCACGATGAAGCCGTACTGGCGGTGGATTTCAGCCATCCGCTCCTGCTCCAGCCGGATGTTTAAGGCCCGGTCGATGAGCTTCTCCATTTCATCGATGTCCACGAAGGGCTTCTCCAGGTAGTCGTAAGCTCCCAGCTGAATGGCCTCCACGGCGGATTTCACCGTGGAGTAGCCGGTAATGATGATCACCTCGCACTGGGGCTGCTCTTTCTTGATCTCCTTCAGGATGGTCAGGCCGTCGCTGTCCGGGAGCATCAGGTCCACCAGGGCCACATTGAAGCGGTGTTTTTTCAGCAGGGCCAGGGCTTCGCTGCCGGTATTGGCGCTGAGGGCCTGGTAGCCTTTTTTCCGGAGCAGGTAGCCGAAAAAGTTGCACACCTCCTGCTCGTCATCGACAATTAGAAAACAGGGCTTGTGGGTCATGGTCATTCAACTCCAGCTTATTTCTCTGTTTCTTTATCATCATCTTCATGATGATTATCCTTGTTGATGGGGAGGATCAGGCTGAAGCAGCTGCCTTCCCCGGGGCTGCTCTCCACGTCGATAATCCCCCCGTGGGATTGGGCGATGCCCAGGCTGACGGAGAGACCCAGGCCCGTTCCCTTCCCCACCTTTTTGGTGGTATAGAAGGGGTCGAAAATATGGGGTATATGGCCGGGTTCGATGCCGCAGCCGTTGTCCCTGACCTCCACGGTAATAAAGTTTTCCGGGCGAATCATGGTGGCGATGGAGATCTCGGCGTTCTCCTTCTGTTCCACGGCGTCTTTGGCATTCAGCAGCAGGTTGATCAGGATCTGCTCCAGGCTGTGGGCGTTCCCCAGGATGGGGGGCAGATCCGGCTGCAGGCGGCGGGTCAGCTTGATCTTGCTCTTCTCCACCTGGTACTGGATCAGGCTCAAGGCGCTTTCCACCACGTCGTTGATCTGCACCGGCTCAAAGGTGTACTCCTCCTGGCGGGAGAAGGTCAGCAGGTTTTGGATGATCCGCTGGCAGCGCATGCCGCAGTTGTTAATGTCCTTGATCAACTGGTAATGGGGATCCGAGGGGGAGGTTTCCCGCAGCAGCAGCTGGGCGTTTCCCACAATAGCCGTCAGGGGGCTGTTCAGTTCGTGGGCCACTCCCGCCGACATCTCGCCCAGGGAGACGAACTTGATGGAGTCCACAAAGCGGGTGACATCCTTGGCATAATAGGTAACCCCGTACGGCTCCTCCTTCTCCGTGTAAGCGGGATAGGCGAAGATGTCCAGGACCCGGTTGAAGCGGGTGCGGCACTGCTGGTAGGCCGTCTTCCCCGTCTGCAGCACCTGGTCCGCCAGGCAGGGGTTGCACTTGGTGTCGCGGCCGAAGAAGAGATGATAGCATTTGCGGCCCAGCAATTTCTTCTCGGGAAGGGTGAAAAAGTCGATGGCCGACTTGTTCAGGCGCCGGATTTCGCAGTTTTTGTCAATAAAGACCAGCAGGTCCGTCACCGCGGAGAAGGTTATCTCCCATTCCTGCTTGTGCCTCCAGACCTCGTGGTAGAGGCGCACGTTCTCCAGGCAGACGGCCAGTTGATCCGCCACCTGCTCCAGGAAGGGGAGGTCGTCTTCGTTGAAAGGCTTTGTGCCGGCAATTTCCAGCACCCCGATCACCTTTTCCTTGACCAGGAGGGGGATCAGGAGCACGGCGGCGTATCTCTTTTGTTCCTTGACCGCCAGCTGGGAGATGGGGTGGCTTACGTTCTGGAAGAGAAGGGGCTTCTTCTCCCGCAGCAGCTGCCAGATGCTCCGGTTCAACTCCTTCTGCTTGGGCAGGAAGAGGGGAATTTCCAGGGGAGAATCCAGAGCGGTGTAGCCGCTGCTGTTCTTGTTGTCCGCCAGGAAGTGCCCCCGGCTGACCAGCTTGTTCTCTTCCACCACGTACAGCCCCAGCCGGTCGAAGCGGACCAGGGTTTGCAGCTTCGGGATCATGTTCTCCACGATCTCCCGGGGGGACATGTCGACGCCGATGCTCTTGGCCAGCTGGTTGATAATGTCCAGCTGGGTGTTCCGCTTGGTGGTCTCCTTAATCTTCTGCTTCAGCTCCACGTAATAGGATTTCTTGGAGCTGTGCACCCCCGTTAGTTTTTCGATTAAGATGCTCTTGTTCTTGATGATCATGCCCGGTTAACCCTCCTTAAAGGGCGGCCTTGAATATTCTAATGATATCCTCCACGTCGGCATCCCGGGGGTTGGTGATGAAGCAGGCATCCTTGATGGCGTTGCGGCTCAGCTCGGGAATGACCTCCTCCGGCAGGTTTAGTTCACCTAAGCCCCGGGGGATCCCCACGTCCCGGGCCAGCTCCACTACCATGTCGATGGCTTTTTCTGCGGCCTCCCGGGGAGTCAGGTTGTCGATCTTGGCGCCCATGGCCCGGGCGATGGCCGCATATTTGTCCAGGGCGGCGATCATGTTGAAGCGCATCACGTGGGGGAGGAGCACGGCGCTGATCTCGCCGATGGGCAGATCCAGCAGCCCCCCCACCTGGTGGGTCATGGCATGGGCCAGGCCCAAGGCGGCGTTGGAGAAGGCCAGGCCGGCATGAAGGCTGGCGGTGGCCATGGCCACCTTGGCCGCCTCGTTGACCTGGCTGGCTACCGAGGCGCGCAGGTTGCCGGCAATCAACTTGATGGCGTGCAGGGCGTGCAAGTCGGTGATATCCGTGGCCGCCAGGGAGAGGTAGGCCTCCACGGCGTGGCTCAAGGCTTCCATCCCCGTGTGGGCCGTTACCCGGCTGTTGATGGTGGAGAGGACCAGCGGGTCGCAGATATCGATATCCGGGACCAGGGACTTGGAGATAATGGTCATCTTGATTTTGCGCTGGCTGTCGGCAATAATGCTGAACTGGGAAACCTCGGAACCGGAACCCGCTGTGGAAGGGATCACGATTAGCGGAGGCAGGGGCTTTTGGATTAAATCGATCCCTTCGTAATCCCTGATCTGGCCTCCATTGGTGGCCAGGGTGGCTACGGCCTTGGCGGCGTCGATGGCACTGCCGCCCCCGAAGGCGACCACGGCGTCGCAGCCGGTTTTATTGTAGAGCAGGGCTCCTTCTTCCACCTCGTAATCCCGGGGATTGGAGGAGAAATCGGACCAGACCTGGTATTTCAAGCCGCACCGGGCCAGGAAGGGGAGGGTCTTCTCCACCCACTTGTACTGGATAACGCCGCAATCGGCGACGAAGAAAACCCGGGAAGCCCCCAGGCGCAGGCAGCACTCGCCAACTTGATTCAGGGAGCCCATGCCGAAAATAATTTCCGGGGCCACAAATTTGCTGATATACATTTTGCCAACTCCCGGTCAAGAAACTTACGTCAGTTGTTAATTCTGTAACGCTGTAGGCAAATCCTTTATTTTGCCAAAATAAAAAATATACCCTGATTTTTAAAATCAGGGTATATTTATTTCGCTGTGCGTTAAACGGTTGCTCCGGTTCCGGTGTGCGCTAAACGGTTGCTCCGGTTCCGGTTGCGTTAGAAGGCTGCTCCGGCACCGGGGTGCGCTAAACGGTGATCTCCCGCTCCTCGGCGCGTTCCCGGTCCGCCGGCCGGTCGGCCACGATCTCCGGCAGCAGACCAAACCCCGCGTGGCCCAGCATTATTTTCTCGCAAATTTCCCGCTGTTCCGCAGTGCAGCCCAGGCTTTCCGCTTCCGCTATGGTCAACTTCTTGGCGTAGGCTCCGGCACTGCAGAACATTACCCAGCCGTTAAGGCCCTGATATTCTTTCCAGTAACGGCACTTAACTGTTTTCTCCACGGGCAACCCTCCTTCATTTTGTTATTCTCCCGTTGGCCATTTTCGATGAAGCAGGCCGGAGATAGGCGCTCCAGTAGGCTACTCCCACGAAGATGGCGCCCCCTACGATGTTGCCCAGGGTGACGGGGATCAGGTTGTTCAGGAAGAAATTGGAGACCGTTAATCCTTGCAAAACGGCGGCATCGAGAGCCGGCTGGAGTACCGGGCTCTGGCTGAGCACAATGCCCATGGGGATGAAATACATGTTGGCGATGGAGTGCTCGAAGCCGGCGGCGACGAAGGCGGTAATGGGGATCATGATCCCCAGGATCTTGCTGATGCCGTCTTTGGCCGCCATGGAGAGCCACACTGCCAGGCAGACCAGCCAGTTGCACATAATGCCCCTGAAGAAGGCTTCCGACCAGCTCAAAGTGGCCTTAAGATAGGCGATGTTCACCGCCCGCATGCCGATGGCTGCGTTGTTGGCCTTCCAAATTCCCGAGTAGAAAAAGAGCAGGACCACCAGAAGAGAGCCGACAAAGTTGAAGATGTAGACCCAGGTCCAGTTGTTGGCTACCTGCTTCCAGGTTACCTTGCGTTCCAGCAGGCCCGTTACCAGCAGGTTGTTGCCGGTGAAGAGCTCGGCGCCTCCCAGGATAACCAGGATCAGCCCCAGGGAGAAGGACATTCCCCCGATCAGGCGGGAGAGCCCGTCGCCCAAGTGGGCGGACAGGTCGTTGGTCACGATGGTATACATGATGGCCCCCAGGGCGATATAGGCGCCGGCCAGAATAGCCAGGAGCTGTAAGGACGGGGCCTTGGTGGCCGCTTTCTTCCTGGCCGATTCCACGGCTGTGCTGGCGACCATCGGCGGGGGGTCGCAGGCCAGCACGGGAGCTGCCGGGGCCGGTGCGGGCTGCGGCGCCGGAGGGGCCTCCGCTACTCCGGGAACAGTTCCCCAGCCGATATTCAACTCCATGGTGCCCAGGCATTCCTTGCGCTTTTCTGCTGTGCAGCCAATCTTAGCCAGAAAATCCGGGTTGACGGGGCGGTTGAAGGCTGCCAGCTCGCAGTAGCTCACTACACCGGCAACAGAATCGTACTCTTTCCAGAACTCACAGCGGTTGCCCATTTTTCCTAACCTCCTCCCAAGATTTCCTCTGTTTTTTGCCATATATTTTTCTGAATAATTACTATTGCAAAAAATATGCCAAAAACCGCCGGCGGAAAAACCGGGCCAAATTCTTTAAAGGCCGGGCCGGCATGGCTTAATTGTAATGATAATGAAGCGAATATTATTAAAATTAAACTTACCCTGGGAAGATTCCTGTTCGGGAAACTAATGTGACGTAATACGTCACATTGTTAACGTGCCTAGTCTTTTCATTGCCTGCCGGCGCCCCTCCCCGGCGGGGGAAAGGCGGCCGCCGGACCCGGCCCCGGAGGGCGATATTTTCCGGGAGGGGCAGGAACCTGGTTCGGGACGTAGAAACTTTTTGAAGAGTTGTTTGTTTCAGATCAGTTAAGGGGGGTTCGCGTTGAGGGAAGTCGTTGTCGTTTCCGCGGTACGCACGGCGGTAGGAACTTTTGGGGGCAGTCTGAAAGGGATCAGCGCCGTGGAAATGGGCGGCATGGTCATTAAAGCCGCCTTGGAGCGGGCCGGGCTGGAGCCGGAGATGGTGGACGAAGTGATCATGGGCTGTGTCCTGCAGGCCGGCTTGGGCCAGGGTCCGGCTCGCCAGGCCGCCTTGAAGGCAGGCTTGCCGGTGGAAGTTCCCGCCACCACCATCAATAAAGTATGCGGCTCGGGCTTGAAGAGCATAACCATGGCCGCCGGCACCATCCGTTTGGGAGAGGCTGAGATAATTGTGGCCGGCGGCATGGAGAACATGAGCGCCGCCCTTTACGGCCTGGCGGGAGTGCGCTGGGGGCTGCGGATGAATGACACCGCTGCCGTGGACCTAATGATCAAGGACGGGCTCTGGTGCGCCTTCAATGACTACCACATGGGGATAACGGCGGAAAATATTGCCGAGCGCTTCCAAATTAGCCGGGAGATGCAGGATCAGTTTGCTTTGAGCAGCCAGGAGAAGGCCTGGGCGGCCATCGAAAGCGGCCGCTTTGCAGAAGAGATCGTACCCGTTCCGGTGCCCCAAAAGAAGGGGGAGCCCCTGCTCTTCCAGGTGGACGAACATCCCCGCCGCACTTCCCTGGAGCTCCTGGCTTCCCTGCGGCCGGCTTTTAAACCGGGAGGCACCGTTACCGCCGGCAATGCTTCGGGCATAAACGACGGCGCCGCCGCGGTGGTGGTCATGAGCGCGGAGAAGGCCGCGGAGCTGAATATTAAGCCCATGGCCGTGATCCGGAGCAGCGCCTCCGCCGGGGTTGACCCGGCGATCATGGGTACCGGGCCGGTCCCCGCCAGCCGGAAGGCCCTGATCCGGGCAGGCTGGAAGATAGCAGATCTGGACCTGGTGGAAGCCAACGAGGCTTTTGCGGCCCAGGCCCTCTATGTTTTAAGGGAGCTGGATCTGGATCCCTCCCGGGTAAATGTTAACGGAGGGGCCATTGCTCTGGGGCACCCCATCGGGGCCAGCGGAGCCCGGATCTTTGTCACCCTTCTTCATGAAATGGCCCGCCGCGGAGCCCGCCGCGGCCTGGCTACTCTCTGCATCGGGGGCGGGCAGGGGATTGCCTGTACCGTGGAGTCCGCTTAATTAACTTCGAGGAAAAAGTCTTTGCCGGCAGCAGCGGCCGCAGTCCTCCCCGGGAAGGGGCTTAACCCTTTGCGGAAAGAAGCCTCCTCCTTCCAAGGGGGGAAGGAGAAATGTCGCTGCTCGGCGGCCGGGGGCGGCTGTCCTTTTGGGCTGGAACAGGCCCGGGGAGAAGGATAGTAGCTTTTGATATGGCAAGGCCGCGCCGGCTACTTTTTTGTACAAAGGTAGGCCGCCAGGAAGCTGTGGCGGTAATCCGCTTTTTCCAGGGCAAAGCCGGCTTTTTGCAGCAGCCCTTCCATGACCCAGTCAAAAGTGGAGTACTCTTCCTTGATATGTATCTTCATATCGCCGGCGGCCTTCTCCCCGGCCTGCCGGCCGGTCTCGGCGATGATCTCCTCAAAATAAGGCCGGTAATCCTCCCGGACGGGGAAGACCACGTCCCGCAGGTAAAGCCTCCCCCCGGGCTTAAGCAGGCGATAGATTCGCTGCAAGGCAACGAACTTCCAGAAATCGGGCAGGTGATGCAGCGCCAGCTGGGAGACGGCCACATCTACCGGTTCGCCCCGGTGGAGGTAAGTTAAAAGGCCGCCCCGCTGGAACGCAATATTCTCCCGCCCCCGAGAGAGGGCCTTTACCCGGGCCGCCTCCAGCATGGCCGGGGAAGGATCAACGGCATAAATCAGCCGGCAGTGGGGGGAGATGCCCACGGCAAATTCACCCGTTCCCGTGCCCATATCCAGCAGAACCTCCTCCCGGCCCAGGCGGGTCGCCTCTTTAACCTCTTCGACCTCCTGCTCAAGGTTGCGAAGTTGCTGCATCTTCAGGTCGTAGGCCTGGACGGCTTCGATTTTTCGGTAGTCAACCCCCTTTTGCGCCTCTTCATCATAATACCAATCGGGATATGGCTTCATAGAAATCTCTCCAAGAAATTTTTTCTCCATTATAGCATTTATATCATTTTCCAGGTCGAGCGTTAAAAAAATCGTAGAAGAGCCTTGGGGAGGGGAAATCCCCGGGATAAGGGCCTCCTGGAGAAAAACCAGGCAAAGTCCCCTCTTTCCCTCCGCCCGGCCTCCTGGGAACAAAGCTTTCCGTTGGCGTTTCCGCCTCCTGGCCGTTGCCGGCGGGAAAATACCTCCTTTCAGTGTCACCGGGATCCCCCGGCGACTATGATAATCATAGGTTGCCAAGATTGTTCTAATCGGGGAGGTGTGACAAATGAACGAACTGGTCGTTCTCCTGATTGTTGCTGCGGTAGTGGAAGCAACCTGGGAGACGCTGAAACCCGTCTGGCCCCGGGTGCTGGTAGACCTGGAAAAAGAAAAGGGCATTGCCGTTGACTTGATCGGTTCCCTGCTAATCTCCGTGGTGATCTGTGCCGCCGCCGGGGTGGACCTGATGGCCCTGGTGGGCATAAACCTGCAGGTCCCCTACCTGGGCTCTATTCTAACGGGGATCCTGACGGCGCGGGGTTCCAATTTTGTGCACGACCTGCTTAATATCATCAACGCCGTCAAACGGGATAAAGATTCCTTGAAGATCGAAGCGGGCCTGTAGGCCCGAAGAGAGGAGGAGAGATGAGAGCGTGGTCGAGATTATCGAGGATTTCATCCCGCCGGGAAGGCGCAACCGTCCCGGGTACAAACTTGTCCCCAGGTACATTACCATTCACGATACGGCCAATACCAGGGCGGGGGCCGATGCCCGGGCTCACGCCCAGTATTTGAAAACGCACCCGGACCTGCAGGCCAGCTGGCATTTTACCGTGGACGACAAGGTAATCTATCAGCACCTGCCCCTGGACGAAAACGGCTGGCATGCCGGGGACGGGGCCGGCGGAACGGGCAACCGGGAGAGTATCGGGATCGAGATCTGTGAAAACCAGGACGGGAACCGCTCCCGGGCGGAGGCCAATGCCGCCTGGCTGACGGCAAAGCTGCTGGAAGCCTACAATCTGGGGCTGAACCGGGTCAAGCAGCACTACGACTGGTCCGGGAAAAACTGCCCGCGGGTATTGCGCAGCCGGAAGAACGGCTGGGCGGACTTTTTAAATGCGGTGCAGCAGAATTTAACCCCCGCCGAGGGGACGCCTATCCGGGGAGAAGCCAGGGCTACTGTGGAGCAGGCCAGGGAATGGGCCCGGAGGAGGCAGGCCCACCAGCGCTTTATCGATATTGCCGCCGTCTACTGGAGCTACGGGGAGAAAACGGGGATCCGCCCCGAGGTTCTCTACGCCCAGAGCGCCAAAGAGACGGCCTTTGGCCGCTACGGAGGCGCGGTGAAACCCGAACAGAACAACTGGGCCGGTATCAAGGTGCGGCAGCCCCGGGGAGAGGCCGCGGAGGACTTCGAGTCCTTCGCTACGCCCCAGGAGGGGGTGCGCGGGCACTTTAACCACATGGCCGCCTACCTGGGGCTGGATCCCATCGGCGAGCCTCACGGCCGCTACTACGTGGTCAAGGAGATGCCCTGGGCCGGCACGGTCAAGTATGTGGAGGAGCTGGGGGGGAAGTGGGCGCCCGCAGCGGACTACGGATTGAGCATCGTCAAGGACTATCTGAACGGCCTGCTGGCTACCGAAGCCCCGCCGGCGCCTCCGGAAATCCCCGAGCCGGTGCCTCCGGAAGTCCCCGAGCCGGTGCCGGAAATCCCGGAACCGGTGCCGGTCCCGCCTTCCGACACCATCCTGGAGACCCTGGAGAAGCTGCGGCGGCAGTTTAACGAGCTAAATGAGCTGCTGCAGCAGATCCGCCAGCTGGAACAGCTTTTGCAGCAGATGGAGCAGTTGGAACAGCTTCCCCGGCAGCTGGGGCAGTTGGAGCAGTTGCTGGGCAAGATCAAACAGCTCCTGGGCTGACGGCCCGGAAGCGGTTGCGGCCGCCGGCATCTGCCGGCGGCCGCAGCTTATCTTCCCGCCGGGAAAGAGCCCCCGGGGCGGCCCTTTTCGCCGGCCTGCCCCCGCTGCCGGAGGCGCTTCCGGAAAGCCCCGCCGCTTCCGGCGGCAGGGAAGGGATTTAATATTTTGTAGCGAATTAGGAAATAGTATCCCTACAAGCAATACAAGCAATGCACACAGCGGGACGGTGAAGGGATGCAGCTAAGCCCCCGCCTGGCCGCCATCGCCTCCCTTATTCCCCAGGGCAGCGTGGTTGCCGATATCGGTACCGATCATGCCCTGCTGCCTATTTATCTCATACAGCAAGGGGTGGCGGGCAGGGTAATTGCAGTGGAGAACCGGCCCGGCATCCTGGCCCGGGCTCGCCAGACTGTCAGCCTTTTCAACCAGCAGTATAAGATTGACTTGCGCCTGGGTGACGGGCTGGAGCCGCTGCGGCCCGAAGACGAGGTGGACGTGGTGGTCGTGGCGGGGCTGGGCGGGCGCACCATCTGCCGGCTCCTCCATGCGGGCTGCAGCTTGAGGCGGGGAGTGCGGGCTTTTATTCTGCAGCCGATGCAGGAGGCCCCCCTGCTGCGCCGCTGGCTGGTGGCCCACGGCTTCCGCTTCTTAACGGAACGCCTGGTCCGGGAAGGAAGGCGGATCTACGAAATAATCGTCGCCGGCCAGGGAAGGGAGCGGGTTGCCGATCCCCTGTTGTACGAGCTGGGGCCGGTCCTGGTTCGAGAGAAAGACCCGCTGCTGGTGCCTTTTATCCAGCAGAAAATAAAGCGCTGCCAGGCGATCTCTTCTTCTTTGCGCCAATCCTCCCGGGAGGAGTGCCGGCAGAAGCTGAATTACTATCTAAAGAAAGAGGAGCGCTTAAAGGAGGTTTTAGAGCTTGTTAGCCACGGTCAGGCAGATAGCTGACTACCTGGAGGAGCTGGCTCCCCCGGAGATAGCCTTGCCCGGGGACCCGGTAGGGCTCCAGGTGGGGGACCCCCGGCGGGAGGTCCGGAAGGTCCTGGTGGCCCTGGACCTGGATGAAGCGGTTTTAAAGCAGGCCCTGGACGTGGAAGCGGATATGGTGGTTACCCACCACCCCTTGCTATATACTTCCCTGAGCTGCATCGATGAGAGCCGGCCTTCGGGCTCCCTAATTGCGGCAATTATCCGAAATAAGATCACCGTGTACAGCGCGCATACCAACCTGGATATTGCCCCCCAGGGAGTCAACCGGCTGCTGGCCGACCGGCTGGGCCTGGAGGAGGAGGGGCGGGTTTTTATCCAGCCTTCCCAGGAAGACCGGCTGCTTAAGCTGGTGGTCTTTGTCCCCCGGGATCATGAAGATGCCGTCGCCGATGCCGTGGCCGAGGCCGGGGCCGGCTGGATCGGCCGGTACAGCCACTGTACTTTCCGCGCTCCCGGGACAGGCACCTTTATGCCCCGGGAGGGGACCAGCCCTTATATCGGGGAGACCGGCCGGCTGGAAAAGGTGGAGGAGGTGCGCCTGGAGACCGTTCTCCCCGTTTCCCGGCGCCGGGCTGTGCTTAAGGCCCTCCTGGAGGCGCACCCCTACGAAGAGGTGGCCTACGATCTCTATCCCCTGGCTCTGAGCCCGGAGACGTCGGGCCTGGGCCTGGTGGGCACCTTCTCCCCGCCCCTGGGTCTGGAGCAGATCCTGGAGCGCTGCCGCCGGGAACTAAAACCGGAGGGTTTGCGCTTCTGGGTCCCCGACAAGGAGCGGCGGTACAGCCGGGTGGCCGTCTGCGGGGGGAGCGGAGGGAGCCTGGTGGAGGCGGCCTTTCAGCGGGGAGCCCAGCTCTATATTGCGGGGGATTTCCGCTACCACGATTTAAAGAAGGCCCAATCCCTGGGCCTGGGGCTCGTCGATGCCGGGCATGCCGCCACGGAGCGCCTGGTGGTGGGCTGCGTGGAGGAGTACCTGCGCGGCCGGCTGGCCCGGGATGGATTCAGTACCGGGGTAGTCGCCGAAACCCGGGCGGTGGGATCAGGTTGGGATTATCTGGAGGGGTAGGCGAGCACCTGCCCCTTTTTTAATGATCGCAGCGAGGTGAGGAAGATGGGATTGGAGCTGTTATGGGAACTGCAGGAGAAGGATCTGGCCATTCGAGCCCTGGAGGAGGAACTTGAAAACACCCCGTTGCTGGAGGAGACGGAGGCGCTAAGGGAAGAAGTCCGGCGCTTGCAGGATGAGCACAGGGGGGCCGAGGAGCGGTTTAAAGAGGAGAAGAGGCAGCTGCGGGCCCTGGAGATGGATATACAGAAGAAAACCGGGGAGCGGGATGCTCTCCGCCGGAAGCTGTACGGCGGGGAGGTCAGCAATTTAAAGGAACTGGAACAGATGGAGAAAAAGTTGAATTTGCTCATCCTGGAAGTGGACCATCTGGAGGAGGCGGCCATCGAGAAGATGGAGAGCCTGGAGAAGATGGAGCAGGAGCTGGCGGCCCAGGCGGAGCAGGTCAGCGGGCAGGAAGAGCATTTGCAGGAGATGGAGCGCCGGCTGGAGGCGCTCCAGGCGGAGCTGAGAGAGCGCCTGGAAGCCCTGCAGGAGGAGAGGGAGCAGTTTGCCGGGCGCCTGGAACCCCAGTACTTGGAGCGCTACCGCATTCTTTCTCAAAAGCACCAGGGAAGAGGTGTCGCCCGGGTAGTGGACGATATCTGCGAGGGCTGCCGGGTTTTTATCTCCTCCAAGCTGAAGGGGCAGCTTTACAATCCTAAGGCAATGGTGTATTGTGAAAACTGTGGGCGCCTGCTCATCAGGCAGGGCTAGTGCAGTTCAGATCTGCCATTTTACTATAGAGATAGAAAGAGGAGATAAGGATGGCTAAGAGAGGGAATATACGCGGCAGCCGCTGGGCTACCATCATCATTGTGATTGTAGTTATCGCCATGGCCGGCTCTACCTTGCCCTTTTTCCTGGGCAATTTCATCTCCGGGGCCCGGAAGAGCGGAGATTTGACCCCGGATGCCTTCAAGCAGTCAATCCAGGAGGTAAAAGAGCAGCTGGAGCAGCAGGCGAAGCAGCTGGAAGATTATATCGATGAATACGGGCCCACGGAGGCAACCCTGGCAAACCTGGCGGGGATATACTACCAGCTGATCAATTACCAGGATATCCTGGACCCGGAGAAGACGCCCCCGTACCAAGAGAAATTGCTGCAAACCTACCAGGACCTGGTGGAGCTGGCTCCCGACAACCTGGAGTACCGCTTTAACATGGTTTTGGCTTACCAGGGCGTGGAGAAGGAAGAAGAGGCCCGCGCCGAGGCGGAGGCGCTGATGGAGGTCCTGGAGCCGCGCCTGGAGGAGAATCCCGATAACCGGGAGCGCTACTACTATGCCGTCCTCCTGGGCGAATTTGAAGACGACCCCGAGGCCGCCCTGGAGATCTTGAATGTAATCCTGGAAACGGAACATGAGGGATCCGGCGTCTACAACAGCGCCGGCAGGTACAAGGATGAACTGGAGGCGCGCTTGAAGGAGCAGGAAGATAAAAATTAGGGGGCAGCCCCTCATTAAAGGGGTATCGAGAAAGTTCCCATGGAAAGAGCCAAGCTGATTTCCTTTTTGGAAGAGCTGCGCCGGCGGTTGATTATCATCGCCGTTACCGTCTTCCTAACGGCAATTGTCTGCTTCGCCTTCGTGGAAGAGATCCTGGAAGTGTTGACCAGGCCGGGGAAGGGCCTGGGGATGGAGCTGATCTTTATCGCTCCCGAGGAAGCGCTGATGGCCGACTTGCGCCTGGCCTTTGTTTCCGCCGCCCTGGTTACCCTCCCCTTTTTGCTGTACCAGCTGGTAGCCCTGATCATGGCCCTGGCCGGCCGCCGGCGCCGGCACGCCTTCCTGCTAACCCTGGCCATGTATATCCTCTTTGCCCTGGGGGTCGCTTTTGCTTACGGCGTGGCCTTCCCCTTTGCCCTGAGATTTTTCCTGGGCTTTACCTCCGAGGACCTGGTGGCCACCTTTACCATCCAGCGCTACCTCTCTTTTGCCATCACCTTTATCCTTTCCTTTGGGCTAATCTTTCAATTGCCCCTGGTTTTCTGGCTCCTGGGCAGCATCGGGGTGGTCAACACGGAGTTTCTGCGCAGAAACCGGAAATATGCCCTCTTAATCATCGTTATTGTGGCCGCCATCATTACCCCGCCGGATGTGTTCTCCCAGATCCTCATGTCCCTGCCCCTGCTCCTGCTTTATGAAGTGGGGATTCTCCTGGTGGCCATTTCCCAGCGCCGCCGGGAGGGAGCGGTCTCCCAGGAGCAGTAGCCCGCCCGTGGGCGGCCCCTTTTAAAGGGTGATGCGCACGGAGCAGACGCCCCCCTCCAGCTTGCGTTCGTAATGGGGCCAGATCTTGTCCAGGAGCCGCCAGACGGCGATGTTGTCGGGCAGAATCTCGGCGGTGAAGGTGAATAGACCCTGCTGCTTGGCCACGTAAGCCAGGTAGGAGAGGAGTTCCGTCCCGATCCCCTTTTTTTGGAAATCGTCCCGGACCACGATGGCGACTTCGGCGGAGAGGCTGTCTTCGCCGGTACAGTACTGCGCCATCCCGGTAATCACTTCATGGCCCAGGTAGCTCCTCACGGCCAGGATCACCATTTCCCGGGTGTAGTCGATGACCACGAACCTCTTTTGCAGCACTTCGTGGGGGATATGGCGGCGGATGGTCAAGAAGCGCTGGTACATGCTCTTGTCCGACAAGGAGTAGAAGAAATCCTTGATGAGCGGTTCGTCGCTGATCTTCACTGGGCGCAGGAACAGCTTCAGCCCCTGCTTGGTGGTCCGGTAAGTCTCCAGATGCTCCGGATAGGCCCCCCGTTCCCCCTCGATAAAAGCCTGGTCCTTGTAGATCAGGGAGAGCCGCTTGGCCTCCTGGATCAGCCAGGGTCGGAAGCGGGGGTGGGCGATGGCGATGAGGGACATGGCCCGTTCCCGGATGTTTTTCCCGTGCAGGTAGGCGATGCCGTACTCGGTAACCACGTACTTGATGTCACCCCGGGTATAGGTGACCCCGGCTCCTTCCCGGATAAAGGGAACGATCCGGGAGGCCTTTCCGTCGTGGGAGGTGGAGGGGAGGGCGATGATGGTCTTCCCCCCCGGGGAGAGATTGGCTCCCCTGATGAAGTCGGCTTGTCCTCCCAGGCCGCTGTAAAAAGTCTTGCCCAGGGACTCGGCGGTGGCCTGCCCGGTAAGGTCCACCTCCAGGGCGCTGTTGATGGCCACCATCTTTCGGTGCTGGGCGATAACCAGGGGGTTGTTGGTATAGTCCACGGGCTTGAACTCCACGGCGGGGTTGTCGTGCAGGTAGACGTAACTCTCCTTGCTGCCCATGCAGAAGGAGGCCACCGTCTTCCCCCGGTTAATCTCCTTGCGGCTGTTGTCCACGATGCCGCGGCGCATCAGCCGGACCAGCCCGTCGCTCAGCAGTTCCGTGTGAATCCCCAGGTGCCGCTTCTCCTCCAGGCAGTCCAGGATCAGATTGGGAACGCTGCCGTAGCCCACCTGCAAGGTATCGCCGTCTTCGATGATCCGGGAGACGTACTGCCCGATGCGCCGGGCCACCTCCCGGTGGGCGGGGTTGATCCGGTATTCCAGCAGGGGTTCGTCGCAAGGGACGATGTAGTCCACCTGGCTGATGTGGATGAAGGAGTCGCCCAGGACGCGGGGCATGAAAGAGTTGACCTGGATGATTACTACGGAGGCGCTTTCAATGGCGGCCTTGACGATGTCGACGCTGATGCCCAGGCTGAAATAGCCGTACTGATCGGGAAGGGAGGTTTGGACCAGGGCTACGTCCACAGGGAAGCGGCGCCGGCGGAAGAGCTCCGGCACGTCGGCGAAGGAAATAGGGGTATAGTCGGCTCTCCCGGCATTTACGGCTTCCCGGGTGTTGTGGCCGATGAAGAAAGAGTTGTGCCGGAAGTAGTCTTTCAGCTTCTCGCTGGTATAGGGGGCCGTCCCCAGGGTCCATACGTGCAGTATCTCTGTGTCGAAGAAGGCCTTGGGATGCGCCTTTACGTAGTCCACCAGGGCCTGGATCAGGTACTGGGGCTCCCCGCATCCTGTGGAGATAAAGATCCGGTCTCCGGCGCGGATGCTTTTAAAGATCTCCTCCGTGGGCAAGAACTTTTCCGGGTACTCTTTTTTCAAGTCTTCCAGCAGTCTTTTTCTGTCCACCAGTCCTGTCAACCTCCCGGCGATCTAATTTGCTCCCGTGGGGAAAGAGCCAATTCCAGTATAATTATACCAGTGCCGGTGAAAGCTGTTATCTGAAAATTAGCCGGCGGTTTTGAGCAAGTCCCGGAATTTATGATTCCCTTCCCTTATATCTTCCCGCCGCCGGGGGAAAGGTTTTTTTCAGGGAGCCCGGGAAGGATTAAGTCAGGACCTATAGAATTTATTCTTTTAAGCCGGGGTCAGGCCCGGTGCCTGGTTATACCCGGCTAGTTTGCTTTTTGCGCCGCTTTTGGCTAGTTTGGAGGCAGGAGGGAGGAGCGCCGGTGACGGAGGCTGAGGAGGCTATCCTGGAGCTTTTGCAGAGCAAAGGGGCCATCTCTGTGGCCATAATCGCCGCTGCTCTGCTGCTGAGAGGCCTCTTTACCCGCTATATCTTCAAACTGATCTTAAAGCTGACCCAGAGAACGAAAACGGGGCTGGACAACAGCCTTGCCCTGGCTTTCCAAGTGCCCTTCCGGGCCCTGATCCTGGTTATCGGCATCTACCTGGCCCTGTTCTACTACTTCGACGGAGCGCCGGCGGACTATATCAATACCCTGCTGCGCTGCTTTATCATCATCTTTTTTGCCTGGGGCTTCTACAATTTTCTCGGCACCGATTCCTTGCAGGAGCTGACGAAGAGGCTGGACCTGGACCGGTCGATCTTGGACTTTTTGGCCAAGCTCTTCCGGGTGTTAATTGTCGCCCTGGCCGTCATCATCATCGCCCAGGAATGGGATTACGATGTGAACGGCTTCCTGGCCGGACTGGGGCTGGGCGGCCTGGCCATAGCCCTGGCGGCCAAGGATGCCGCCGCCAATATTTTTGGCGGGATTGTCATCGTCTTGGACAAGCCTTTTTCCGTGGGGGACTGGATCCACACGCCCACCGTGGAGGGGACCGTGGAGGAGATCTCCTTTCGGAGCACCAAGATCAGGACCTTCGCCCAGGCCCTGGTAACGGTGCCCAACTCAGTGCTGGCCAACGAGGCCATTACCAACTGGAGCCGGATGGAGAAGCGCCGGGTCACTTTTCACCTGGGGGTTAACCGGGCCACGCCTCGGGAAAAGCTGAAAAGCTGCGTGGAAAAGATCAGGGCCATGCTGGAGAACCATCCCGAAGTCCACAAGGAGACCATTATGGTCCGCTTTGACCAGTTTGGCGAGAGCAGCCTCGACATCTTCTTCTATTTTTTCACACAAACCACCGTGTGGAGCGAATACCTGAGGGTTAGGGAAGACGTCAACCTGAAGATCATGGAAATCCTGGAGGAAGAGGGGGTCTCCGTGGCTTTTCCCAGCCGGAGTCTTTATTTCGAAAACTCCCCGCCCCGAGAAGAGCCGGAGCAGCCCCCCAAGAATACTGCAATAAAGAATGAATAGCTGGAGGCCGGCTTTCGCCGGCCTTATAAATCATTATGCGCAGCCAGGCCAAGAAAAGGGATTAGAAACAGAAAGTTCGGTCTTGCCGTTTGGCGCCGCTGCCTTGATGGAGAGGTTCCGGCTATAACTTCCACAACTGCAACAAATTCCTGGCTTAAATAAAGTTGCCTCGGGGGAAAAGGAGAAGTAATCCTGGCCCGGTGGGACATACTAGCAGGGGTGAGGGATATGGCCAGGCGAATAAAAGCTCTGCTTTTTCTCCTGCTGTTCCTGCTGCTGCTGGGGTCCGGCTGTCCCCGGGGCGATGAGAAGTCCGGAGAAAAATCCTCTTCCGGGACCCCTTTGCCGCCGGAACTGGAGCAAATGGAAAATGTCCTGCTGGAGATCATGCAGCAGGCGGATCTGCTCCCCCTGGTGGAGCAGTCTCAGTCTTCAGGGGAGAAGTCCCGGGAACAGAAGCCCACCTTTGACCAAACCACCCTGGGCGAAGTGTTGAATCGAGAGATGCAGTCCGGCGAAAAAACGGAGTCAAAACTGCCGGCGGATGGGGAGCAGGTTTGGAACAGCATCAAAATGAATATCGTAGCCCTGCATGGGCAATGGGATAAGCTGGAACCGAAATTAAGAGAGCAGAATATCCCCCGGGAGACCGTGGCCGCCTACGAGGAGGAACTGGACAGCTTGACATTGGCCGGGACTTCCCGGAACGAAGCAGTCCTTCTCGAGGCGGCCAATCGGCAGACCTTGTATCTCTCCCGGTTCAGGATGCCTTTTTCCGGAGGCCAGCCGCCGCTCCTGGGCGAGTTAAGATATTACGTCCGGAGCATTGTCTTGAACTCTGCCGGCGGTGATTTTGCCGGGGCGCAGGAGGAGTTGGGCTTAATCAGGGAGCAGCTTCCGGCCCTGACCAAGGAGCTGGCGGTGGAAGAGACCGCCGGGCTGGAGATCTCCCTGGAGAACCTGCAGCGCGCCCTGGATAAAGAAGACCTGAACCTGGTTAAGATTAAAGCCGCTGAGTTAATGGACAACCTGGTCCAGAGCGCCAAGCAGTCCGGCTAAAGGGGCGGGCTCCCATGGCCCCGGGGCAGTTCCCGGTTCTTCCGGCTCTTCTTCCGGGAACCGGCCTTAAACCTCCCTTCCTGCGGCCGCTCCTTCGGCTACCGCCTGCAGCGCCTTGCGCGGCGAGTTTGCGTCGCCCACTACCAGCACCTGGGGGACCAGTTCCTTCAGCTTCTCGCTGAGGGGGTCGAAAGGCTGGGAGCCGCAGGAGAGAACTATATGGTCGAATCCTTTCAGGACCTTTTCTTCGCCGTCTTGCTCCACGATAACGCCGTCGTCGGCAATCTCCTTCACTTCCGTAGAAGTCAAGATCGCCACCCCCCGGGCGGCCAGCCTCTTCAGCAGGGGAATCCGGTTGTTGGGTATCTCGTCGGCGGCCACTTCCGGCAGCATCTCCACGATGGTGACCTCCATGGGCCCCAGGGCGCTGTGCAGAAGGGTTTCCGCCAGTTCGCAGCCCACCGTGCCCCCGCCGATAATTAGCACCCGGCCGCTGGTAATAATCTCGTTGGCCTTGAGGATCTCGTGCCCCTGGACAACCTGCGTCTTATCGACTCCCTTAATGGGGGGGATCAAGGCTTTGGCCCCGGTGGCAACGATAACGGCATCAGGCTTCAGCTGCGCCACCAGTTCCGGGGTTGCTTCCCGGTTTAGTTCTACTTTAACCCCGTTTTTCTCCACCTGGCCGGAAAGGTAGACCACCCACTTGGTCAACTCCTGCTTGAAGGGGGCTGCGGCGGCAAGGTTAATTTGCCCGCCCAGCCGATCTTCTTTCTCCAGGAGGGTAACCTGGTGCCCCCGCAGGGAGGCCACCCGGGCCGCCTCCAGGCCGGCCAGGCCGCCGCCAATTACCAGGACCTTCTTTTTGGTTTCGGCCGGGCGAATCTCCAGCTCGCTTTCCCGGCCCAGGGCAGGGTTGATCACGCAGGAGCCGGGCCTCATCTGCATCTGCTCGCCGACGCAGCCGACCCCGCAGCCGGTGCAGGGGGCGATATCATCGAAGCGGCCCTCGGCGGCCTTGCGGGGCAGCTCCGGATCCGCCAGCAGCGCCCGCCCCATCACCACGCCGTCGGCGTAGCCGCTGTCGACGATATGGGCGGCAAAGCGGGGATCGAAGATTTTCCCGACCACCAGGACGGGCACCGTCGCCGCCTGCTTAATGGCCCTGGCTTCGCGCAGGTTTACGCCCGCCGGCTCGCCGTGGCAGGGGATGATCTTCCAGCAGAGTTCGTACTGGGTCCCACCGGAAACCTCGAAGGCGTCGATTCCGGCCTCTTCCAGCCGGGGCACCAGGTAGAGCATGTCCTCCAGGGTGTTTCCCCCGGGAACGCGCTCATCCCCGGAGATGCGCAGGACGATGGGAAAATCCTCCCCGGCTTTCGCCTTGATGTTGCGGATAACTTCCAGCAGGAAGCGGGCCCTGTTGTCCAGGCTGCCTCCGTAGCGGTCCACCCTCTTGTTCCGGAGAGGAGAGAGGAAGGATCCCGCCAGCATGTAGGCGTGGGCGCAGTGCAGCTCTATGCCGTCGCATCCCGCTTCCTTAGCCTTCCGGGCCGTATCCCCGTATTTTTCGATAATCTCCTGGATCTCCTCCAGCTTCAGTGCCCGCACCCTTTGTCCCATGGAGTTCACGTAATCCGAGGGGCCTACCGGCGGGACGCCGGCAAACCAGCAGAGGGATTCCGGCCCGGGATGGCTGATCTGGGGGATGACCCGGGCGCCGTAAGCGTGCATCTTCTCCACGAACTGGCGCAGGGATTCTATCTGCCGGTCCTGGCCCAGGTGAATGGTGTTCCCCAGGTAGGGCATCTGGGGATCCACGGTCACTACGTCGATGATAATCAGGGCTACTCCGCCCCGGGCCCGGGCTTCCCAGTAAGCGGCCATTTTTTCATTGATGGTGCCGTCCTGGGATTCGAAACCCAGGGACATGGGAGCCATGGCCAGGCGGTTTTTCAACTGCATTGTGCCAATGTTCCAGGGAGTAAACAGCTTGCTTTCCTTCATTACTGATTCGCCTCCTCAAATAAAATTACAGCGGGGCCTTGCTTCCGCTTTGCTTGGGAGAGGGAAAACGAAACTGGTAAGATATGGCCGGCTCGGTCTTTCTCGGATGCTTGGAGCCTTTACCTCCAAGGGGCGGCCCGCCCGTAGGGAATTAGAAAGAGCACCTTTGGCGAGCAATCTCGTGAAGCTTATTTTACCAACATTATATCATATTGCGAAAACCTGAAACCGTTTTTTTACATCTCCCAGCGGCTAACACTTGCTCGCCGCGGAAATAAAAAAAGCCCCGGGAGAGCCGGCGGCCCATCACCCGGGGCGAAGATAATCCTGCTTTAGGAAGCGGAATAGGATTCCTCGGGCGGGTACATAGAGTCGATGAGATCTTTGTATTTTGTTTCCACAACCCTTCTTTTGATCTTTTGGCTGGGGGTTATCTCCCCGCCTTCCTCGGTGAAGGGGTGGTCGATGACGGCATATTTTTTAATCTGCTCGTAGCGGGAGAGCTTCTGGTTGACCAGGTCGATTCGTTCCTGGATCAGGGCCTTTACCCGAGGGTCGTTTACCAGCTCGGTGTTATTCTTGAAATTTATGCCCTGTTCTTTTGCCCAGACTCCCAGGGCTTCAAACTCCGGCACCACCAGAGCGGAGATATACTTGCGGTTTTCTCCCACCACCACGACCTGTTCGATATAGGGGTCGGTATTGAAGGAGTTTTCGATGGGCTGAGGCGCCACGTACTTTCCGCCGCTGGTCTTGAGCAGCTCCTTCTTGCGGTCGGTGATGGTCAGGTAGCCTTCTTCGTCGATAATACCCACGTCCCCGGTTCTGAAATAGCCGTCCGAAGTAAACGCTTCCTTGTTGGCTTCGGGGTTGTTCCAATAGCCTTTCATCACCTGAGGTCCCTTGACCAGGATTTCTCCGTCCACATCGATTTTTTCTACGATCCCGGGAAGGGGTTTGCCCACCGTGCCAATCTTGTTGTCTTTAAGGGTATTGGCATTAATAATGGGGCTGGTTTCCGTCAAGCCGTACCCTTGATAAAGACCGATACCCATTCCGCCGAAGAAGATGATCAGGTCGCGGCTGATGGCCGCCCCCCCGGTGGTGCAGAACCGCAGCCGGGACAACCCCGCTTTCTTCTTGACGACAGCGAAGAGGGGTTTGGCTAAAGCCCGTTTAAACTTGAGGGAGAAAGGTACTTTCTGCTTCTGGTTTTCCATCAGGAAAACCTGGCTGCCTATCTTGCTTCCCCACCAGAAGTATTTTTGGATAAAGCCGGGTCTCTGTTTAAGGAGGGCGTTGATCTGGAGGTAAACCTTTTCCCACAGGCGGGGAACGGAGTTCATTACCGTGGGCTTGTAGGTCTGCAGGCTCCAGCGGATCTCCTCGGTATCCAGGGAGTCCACTACGGCCAGGGTCCCGGGGACGTAGCTGCCCCCCATCAGGTCGGCGGAAAAGCCGTAGGAGTGGCAGAAGGGAAGGTGGGCCATCCAGATGTCGTCCTGGCGGAAGCCCATCTCGGGAATTATGGCTCTCTGGCTGACTATGTTCCGGTTGGTGAGCATAACTCCCTTGGGGCGGCCGGTAGTGCCGGAGGTGTAGAACAAGGCGACTATGTCTTCTTCATCAAGCTTATCCACCAGCTTTTCAATTTCGGGCTTCTTATCCCTGTTTTTCCGGCCCAGTTCCACAAGTTCATTAAATTCCATTACCAGGTCGTCGTCCAGTTTGCCGTCCAGCGGGGTCATTACAAATATTTTTTCCAGTTTCTCCAGGCGGTCTTTCACGCCCAGGACTCTTTCCACCTGTTCCTTGTTTCCGCAGAAACAAAACTTGGAACCGGAGTCGTAAAGGATCCACCAGACATCTTCGGACTTGCTGGTGGGATAGATGGGAACCATGGCTCCCCGGAACATGAGAGGGGCCATCGCGGCAAAGACCCACCGGGGACGGTTTGGGGCAAAAACCGCCGCATGTTCAGATTCCCGGAAGCCCATGGCGTAAAGCCCGCATGCCAGATCCCACATTATTTCAGCGGCCTCTCTCCAGGTGTAGCTGTGGATCTGGTCAGTTCTCCTCCCCTGCTTGTCGTACCTGGACATCAAGTAGAGCTTATCAGGATAAAGCTCCGCGTTTTTTAAAGCAGTGCCAACGATGGTATTATCGTTATAATTTTTAATTCTTAATACCCCCTTGCATTTAATTCGTTCACTAAAGTCCCCATATTCTATATTTTTGCTATCTTCTCAAAATTCCTTCTTTAGTATAACATTTTTGAAAAAAATAGTCTATTCCCATTCTGATGGAAATTAAGCCCCTTTGCGCCTTATTTCTGTATGATGGCCGCCCGGGGGGCGGCTGATGGATGCCTTACGCCTTTGCGGCAGGAAAATGTTAATAATTGTGGAATAAGATAACTTGTGTGCGTCTTTTTGAACACTTTTAAAAAAGTAATAACTTGGTGCTTTGAGGTGAGAAATGGCTAAACGGCTGCCTTTTTGGGGAAAAATTGCTTACGGGGCCGGTTCAGCGGGCTGGGTGCTCCTGGACCGGGTGGTGATGACCTGGCTCTACTACTTTTACATTACCAGCCCTATCGAAGGGGTAAGCCGGTATGTTGGCGCCGCTCTCTTCGGCGCCGTCATGTTTGGCGGCCGCTTCATCGACGCCATCGCCGACCCCATCATTGCCAAGTTTTCCGACAACTTTAACAGCCGCCTGGGAAGAAGAATCCCTTTTATGCTGGCAAGCGGGATATTTTATGTCCTGGTTTTTATCGCTCTCTTCTACCCGCCGGTGCAGGGAGAATCTCCCTGGAATGCTCTGCACCTCTTTATTTTCCTGGGCCTCTTTTTTACCTTTTTTACCGGCTATGTCTGCCCCTACCTGGCGCTGCTGGCGGAACTGGCCCACACCCAGTCGGACCGGGTGGACCTAACTACCTACCGCTCGATTTTCTACATGGTGGGCGGCGCTTTGGGGATGCTCGTTTCAGGGATCTTAATCGATGCCCTGGGTTTTCACGGCATGGTCTGGGTCCTGGCGGCGGTAGCCCTTCCCTTTCTCTACGTGCCGGCCTTGATCAAAGAAAAGGATTACACCGATGCCCAGCCGGCCACCATGGGGCTTATCGAAGCGGTAAAATCAACCCTGCAGAACCGGCCTTTTACCATATACCTGGTCGGCATCATCACCCTGCAGCTGGGATATAATATCTTTACTATCAACCTGCCCCTCTATGCCACCCAGCTGTTGGGGAAGTCGGAAGGCGAAGCCTCGCTGTTTTTCTTGGCTCAGGCTACGGCAGTAATTGCTTTCCCCTTGCTTAACTACCTGTCCAAGAAGCTGGGTCTCAAGAAGGGCATGATCTTTACCATGCTGCTGTTTGTGGCAGCCCTGCCCTTTACTTTGTTTGTGTCCAATTCATTGACCGTCATATCGCCTACGGTGCTGTTGCTGGCCATATTGGGCGTGATGGGAATAGCCCAGGTAGGGGTGATGATCGTCCCCGATGCCATAGTGGCCTGTGTCTCCGACCTGGAGGAGAGGAGGACGGGACAAAGAAGGGAGGCCATGTATTTCGGCACCCAGGGGCTGCTGGTGAAGATGGCCATGGGCGCCTCGGCGCTGGTCTCCGGAACCCTGATTCAACTGTTCGGCGATACCCTGGGGGTGCAGCTCTCCGGCCCTGCTGCGGCTATAATCATTCTCATCGGCATGATCTTTTTTGCCGCCTGCTATCCCGAAAAGGAGGTCCTGGCTGCCTCCAGAGAAATTGCCGCCGGCGGCCTTTCCGGCGGAGCAAGCAGCTAGATTTTTGCCCGGCGGTTAAAGGCGCGCCCCAACGGCCGGAATCCTTTGGCTGTACGGCTACTCTGGATGAAAAAGGCAATCTGGTGCTGCCTTTAGAAATGTTGCCGCAGCCGGTGGCAGCCTCTTTGGCGGGATATACTACAGCCCAAGAGTCCCAGGGGCTGCGGCGGCCACAGTCCGTGCCCATCTAACCATAAAGTTTTTCATCGCCAGCGCTATAATTCTCTACAGCTTTGTTGTGCTTTCCCATCGATTAAACCTAATATTCTAACCCAATCCCCCGGCTATTGCCTGCCTGGTAGTCTTGCCGGCAACTCTTCATCTTTGCTGCCCATGGTGGCAGGAGATTGCGCCCCGGTTGTTAATCTGGTCTTGCCGGCACCTTTTCATACTTTTTGCCTATGAATCTCAGCAAAGGGCGGCTACAATTTATCTACATGGCCGTAAATTTTTCCAAGAAAGAGGAAAATACAACATAATTGTTAAATAATTTACATATTTAATTTACCTGGAAACACATAAAGCACAATTAAAGGCTTTAAAGCGACAAGGTGGAGTAAACGATGTCGAAAAAAATTGTAAGGCCCAAGCGGCCCCAGCTCTATCGCTGCGCCATCATCCACCGGGCCATCAAAGCCGGAAGCTTCCCCAACGCCAAGCGCTTATCGGCTGATTTGGGGGTTCACCGCCGAACAATTATGCGCGACCTGGATTACTTGCGCGACAGCTTGAGCGCTCCCCTGGAATACTGTCCCAGGAGGCGGGGCTACTACTATACGGAAAAAGATTATACCATCGACCTGCTGAACCTTACCGAGGGAGAGTTGATCTCCCTCTGCCTGGGCCACAACCTTCTCCTCAAGTGCCGCGGCACGCCCTATGAAAAACATATTGTCAGCGCCTTCGGGAAAATATGCGCCCTGCTGCAGGACACGATCTCCCTGGACTTTGGGATCCTCGATCACATTGCCTTCGACCTGGAGCCGCTGCGCGGCGAGGACGAAGCGGTGGCCGCCAATTTTGCCGCCGTCGCCATGGCCATGCAGCAAAAGAAGACCCTTAAAATTACCCACTACGCGGCGGCCAGGGGCGACTGGCAGGAACGCCTCGTGGATCCGTATTCTTTGCGCTACTACCGGGGCGCATGGTACCTCATCGGTTTTTGCCACCTGCGCCAGGAATATCGTTTCTTTGCCCTGGATCGCATCGGCGATATCCGCTGCACCGACCGGGAGTTTCAAAAACGCCTGGATTTTGATATCGAGGAGTTCATGAGGGATTCCTTTCAATTTTACAAGGGAGAGGAGGCAAAGGAGGTAAGCATCTGGTTCAGCCCCCGCCAGGCTCGCTGGATCCGGGAAAAGCAGTGGCACCCCAGCCAGAAGCTGGCGGAGCAGCCCGACGGCTCCGTCATCTTGACCATGACCACCAGCGGCCTTGACCGGGTAAAAAGCTGGATCCTCAGCTTCGGCAGCGAAGCCAAGGCCCTGGAGCCGCCGGACCTGGTAAAAGAGATCAAAACCGAACTGGAGAAAGCCAGAAAAATCTACCCCTAAAAGCAGCATTTTTTTTGCTATCCCCGCAGTGGTATGTCCATATCTGTCACACTTGCTTTGTTATAATTAACAATACTCCCAGATTTTAAAGCCGCAGAGTTTAGGAATACAATTATGGATTGGAAGAAGGAGCATCCATGTTCGACTTTTTCCGCCTGGCCCGCTACCGTATTACCATCTCCGCCGGTCGGCGGGGCCTTTCCCTGCCGCCTTACAAGGGTTCCGTTTTCCTGGGAAACTTCGGTTCGGTTTTCCGCCGGGCCGTCTGCTCCCGGAGGCTGGACGATTGCGGCAATTGCCGGCTCAAAGAAGACTGCCCGTACGCCTATGTCTTCGAAACTTCGCCGCCGGCGGATGCCGAGGCTCTTAGGAACTATGAAAACATACCCCGCCCTTTTGTCATCGAACCGCCCGCGGAAACAAAAACAGAATTTGAGCCCGGAGAAAAGCTGGACTTCCACTTGCTGCTTATCGGCCGCGCCATTGAATTTTTGCCCTACTTTATCGTGGTCTTCCGGGAGATGGGCGAGGCGGGGCTGGGCCGGGGGCGCCGCCCTTTCGAAGTGGAAGAGATAGTCGCTCTGGGGCTGGATCGGCAGGAGCTGCTCTATACCCGCTTGACCAACACTTTTCGCTCGGTGGATCTCCACTACACTGGAGCGAAGGTGGCAGCTAAACACCCGGCAAAGGCGAGTAGGATACACGTGATTTTCGAGACTCCGGTGAATTTAAAAAACAAGGGGAAGATGGCGCCCAGGCCGCACTTCCATGTATTTTTTCGCCAGGCCATGCGCCGCATCTCCGCCCTCTCCTATTTCCATCATGGCCGCCCGCTGGAAGCCGATTATGCCGGCCTGGCCGAGCGGGCCCGGCGCATTGAACTTGTGGAAGACTACACAGTAGTCATGGATATTGAGCGCTATTCCCGGCGGCAGGAACGGCGCATACCTATGGGCGGGCTTGTCGGCAGCGTGACCTACCGGGGCCCCCTGGACGAGTTTCTACCCTGGCTGGCCTTGGGCGAGCACGTTCACGTGGGTAAAAATACCGTGTTCGGAATGGGCAAGTATCGCTTGCTATTTCCTGACAGCCGTCCTTTTTGGCCATGTCATGATCGGCACTGAAAAGGTAATTAGGGCCGGCCGTCACTGGAGCTTGATCGGATTTGCCCGGGACGGTGCTTTTCTTCCGTTGCGTTTATCGGTTGCCCTGATCAATAGGGGATTGAAAGGCCAGAGAGGTTATTGCGGCCCGGATCATTGATTATCCTGCCCAGAGGTGGCTGAAAGCCGGGAGTCGATGTCAGGGTGATCAACAGCAGGAAGAAAGCCGCGCCAAAGACGGCGCTCCGAGCAGAGCTTGATCACAGTATTTCTTAGGGAATTATTATGGCGGCACAGCTTGATTCGCCCGGCCTTGCTTGATACAATAAAAAGAAGCCATAGGTTATGTTTTTCTCAATAGCAGGGGCAGCCGGCGGCAACACCGCTGCCCAAAAGAACAGCGCGCCTGGTTTTGGCTTGCGGGAGTAGATAGCGGCCTGGTGGCGCTCCTGGACTTCAAATCCTGTGGTGGGCTTATAAACCCACGGTGGGTTCGATTCCCATCTACTCCCGCCAAGAGGCTATTAATTAAGGGCTTGAGATTTTTCTCAAGCCCTTTTTGTTTTGGGGCTGAGAGTTTTGAAAGGTAAGGCTCGAGAATCAACGGGGAAAATTAGGAAGCAAGCTTAAGCAATTATAAAGGGAAAGAATTGGGATTTTAGCTCTTTAAGAAGATCATCATGAAGAAAAAACTGGTTTTAAACAAGCTTTCTAAAAAAGTTGTATCACCCTGAGGGTGATTTTTCTTAAAAGTTATTTTGTTTTAGCTTCAATAAGTATACAATCAAGAAGTCTAATTGTGCCCCAAAAAGTTGGGGGCAGATGCCAACAGCATCTATCGAAGTAATAATCCCCTTTTTTGGGAGGCTATACTATTTGGAGGTGTTTTTTGTGAAAAAGCTGCGGGTATTATTCTTGGTTTGTCTGCTTCTCTTCATTGGCAGTGGCGTGGCCGGCGCCCAGTATTCCGATACGTTTCTTAAGATCGAGGGCGATCCTTTAGAAATCTGGGCTGCAAACGAAGGGACTATGGCCGCTTATTACCAGGGGCAATATCAATATTATCAAAGTGATGATAATGAGTCCAGTTGGGGTTCGGTTCTGGTCTTGGACGGAGGCAGTGAGTCGTTCCCTACATATGTTAGTGAAGAAATTAGCGACTGGATGAGCTTTCCTGATGATCGTTGGGAATATTTTACCCCGGTTTCTCATGGGAAAGTTGATGCTTGGACTATACGCACGGTTTACCGTGCCGGCGACTCGGGGGTCGAGATTACCCAGACTATTGCTTATACCAACGGCAGCTCTTACTACCGCAAAAGCTGGGTGATTAAAAACAACAGCGACCGCACCTATACCGATGTCCGCTTTATTCACGGTGGAGACGCTTATTTTGGCGGAGATGATGAATCCCTGGGGCACTGGGATCCTTCCTTGAGGATGGTCTACCTGACCAACCCCGACCCGGCGATTACCGGAATCATGGGCTTTTACGGAGCCTCCTCTTCACCCGCTGATCACTATTATGAAGGCAGTTATAGTGATGTGTTCGACTACATGAGCCTGGGCCAGCTTCCGGATACCGTGCGCGATGACTATCATGATTCCGGCTACGCCTTGCAGTGGAACCGGGCCGGCCTGGCCCCCGGGGAAAGCTGGACTATTGTCGCTTATGAAAAATGGACCGCCGCAGGTTTGGTTCAGGTTTTGGCTCCCCCCGACAGGCAGGGCGCGCCCGGTGAAACTATAAGCTACACTTTTACCCTTGCCAATGAAGGAGACCAAGAAACAGTTTACAATTTAACGGCCGGCTCTTCCTCCGGTTGGAACACCTCCCTGGAAAGTTCAACCCTGACCATTCCCGCCGGGCAGACCGCTAGCGTTGCCGTGGAGTTGACCATAGCTCCCGGGGCCGCGGTGGGCACAAAGGATATCCTGACCCTAACCGCCACGGCGGCCGATGACGACAGCGTCACCAATTCGGACAGTGTCACTACCGAAGTAATTCCCCCTAAAACAGGCTCATTGACCGTAACCATAGAACCTGCCGCTGCTGTTGCTGCCGGGGTCCAGTGGAGACGGACCGGCACCACAACCTGGTTTAACAGCGGGGCGACGGAAAGCGGCATTCCCGTAGGCACCTATACGATTGAGTTTAAAGAGGTGCCGGGTTTTGAAAAACTTGACGCTATTGAGGTTGCAATCTTGCAGGACCAGACCGTAAGCGCTGCGGCCATATTTTTCCCGGAGCCTCCAAAAACTGAAGGACCGACCGGACCTGAACCGGGCAATGAACTTCCCTCTACTGACGGTGGCGGGGGACTGTTAAACATGGTGCCCGCTGCGATAATGGCGCTGGCCGGTGCCCTTATCTTAAAGCGGAAAAAAAGATAAGTTAAGGCGGTGCAAATGTCACGGCCCGGAAATCGCCATTCTTTTCGTATGAGGCGACTCTCCTTTTAGTCTTTTAATCAATTGATTTTGGGTGTGGCAATGAAAGGCTTGAGATTAACTTCTCAAGCCTTTTATTAATCAAGAATGAATCGGCAGAGACCTCCGGAAAAAGCTTGTAAACGCAGATCCAGGGGCGAAAGCTCGCCAAGCCGCTGGATTCATGCAGAAAGATCAGGTTATGACACCGGCTGGCCAAGAGGAGCCTGAGAGGAGGCATTTTGAAGGCGGAATATAAAATGCTTCCGGCTATTGCTTGGCCGTCAGCAGGCAAATCAGATAGCCCGCCACGAAGCCGATAATCAGGGCGAAGGCGATGAGCAGAAACTGGCTCATGTTGATTTTCCAGAAGAGCAGGCTCAAGGTTATAACCTGGGTGTTCTGGGCCAGGATAATAAGAAACAGAATTATTAGGACCAGGATGGCAATTAATTTGGGCTTCATGGACAAACTCCCTTCCTTTGTGAGAACCTCTCCGGCCCGGTTGCGGCTTGCGGGGTCTTTCCCCTGGTTCTCCCATAATATTGGCTTATTGGCTCTATCTCCCGGAGTTGATGTTCCAGCTAGCTAGATTAAATAATTTCTCCAATCGTTAAAGATAAGGTCGGCGCAATCCATTCCGCTCTGGCAGGCCAGTTCAGTTCCTACTCCCCGGCTTCCGGCCCCGTCGCCGCATATATAAAGGCCGCTCACGGGCGTCCGGTGCCCGGGGCGATTTACGCCCACCTGGTCGGGAGTTTGTCCCGTGGTGACGGCGGCTCCCGAGGTTTTGCCGATCCAATTGGCCATGGCCTCCACGGAGAAGGTGTCCACAAAAATCGCATTCTCCTTGGCCCCCGGAACCAGGTCATAGAGTGCCGTGAGCATGTCGTCAATCCAGGCCTTGGGATCGTCCTGCAGCTCTATGTCGGTGGTGGGGGCCACGGCACAGGCGGTGAGGAGCTGCCTCCCCGGAGGGGCCAGGTCGGGATCGAAATTGGAGGGGATGGGGCAGTAAATCGGAGTATAGGACAGAAGCTTCCCTTCTTCCAGGTTTTTAAAAATCTTTTTCATTTCCTCCAGGGATATATCCTTCTGGGATCTTTTCCGGGGATAGCTGCCGCATACGCATCCCACATCGGTAACTTTTTTTTTCAGCCCGATCTTGGCCTGGACGGCAATAAAGCTGCTCTTGATCTTCTCCACCCGGTTTACATATGATTTGGGGAAATATTGGCTGCCGGCAAGTTTAAATACTGTATCCCGGAGAGAAGTGGTGGATACCACCACGGGAGCATAGAATTTGTCTTTATCCTTCACCACCACCCCGGCGACTTTCCCGTCCTCCACCATAATCTTGGTCACGCCCGCATTGGTCATAACCTTGGCGCCGTGCATCTCCGCGCCTTTCAGGAAGGTGGCGGGTATGGCCACGGCACCTCCTTTGGGGTAGCCCAGGCTGCTGTCATAGACAAAGCGCTGGAAATTCCAGATGGACTCCCCGGCCGAAGCCTGCCAGGGAGGCAGGATAAAATACAGCCCCAGGAGAAACCCGATCAGGGCATGCACAAATGGCTCCTCCGTGTACTGGGCCATAAACTCTTCTATGGTCCTCCCATCCCATTCTTCGATCTTTTCCGGCGGCATCTTCAGAATATCGTAAAACATGCGCATAACATTGGGGATTAACCGGAGGGGAAATCCCGACTGCACCAGCACCCGGCCTATGAATATGGGCATGAGAAACACATTGGAAGGGACGCGGGCGTCCACATTGAATCCGCGCAGCCAGGCAATATTCCGGGTTCTTATGAATTCCAGGGGCGTGCCCATTCCCAGCCGCCTGGTGCATGTCCCGAAGGGCCCCTTGTTCCCCCGGATGAACATATGGGTCCCCATGTCTATCTTGAAGCCGTCTTTTTCGTAATAAGAACAAGAGCCCCCGATGCGGGGGTTTTTTTCCAGAATAAGCACCTTGAACCCGTGCTTGGCCAGGAGGGCGCCGCAGGCGGAGCCCCCCATCCCGGTTCCGATGACGATGGCGTCATACCGGTTGCCGGATTCCAAGCCTTCCCTCTTTTCAGAGGCTTTATTTTCGGCCAATACAATTCACCTTATCTCCAATTTAAATATTAACAAGTCTGTTTTTTTGCACGAGATTGCCCGTTCTGCGGGCCAGGCATAACAAATTATAGCAATTATTTACAAAGGCAGTCAATGGCAAGTTGACGGTGCGTTCATGAAGAAGGGCTTTTCCTGAGCAGGTTTATGCCGGAGCCGATTTTTCCCCAAAACCAGCCAGGGTCTCCCGGAGCCCGGGCGGGCCCGGGGCAAGGAGGTCCCCAAGCCTCGTCGGCGGGGAAGTCTTGATCCTGGGCCGGTTATATGTTACAAAACAGTTAACTATTGCCCAATGTTATGGTGCTGTGGTTGATATCAAAACAAAGGCCTGCCTGCCGACTGTTTTTGCATTTATTGCTGTGCCGCAAAAAGCCTTTGCCGAACTAATGCACGTTCTTAAGCCCGGCGGTTAACTGCTCACCGCTAACATTTTTTTGTCCGCGTCCTATGATAAAATTGATTAATAAACTCAAGGAACCGGCTTGTTTTAATGGAGACCGGAAAAACTAGCTGCGGGGGTGGTTTGCAGTGGAGGCAGTAGATGTATTGATTGTAGGGGGAGGGCCGGCGGGAGCCAGCGCCGCCATTTATGCCGCCCGGGCCGGGTTGGAGACCCTGGTGGTCGACCGGGGCCTGGGTACGGGGGCGGCCCGCCTGATCCGGGAGTTGGAGAACTACCCGGGAGTGGTCTCCACCAGCGGGGAAGAGTTGCTGGAGACGATGCATCGCCAGGCGAAATCCTTTGGAGCCCGTTTTGCCCAGGACCGGATCACCGGAGTCGACCTGGACCAGGAGATTAAAACCGCTTACGGCAACCTGGATCTCTATTCCGGGCGGGCCCTGATTATCGCCACCGGCAGCATGGAAAGGGCCAGTTCCGTTCCCGGGGAGGAGGAGCTAATCGGGCGGGGGGTCTCGTACTGCGCCACCTGTGATGGAGCCTTCTTCCGCGGGAAGACCGTCGCCGTGGTGGGCTCCGGGACCGAGGCCCTGGAAGAGGCCCGCCACCTGGCCAGGCTGGTAGCGAAGCTCTACTTTATCACCTCCAAGAAAGAGCTCCCCGGGGAGATCCCCGGAGAGGTGGTGGCGGTTACCGGGGCCACCCTGCAGCGGATTTACGGCGAG
>Ga0116181_1000223_pt1 | contig 49796 bp, 43 predicted proteins | sample AD_UKC075_MetaG_FD_89752 | JGI IMG/M metagenome (GOLD analysis project Ga0116181, IMG submission 89752) | Active sludge microbial communities of municipal wastewater-treating anaerobic digesters from USA - AD_UKC075_MetaG | ecosystem: Engineered > Bioreactor > Anaerobic > Digestate | place: USA... | reverse complement strand
GTCATCACCGAAGGCCGCAACCGCGAGGTGCGCAAGCTGTTCGACAAGGTCGGCCTGGGCGTGAGCCGGCTGATCCGCATCCGCTACGGCTGCGTGGTGCTGCCGCGCGGCCTGAAGCGCGGCGTGTTCGTCGACCTGAACGACGCCGATGTGCGCGAGGTGCGCCGCCTGGCCGGCAACGAGCGCCCGCAGCAAGGCGGTGGTGCCGACGGCCGCGGTGGCAAGCCGCAGCGCCAGGAAGGGCAGGGTGGCGGCCAGCGCGACGGGCAACGCGAGGGCAAGCGTGACGGCCAGCGCGACAACCCGCAGCGCCGCAACGACAACGGTCCCAACAGCGGCCCCAACAACCGCCGCAACGGCCCGCCACAGCAGCGTGCCGAGCGTGACCGGCCCGAGCGCGGCCCCCGGGGCGACCGCCAGGAGCGCGGTGACCGCAGCGACCGTGCGCAACGTGCCCCGTCCGACGAGGACGACATCGAGCACATCAACTTCGCCGCCATCCCCAACCCGCTGATGCAGACCTTCGACAAGCGGGCGATCAAGGAGGCACGCCAGCCGCGGCGCGAGATCGCCGAGGATGGCCCGATCCCGAACCCGCTGGAGCAGACCTACGACAAGCGCTTCGCCAAGGGCGGCGGCAAGGGTGGCTTCGGCATGGGCGGCGGCCGCAAGGGCGGCGGTGGCGGCGGCGGTGGCGGTGGCCAGCCCGATCCGATGAAGACCTCGCTGGGCTACATCGGCGCCGACGCCTTCGTGCGCAAGTTCCAGAACCAGGGCGGCGGCGGTGGTGGTGGCGGCGGTGGCAAGCGTGGCGGCGGTGGTGGCCGCCGCGGCGGGCGCTGAATCGCCTGCCCCTCACCCCCAAGTCCTGACACAGGCCCCGGCTAGAATCCGCGGTTGACCTTCAAGTCCTTGATTCCAGGAGAATTTCAAACATGACCATCGAACGCACCCTCTCGATCATCAAGCCCGACGCCGTCGCCAAGAACGTGATCGGCCAGATCCTCGCCCGCTTCGAAGGCGCCGGCCTGAAGATCGCCGCCGCCAAGCTGGTGCACCTGTCGCGCGCCGAAGCCGAGCAGTTCTACGCCGTGCACAAGGCCCGTCCGTTCTTCAAGGACCTGGTCGACTTCATGATCTCGGGCCCGGTGATGATCCAGGTGCTCGAAGGTGAAGGCGCCATCGCCAAGAACCGCGAGCTGATGGGCGCCACCGACCCGAAGAAGGCCGACAAGGGCACCATCCGCGCCGACTTCGCCGAGAGCATCGACGCCAACGCCGTGCATGGCTCGGACGCCCCCGAGACCGCCGCCGTCGAAGTGGCGTTCTTCTTCCCCGGCCTGAACGTCTACAGCCGCGGCTGACCTGACCCCAGTGACAGCACCGGTCAACCTGCTCGACTTCGACCTGGACGCGCTCACCCGCTGGTGCGCCGCCCAGGGCGAGAAGCGCTTTCGCGCCGTGCAGCTGTTCCGGTGGCTGCACCAGAAGGGCGAGTCCGACTTTGCCCGCATGTCCGACCTGGCCAGGTCGCTGCGCGACAAGCTGGCCGGCGCGGCCACCGTGCAGGCGCTGCCGGTGATCAGCGAGCAGGCCTCGGCCGACGGCACGGTCAAGTGGCTGTTCGACGTCGGCGGCGGCAATGCCGTCGAGACGGTGTTCATCCCCGAGGACGACCGGGGCACGCTGTGCGTGTCGTCGCAGGCGGGCTGCGCCGTGGGCTGCCGCTTCTGCAGCACCGGCCACCAGGGCTTCAGCCGCAACCTGACGAGCGGCGAGATCCTGTACCAGCTGTGGTTTGCCGAGCACCAGTTGCGGCGACGCCTTGGCACCACCGAGCGCGTGATCAGCAACGTGGTGATGATGGGCATGGGCGAGCCGCTGCAGAACTACGGTGCCCTGGTGCCGGCGCTCAAGGTGATGCTCGACGACCACGGCTACGGCCTGTCGCGCCGGCGTGTCACCGTGTCCACCTCGGGCGTGGTACCGATGATCGAGCGCCTGCGTGGCGATTGCCCGGTGGCGCTGGCCGTGAGCCTGCATGCGCCCACCGACGCGCTGCGCGACCAGTTGGTGCCGCTGAACCGCAAGTACCCGCTGGCCGAGCTGCTGGCGGCCTGCCGGCAGTACCTGGACGCCGCGCCGCGCGACTTCATCACCTTCGAATACTGCATGCTCGACGGCGTCAACGACACGCCCGAGCAGGCGCGCCAGCTGGCCGACCTGGTGCTGGGCAAGGCAGGTGCGCCACGGGTGCCCTGCAAGTTCAACCTGATCCCGTTCAACCCCTTCCCGGCCTCGGGCCTGAAGCGCTCGCCGCGCGAACGTGTGCTGGCCTTCGCCCAGGTGCTGCAGGACGCCGGCATCGTCACCACCATCCGCAAGACCCGTGGCGACGACATCGACGCCGCCTGCGGCCAGCTGGCCGGCGAGGTGCAGGACCGCACCCAGGTGCAGGCCCGGCTGACCCGGCCGGTGGTGCGCATCGACGTGGCGCCGACGGTGCGCCCATGAGCTTGCTGCGCCGGACCACCTGCGCCGCACCGGTGCTGCTGCTGGCCCTGCTGGCCGCCTGTGCGGGCGGACCCGGCAGCGGGCCCGCCGACGCGCCCGCCGCGGTGCAGACGGCCTCCGACCTGACCGATCAGGAGCGCCGTGCCCGCGTGCGCCTGGAGCTGGCCGGCGCCTACTTCGGCCGCGGGCAGCTCGACACCGCGCTCGACGAGACCAAGCTCGCGCTGCAGGTCAAGCCCGACCTGGCCGAGGCCTTCAGCCTGCGCGCCTTGATCTATGCCGCGATGGGCGAGGACCGCCTGGCCGAGGACAGCTTTGCCCGGGCGCTGCAGCTCAATCCGCGCGACGGCGGCACGCAGCACAACCAGGCCTGGTTCTACTGCCAGCGCGGCCAGTACGGGCAGGCCCAGGCGCGTTTCGAGGCCCTGCTGGCGCAGCCGCAGTACCGCGACCAGGCGCGCACCCAGCTGGCCCGTGGCGTGTGCTGGGGCCGCGAAGGGCGCTTTGCCGAGGCCGAGGCCGCCCTGATGCGCGCCTACGAGCTGGATCCGGCCAACCCCAGCACCGGGCTGAACCTGGCCGAGGTGCTGTACCGCCGCCAGGCCTGGGAACGGGCCAGCTTCTACATCGGCCGCGTCAACGACGTGCCCGATGCGGTGAACGCCCAGACGCTGTGGCTGGCCCTGCGCATCGAGCGCAAGCTCGGCCGCGATGCCGCGGTGCGCGTGCTGGGCGAGCGCCTGCGCCAGCGCTTCGCCCAATCCCCGGAGGCGGCGCTGCTCGAGCGCGGCCGGTTCGATGACTGACGTCCACGCCAGCATGCCCACCCCGTCCCACGCCGATGCCGTCCAGGCCGGCGCGCTGCTGCGCGCCGCGCGCCAGCAGCAGGGCCTGCACATCGCCGCGCTGGCCGCGGCAATCAAGGTCACCCCGGCCAAGCTAGAGGCCCTGGAGGCCGGCCGCATCGAGGCGCTGCCCGACACCACCTTCGCCCGCGCGCTGGCCAAGACGGTGTGCCGGCAGCTGAAGACCGATCCGGCGCCGGTGCTGGCCCTGCTGCCGGGCGCGCCGGCCGGTGGGCTGGAACGGGTGGACAGTGGCCTGAACACACCGTTTCGCGAGCGGTCCAGCCGTGACGATCCGGCCGCCTGGCTGCCCTGGCGCCACCCGGTGCTGTGGATCGTGGCGCTGCTGCTGGCGGCGGCCGCCGCCTTCGTGCTGGTGCCGGCCCAACCCGGCCTGCTGCCCGGCACCGCCAAGGTCGACGCTGCGCCGCTGCCGGTGATGCCGCCCAGCGGTGCCGGCGGCCCGGTGGCGGTGGGCGATGTGCCGGCGCCACCGGCGGCGCAGGCAGCGCAGGCGGTCACCGAGGCGGCGGCATCCGCCCCGGCCGCAGCACCGGCCGCAGCACCGGCCGCAACACCGGCCGCAACACCGGCCGATGCCGACCGCACGCAGGCTGCGCCGGGGCCGCTGGCGGCCGCCAGTGCGCCGTCCACCGGCGACGCCACCCTGGTGCTGCGTGCGGTGCAGGCCACCTGGGTGCAGGTGGTCGACGGCACCGGCCAGACGCTGATGTCGCGCCTGGTGCCCGCGGGCGAGACGGTGGCATTGAGCCCGGCGCTGCCGGTGCGCCTGAGAATCGGCAACGTCAAGGGCACCGAGCTGCAGTTCCGCGGCCAGCCGGTGAGCCTGGGCACCAGCCGCGACAACGTCGCCAACCTCACCCTGCCGTAGTCACCCGACTGCCACCCAAGCGCCATGCCCGACCTGGACGACCTCACGCTGATCCCGCCCGCGCTGCCGCTGGCGCGCCGCTCGCTGCAGGCCCGGGTGGCCTGGGGCAGCCGCGTCGTCACCATCGGCGGCGATGCGCCGGTGCGGGTGCAGAGCATGACCAACACCGACACGGTGGACGTCATCGGCACCGCGATCCAGGTCAAGGAGCTGGCCATTGCCGGCAGCGAACTCGTGCGCATCACCGTCAACACGCCCGAGGCCGCCCAGGCCGTGCCGCACATCCGCGACCAGCTGGACCGCATGGGCATCGACGTGCCGCTGATCGGCGACTTCCACTACAACGGCCACACCCTGCTGACCGAGCACCCGGCCTGCGCCCAGGCGCTGAGCAAGTACCGCATCAACCCCGGCAACGTGGGCAAGGGCGAGAAGCGTGATCGCCAGTTCACGGCCATGGTCGAGGCGGCGCTGAAGCACGACAAGCCGGTGCGCATCGGCGTCAACTGGGGCAGCCTGGACCAGGAGCTGCTGGCCTCCATGATGGACGCCAACGCCCAGCGCGCCCAGCCCTGGGACGCGAAGCAGGTGATGTACCAAGCCCTGGTCAAGAGTGCGCTGCAGTCGGCCGACTGGGCCACTGAGCTGGGCATGGCGCCGGGCCAGGTGATCATCAGCTGCAAGGTCAGCGGCGTGCAGGACCTGATCACCGTCTACCAGGCCCTGGCCGCCCGCTGCCAGTACCCGCTGCACCTGGGCCTGACCGAGGCCGGCATGGGCACCAAGGGCACGGTGGCCAGCGCGGTGGCGCTGGGCCAGCTGCTGCAGCAGGGCATCGGCGACACCATCCGCGTGAGCCTGACGCCCCAGCCCGGCGAGGCGCGCACGCAGGAGGTGGTGGTGGCGCTGGAGATCCTGCAGGCCCTGGGCCTGCGAAACTTCAATCCCAGCGTGACCGCCTGCCCCGGCTGCGGCCGCACCACCAGCACCACCTTCCAGGAGCTGGCCAAGCAGATCGACGACTTCCTGCGGGCCCAGATGCCGGTGTGGAAGGCGAAGTACCCCGGCGTCGAGAACATGAAGGTCGCGGTGATGGGCTGCATCGTCAACGGCCCCGGGGAAAGCAAGCACGCCGACATCGGCATCAGCCTGCCCGGCACTGGCGAGGCACCTGCAGCGCCGGTGTTCATCGACGGCCAGAAGGCCATGACGCTGCGCGGCGAGGGCATCGCCGCCGAGTTCCACAAGATCGTCGAGAGCTACATCGAGAAGCGGTACCTGCCGACCCCCCCGTAGCGCCTTCGGCGCTCCCCCCAGGGGGCACCGCCAGCGGCCCGGCAAAGCCGGTTCCGCGGCGATCGCTTGATTCACCCGTCCACCACCAGGTCCGCACCCCATGGCCGACAAACTCGTTGCCGTCAAAGGCATGAACGACATCCTGCCGGGCAGCGTCCCGCGCAAGGACAAGCTGCCCGACTCCGCCATCTGGCGCTGGTTCGAGCGCACCGTCGAGTCGGTGCTGTCGCGCCATGGCTACCAGCACCTGATGACGCCCATCGTCGAGCCCACGGCGCTGTTCGTGCGCGGCATCGGCGAGGCCACCGACATCGTCGAGAAGGAGATGTACTCCTGGGAAGACGCGATGAACGGCGACAAGCTGACGCTGCGGCCTGAGATCACCGCCGGCATCGTGCGGGCGATGGTCGAGCACAACGCGCTCTACAACGGCCCGCTGCGGGTGTGGTCCATCGGTCCGGTGTTCCGGCATGAGCGGCCGCAGAAGGGCCGCTACCGCCAGTTCTACCAACTCGACGTCGAGGCCCTGGGCTTTCCTGGGCCGGACGTCGACGCCGAGCTGATCCTGATGCTGCGCGTGCTGTGGCAGGAATTGGGCCTGACCATCGGCGCGCATGTGCGCCTGGAGCTCAACAGCCTGGGCCAGCCGGCTGAGCGCGCGGCGCACCGGGCGGCCCTGGTCGCCTACTTCGAGCAGCATGCCGATCAGCTGGACGAGGACGCGCAGCGCCGCCTGCACAGCAACCCGCTGCGCATCCTCGACACCAAGAACCCGGCGATGCAGGCCCTGGTCGAAGCCGCGCCGCGCCTGGACCAGCACCTGGGCGAGGCGTCGAAGGCGCACCTGGCCGCCGTGTGCGCCGTGCTCGATGCCGCCGGCCTGCCCTACCGCATCAACCCGCGCCTGGTGCGCGGGCTGGACTACTACAACCTCACCGTCTTCGAGTGGGTCACCGACCAGCTCGGATCGCAGGGCACGGTGTGCGGCGGCGGGCGCTACGACGGGCTGTTCGAGCAGTTGGGCGGCAAGCCGACGCCGGGCATCGGCTTCGGGCTGGGCATCGAGCGCCTGCTGCTGCTGCTGCAGGCCATCGGCGTGCCGGTGCCCGATGCCGCGCCCGATGCCTATGCGGTCATCCCCGACCCGGCGGCGCTGCCGGCGGCGATGGTGGCGCTGGACGCGCTGCGCCGCGCGGGCGTGGCGGTGCAGATGCATGCCGGCGGCGGTAGCCTGAAGTCGCAGTTCAAGAAGGCCGACGCCAGCGGCGCCCGCCATGCCCTGGTCTTTGGCGCCGACGAGCTGGCGCAGGGCCAGGTGGCGCTCAAGCCGCTGCGCGATGCCGCCGCCGCCCAGGTGCTGCGCCCGCTGGCCGAGGTGCACGGCTGGGCCGCTGAATTGCGCAACGCATAATCCGCGCTTCGATTTCCAGGCACCCACCACAGACGCTTCATGGCCACTCTCGATCTGCAGGAGCAGGAACAGCTCGACGAACTCAAGGCGTTCTGGAAGCGGCACGGCAACCTCATCACCTGGCTGGTCACGGCGGTGCTGCTGGCCTTTGCCGGCTGGAACGGCTGGAACTGGTACCAGCGCAGCCAGGCCACGCAGGCCGCCGCCATGTTCGACGAACTGGACAAGGCCGCCGTGGCGGGCGACGCCGACAAGGCCGGGCGGGTGTTCAACGACATGAAGTCGCGCTTTGCCGGCGCTGCCCTGACCGAGCAGGCGGGCCTGATCGCTGCCCGCGTGCAGTTCGACAAGGGCCAGGCCGATGCCGCCAAGGCCAGCCTGGGCTGGGTGGCCGAGCAGGCTGGCGAGGAGGAATACCGCGCCATCGCCCGCCTGCGCCTGGCCGGCCTGCTGCTCGACGCCAAGGACCACGCCGGTGCGCTGAAGACGCTGGACGGCATCACCGCGAAGGACTTCGCCGGCCTGGCCGCCGACCGCCGCGGCGACGTGCTGCTGGCCCAGGGCAAGGCCGACGAGGCGCGCACGGCTTACCAGGCCGCCTGGAAGGCGATGGACGAGAAGACCGACTACCGCCGCCTGGTCGAGGTCAAGCTCACCGCGCTGGCCGCGCCGCCGGCCGCGGCGGCCTCCGGAGCGGCCAAGTGAGCGCGCGCCGCCTCGTGCAGGGCGCGGCACTCGCGCTGGCCGCCGTGGTGCTGGCGGGCTGCGCGTCGGACAAGCCCAAGCCCACGCCCCTGGAGAGCTACACCGCCCAGCTGGCGGTGCGGCCAGCATGGACCGCGAAGCTGGACGCCGTGCGCTTTCCGCTGGCGGTGACGGTGCGCGGCGAGCAGTTCGTCGTCGCCGGCAACGACGGCACCGTGCTGGCGCTGGATGCGGCCAGCGGCCGCGAAGCCTGGCGCGGCCAGGCCGGTGCAGCGCTGTCGGCCGGCGTCGGCAGCGACGGCCGCCGGGCCGCGGTGGTCACCGTCAACAACGAACTCGTGGTGCTGGACCAGGGCGCGAAGCTCTGGAGCACGCGCCTGGCATCGCGCACCACCACGGCACCGCTGGTGGCCGGCGAGCGGGTGTTCGTGATCGGTGTCGACCGCGTCGTCCATGCTTTCGATGCGCTGGACGGCCGCCGCCTGTGGACCGTGCAGCGCCCCGGCGAGGCCCTGACCCTGGCCCAGCCCGGCCTGCTGGCTGCCTGGCGCAACACCCTGGTCGCCGGCCTGGGCGCGGTGCTGACCGGCATCGATCCCACGACCGGCAGCGTGCGCTGGGAGGTGCCGCTGACCGCACCGCGCGGCACCAACGAGGTCGAGCGCCTGAACGACCTGGTCGGGCCGGCGCTGCGCCTGGGCGACCAGTTCTGCGCCCGCGCCTTCCAGACCGCCGTGGGCTGCGTGGCCATCAACGGTGCCGACAACGCCAGCCTGCGCTGGAGCCGCATCGTCGGCGGCCAGCAGGCCATCGGCGGCGATGCCGACTTCCTCTTCGGCGCCGACGGCTCCGACCGGCTCAGCGCCTGGAAGACGGCCGGCGGCGAGCTGGCCTGGAGCAACGAGCGCCTGCTCTACCGGGGCCTGAGTGCGCCGCTGTCGGCGGGCAAGGCCGTGGTCTTCGGTGACGCGGAAGGGCAATTGCACTTCCTCGACCGCAGCGACGGCAAGACCCTGCAGCGCCTGCCCACCGACGGCTCGCCGATCGTGGCCCAGCCGGTGCTGGCGGCCGGCACCGTGCTCGCCGTCACCCGCAACGGTGGTCTGTTCGCGTTCCGCATCGAGTGAGTTCCTGCCCATGAAGCCGGTCATCGCCCTCGTCGGCCGGCCCAATGTCGGCAAGTCGACGCTGTTCAACCGCATCACGAAGAGCCGCGATGCGATCGTGGCCGACTTCGCCGGCTTGACACGCGACCGCCACTACGGCGACGCCCGCCATGCCGGCCACGAGTTGATCGTCATCGACACCGGCGGTTTCGAGCCCGAGAAGCCCACCGGCATCGTCGCCAAGATGGCCGAGCAGACGCGTGCCGCGGTGGCCGAGGCCGATGCGGTGGTCTTCGTCGTCGACGCCCGCAACGGCGTGTCGGGCCAGGACCACGACATCGCCAACTACCTGCGCGGCGCCAACAAGCGGGTGCTGCTGTGCGTCAACAAGGCCGAGGGCCTGGTCGACAGCCCGCTGCTGGCCGAATTCCACGAACTGGGCATGGGCGAGCCGCATCCGGTGTCGGCCGCGCACGGCCAGGGCATCCGCAGCCTGCTCGATGCGGCGCTGGACGGCTTCTTCGACGGCGAGGACGAGGCCGACGAAGCCGATGCGGCCGACAAGCCGATCCGCCTGGCCGTGGCCGGCCGGCCCAACGTCGGCAAGAGCACGCTGATCAACACCTGGCTGGGCGAGGAGCGGCTGATCGCCTTCGACCTGGCCGGCACCACGCGCGACGCCATCAGCGTGCCCTTCGAGCGCGACGGCCAGCGCTTCGAGCTGATCGACACCGCCGGCCTGCGCCGCAAGGGCAAGGTCTTCGAGGCCATCGAGAAGTTCTCGGTGGTCAAGACGCTGCAGGCCATCGCCGACGCCAACGTGGTGCTGCTGCTGGTCGACGCCACGCAAGGGGTCAGCGAGCAGGACGCGCACATCGCCGGCTACATCCTGGAAAGCGGCCGGGCGGTGGTGGTGGCGGTCAACAAGTGGGACGCGGTCGACGCCTACCAGCGCCAGCAGTTCGAGCGCTCGGTGGCGCAGCGCCTGGCCTTCCTGACCTTCGCGCCGGTGCTGCACATCTCGGCGCTCAAGCGCCAGGGCCTGGGCCCGCTGTGGAAGGCGCTGGCCGATGCCCACGCCTCGGCCACCCGCAAGATGCCCACGCCGGTGCTCACGCGCCTGCTGCAGGAGGCGGTGCAGCACCAGGCGCCACCGCGCAGCGGTGCCTTCCGCCCCAAGCTGCGCTATGCCCACCAGGGCGGCATGAACCCGCCCATCGTCGTGATCCACGGCAGCGGCCTGGACCACATCGGCGACGCCTACCGGCGCTTCCTGGAAGGCCGCGTGCGGGCGCACTTCAAGCTCACGGGCACGCCGCTGCGCATTGAATTCCGTTCGTCGCGGAACCCTTTCGACGACAACAAGGTCTGACCGGGCCCCTGCACACATCCGCGCGCACTTTTTTGACGGATCCGGATGCCGTCTTCGCGCTTTCCCTGATGTGTTAAGGTCATTCGCACCATCACTTTTCAACACGGAGTCATATCGTGAGCAACAAAGGACAACTTCTGCAGGACCCGTTCCTGAACCTGCTGCGCAAGGAACATGTGCCGGTCTCGATCTACCTGGTCAACGGCATCAAGTTGCAAGGCCACATCGAGTCCTTTGACCAGTACGTCGTCCTGCTTCGCAACACCGTGACGCAGATGGTCTACAAGCACGCGATCTCCACCGTCGTGCCCGGCCGCCCGGTGAACTTCCACGCCAACGAGCCGGTCGACCCGGCTTGAGCACGGCGTCCCGCCAGCCGCACCCTGCCGCCAACGCCTTGAATCCCGAGCAGCGGGCCGCCTCAGCGCCCACGGGCAGCGCGCCTGCACGCGTGGTGCTGGTGGGTGTGGACTTCGGCAACGGCCAGCATTTCGATCCCACGCTCGACGAGCTGGCGCTGCTGGCTGAAAGCGCCGGCGACATCGCGGTCGAGCGCGTCATCGCCCGCCGCAAGGCGCCCGACCCGGCGCTGTTCGTCGGCAGCGGCAAGGCCGACGAGATCAAGACCCTGGTGCAGATGCACGGCGCCGAGTGCGTGCTCTTCGACCAGGCGCTGTCGCCGGCCCAGCAACGCAACCTGGAGCGCACCCTGGGCGTGGCGGTGGCCGACCGCACGGCGCTGATCCTGGAGATCTTCGCCCAGCGGGCGCAGAGCCACGAGGGCAAGCTGCAGGTCGAGCTGGCCCGGCTGCAATACCTCAGCAGCCGCCTGGTGCGGCGCTGGAGCCACCTGGAACGCCAGACCGGCGGCGCCGGCCAGCGCGGCGGCCCGGGCGAGGCGCAGATCGAACTCGACCGGCGCATGATCGCCGAGCGCGTGAAGTCGCTGAAGGCGCGGTTGGTGAAGGTGAAGCGCCAGCGCGACACCCAGCGCCAGTCCCGCCGCAAGAGCGGCAGCTTCCGTGTCTCGCTCGTGGGCTACACCAATGCCGGCAAGAGCACGCTGTTCAACGCGCTGGTCAAGGCGCGGGCCTATGCGGCCGACCAGCTCTTCGCCACGCTGGACACGACCACCCGCTCGCTGTACCTCGAAAGCCTGGGCGGCTCGGTGTCGCTGTCGGACACGGTGGGCTTCATCCGCGACCTGCCGCACAAGCTGGTCGAGGCTTTCGAGGCCACGCTGCAGGAGGCGGCCGATGCCGATCTGCTGCTGCATGTGGTCGACGCCGCGAGCCCGGTGCTGCAGGAGCAGCGTGACGAGGTCGAGCGCGTGCTGGCCGAGATCGGCGCGGCCGACGTGCCGCAGATCCTGGTCTTCAACAAGCTCGACCAGATGGACCCGCCGCCACGTGCGCTGCAGGACTGGGTCGAGCGGCCCGGCGCCGCCGCGGTGCCGCGGGTCTTCGTCAGCGCGCTGCGCGGCACCGGCCTGGACGGGCTGCGGGCGCTGATTGCGCAGGTCGCGGCCAACGGCGGCTTGAACCCGCCGGGACAGTCGCCAACTGAGCCGCAGCCCGGCGCGGCAGCCGAACCCGACACCGATCCGACCCCTGCACACGCGCATTTACCATCGGCGACGACATGAACCAGCCTTTCCAATCCTCTGCCGATCCGCACGCCGATCCGGCCGTCCGGCCCTGGGGCGCTCGCGTGGGGGCCGTGGCCCAGGCCGCGCGCACGCTGATCGGCGGCCTGCTGCGGCGCCCGCAGCCGCTGCTGAACAACGGCCGCAACGACGGCCCGCCCGACCTGGACGAGCTGTGGCGCGACTTCAACCGCAAGCTCGGCGGCCTGTTCAACGGCAAGGGCGGCGGCAGCAACAACCAGCCGCCGCGGCGTGACCCGGGCGACGGCGGCAATGGCGGAGGCGGCCCCTCGTTCCAGCCCGACATGAAGAGCGCCGGCATCGGCGTGGGCCTGATCGGCTTCGTCGTGCTGGTGGTGTGGCTGGGCAGCGGTTTCTTCATCGTGCAGGAAGGCCAGCAGGCCATCGTCACCACCTTCGGCCGCTACAGCAGCACGGTGGACGCCGGCTTCCAGTGGCGCTTCCCGTCGCCGTTCCAGGCGCACGAGACGGTGGCTGTCACCCAGCTGCGCTCGGCCGAGATCGGCCGCAGCGGCGTCGGCCAGACCACCGGCCTGCGCGAGTCGTCGATGCTGACGCAGGACGAGAACATCGTCGACATCCGCTTCACCGTGCAGTACCGGCTGAAGGACGCCAAGAACTTCCTGTTCGAGAACCGCGACACCGACAACGCGGTGGTGCAGGCCAGCGAATCGGCGGTGCGTGAGATCGTCGGCAAGAGCAAGGTCGATTCGGTGCTGTACGAGGCGCGCGACGCGCTGGCGGCGGACCTGGTGAAGTCGATCCAGGGCCAGCTCGACCGGCTCAAGGCCGGCGTGCTGATCGTCAACGTCAACGTGCAGAACGTGCAGGTGCCCGAGCAGGTGCAGGCGGCGTTCAACGACGCGGTCAAGGCCGGCGCCGACCGTGACCGCTTCAAGAACGAAGGCCAGGCCTACGCCAGCGACGTGATCCCCAAGGCCCGCGGCACCGCGGCCCGCCTGCGTGAGGAAGCCGACGGCTACAGCCAGCGTGTGGTGGCCCAGGCCGAGGGTGATGCGCAGCGCTTCCGCGCCGTGCTGACCGAGTACCTGAAGGCCCCCGCCGTGACCCGCGACCGCCTCTACATCGACACGATGCAGCAGGTGTACTCCAACGTCAGCAAGGTGATGGTCGACAGCCGCAACGGCAGCAACCTGCTGTACCTGCCGCTGGACAAGCTGCTGCAGCAGACTGGCGCCGCCCCCGGCGCTGCGTCGACGCCACAGGCCGTGCCCAGCGCCAGCCTGCCCACCGAGACCACACCGGCCGCAGCGCCTGCGGACGCCCGTTCACGCGATGGCGGCCGCGGCCGCGAGCGCGACGCGCGCTGAACGAGGGCCGTACACCATGAACCGAATCGGAATGATCGTCGCCGGCGCGCTGCTGGCCCTGATGCTGCTGAGCTCCACGCTGTTCGTCGTCGACCAGCGCCAGCTCGCCGTGGTCTACGCCCTGGGCGAGATCAAGGAGGTCGTCAGCGAACCCGGCCTGAAGTTCAAGCTGCCGCCGCCGTTCCAGAACGTCGTCGTGCTCGACAAGCGGGTGCAGACGCTGGACAGCCCCGAGACGCGGCCGATCTTCACGGCCGAGAAGAAGAGCCTGGTGATCGACTGGCTGGTGAAGTGGCGCATCGCCGAGCCGCGCCAGTTCATCCGCAACAACGGCACCGACATGCGCAACCTCGAAAGCCGGCTCAGCCCCGTGGTGCAGGCCGCCTTCAACGAGGAGATCACCAAGCGCACGGTGCGCGGCGTGCTGGCTGCCGAGCGCGACAAGGTGATGCAGGACGTGCGCGCCCGTCTCGCCGATGAGTCCAAGGCCTTCGGCATCGAGATCATCGACGTGCGCATCAAGCGCGTGGACTTCGTCGCCGACATCACCGATTCGGTCTACCGGCGCATGGAGTCCGAGCGCAAGCAGGTGGCCAACGAGCTGCGCTCGCAGGGCGCGGCCGAGGGCGAGAAGATCCGCGCCGACGCCGACAAGCAGCGCGAGGTGATCATTGCCGAGGCCTACCGCGACGCCCAGAAGCTCAAGGGCGAGGGCGACGCCAAGGCCAGCGCGCTGTATGCCGATGCCTTCGGCCGCGACCCGCAGTTCGCCCAGTTCTACCGCAGTCTCGAGGCCTACCGCGCGAGCTTTCGCAACAAGTCCGACGTGATGGTGATCGACCCGTCCAGCGACTTCTTCCGAGCGATGCGGGGTGGCGGCGGCACCGCGGCCGCACCCGCAGCGGCGGCTCCGGCCAAGCGCTGAACGGCGCTGGACCAAGCGGTCGGCCATGCTGGACTGGGTTTGGGGCGCGCTGGCGCTGATGCTTGTCTTCGAAGGCCTGCTGCCCTTTTTGAGCCCCGGTGCGTGGCGCCGGGTGTTCGAGCAGGCCATGAAGCTCAGCGACGGACAGATCCGCTTCATCGGCCTGTCGAGCATGCTCGCCGGCCTGCTGCTGCTGCTGTTCTGGCGCTGAGCGCGCTTCATGCTGACCTGCATCGGCCACCGCACCGTGGCGCCATGCCCGGCCGGTACAATGCCGCTTTTAGTCCCCCGGGTTGTTTCATGTCCTCTGCTTGGCTGCTGCCCGAGCACATTGCCGACGTGCTGCCGGCCGAGGCCCGGCGCCTCGAAGACCTGCGCCGCACCCTGCTGGAGCAGGCCCGCAGCTACGGCTTCGAGCTGGTGATGCCGCCGCTGCTGGAGCACCTGGAGTCGCTGCTCAGCGGCACCGGCCGTGCCCTCGACCTGCGCACCTTCAAGCTGGTCGACCAGCTGAGCGGTCGCTCGATCGGCATCCGTGCCGACGCCACGCCCCAGGTCGCCCGCATCGACGCCCATCTGCTGAACCGCCAGGGCGTCACCCGCCTGTGCTACTGCGGGCCGGTGCTGCACACGCGGCCGCAGTCGGCCCAGGCCAGCCGCGAGCCGCTGCAACTGGGCGCCGAGATCTATGGCCATGCCGGCCTGGAGGCCGACCTGGAGGTGCAGGACCTGGCGCTGGACGGCCTGCGTGCGGCCGGTCTGGCGACGCTGGTGCTCGACCTGGCCGATGCGCGCATCGTGCGCGGCGTGCTGGCCGGGCTGGCGGTGCCGGCGGCCACTCTGGATGAAGTCGTCGCCGCGCTGGCGGCCAAGGACAATCCGCGGTTGGCGCGCCTGGCCGCAGATTTCCCGGCCGACACGCGCGCTGCACTGCTGGCGCTGCCACAGCTCTACGGTGACGTGGCAGTGCTCGATGAAGCCCGGAGGCGGCTGCCGGCACGATCGATGATCACGGCTGCGCTGGACGACCTGGCGCGCCTGGCCCGGCATGCGGCCCTGGCGCACCCGGACGTGCAGGTCGGCTTCGACCTCGCCGACATGGGTGGCTATGCCTACTACTCGGGCGCCCGCTTCGCCGTCTACGCGCCCGGCTCGGCCGATGCGCTGCTGCGCGGTGGCCGCTACGACGAGGTGGGTGCGGTCTTCGGCCGCAACCGGCCGGCGGTGGGTTTCTCGACCGACCTGAAGCTGCTGGCGGCGGTGGCCGCCCCCGAGCAGCGCCGCACCGCCATCCGCGCCCCCTGGAGCGAGGAGCCCGCGCTGCGCCAGGCCGTGCGCCGCCTGCGCGAGCAGGGCGAGGCGGTGGTCTGCATCCTGCCCGGCCACGGCCACGAGGGCGAAGAGTTCGACTGCGACCGCGAACTGGTCGCGGTCGACGGCCAATGGGTGCTGCGCACGCTGTGAGCGTGGGCGGCACCCGACCGATCACTGGAACCATTCAACATGCAACAAGGCAAGACCGCGGCCGGCGGCCGCAACGTGGTGGTCGTCGGCACCCAATGGGGGGACGAGGGCAAGGGCAAGGTCGTCGACTGGCTGTGCGACCATGCCCAGGGCGTGGTGCGTTTCCAGGGCGGCCACAACGCCGGCCACACGCTGGTGATCAAGGGTGTCAAGACGGCGCTGCAGCTGATTCCCAGCGGCATCATGCGCGACGGCGTGCCCTGCTACATCGGCAACGGCGTGGTGGTCGATCCGGTGCACCTGCTGTCGGAGATCGAGCGGCTGGAGAAGATCGGCCTGGACGTGCGCTCGCGCCTGTTCATCAGCGAGAGCTGCCCGCTGATCCTGCCCTTCCACGTTGCGGTGGACAAGGCACGCGAGGCGCTGCGCGAGGCCACGCCGGCCGGCAAGATCGGCACCACCGGCAAGGGCATCGGCCCGGCCTACGAGGACAAGGTGGCGCGCCGTGCCCTGCGTGTGCAGGACCTGAAGCATCCCGAGCGCTTCGCCGCCAAGCTGCGCGAATTGCTGGCGCTGCACAACGAGGCGCTGGGCGGTCACCTGAAGGGTGAGCGGCTGGAGTTCCAGCCCATCTTCGACCAGGCGATGCAGGTGGCCGAGCAGCTGAAGCCCATGCTGGCGGACGTGGGCTACCGCATCCACCAGGCCAGCACCGGCGGCGCCAACATCCTGTTCGAAGGCGCGCAGGGCACGCTGCTGGACATCGACCACGGCACGTACCCGTACGTGACCAGCAGCAACTGCGTGGCCGGCAACGCCGCTGCTGGCGCCGGCGTGGGGCCGGGCATGCTGCACTACATCCTGGGCATCACCAAGGCCTACACCACGCGGGTGGGCAGCGGTCCGTTCCCGACCGAGCTCGACATCAACGCCGAAGGCACCGTGGGTCACCACCTGTCGGTCGTCGGCCAGGAACGCGGCACCGTCACCGGCCGCGCCCGCCGCTGCGGCTGGCTGGACGCCGCGGCGCTGAAGCGGTCGATGATCATCAACGGCATCTCGGGCCTGTGCATCACCAAGCTCGACGTGCTGGACAAGCTGCCCGAGATCCAGGTCTGCGTGGGCTACACGCTCAACGGCCAGGCCATCGACATCCTGCCGCTGGATGCCGACGACATCGCCGCCTGCCAGCCGGTGTGGGAGACCTTCCCGGGCTGGAGCGAGAGCAGCTTCGGCGCCACGCAATGGAACCAGCTGCCGGCCAACGCCCGGGCCTACCTGAAGCGTGTGGAGCAGTTGATCGGCGTGCCGATCGACATGGTCTCCACCGGCCCCGACCGCGAGCACACCATCCTGCTGCGCCACCCGTACCAGGGCTGAACGCCAGCGCCATCACAAGGAGACATCGCGCATGCTGACCGACGACGGCAAACACCTGTACGTGAGCTGGGACGAGTACCACATGCTCATCGAGCGCCTGGCGCTGAAGGTGGCGCATTCGGGCTGGCACTTCGACCAGATCCTGTGCCTGGCGCGTGGCGGCATGCGTCCGGGCGACGTGCTGTCGCGGGTGTTCGACAAGCCGCTGGCGATCATGAGCACCAGCAGCTACCGCGCCGAGGCCGGCACCATCCAGGGTCGGCTGGACATGGCCAAGTACATCACCATGCCCAAGGGCGAACTGGCCGGGCGGGTGCTGCTGGTTGACGACCTGGCCGACTCGGGCGTGACGCTGAAGGCCGTGGTCGAGCGCCTGCGCGGCGTGCCCTCGATCACCGAGCTGAGGAGCGCGGTGATCTGGGTGAAGGGCGTGTCGAGCTACACGCCCGACTACTACGTGGAGATGCTGCCCAGCAGCCCCTGGATCCACCAGCCCTTCGAGGACTACGACAACCTGCGGCCGGAAGGCCTGGCGAAGAAGTTCTCGGTTTGAAGGGCTGCACCTTGGCGCTGCCCGGCTCGCGAGCCGGCTGCGCCGTTCAATCAACCGGCCAGTCTGCCGGCCGATCAACCAGCGTGCTGGCCGATCCTTTTCGTTCGCCCAAAGCAAAAGGCCAGCACCGAAGTGCTGGCCTTGCTATGTTTGGTGCCCAGAAGAGGACTCGAACCTCCACGCCTCTCAGCGCTAGTACCTGAAACTAGTGCGTCTACCAATTCCGCCATCTGGGCATCGGCAATTCAACATTGCTGCTGAACTACTGAAGCTAGGAGTATAGCATCATCAAAAACGAGAACGCAAGCCCTGTCGTCACTGGCATCGCGCTGCTGAGTGAAGTGGAGGGCACGGTGCTGGGGCACCGCGACGGCCACGGCTTCGTGCGCCGCGACGACGGCGAGCCCGACATCTACCTGTCGACGCAGGAAATGCACTCGGTGCTGCACCGCGACCGCATCCGCGTGCGCATCGTGCGCCACGACCGCAAGGGCCGGCCCGAGGGCCGCGTCATCGACATCGTCGAGCGCCGCAAGAGCCCGATCATCGGCCGCCTGCTGCACGAGAACGGCACCTGGCTGGTGGCGCCCGAGGACAAGCGCTACGGCCAGGACATCCTGATCCCGAAGAACGCGACGGCCAATGCCGCGGTGGGGCAGGTGGTGGCGATCGAACTGACCGAGCCGCCGTCGATGTATTCGCAGCCGGTGGGCCGCATCACCGAGGTGCTGGGCGAGATCGACGACCCCGGCATGGAGATCGAGATCGCGGTGCGCAAGTACGAGGTGCCGCACCGCTTCTCGCCTGAGACCCTGGCGCAGACCGCGGCGCTGCCCGACCATGTGCGCCCGGTCGACAAGCGCCACCGCGTCGACCTGACCGACGTGCCGCTGGTCACCATCGACGGCGAGGACGCGCGCGACTTCGACGACGCGGTGTACTGCGAGCCGCACAAGTCGGGCCGCGGCAAGAACGCCTTCGAGGGCTGGCGCCTGATCGTGGCGATTGCCGACGTGAGCCATTACGTCAAGCCCGGCGAGGCGCTGGACGACGACGCCTACGAGCGCGCCACCTCGGTGTACTTCCCGCGCCGGGTGATCCCGATGCTGCCGGAGAAGCTCAGCAACGGCCTGTGCTCGCTGAACCCCGAGACCGAGCGGCTGAGCATGGTCTGCGACATGCTGGTGTCGACCGCCGGCGAGATCACCGCCTACCAGTTCTACCCGGCGGTGATCCGCTCGCATGCGCGGCTGACCTACACCGAGGTGGCGGCGGTGCTGGCCAACACCCGCGGCCCGGAGGCGCAGCGGCGCGCCGACCTGGTCGACCACCTGCTGCACCTGCACGAGGTCTACCGCGCGCTGCTCAAGCGCCGCGGCCACCGCGGCGCGATCGACTTCGAGAGCACCGAGACGCAGATCGTCTGCGACGCCAACGGCCGCATCGAGAAGATCGTGCCGCGCACCCGCACCGAGGCGCACCGGCTGATCGAGGAGACGATGCTGGCGGCCAATGTCTGCGCCGCCGAGTTCATCGAAAGCCACAAGCACCCGGCGCTGTTCCGCGTGCACGAAGGCCCCACGCCCGAGAAGCGCCTGGCGCTGCAGAACGCGCTGCGCTCGCTGGGCATCAATGCCAGTCTGAGCGACGACCCCAGGCCGGCCGAACTGCAGGCGATCGCCGAGGCCACGCGCGACCGGGTGGACGCGGCACAGATCTCCACGCTGCTGCTGCGCTCGATGCAGCAGGCGATCTACACCCACAGCAATGCCGGCCACTTCGGCCTGGCCTACGAGGCCTACACCCACTTCACCAGCCCGATCCGCCGCTACCCCGACCTGCTGGTGCACCGGGTGATCAAGGCCCTGCTGCTGGGCAAGCGCTACGCCATCGGCGGCGGCGCAGTCGAGGCCGCGGCCGCCTCGGCGCCGGCGCCCAAGGTGCTGCGCAAGGGCAGCCGGCCGGCCAAGGCCCCCACCAGCGCCCAGGACGCCGGCCTGTGGGAAGCCGCCGGCGCCCACTGCAGCGCCAACGAGCGGCGCGCCGACGAGGCCTCGCGCGACGTCGAGGCCTGGCTGAAGTGCCGCTACATGCGCGAGCACCTGGGCGAAGAGTTCGCCGGCACGGTCAGCGCGGCGACCGCCTTCGGCCTCTTCGTCACGCTGGACCAGCTCTACGTCGAGGGCCTGGTGCACATCACCGAGCTGGGCGGCGAGTACTTCCGCTTCGACGAGGCGCGGCAGGAGCTGCGCGGCGAGCGCAGCGGCGTGAAGTACGCGATCGGCTCGCGGGTGCGGGTGCAGGTCAGCCGGGTCGACCTGGACGGCCGGCGCATCGACTTCCGCCTGGTGCGCGAGGGCGAGACCGATGCCCTGGTGCCGCGCAAGCCGGCTGCCGGCAAGGGTGGCTCGGCCAGTGACGAGCTCAAGCAGGTCAAGAGCCGCGACCGCGCCGCCAAGGCGGGCCGCGCCAAGGCGGTGGCCGCACGTGGCGCGCCGGCCGGCAAGAAGGCCCGCGGCGGCGCCAAGACCACCAAGCGCAGCACGCGGCGCTGAGCGTCCGCCGCGCCCTGCCGCCTAGTGCGGCAGCGACGCGGCCATCGCCTCGACCAGGTCGGCCGCTCGCAGCGGCAACCGCAGGTCGCCGTGCTCGGCGGCGCGGCCGTGCATCCAGACGGCCGCGCATGCGGCATCGAAGGCAGCAGCGGCAGCGCCATTGCCAGCCGCTTGCGCCCACAGCCCGCCCAGCCAGCCGGCCAGCACGTCGCCGCTGCCACCGCTGCCCAGCCGGGCATTGCCGCTGGCGTTGATCTGCGGCACCCAGCCCGGGGCAGCGATGACGCTGCCCGACCCCTTGAGCACGACCACCGCCTGCAGCGCGTCGGCCAGGGCCTGAGCCTGGGTCAGGCGGTCCGCCTGCACCTCGGCGGTGCTGCAGCCCAGCAAGCGCGCGGCCTCCAGCGGATGTGGGGTCAACACGGTGGGCAGATGGCGGTCGGCGCGTGCGCGCAGCTGCTGGCGCAGGCCGGCATCGGCCGCCACCGCGTTCAGGCCGTCGGCGTCCAGCACCAGTCGTGCGGCGTGCGCCAGCACGGCGGGCAGTCCAGCGGCCATGGCCTCGCCGCCGCCACAGCCGCAAACCACGGTGGCGCGCTGCAGCAACGCAGGCTGCAGCGCCTGCTCGGACGAGCGCGGCATCAGCTCGGGGCGCTGCGGGTCGGGCGCCAGGTCGCCGTCGAGCCGGGCCAGGTAGGTGCGGCCGGCACCGGCGGTCAGCGCGGCACGTGCCGCCAGCAGTGCCGCGCCGCCCATGCCGTGTGCGCCGCCCAGCACCAGCACGTCGCCGAAGCTGCCCTTGTGCTGGACATGGGCGCGGCCGGGCAGGGTGCGCACCAGCGCCTCGGCGCCGCCCAGCCAGGCGGTGGCGCTGTCGGTGGTCGGCAGGCCGAGATCGTCCACCCAGATGCGGCCGGCAACGTCGCGCCCGTGGCCGGTGAACAGGCCTGGCTTGAGCGTCAGCAGCGCCAGCGTGTGGGTGGCGCGCACCACGGCGTCACCCAGCAGGCGGCCGGTGTCGCCGCAGAGGCCGGTGGGCAGGTCGACCGCCAGAACCGGCCCGGCTGCGGCATTCAGCCGCTGCACGGCATCGGCGATCGCGCCGGTGGGTGCACGGCGATTGCCCAGGCCGAGCAGGGCGTCGATGGCCAGGTCGGGTGCGAAGCCTGCGCCCGGCAGGCCGGTGTCGATGCGCACGCCGGCCTGCTGCGCCTGCCGCAGCGCGTCGGCGGCATCGGCGGGCCGCCGGTCACCATCGCCGAGCAGTGAAACATCGACCTGCCAGCCGGCCGCCTGCAGGTGCACCGCGGCGATCAACCCGTCGCCGCCGTTGTTGCCGGGCCCGCAGGCGATCCACGCCCGGCGGGCGCCCGGCGCCACCGCCAGGGCCAGCCGCGCCACGGCCAGGCCGGCGCGGGCCATCAGCGCATGGGGTGCGGCGTCGGCCAGTGCCTGCTGTTCCATCTGGCGGCTGGCTGCGCTGCCGTGCAGGGGCCAGCTGCGTTGCGCGGGCAGCACCGGCTGCAGGCGGTCGATCAGGGGGATGTCGGGCATGGCGCAGGGCAGGTTGGATGCGGCGGGCATCGCGGCCGGCGGCCCGGGTTCACCGCATTGGAGGCGCGCATGCATTGTGCTTTACTGCCCTCGGCAAGGCGCCGTCGGGGCGCCGTCTGAACCTGCAGGAGAAGCATCCGTGATGAGCAAGCGTTTCTGGTTGGGCAAGGTGGGTGTGGTGGCAGCGGCTCTGGTGCTGGCCACGGGCGGCGCGCAGGCGCAGCAGTTCTTCCGCATCGGCACCGGCGGCACCGCCGGCACCTACTACCCGGTGGGCGGCATGATCGCCAACGCCGTCAGCCAGCCGGGCAAGCTGGTGGTCACGGCCCAGGCCAGCAACGGCTCGCTGGCGAACGTCACCGGCATTGCCGGCGGCGCCATCGAGTCGGGCTTCAGCCAGGCCGACGTGGCGAGCTGGGCCTACACCGCCAAGGGCGTGTTCGAGGGCAAGCCGGCGATCACCGGCCTGCGGCTGATCGCCAACCTCTACCCCGAAAGCGTGCACATCGTGGTGCGCAAGGGCGCCGGCATCAAGACCGTGGCCGATCTCAAGGGCAAGCGTGTGGCGCTGGACGAGCCGGGCTCGGGCACGCTGATCAATGCCCGCACCATCCTGGCCGCCTACGGCATCAAGGAAGCCGACATCAAGCCCGAGTACATCAAGCCCAACCAGGCCGGCGACAAGCTCAAGGACGGCACGCTGGACGCCTTCTTCTTCACCGGCGGCTCGCCGGCCGGCGCCATCGCCGAGCTGGCCTCGGCCGGCGCCGGCATCGAGCTGGTGCCCATCGACGGCCCGCAGGCCGACGCCATCCGCAAGAGCGACGGCTTCTTCGCGCCCGACCTCATCGCCGAAGGCACCTACAAGGGCGTGGGCAGCACGAAGACCCTGGCCGTCGGCGCGCAGTGGGTGACCAGCGACAAGGCCGATGCGAATGCGGTCTACGAGATCACCAAGGCGCTGTTCAGCGACGCCGGCCAGAAGGCGCTCGCCGCCGGCCATGCCAAGGGCAAGTTCATCACCAAGGACAACGCGGTCAAGGGCGCGGGCATTCCGTTCCACCCGGGCGCCGAGAAGTTCTACAAGGAAGCCGGCTTGATCAAGTGAGCTGGTCGCTCGCCTGACATGCAGGGCAGCGCGGCTGCCCTGTTTCGTTTTCTGTCCGACCTCCGAGATGACCACTGCACTGCCCGACGACAAGACCCTGGCCGAACTGGAGCAGAAGTTCGACCCCGAGATGCGCTTCCGGCCGCTGGCGCAGCCGGCGCTGGGCATCGTGGCCGTGCTGCTGATCCTGCTGTCGGCCTTCCACTACTACACCGCCGGCTTCGGCCTGCTGCAGGAAGTCACCCACCGCGGCGTGCACCTGGCCTTCGTGCTGGGGCTGATCTTCCTGGTCTTTCCGCATCGCCAGGCGCTGCTGGGCCAGCCGGCCCGGCACCGCTGGTCGGCGCCGGGCGGCGTGCCGCTGCCGGACTGGCTGCTGGCCGCGGGCATCGCGCTGTCGGTGCTGTACATCCCGTGGATCTTCGACGACCTGGCCTTCCGCGTCGGCAATCCGGGCACGCTGGACGTGGCGATGGGCACGCTGCTGATCCTGGCCCTGTTGGAGGCCACGCGCCGCGCGATGGGCTGGCCGCTGCCGCTGATCGCGATCGGCTTCATGGCCTATGCGCTGGCCGGGCCGGCGTTTCCGGGCTTGCTCAAGCATGCCGGCGCCAGCTGGAGCCAGCTGGTCAACCACCAGTACCTCACCAGCCAGGGCATCTACGGCGTGGCGGTGGGCGTGGTCGCCACCTACGTCTTTCACTTCGTGCTGTTCGGCGTGATGGCCACGCGCATCGGCCTGGGGCAGCTGTTCCTGGACGTGGCCTCGGCCATCGCCGGGCGCCAGGTGGGCGGGCCGGCCAAGGTCAGCGTGTTCGGCTCGGCGCTGTTCGGCATGCTGTCGGGCAGTTCGGTGGCCAATGCGGTGACGGTGGGCTCGCTGACCATTCCCGTGATGATCCGCGTGGGCTACCGGCGCGAGTTCGCCGGCGCGGTCGAGGCCGCCTCGTCCACCGGCGGCCAGATCACGCCGCCGGTGCTGGGCGCGGCGGCCTTCCTGATGATCGAGTTCCTGGCCCTGCCGTACCAGACCATCATCGCCGCCGCCGCGATTCCCGCCTTCATGCACTTCTTCGGCGTCTTCATGCAGGTGCACTTCGAGGCCAGGCGCTTCGGCCTGCGCGGCCTGACCGACGCCGAGATGCCCAGGCTGCGCGAGAGCCTGCGCCAGCGCTGGCCGACGCTGATCCCGCTGGCGCTGCTGATCACGGTGCTGGTGAGCGGCCGCACGCCGTACCTCGCGGCCTTCATCGGCATCAGCTCCTGCGCCATCGTCGGCCTGTGCACCCGCCCCGGCGACAACCGGCCGGCGACCTGGGCCCTGCTGGTGCTGCTGCACGCCTTGCTGGGCGTGATCGTCTTCGGTGGTCTGCAGAGCGAACCGGCGCGGGTGGGCGTGTTCGCCGTCGGCGTGGTGCTGGCGACGCTGGCGATCCGCATGCTGAAGATCGAAGGCCGCATCGCCCCGGCGGCGTTGCTGGAGGCGGCCGAGACAGGTGCCAAGTACGCGCTGGCGGTGGGCGCGGCGGCGGCCACGGTGGGCATCGTCATCGGCGTGGTCACGCTCACCGGCGTGGGCTTCAAGCTCAGCACCATCATCACCGGCGCGGCCAATGCGGTGGGCGGCGGCCTGGGCAGCTGGCTGCCGGCGGCGGTGGCCGACACCAAATCGCTGGCGCTGGTCGCGGCCCTGGTGATGACCGGCCTGGTCTGCATCCTGCTGGGCTGCGGCATCCCGACCACGGCCAACTACATCATCATGGTCACCGTGGCCGCGCCCACCCTGGTGCTGATGGGTGTGGAGCCGCTGGTGGCGCACTTCTTCGTCTTCTACTACGGCGTGCTGGCCGACATCACGCCGCCGGTGGCGCTGGCCTCTTATGCCGCCGCGGGCATGGCCGGCAGCGACCCGTTCAAGACCGGCAACATGGCCTTCCGCCTGGGGCTGGCCAAGGCCCTGGTGCCCTTCGTCTTCGTGTTCTCGCCCTCGCTGCTGCTGGTGGCCAAGGGCTTCAACTGGCCCGACTTCGTGATCACCTTCACCGGCTGCATCGTCGGCATCGTGCTGCTGGCCGCGGCGCTGTCGAAGTTCCTGTTCGTCGAGATGCGGCGCTGGGAGCAGGTGCTGTGCGGCCTGGGCGCCCTGCTGCTGGTGGCGCCCGGGGTGGTCAGCGGCCTGGTCGGCGTGGCGGTGGCCTCGCCCGCGCTGCTGCGGCAGTGGGCGGCGCGCGGCACGGGTGCCGCGGCGCGGGCCTGAGCCCGCGTGCGGCTCAGCGGTCGCCAGCGGCGGCCAGCGCGGCCTCGATGGCCAGGCCCACGCCCAGCACGGTGTCGTCGGCCAGGGCCGGGCCCCAGACCATCAGCCCCACCGGCATCTGGCCGGGCTGGTGGCAGGGCAGGGACAGCGCGCAGCCGTCGAGCATGTTGACCACCGACGGGTTGCGCAGCAGCAGGGCGTTGATCGCGAAGAAGCGGCTGTCGCTGGACAGCAGCGGCGCGATGGCCGGCGCCACCATCGGCACGGTGGGCGACAGCACGGCGTCGAAGCCCTGCAGCTCGGCGCCGACGCGGGCGATCCACTCGGTGCGGGCCTGCAGCAGGTCGATGTAGTCGGCTGCGCCGATGGCCTCGCCGCGGCGGATGCGCTGGGCCACGCGCGGGTCGTACTCGGCTTCCAGCACCGCCAGGCGGGCGCGGTGCCAGGCCCAGCTCTCGGCGGCGGTGAAGCCGCCATTGGCCTGCAGGCCGGCCAGGTCGGCCAGCGGCGCGAGCGGCAGGTCCTCGATCTGCGCGCCGGCCGCGCGCAGCACGGTCAGCGCGCGGTCGAAGGCACGGGCCACATCGGCGTCCAGGCCGTCGAGCATCAGCGTCTGCGGCAGGGCCAGGCGCAGCGCGTGCAGCGGCCGGTTGCAAGGCGCGGGCGTGCGCGCCGCCAGGATGCCGTGCACCAGCACCGCGTCACGCACGCTGCGGGTGATGGCGCAGGCGGTGTCCAGCGTGGTCGACAACGGCACGGCGCCCGCCAGCGGCGTCAGGCGCTGGGTGTTCTTGAAGCCGACCAGCCCCTGCAGTGCGGCCGGGATGCGGATCGAGCCGCCGGTGTCCGATCCCAGTGCCGCCCAGGCCGCGCCGGCGGCCACGGTCACCGCGCCGCCCGAGGTGCTGCCACCCGGGATGCGGGGCGTGGCGTTGATGGCCGCCGTCACCGGGTTGACCGGCGTGCCGTGGTGCGGGTTGATGCCGACACCGGAGTAGGCGAACTCGCTGAGGTTGGTGTGACCGGTCAGCGCCGCGCCGGCGGCGCGCAGGCGGGCCACCGCCGGGCAGTCGGCCGTCGCCGGCGCGGCATCGGCCAGCACCCGCGAGGCGGCCGTGGTGGGCCAGCCGGCCACGTCGAACAAGTCCTTGACCGAGACGGCCAGGCCCGCCAGCGGCGGCAGCGGCAGGCCGGCTGCACGGGCGGCATCGACAATGCCGGCGCTCACCCGGGCCTGGGCGTCGAAGCGGCGCAGGTAGGCGCGGTCGGTGGCCGGCGCGTCGGCGGCGCCGATGGCGTCGTCGAGCAACGCCGTGGCCGTGGCACGGCCATCGGCCACGGCGAGAACGGCGTCACACAGGTCGGGCGCAGGGGTGGCGCCCGGCGCCGATGGAGTGAGGTCGGAGGACATGGGGCTGGATGCTATAATCTTTGGGTTTACCTGGATGCCATTCCTTCTTGCAGGAATGTGCAGCAGGCAGACGACGCAGCGAGCCGGCCGCCGAAAGGTGTCGGCGTGGCGCGCGGGCCGTCCGGGCTGCTTCGGCAGTCGCCGGTCTGGCCACTTCCCGCTCCAGGGAAGGCGCTTCACGCACGATGTGCGCCGGTTTCAAGACCCAACCTTCGGAGTGACTCCATGTCCGTGACCATGCGCGAAATGCTGGAAGCCGGTGTCCATTTTGGCCACCAGACCCGCTTCTGGAACCCCAAGATGGCCCCCTTCATCTACGGCCATCGCAACAAGATCCACATCATCAACCTCGAGAAGACCCTGCCCAAGTTCGAGGAGGCGATGAAGTTCGTGCGCACCCTCAGCGGCAAGCGCGGCACGATCCTGATGGTGGGCACCAAGCGCCAGGCGCGCGAGGTGGTGGCTGCCGAGGCGCAGCGCGCCGGCCAGCCCTTCGTCGACCAGCGCTGGCTGGGCGGCATGCTGACCAACTTCAAGACGGTCAAGGGCTCGCTGAAGAAGCTGAAGGACATGCAGGCCACCAAGGAAGGCGGCATGGAGTCGCTGACCAAGAAGGAAGCGCTGATGTTCGACCGCGAGATCGCCAAGCTGGAGAAGGACATCGGCGGCATCCAGGACATGAACGCCCTGCCGGACGCGCTGTTCGTGATCGACGTCGGGTACCACAAGATCGCCGTGGCCGAGGCCAAGAAGCTGGGCATCCCGGTGATCGGCGTGGTCGACACCAACCACTCGCCCGAGGGCATCGACTACGTGATCCCCGGCAACGACGACTCGGCCAAGGCCGTGGCGCTGTACGCCAAGGCCGTGGCTGACGCCGTGCTCGAAGGCAAGGCCAACGCGGTCAACGAGGTCGTGGCGGCCGTGGCCGGCGGCGACGAGTTCGTCGAAGTGAACGAAGAGGCCTGAGCCTCGCCGAGGCCACGCCACGGCGGGCCTGACGAAAGGGGCTGCGAGGCCCCTTTTTCACGCCAAGCAATCTGATTCCACCGGCTGCCCGCAGCGGCAGCCGCCAGTCCAGGAGAAACACATGGCAGCAATTACCGCAGGCATGGTCGGCGAGCTTCGTGCCAAGACCGACGCGCCGATGATGGAGTGCAAGAAGGCCCTGACCGAGGCAGACGGCGACATGGCGCGCGCGGAGGAAATCCTGCGCGTCAAGCTGGGCAACAAAGCCGGCAAGGCCGCTGCCCGCATCACCGCCGAAGGCGTGATCACCTTCGCCAGCGCCGGCGGCGCCGGTGCGCTGGTCGAGGTCAACTGCGAGACCGACTTCGTCTCGAAGAACGATTCGTTCCTGGCCTTCGTCAAGAGCTGCGCCGAGCTGGTCGCCGCCAACAACCCGGCCGACGTGGCTGCGCTGTCGGCGCTGCCGCTGGCCCAGGACGGTTTCGGCCCGACGGTCGAGGACGTGCGCAAGGGTCTGATCGGCAAGATCGGCGAGAACATGGCCATCCGCCGCTTCAAGCGCTTTGCCGGTGGCAGCGCGTTGGCGCACTACCTGCACGGCACGCGCATCGGCGTGGTGGTCGAGTACGCTGCCGGCGGTGACGCCCAGGCCACCGCCGCCAAGGACGTGGCGATGCACGTGGCTGCGATGAAGCCGGCCGCGCTGTCGTCGGCCGACGTGCCCACCGAGCTGGTCGAGAAGGAGCGCCGCATCGCCGCCGAGAAGGCCGCCGAGGACGCCGCTGCCGCCGTGGCCGCCGGCAAGCCCGCGCAGTCGCCCGAGATCGTCGCCAAGCGCGTCGAGGGCTCGGTGCAGAAGTTCCTGAAGGAGGTCTCGCTGCTCGACCAGGTCTTCGTCAAGGCCGCCGATGGCAAGCAGACCGTGGGTGCGCACCTGAAGGCCACCGGCACCAGCGTCAGCGGCTTCACGCTGTACGTGGTGGGCGAGGGCATCGAGAAGAAGGTCGACGACTTCGCCGCCGAAGTGGCCGCGCAGGTCGCCGCTGCCAAGGGCGCCTGATCGCCCACCGGCTGCCCGCCTGGGCAGCCCGGTCGTCCGGCGCCGGGTGATCGTCGGCCCGGGCGACCCGAATTCCCTTCAAGGGCGCCGGCGGCCACCCCGTGCGGCGCCCTTAAACTTCCAGATTCCGCTGTCCCGGACCCGCTTCCCTCCACAGGAGCCGCCTGCATGCCCGCCTACAAGCGCATTCTTCTCAAGCTCTCGGGCGAAGCCCTGATGGGCGACGACGCCTACGGCATCAACCGCGCCACCATCGTGCGCATGGTGCGTGAGGTGCAGGAGGTCACGGCGCTGGGCGTGGAGGTGGCGGTGGTGATCGGCGGCGGCAACATCTTCCGCGGCGTGGCCGGCGGTTCGGTGGGCATGGACCGCGCCACCGCCGACTACATGGGCATGCTGGCCACGGTGATGAACGCCCTGGCCCTGGCCGACACGATGCGCCTGGAGGGACTGACCGCCCGCGTGATGTCGGCCATCGCCATCGAGCAGGTGGTCGAGAGCTATGTGCGGCCCAAGGCGCTGCAGTACCTGGAAGAAGGCAAGGTCGTCGTCTTCGCCGCCGGCACCGGCAACCCCTTCTTCACCACCGACACCGCTGCCGCGCTGCGTGGCGCCGAGGTCGGTGCACAGATCATGCTCAAGGCGACCAAGGTCGACGGTGTCTACACCGCCGACCCGAACAAGGACGCCAGTGCCACCCGCTACGCCAGCCTGAGCTTCGACGAGGCCATCTCGAAGAACCTGCAGGTGCTCGACGCCACCGCCTTTGCGCTGTGCCGCGACCAGAAGCTGCCGATCAAGGTGTTCTCGATCTTCAAGCCCGGCGCGCTCAAGCGCGTGGTGATGGGCGAGGACGAGGGCACGCTGGTCCACGTCTGAGTCCGCCGGCCCGTCCGCTCCTCGCATCCGCTGTCCATCGCCCAAGCCCGCCATGACCATCGCCGACATCAAGAAGACCGCCGAGACCAAGATGGCCAAGTCCATCGAGGCGCTGAAGAACGAACTGCAGAAGATCCGCACCGGCCGCGCCCACCCCGGCATCCTGGACCAGGTGCATGTCGACTACTACGGCTCGCCCGTGCCGATCAGCCAGGTGGCCAACGTCTCGCTGCTGGATGCCCGCACGATCAGCGTGCAGCCCTGGGAGAAGGGCATGGGCGCGAAGATCGAGAAGGCCATTCGCGAGAGCGACCTGGGCCTGAACCCGGCCAGCCAGGGCGACCTGATCCGCGTGCCGATGCCGCCGCTGACCGAGGAGCGCCGCCGCGACCTGACCAAGGTGGTGCGCCATGCCGGCGAGGACGCCAAGGTGGCCGTGCGCAACCTGCGCCGCGAGGCCAACGAACACCTGAAGAAGCTGCTCAAGGACAAGGCCGTGGCCGAGGACGACGAGCGCCGCGCCCAGGACGACGTGCAGAAGCTGACCGACCGCGTGGTGGCGGAGGTGGACAAACTGGTCCACGCCAAGGAAGCGGAGATCATGGCGGTCTGACCTCCTCCGCCATGAAAAGAGACCTGTCGGTGCCACGCCACGTGGCCATCGTGATGGACGGCAACGGCCGCTGGGCCAAGAAGCGCTATCTGCCGCGCTTCTTCGGCCACAAGGCCGGTGTCGATGCGCTGGTCAAGGTGATCAACGCCTGCGCCGACCGCGGTGTCGAGTACCTCACCGTCTTCGCCTTCTCGTCGGAGAACTGGAAGCGGCCCGAGGACGAAGTCTCCGGCCTGATGGGCCTGGTGCTGGTGGCCGTCACCAAGTACCTGGGCAAGCTGGCGCGCGACGGCGTGAAGATCGTGATCGTCGGCGACCGCAATGCGGTGTCCGACCGCCTGCGCGCGGCCTGGACCGAGGCCGAGGAAGCCACCGCCCACAACACCCGCATCACGCTGAGCGTGGCGTTCAACTACGGCGGGCGCTGGGACGTGGTGCAGGCCTGCCGCCATGCGATCGCCGATGGGCTGCAGCCCGAGCAGATCACGGAGGCCTCGCTGTCGGGCTACATGGCGATGCGCCACGCACCTGACCCGGACCTGTTCATCCGCACCGGCGGCGAGGTGCGCATCAGCAACTTCCTGCTGTGGCAGGTGGCGTACTCCGAACTGGTGTTCACCGACTGCCTGTGGCCCGATTTCGACGTGCACGCGCTGGACGCCGCGCTGGCGTCGTACGCCGCACGCGAGCGCCGCTTCGGCGCCGTGTCCCCCGTCTCCGACGAACTTCCCGCCGGCTAGCCAGACATGACGCCCCCATGTCGCTTCGCGCCTGCCCCCTGGGTCCCGAAGGGCCCACTTCGTGGTCCGTGGGGCCCTCGGTGGCTTCGGACGGCCGGGCGCCACTGAGATGCTCCGCCAGCGAGTGATCACCGCCCTGGTGCTGCTGGCGTTGCTGCTGCCGGCCCTGTTCGCATCCAGCCCGCTGCCGTTCGCGCTGTTCAGCGGCGTGATGATCGGCGCCGCCGGCTGGGAATGGGCGCGGCTGAACGGCGTCACGGCGCCGTTGCCGGCGATGGCCAGCGGCGCCCTGCTGGCCGCCCTGTGTGCCGCCAGCCTGTGGCAACTGCCACCCGTGGGGCAGGCCGGTGGTCTGTGGGGCGGCGGCCTGGCGGCCTGGATCGTCGGCGGTGCCCTGGTGCTGCGGGCCGGCCCGGCCGGCTGGCCGCGCTGGCCGCAGGCGCTGCGCTGGGTGCTGGGCCTGGGGCTGCTGTGGCTGGCCTGGGCGGCGCTCGCGCAGGCGCGCACCATCGGCATCAACTTCCTGCTGTCGGTGCTGTGCGTGGTGTGGATGGCCGACATCGCCGCCTACTTCTGCGGCCGCGCCTTCGGTCGCAACAAGCTGGCGCCCACCATCAGCCCCGGCAAGAGCTGGGAAGGCGTGCAGGGCGGCGTGTGCGGCGTGGTGCTGCTGGCCGTGGCCTGGATCGCCGTCGAGGAGCAGTTCAACTTCGGCTCGGCCAGCGTCTTCCTGCTGCTGCAGCAGAAGCATGGCTGGGGCGGTTTGTTGCTGGCGTCTTTACTCCTGGCCGCGCTCAGCGTGGTGGGCGATCTGTTCGAATCGCTGGTCAAGCGCGCCGCCGGCGCCAAGGATTCCAGCAACCTGCTGCCCGGCCACGGCGGCGTGCTCGACCGGGTCGATGCGCTGCTGCCGGTGCTGCCGGCGGCACTGGCCCTGATCAGCTTCAACCCTTTCTGGTGACTTAGCGGTGACAGCCCTGCCGACGGTTCAACGCGTGTGCATCCTGGGCGCCACCGGTTCGGTGGGCGGCAGCACGCTCGACGTGATCGCGCTGCACCCCGGGCGCTACGAGGTGTTCGCGCTGACCGCCTTCCAGAAGGTCGAGGCACTGGCGGCGCTCTGCCTGCGCTGGACACCACGCTTTGCCGCCGTGGGCACGGCCGCGCAGGCCGATGCGCTGCGCGCCTTGCTGACCGCGGCCGGCGTGCGCACCGAGGTGCTGCATGGCCCGCAGGCCCTGTGCGACCTGGCGGCGCATCCCGAGGTCGACAGCGTGATGGCGGCCATCGTCGGTGCCGCCGGCCTGCCGGCCTGCCTGGCGGCGGCCCGTGCCGGCAAGCGGCTGATGCTGGCCAACAAGGAGGCGCTGGTCGTCGGCGGGCGCCTCTTCATGGATGCGGTGCACGCCGGCGGCGCACTGCTGCTGCCCATCGACAGCGAGCACTCGGCGATCTTCCAGTGCCTGCCGGAAGACCGCGGCAGCTGGGCGCAGCGCATCGACCACATCGTGCTCACCGCGTCGGGGGGGCCCTTCCGCAGCCGCGACGTGGCCACGCTGCACACGGTCACGCCCGACGAGGCCTGCGCCCACCCGAACTGGGTGATGGGCCGCAAGATCTCGGTCGACTCGGCGACGATGATGAACAAGGCGCTGGAGGTGATCGAGGCGCGCTGGCTGTTCGACCTGGCGCCGGCGCAGATCCGGGTCGTGCTGCACCCGCAGAGCATCATCCATTCGATGGTGGTGTGCCGCGACAACAGCGTGCTGGCCCAGCTGGGCACGCCCGACATGAAGGTGCCGATCAGCGTCGGTCTGGAATGGCCCGGCCGCGCCGCGTCAGGCGCCGATGCGCTGGACTTCCTGAGTTGCAAGCCGCTGACCTTCGAGCCGGCCGACCACGTGCGCTTCCCCGGGCTGCAGCTGGCCTATGACGCCCTGCAGGCGGCCGAGGGCAGCACCACGGTGCTGAACGCTGCCAACGAGGTGGCGGTGGCCGCCTTCCTGGCCGGCCAGGTGCGCTTCACCGACATCCACCGCATCAATGCCGCCACCGTCGCCGGGCTGCTGCCCACGGTGGCCGATGCGGCTTCGCTGGACGACCTGCTCGCGCTCGATGCGCGGGCGCGCCACCACGCCCACGCCCAGGCCCGGGAGCTGACCCGATGATCACCACCGTGCTCGCGTTCCTGCTCACCCTGGGCGTGCTGATCGTCGTGCACGAGTGGGGCCACTACCGGGTGGCCGTGGCCTGTGGCGTCAAGGTGCTGCGCTTCTCGGTGGGTTTCGGCCAGGTGCTGTGGCGCCGCCAAGCCACGCCCGACAGCACCGAGTTCGTGATCTCCGCGCTGCCGCTGGGCGGCTATGTCCGCATGCTCGACGAGCGCGAGGGTCCGGTGGCGCCGGCCGAGCGCCACATGGCGTTCAACCGCAAGCCGCTGGCGCAGCGTGCGGCCATCGTCGCCGCCGGGCCGGTCGCCAACCTGGTGCTGGCGATGCTGCTCTATGCCGCCGCGCACTGGATCGGCGTGGACGAGCCCAAGGCAGTGCTGGGCGCGCCGGTGGCCGGCAGCGTGGCCGAGCGTGCCGGTCTGCGGGCCGGCGACTGGGTGCAGGCCCGCCAGAACGCCGATGGCGATTGGGAGGATGTGCGCTCGCTGAATGACCTGCGCTGGCACCTGACCCGCCAGCTGATGGCCGGCCAGCCCCTGACGCTGCGGGTGAGCGACAGCGATGGCCGCGGCACGCGCCAGATGAGCCTGGCGCTGGACCAGCTGGCCGGCGAGGAGCTCGACGCCGACCTGGTGCGGCGCGTGGGCCTGGGTGGCGCCTACAGCGAGCCGGTGATGGGCGAGGTGCGCAGCGGCGGGCCCGCCGCCGCCGCCGGCCTGCGCCAGGGTGACCGCGTGCTGCGCGTCGACGGCGTGGCCGTCGCCGATGCCCAGGCCCTGCGCGAGCGCATCCGCCAGGCGGTGCGCGAGGGCCAGGCGCAGCCGATGCAATGGCTGGTCGAGCGCCAGGGCCAGGCGATGACGCTGACCGTCACGCCGCGCGTGGCGCGCGATGGCGAGCGCAGCCTGGGCCGGGTCGACGCCTTCATCGGCGCGCCGCCGGCCATGGTCACCGTCCGCCTGGGCCCGCTGGAGGGGTTGGAGCAGGGCGTCCGCCGCACCTGGGAGGTGTCGACGCTGACCCTGCGCATGCTCGGCCGCATGCTCACCGGCGAGGCGTCGCTGAAGAACCTGAGCGGGCCGCTGACCATCGCCGACGTGGCCGGCCAGTCGGTGCAGCGCGGGCTGGCCGACTACCTGGGCTTCCTGGCCCTGGTCAGCGTCAGCCTGGGCGTTCTCAACCTGCTGCCCCTGCCCATGCTCGATGGGGGTCACCTCATGTATTACATTTTCGAGGCCCTGACCGGGCGCCCCGTGTCCGAACCCTGGCTGGCGCGCCTGCAGCGCGGCGGTGTCGCCGTGCTGCTGATGATGATGTCGGTGGCCCTCTTCAATGACGTGGCCCGACTGCTGGGCCAGCCCTGACCCGTCCTGACTGATTCCCCCGATGCTTCCCCTGCCTCCCCATCGCCTGTTCCGCCCTGCCCTGGCCGTGGTGGCCGTCGCCGCCACGCTGGCATCGCCGGTGGCCCGGGCGATCGAGCCTTTCGTGCTGGAAGACATCCGCGTCGAGGGCCTGCAGCGCACCGATCCCGGCACGGTCTTCGCGGCCCTGCCGTTCCGTGTCGGCGATGGCTACAGCGACGACAAGGCCGCCGCGGCCCTGCGTGCGCTGTTCGCCACCGGCCTGTTCAGCAACGTGCGCATCGAGGTCGAGGGCCGCGTCGCGGTCTTCATCGTCGAGGAGCGGCCGGTCATCGAGACGGTCACCTTCGTCGGCCTCAAGGAGTTCGACAAGGACGTGCTGGTCAAGTCGCTGAAGGACGCGGGCATCGGCGAAGGCCTGCCCTTCGACCGCGCCCTGATCGACCGTGCCGAGCAGGAGATCAAGCGCCAGTACCTGTCGCGCAGCCTCTACGGCGCCGAGGTGGTCACCACCGTCACGCCCACCGAGCGCAACCGCGTCAACGTCAGCTTCACGATGACCGAGGGTGACGCGGCGAAGATCAAGGAGATCCGCATCGTCGGCGCCAAGGTCTTCAAGGAAAGCGAGCTGCTCGGCCTGCTGGACCTGACCACCAGTGGCTGGCTGACCTGGTACACCAAGAACGACCGCTATTCGCGCGCCAAGCTCAACGCCGACCTGGACACCCTGCGCGCGCACTACCAGAACCGCGGCTACCTCGAGTTCAACATCGACAACGCCCAGGTCACGATCTCGCCGGACAAGCAGGACATCAGCCTGACGATCAGCGTCAGCGAGGGCCAGCCCTACACCGTGACCGGCGTGCGCCTGGAAGGCGAGTACCTGGGCCGGGAAGAGGAATTCCGCCAGCTGGTCGGCATCCGTGCGGGTGATCCGTACCGGGCCGCGACGGTGACCGCCACCACCAAGGCCTTCACCGACCGCTTCGGCACCTTCGGCTATGCCTTCGCCCGCGTCGAGCCGCGCACCGAGATCGACCGCGCCAACGGCCGTGTCGCGGTGGTGCTGGTGGCGGATCCGCAGCGCCGCGTCTACGTGCGCCGCATCGACGTCTCGGGCAACACGCGCACCCGCGACGAAGTCGTGCGCCGCGAGTTCCGCCAGCTGGAGTCGTCGTGGTACGACGGCGAGCGCATCAAGCTCTCGAAGGCGCGGGTCGACCGCCTGGGCTACTTCAAGGACGTCGAGGTCAACGAGAACGAGGTGCCGGGCACGCCCGACCAGGTCGACCTCACCGTCAACGTGACCGAGCGGCCCACCGGCAACCTGCAGCTGGGCGTCAGCTTCTCCAGCGCCGACCGGTTGGCGCTGAGCGCGTCGGTCAAGCAGGAGAACGTCTTCGGCTCGGGCAACTACCTGGGGCTGGAGGTCAACACCAGCCGCACCGGCCGCAGCCTGGTGTTCTCCACGGTCGACCCATACTTCACCGTCGACGGCATCTCGCGCGGCATCGACCTGTACTACCGCACCTCGCGGCCGTTCAACAGCCTGGGCGACCAGTACCAGATCGCCAACCCGGGCGGCGCCATCCGCTTCGGCGTGCCGTTCACCGAGTTCGACACGGTGTTCTTCGGCATCGGCATCGAGCAGACCAACATCGGCGCCACCACCGGCATCCCGGCGCAGTACTTCAACTACCGCGACCTCTATGGCGCGAAGTCGACCGCGCTGCCGCTGACCCTGGGCTGGTCGCGTGACCAGCGCGACAGCGCGATCTCGCCCACCGCCGGCAAGTACCAGCGTGTCAACGTCGAGTGGAGCGTGGCCGGCGACGTGCGCTACGTGCGCACCAACGCCCAGTACCAGCAGTTCTTCCCGCTGTGGCAGAAGCTGACCCTGGGCATCAACGGCGAGATCGGCTGGGGCGTGGGCCAGGGCAGCCGCCCCTATCCCGTGTTCAAGAACTTCTACGGTGGCGGCCTGGGCTCGGTGCGGGTGTTCGAGCAGAACTCGCTGGGCGTGATCGACCCCACCGGCGCCTACATCGGTGGCGCCAAGAAGATCAACCTGAACGCCGAGCTGTACTTCCCGGTGCCCGGCACCGGCAACGACAAGTCGCTGCGCATCTTCGCCTTCGCCGATGCCGGCAACGTGTGGCGCGAGGGCGAGAAGATCACCGGCGACAGCCTGCGTGCCTCGGCCGGACTGGGCCTGTCGTGGATCTCGCCGGTGGGCCCGCTGAAGCTGAGCTGGGGCTCGCCGTTGAAGAAACAGCCCACGGATAGAATCCAACGTTTCCAATTCCAGATCGGGACTGCGTTCTGATGACCATGCTGCACTCCAAGTCCCTGCTGAAATCGACACTCGCCGCCGGCCTGCTGGGTGTGTCGGCCTTTCTGGCCTGCGGCGCGGCCGTGGCCCAGGATCTGAAGATCGGCTACGTCAACAGCGAGCGCGTGTTGCGCGAGGCCACCCCCGCCAAGGCCGCCCTGGCCCGCATGGAAGCCGACTTCAGCAAGCGCGACAAGGACCTGAACGACCAGGCCAGTCGCCTGAAGGCCGCGGCCGACAAGCTGGAGAAGGACGCCCCCACGCTGCCCGAGAGCGAGCGCAACCGCCGCCAGCGCGAACTGGTCGAGCAGGACCGCGACCTGCAGCGCAAGCGCCGCGAGTTCCAGGAAGACCTGAACCAGCGCCGCAACGAAGAGACCGCCGGCATCGTCGAGCGCGCCAACAAGGTCATCAAGCAGATCTTCGAGGGCGAGAAGTACGACCTGATCCTGCAGGACGTGGTCTTCGCCGGGCCCCGGGTCGACATCACCGAGAAAGTGATCAAGGCCCTGAACGCCACCGGCGGCAAGTAAAGCCGCACCGCCGTGCCCACCCCCGTGCGGCTGGCCGATGTGGTGGCCGCCCTGGGCGGTGAACTGCACGGCAACCCCGACCAGCCCATCAGCCGGCTGGCCCCGCTGGAATCGGCCGACGCCGAATCCCTGAGCTTCCTGGCCAACCCGCGCTACGCGGCAAAGCTGGCCGAGACCGCGGCGGCCTGCGTCATCGTCGCGCCGGCGCAGCAGGACGCGGCCGTCGCCCGCGGCGCGGCCATCGTCACGCCCGACCCCTACCTGTACTTCGCCCGGCTCACCCAATGGTGGGCCGCGAGGCGGCGGCGTGTGCCGACCGTGGGTGTGCACCCCAATGCCGTGGTGGAGCCTGGCGCGGTGATCGATGCCAGTGCCTCGATCGGCGCAATGGCCTACATCGGCGCTGGTGCGCGCATCGGTGCCGGCGTGGTGATCGGCACCCACGGCCACATCGGGGCCGACGCGGTGGTGGGCCAGGGCACCCGGCTCGCCGCCCATGTCACGCTGGGCGAAGCCTGCGTCATCGGCGCGCGGGGCATCGTGCACAGCGGCGTGGTGATTGGCGCCGACGGCTTCGGCTTCGCGCCGCACCAGGGCGCGTGGGTCAAGATCGAGCAACTGGGCGCGGTGCGCATCGGCGACGACGTCGAGATCGGCGCCAACACTTGCATCGACCGCGGTGCGCTGGACGACACGGTGCTCGACGACGGCGTCAAGCTCGACAACCTGATCCAGGTCGGCCACAACGTGCGCATCGGCGCGCACAGCGCGATGGCCGGCTGTGTTGGTATCGCCGGCAGCGCGAAGATCGGCCGGCACTGCACCGCCGGCGGCGGCGCCATCATCCTGGGCCACCTGGAGCTGGTGGACCATGTGCACATCACCGCTGCCACCGTCGTCACCCGATCCATCCTCAAGCCGGGCCAGTACAGCGGCCTGTTCCCCTTCGACGAGAATGCCTCGTGGGAGAAGAACGCCGCCACGCTGCGCCAGCTGCACACCCTGCGCGACCGCATCCGGGCCCTCGAGAAGAAGCCATCATGACCGCCCCTGTCCTGGACATCCACCGCATCCTCAAGCTTCTCCCGCACCGCTATCCGATCCTGCTGGTCGACCGCGTGCTGGAGATCGAGAAGAACCAGCGCATCAAGGCGTTGAAGAACGTCAGCATCAACGAGCCCTTCTTCACCGGCCACTTTCCGCACCGCCCGGTGATGCCCGGCGTGCTGATGCTCGAAGCGCTGGCCCAGACCGCTGCGCTGCTGTCGTTCGAGTCGATGGGCCAGGAGCCCGACGCCGACACGGTGGTGTACTTCGTCGGCATCGACGGTGCGCGCTTCAAGCGCGTGGTCGAGCCGGGCGACCAGCTGATCCTGGAAGCCGCCATCGACCGCGCCCGCGCCGGCATCTACAAGTACAAGACCCGCGCCAGCGTCGATGGCGAGACGGCCGTCGAGGCCGAGCTGATGTGCACCATGCGCAAGGTGGGCTGAAATGACAGGCCGTCAGAAGCGTGGCGGGCCGAGCGCCGGGCTGCTCCCAAGCAGACCCGCCATTCCCTTGGGGGATCGGCTGGCGTACCCGCCAGCCGAGGGGCAGACATGATCCATCCGACCGCGGTCGTCGATCCGCAGGCCGAACTGGCCGCCGACGTGGCCGTCGGCCCCTATGCGGTGATCGGCCCGCATGTCCGCATCGGCGAGGGCAGCAGCATCGGCGCGCATGCCGTGATCGAGGGCCACACCGTCATCGGCCGCGACAACCGCATCTTCCAGTTCGCCAGCATCGGTGCCGCGCCGCAGGACATGAAGTACCGTGGCGAGCCCACGCGCCTGGTGATCGGCGACCGCAACACCTTCCGCGAGTTCGTCACCGTCAACACCGGCACGGCGCAGGACGAAGGCGTCACCCGCGTCGGCGACGACAACTGGGTGATGGCCTATGTGCACATCGCCCACGACGTGCGGCTGGGCAGCCGCTGCGTGCTGGCCAACAATGCCACGCTGGCCGGCCATGTGCACGTGGGCGACTGGGCGACGATCGGCGGGCTGTCGGGCGTGCACCAGTTCGTCAAGATCGGCGCGCACGCGATGATCGGCTTCCAGGCCCATGTGGCGCAGGACGTGCCGCCCTTCATCACCGCCGATGGCCACCCGCTGGCCGCCCGTGCGGTGAACCTGACCGGCCTGAAGCGCCGCGACTTCAGCGCCGAGCGCCAGGCTGCGATCCGCCAGATGCACAAGCTGCTGTACCGCAGCGGCCTGCCGCTGGCCGAGGCCACGGCGCAGATCGCCGCGCTGGCCCATGGTGCGGCGGACGGCGTGGCCGGCGATGTCCAGACGATGCTGGACTTCCTGGCCGGCGCCACGCGGGGCATCGTCCGCTGACTGCTTCGATGGACGCCCAGCCATTGCGGCTCGGCCTGGTGGCCGGCGAAGCCTCGGGCGACCTGCTGGGCAGCCTGCTGCTGGCCGGATTGCGCCAGCGCTGGCCCGGACTGCAGGCCAGCGGCATCGGCGGCCCCAAGATGGCGGCGCAAGGCTTCGACAGCGGCTGGCCGATGGAGCGGCTCAGCGTCTTCGGCTATGTCGATGCGCTCAAGCGCCTGCCCGAACTGCTGCGCATCCGGCGCCACCTCGGCGACCGGCTGCTGGACCAGCGGCCGGCGGCGGTCATTGGCATCGACGCACCCGACTTCAACTTCGGCCTGGAGACGCGCCTGCGCGCCGGTGGCCTCAAGACCATCCACTTCGTCTGCCCGTCGATCTGGGCCTGGCGTGGCGAGCGGGTGAAGAAGCTCCAGGCCGCAGCCGACCATGTGCTGTGCCTGTTCCCGTTCGAGCCGGCGCTGCTGCAGCAGCACGGCGTGGCGGCGACGTTTGTCGGCCACCCGCTGGCCGATGCGATTCCGCTCGACCCGCCGCGTGCCGCCGCGCGGTCAGCGCTGGGGCTGGCCGATGGTGACACCGTGGTCGCCTTGCTGCCCGGCAGCCGGCGCAGCGAGATCAGCCACATCGCGCCGCGCCTGGCGGCGGCAGCCGTGCTGATGCGACGCCAGCGGCCCGGGCTGCGCTTCATCCTGCCGGTGGCGCCGGGCCTGCGCGGACTGGTCGAGACCATCGTCGCCCAACACGGCGGCGACGCGTCCATCACCCTGCTCGACGGCCAGAGCCATGCCTCACTCGCCGCTTGTGACGTCACCCTGGTGGCCAGCGGCACCGCGGCGCTGGAGGCGGCGCTGTTCAAGCGGCCCATGGTCATCACCTACCACCTGGCGGCGCTGAACTGGTGGCGCATGCGGCGCATGGCCTACCAGCCCTGGTTCGGCCTGCCGAACATCCTGAGTGGTGCCTTCGTCGTGCCCGAATTGATCCAGGACGCCGCCACGCCCGAGGCGCTGGCACGCGAAGGCCTGGCCTGGCTGGACGACGCGCCCCGCTGCGCGGCCGTGCAGGCGCGCTTCACCGACCTGCACCACCTGCTGAGGCAGGACACTGCCCGCAAGGCCAGCGATGCCATCGCGCAAGTCATCGGCGCCTGAGCAGCTGGGGCTGCGCTGGGACGCGCCGGGCCTGGTGGCCGGCGTGGACGAGGCCGGCCGTGGCCCGCTGGCCGGGCCGGTGGTGGCTGCGGCCGTCATCCTGGACGACCTGCAGCCCATCCGCGGCCTGGCCGACAGCAAGGTGCTCACGGCCCGCAAGCGCGAGGCGCTGTTCGACGAGATCCGCGCCAAGGCCCTGGCCTGCTGCATCGCCGAGGCCAGCGTGGAAGAGATCGACACGCTGAACATCCTGCAGGCCAGCCTGCTGGCGATGCAGCGCGCGGTGGCCGGCCTGCGCCTGCCGCCGCACAAGGTGCTGGTCGACGGCAACCGGCTGCCGGTGCTGAAGATCCCGGCCGAGGCCATCGTCAAGGGCGACAGCAAGGTGCCGGCGATCTCGGCCGCCTCCATCCTGGCCAAGGTGCACCGCGACCGCTTGTGCCTGGCGCTGCACGACGCCCACCCAGCCTACAACTTCGGTGTGCACAAGGGCTACCCCACCGCCGAGCACCTGGCCCTGCTGCGCGCGCACGGCGCCTGCCCGGCGCACCGCCGCAGCTATGCGCCGGTGCGGGCGGTGCTTGATGCCACGCAGCTTGTTCGCGGGCCGAGCGCCGGGCCGCTCCCAAGCCGGCCCGCCATCCCCTCGGGGGATCGGCCGGCGTACCCGCCGGACGAGGGGCACACTTGACCGAGCCGCTGCGCATCAGCTCGAAGGACAACCCGCTGCTGCAGCGCCTGCGCAAGCTGGCGCGCGACGGCGGTGGCTACCGCAAGGCGGGTGAACTGTGGCTGGAGGGCGAGCACCTGTGCAGCGCGCTGCTGCAGCGGGGCCGACGGCCGGCGCAGGCGGTGCTGGCCGAAGCCGCCTGGGCGCAACCCGCGCTGCGTGCGCTGGCGCAGGCAGCGCCGCGGGTCGTGGTGGTGCCGGATGCGCTGTTCGACGGCTTCAGCGCCTTGCCGTCACCGGCGGGCATCGGCTTCCTGCTGCCGTTGCCGGACCAGCCGGCCATCGCCCCGCAGGCCGCCACCGTGGTGCTCGACCGGCTGCAGGATGCCGGAAACGTCGGCAGCATCCTGCGCAGCGCGGCGGCTTTCGGCATGGCCCAGGTGCTGGCGCTGCAGGGCACGGCGGCGCTTTGGTCGCCCAAGGTGCTGCGCGCCGGCATGGGCGCGCACTTCGGGCTGCGGTTGGTCGAGGGCCTGCAGCCAGCCGACCTGGACGCGCTGGCCGTGCCCCTGGTCGGCACCAGCCTGCAGGCCGATGCGCTGCTGCCCGCCACGCCGCTGCCGTCACCCTGCGCCTGGCTGCTGGGCCATGAAGGGCAGGGCGTGGCGCCGGCCCTGCTGGCGCGCTGCGCGCTGACGGTGCGCATTCCGCAGCCGGGCGGCGAGGAGTCGCTGAACGTGGCTGCCGCAGCGGCGGTTTGTCTTTACGAGTCGATGCGGCGCACGGCCGCGTGACTCAGGCCCCAGGCCGCGGCGTTTCGCGCAGCGTCGGCAGGCCCACGCCTGCGCCGTCGAAGCCGCCATCCACCGCCAGCACCTGGCCGTTGATGTAGCCGGCCGCCGGGCTGCACAGGAAGCCGACCGCGTTGGCGATCTCGGCGATCTCGCCGTAGCGCGCCAGCGGGATCACCGCGAAGTAGTCGCGGCGGATGGCCTCGCTGTGCACCTTCTTGGCCATCTCGGTCTCCACCGGCCCGGGGGCGATGGCGTTGACGCGGATGCCCACCGTCCCCAGCTCGGTGGCATGCTGCTTGGTCAGGTGGATCAAGGCGGCCTTGCTGGTGCCATAGGCCACCCGCAGCGTGCTGGCGCGCAGGCCCGAGATCGACGCGATGTTGACCACCGCGCCGCCGCCGGTCTTGAGCATCACCGGCGCCACCGCCTGGGTGCAGAGGAAGGCGCCGTCCAGATTCGTCGCCATCACCCAGCGCCACTCGTCGAAGCTGGTGTCCAGCGTCGGCTTGAAGGTGGCGACGCCGGCGTTGTTCACCAGGGCGTCGATGCGGCCGAAGTGTTCGGCCGTGCGGGCGGTGGCGCGCGCCACCTCGTCGGGGCGGGACACGTCGCAGTGCACGGCCAGCACGCGGCCGGGTGCGTCCAGCGCCTGTTCGCCCTGGGCCAGGGTCTCGGCATCGTTGTCCCAGGCGGCCACGCGCCAGCCCCGGGCCAGGAACCATTGGGCGATGCCCAGGCCGATGCCGCGGGCGGCACCGGTGACCACGGCAACCGGGTTGGGGGCGGGAAGGTTGGTGGTCATCGCGGGCTCCTGCGCGTGGGCTGAAAGGCGCGCAGTCTAGGCCAGCCGACCCTGCATCCGCGCCGCGTCGCTGGGCGCAACCCCGGGCCGATGCGGCTTGGCGCGCCCGGCGGCACGCCTACACTTCCCGCCGCCTTCCAGACAGCCCCACGCAGGAGCCCCCATGACCACTCCCCACATCGTCGGCTGGGGCCACACCCCGTTCGGCAAGCACGATGCGATCGACCTGGTGCAGCTGATCCGCGACGCGGCGCTGCCCGCCATCGCCAGCGCCGGCCTGGCGCCGGCCGACATCGACGGCGTGTTCATCGGCCACTTCAACGGCGGCTTCCTGCGCCAGGACTTCAGCGGCGCGATGGCCGCGCTCGCCATCCCCGAACTGCGCCACGTGCCGGCAGTGCGGCTGGAGAACGCCTGCGCCACCGGCTCGGCCGCGATCTGGTCGGCCGCGGATGCCGTGGCCAGCGGCCGCCTGAAGCGCGTGCTGGTGGTCGGCTGCGAGAAGATGAACACGCTGCCCAACGCGCAGATCGGCGAGGTGCTGCTGCGCTGCTCGCATGTGGCCGAGGAGGGCGACACGCCCGGCGGTTTCGCCGGCGTGTTCGGGAAGATTGCCGGCGGCTACTTCGCACGCTTCGGCGACCAGAGCGATGCGATTGCCGCCATCGCCGCGAAGAACCACGCCAACGGCGTGCGCAACCCGGTGGCCCACATGCGGCGCGACCTGGGCTTCGACTTCTGCCGCAATGCGTCGGACAAGAACCCCTTCGTCGCCGGGCCGCTGAAGCGCTCGGACTGCTCCCTGGTCAGCGACGGCGCCGCAGCCCTGGTGATCAGCAGCGAGCCGCTGCCGGGCGCCACGGTGCCGGCGGTGCGCTGGCTGTCGCGCACCCAGGTCAACGAGTACCTGCCGCTGTCGCGCCGCGACCCGATCCGTTTCGAGGGTGCGGCCCTGGCCTGGCAGCGTGGCCTGGCTGCCGCTGGCAGCACGCTGGACGACCTGCACTTCGTCGAGACGCACGACTGCTTCACCATCGCCGAGCTGCTGGAGTATGAGGCCATGGGCCTGGCGCCGCACGGCCAGGGCGCGCGGGTGATCCTGGATGGCGTGACCCGCTTCGACGGCCGGCTGCCGGTCAACCCCTCGGGCGGGTTGAAGTCGCGTGGCCACCCGATCGGCGCGACCGGCGTGTCCCAGCATGTGATGGCGGCGATGCAGCTGACCGGCACGGCCGGCGACATGCAGCTGCCGAAGGCCGGGCGCGGTGCAGTGTTCAACATGGGTGGTGCTGCTGTCGCCAACTACCTGAGCATCCTGGAAGCGGTGGCATGAGCGGGCCGAGCGCAGGGCCGCTCCCAAGCCGGCCCGCCATCCCCGTGGGGGATCGGCCGATGTACTCGCCGGACGAGGGGCAGACATGAACCCGGCACAGGTCACCAACCTGGCCCGGCTGCTGACGCACACAGCGCGGCTGTTCCCCGAACGCACCGCGCTGATCCAGGGGGATCTGCGCTGGACCTGGGCCCAGATCGACCAGCGGGTGGATGCCCTGGTGGCCGCGCTGCGGGCGCTGGGCGTGCAGCAGGGCGACCGCCTGCTGCTGCAGTCGCGCAACAACCTGGCGACCTTCGAGAGCGCCTGGGCGGCCTTCCGCATGGGCTGCGTGTGGGTGCCGACGAACTTCCGGCTGGCGCCGGGCGAGGTGGCCTACCTGGGCAGTTCCAGCGGCGCGGTGGCGATGCTGGTGGAGCCGGTGTTTGCCGATCATGCCCGCGCCGTGGTGGCCGAGGCGCCCGCCCTGCGCCATGTGCTGTGGATCGGCGATGCACCGGCGACCGACCTGCCGCGCGTGCAGCAGCACGGCCACGAGGCCCTGGTGCAGCAGCACCTGGGTGCCGGGCCGGCCGAGGCGACGGTGGGCTACGACGACCCGCTGTGGTTCTTCTACACCTCGGGCACGACCGGCAAGCCCAAGGCGGCCATCCTGACCCACGGCCAGATGAACTTCGTGGTCGCCAACCACCTGGCCGACCTGATCCCGGGCACCGACGAGCGTGACGTGTCGATCGCCGTCGCGCCGCTGTCGCATGGCGCCGGCATCCACGCGCTGCTGAACGTGGCGCGCGGCGCCGCCACCGTGCTGCTGCCCAGCGAGAAGCTGGACCCGGCCGTGGTCTGGCACCTCATCGAGCAGCACCGCGTCAGCAACCTGTTCACCGTGCCGACCATCGTGAAGATGCTGGTCGAGCACCCGGCGGTCGACCAGCACGACCACAGCAGCCTGCGCTTCGTGATCTACGCCGGCGCGCCGATGTACCGCGCCGACCAGCGCCTGGCGCTGCAGAAGCTGGGCCCGGTGCTGGTGCAGTACTTCGGCCTGGGCGAGGTGACCGGCTGCATCACCGTGCTGCCGGCGCACATGCATTCGGCCGACGACGCCGACCCGGACTCGAACATCGGCAGTTGCGGCAAGCCGCGCACGGGCATGGAAATCGCCATCCTCGACGCCGACATGAACCTGGTGCCGATGGGCGACATCGGCGAGATCTGCGTGCGCGGCGCCGCCGTGTTCGCGGGTTACCACGCCAACCCCGAGGCCACGGCCAAGGCGCTGCGCGGCGGCTGGTTCCACACCGGTGATCTGGGCAAGCTCGACGCCCGCGGCATGCTGTCCATCACCGGCCGCGAGAGCGACATGTACATCTCCGGCGGCAGCAACGTCTACCCGCGCGAGTGCGAGGAACTGCTGCTGATGCACCCGGCCGTGGCCGAGGTCGCGGTGCTGGGCGTGCCCGACCGCCAGTGGGGCGAGACCGGCGTGGCGGTGGTGGTTTGCCGCCCGGGCCACAGCGCCACCGCCGACGAATTGATCGCTTTCCTCGACGGCAAGCTGGCGCGCTACCGCTGGCCGCGCCAGGTGTTTTTCTGGGACGCGCTGCCCAAGTCGGGCTACGGCAAGATCACCAAGAAGGACGTGCGCGCCCTGCTGTTCGAGCGTGGCGAAGTCCAGCCGGTGGCTGCCGACTGACAATCCCCGTTTTCCGTTCTCAACAACAGCTGTCTGGAGACACGCACCATGACCCTGAACCGTCGCACCCTGCTGGCCTCTGCTGGCGCAACCGTTGGCTCCATGGCCCTGCCCGCCTTCGCCCAGAACAAGCCCGCCGAGTTCTCGCTGAAGTACGCCAACAACCTGCCGGTCACGCACCCGATGAACGTGCGCGCCAACGAGATGGCCGCCAAGATCCTGGCCGACACCAAGGGCCGGGTCGAGATCAAGGTGTTCCCCAGCAGCCAGCTGGGCAACGACACCGACACGCTGAGCCAGATCCGCTCCGGCGCGGTGGACTTCTTCACCCTCTCGCCGCTGATCCTGGGCAACCTGGTGCCGTCGGCGCAGATCAGCGGCGTGGGCTTCGCGTTCAAGGACTACAACCAGGTCTGGGCCGCGATGGACGGCGACCTGGGCGCCCATGTGCGCAAGGAGATCGCGGCCAAGTCGCAGATGTTCGCCTTCGAGAAGATCTGGGACAACGGCTACCGCCAGATGACCAGCAGCGCGCGCGCCATCACCAAGCCCGAGGACCTGAAGGGCATGAAGATGCGCGTGCCGCCCAGCCCGTTCTGGGTGTCGATGTTCAAGGCCTTCGAGGCCAGCCCGGCGACGATCAACTTCGCCGAGGTCTACACCGCCCTGCAGACCAAGGTGGTCGACGGCCAGGAGAATCCGCTGGCCATCATCGCCACGGCCAAGCTCAACGAGGTGCAGCAGTTCTGCTCGGTGACCAACCACATGTGGGACGGCTTCTGGATGCTGGCCAACAAGCAGAGCTTCGCCCGCCTGCCGGCCGACCTGCAGGAGATCGTGACGCGCCACATCAACGCCGCCGCGCTGCTGGAGCGCGACGACGTGAAGAAGCTCAACGACGGCCTGGTGACCGAACTCAAGGGCAAGGGCATGCAGTTCAACAGCACCGATGCCGAGCTGTTCCGCGCCAAGCTGCGCGCCGCCGGCTTCTATGCCGAGTGGCACAAAAAGTTCGGTGACGAGGCCTGGAACGTGCTGGAAAAGTACACCGGCAAGCTGGTCTGAACTGAAGTCCCATGAGCGCGACCACGCCCACCGCCGACAATCCCGAGTCGTTCAGCCTTCCCAACGAGCAGGAGCCGCCCGCCGCCGGCGGCCGGCTGCTGCGGCCGATCGAGTGGGTGTCGGCCGCGTTGATGCTGGCCATCGTCGGCATGCTGCTGCTGGGCGTGGGCTCGCGCTACCTGTTCTCGGCGCCGCTGACCTGGGTCGACGAGGCGGTGTCCATCGCCTTCATCTGGCTGGCGATGCTGGGCGCGGCGATCGCGATCCACCGCAACGAGCACCTGCGGCTGACGGTTTTCGTGCAGATGCTGCCCGCGCGCTGGCGGCCGCCGGTGCAGGCGTTCGGCCTGGGGGTGGTGGTCACGTTTCTGCTGGCGTTGGTGCGCCCGGCCATCGAGTACGTCGAAAGCGAGTCCTTCGTCACCACGCCCGCGCTGGAACTGCCCAACAGCTGGCGGGTGGCGGCCATCGCCTTCGGCATCGTGGCGATGCTGGCCGTGGTGCTGGGCCATGCCTGGCGCACCTGCCGCAAGCTTGACTTGTTGGGCGCCGCGGTGCTGCTGGTCGCCATCGCTGGCGCCTGCTGGCTGGCCAAGCCGCAGCTGGCGGGGCTGGGGCACCTGAACATCGTCATCTTCCTGATCGGCTTCGTGCTGGTCGGCCTGGTCTGCGCCGTGCCCATCGCGTTCTGCTTCGGCATCGGCACGCTGGCCTTCCTGGCCTTCACCACCCACATGCCCATCGGCGTGATGGTCGGCCGCATGGACGAGGGCATGTCCAGCCTGGTGCTGGTGTCGGTGCCGATCTTCGTGCTGCTGGGCTGCGTGCTCGATGCCACCGGCATGGGCAAGGCGATCATCGACTTCCTGGCCTCGCTGGTCGGCCATGTGAAGGGCGGCATGAGCTATGTGCTGCTCGGCTCGCTGTTCATCGTCTCGGGCATCTCGGGCTCCAAGGTGTCGGACATGGCGACCGTCGCGCCGGCGCTCTTTCCGGAGATGAAGCGCCGCGGCCAGAAGCCCAAGGAAATGATCGCCCTGCTGTCCACCGGCGCGGCCATGGCCGACACCGTGCCGCCCAGCATCGTGCTGATCGTGCTGGGCTCGGTGGCGGGCGTGTCGATCGCAGGTCTCTTCCAGGCCGGTGTCACCGTGGCCCTGGTGCTGCTGCTGGCCCTGGCCATCCTGGCGCGCTGGAAGGCGCGGCATGAGGTCATGTCCGATGTGAAGCGGGCGCCGCTGTCGGTCATCGGCAAGACGCTGCTGATCGCCGGCCCGGCCCTGGTGCTGCCCTTCCTGATCCGCGGCGCGGTGGGCGGCGGCGTGGCCACGGCCACCGAGGTGTCGACCATCGCCGTGCTGTACGCGATGATCATCGGCGCCCTGATGTACGGCGGCATCAGCCTGCGCCAGGTCTACGGCATGCTGGTCGAGACCGCCGCGCTGTCGGGCGCGATCCTGATGATCCTGGGCACGGCGCTGGCAATGGCCTGGGCCATCACGCAGTCGGGCGTGGCGCAGCAGCTGGCACTGTTCATGAAGGGCCTGCCAGGCGGCGTGCCGACCTTCCTGGCCGTCACCATCGTGATCTTCCTGGTGCTGGGCTGCATCCTCGAAGGCCTGCCCGCGCTGCTGCTGATGGCGCCGCTGATGTTCCCCATCGCCAAGAGCCTGGGCATCAACGACGTGCACTACGCCATGGTCGTGGTCTGCGCGATGAACATCGGCCTGATGATGCCGCCGGTGGGCGTGGGCTTCTACATCGCCTGCCGCATCGGCAACGTCTCGCCCGACGAGGCCATGGGCGCGATCTGGCCCTAGATCGTGGCGCTGATCGGCGGCCTGATCGTGGTGGCGGCCGTGCCGCAGATCTCGACCGCGGTGCTCTGACCGGCTTCGGCCCGGCGTCAGTCGGGCTGCAGCACCAGCTCGAAGGTCACCAGCACCCCGTTGGCGCCGCGCTGCAGGCGCCCGTCGGCCAAGCCGCCGGTGTGGTCGACCAGGCTCACGTCGAGCAAGGCTTCCGGCTGGCCATCCGCGCCGGGCGCGATGCGGCCGTTCTGGATCAGCACCTCGGTGACGAAGGGCTCGACCACCCGGCCGTCGTCGAAGGCCGCGCCCACCGTGCTGCCGACGCCCCCGCGCACCGTGGCGCGTGTGATGCCGCGCTCGGCGCAGACCGCTTCCAGCGCGGTGCAGATGTCTTCGTTCGGCGCCACGCGCACCGCCAGTGCATTCGCCCTGGTGTCACTGGCCGGCGGGCAGGGCAGGGGGCGGAACAGCGTGAAGCCGGTCTCGGCGTCGGGCACCACGGTGAAGGCGGCGCCATCGAGCAACCAGGCGGTGGCGGCCATGGGCGTGGTCAGCACCACGTCCTCGGGCAGCAGGTGGCCGCAGTGCGGCGTGCCGTCGACCAGGTCAGTCCAGCGGGCGTGGCAGTGCAGCCAGGGCGTGCCGTCGCGCAGGCCATAGGTCACGCTGGCGTCGATCAGCCGCACCGCGCCGGGCGCGTCGAAGCGGTCGCTGAAGTAGACCGCGTGGTCGGGCGTCTTGGACAGCGCCGGCATCACGTAGGCGAACGGCGCCAGCGCGCCACCGCGCAGGCGCAGCACGGCGCTGGTGCGATCGGGCGGCAGTGCCTGCACCAAGGCGGGCAGCAGCGCACGGCCGGGCTGCAGCGTCAGCGCGACCTCGCGCAGGTGCACCGGCAGCACGTCGATGCGCTGAGGCGCAACCGGGCCGGGGTGCTGGATCGTGCGGCGCGCCATCAGTAGTTCGCCATCGTGCGCGCCCGACCCCGGGGCATGAAGCTGGGGCCGTGGCTGGCGGACGATGGTGCGTGCTCGTAGGATGAATCCGGGCGCTGCTGACGAGGTCGGCGTTTGCTTGG
>Ga0116181_1000217_pt1 | contig 50920 bp, 51 predicted proteins | sample AD_UKC075_MetaG_FD_89752 | JGI IMG/M metagenome (GOLD analysis project Ga0116181, IMG submission 89752) | Active sludge microbial communities of municipal wastewater-treating anaerobic digesters from USA - AD_UKC075_MetaG | ecosystem: Engineered > Bioreactor > Anaerobic > Digestate | place: USA... | reverse complement strand
GAGCCAGTTCCTGGGGCAACATTTTTCATTTTTTCTAGTTCATTCAGGGCTGCTTTAAGTGCAACTAAATCACCCCATGTTTGCCCTTCCACGTCTTTAAGCTTATATTCGATAGGAGCATTGCTTGCATCTCCGCTCACATCAAAATCAAAAGTCATTTCGGCCGCTACGTCCCCTTTATTTTCAACCTTAAGGGTAAACTCACCACCAACCCCGGGGGCGATTATTTTGCTTTCACCGGCAGTTGACAGAATATTTGTGTCATATGCATGTTTAAACAAATCAAGATCTACTGTTTCTTCAGGACTTAAATAAGTTTCGCCATCTGATACTGAAATATCCCACTTGGCGATCAGCGCGGTGTCCGCACCCGCATATTCACTGGTGTACTTGGCGAAGGTGCCTGAGAGCATGGCGGTGGAAATCAGGCAGAGCATCAACAGCAGTATTGTGATTTTGGCGGTATTGCTTGTTTTTCTCATTTGCTATCATTCCTTTCTTTTTAATTTAATCCATGAATTTGACTGCAAGTTGTTTGCTGGAAACCATTCTCTATGTACGTTTCCCGCTGGTTTTATCCCCCTGTTCACATATCACTCCCTTCAAATCTATAGTTGATTGTGTTTTAAAAGATACAGCCGGGTTGCCACTTTCAGCAACCCGGCCGCCCTGGCTTTACGCTTTAGGCCCGTTGGCTTTGCGCCCCCGCCTTTCGACGGGTTAGCCCTTTATGAAAGCATTTTTTTTCTTTTCTCGCCTATTTTTCGCATATCCCCTAATTACTTTTTTACAAAAAACAGCCGGGTTGCCTTACTTTCAGCAACCCGGCCGACCTGGCTTTCACGCTTTAGGCCCGTTGGCTTTGCGCCCCCGCCTTTCGACGGGTTAGCCCTTTTATAATGTTATTTTATAATGTATTACGCTACATAACTATTCTTTTCAACTTTATTATGTAGTTTACCATATATTTCGGTGCCCCAAGCTCCCGGATGCCCCCGCGAGTTTCTTTATGATATTTCCTTCTCCCTGATCTCTTTCAAAACCTTTTCTTCAAATCCCTTCAGCGGCATGGGACCCAGATCGCCTTTGGACCGGTGGCGCACGGCGACGGCCTCCTGCTCCGCTTCCTTGTCCCCCACCACAAGCATGTAGGGAATTTTCTGGGCCTGGGCTTCGCGAATCTTGTAACTGATTTTCTCATTCCGGGCGTCCAGCTCCACCCTTATTCCCTTTTCGTCCAGGCGGTCCACCACCATTTGAGCGTAAGCGACGTGGCGGTCCGTAATCGGCAGCACCCGGACCTGAACGGGCGCCAGCCAGACCGGGAAGGCCCCTGCAAAGTGCTCGGTGAGGATCCCGATGAAGCGTTCGATACTGCCGAAAACCACCCGGTGAATCATGACCGGCCGGTGTTTCTGGCCGTCCTCGCCGATATAGGTTAAATCAAATACTTCAGGCATTTGAAAGTCCAGCTGAATCGTGCCACATTGCCAGGTGCGGCCCAGGGAATCCTTCAAATGGAAGTCGATTTTCGGCCCGTAAAAGGCGCCGTCACCCTCGTTAACCCTGTAGTCGATTCCCCTGGCCTCCAGGGCTTCCCTCAGCTCCCGGGTGGCCAGCTCCCAGGTTTCCAGTGACCCCATGGCCTTTTCCGGGCGGGTAGAAAGCTCCACGTGGTAGGTAAAGCCGAACACTTTATAAAAGTCGCTCACCAGGTCGATAACCCCGCTGATCTCGTCCTTCACCTGGGAGGGAAGCATGAAAATGTGGGCGTCATCCTGGGTAAAGCAGCGTACCCGCATCAGCCCGTGCAGGACTCCGGAAAGCTCGTGCCGGTGGACCAGGCCCAGCTCGGCCAGGCGGATGGGCAGTTCCCGGTAGCTGTGCGGCCTGCTTTTGTAAACCAGCATAGCGCCGGGGCAGTTCATGGGCTTGACCGCAAAATCAGCTTCGTCGATGGTCGTAAAGTACATATTCTCCCGGTAGTGGTCCCAGTGGCCGGAGCGTTCCCAGAGGTGCCGGCTCAGGATCATCGGCGTGCGGATCTCCTGGTAACCCCTCTTTTTATGCTCCTCCCGCCAGAATTTTTCCAGCTCGTTGCGCAGGACCATCCCCTTGGGGTGGAAAAAGGGGAACCCCGGCCCCTCTTCCCGGATGCTGAAAAGGTCCAGCTCGGCCCCCAGCTTGCGGTGGTCCCTTCGCTTGGCCTCCTCAATCCGGAAAAGATACTCATCCAGCAAGGATTTTTTGGGGAAGGAAGTCCCGTAAATCCGCTGCAGCATTTTATTCTTCTCATTGCCCCGCCAGTAGGCGCCCGCCAGGTTCAGCAGTTTCACCGACTTCAGCCGGCCGGTGCTGGGCACGTGGGGCCCCATGCAGAGGTCCACGAATTCCCCCTGGCGGTAGCAGGAAAGGGGCACGTCCGGCGGCAGGTCCTCGATCAGCTCCACCTTGTATTTCTGGCCGGCGTCCCTGAAAAAGGCCAGTGCCTCCGGCCGGGAGAGCTCAAAACGCTCAAAGGGCAGGTCGGCCTTGATGATCGCTTCCATTTCCTTTTCAATTTTGGCCAGGTCTTCGGGAGTAAAAGATTCCTTCGGGTCAAAATCGTAGTAAAACCCGTCGGCGATGGCCGGCCCTATAGCCAGTCCGGTGCCCGGAAAAAGCCTCTGCACCGCCTGGGCCATGACGTGGGCCGTGCTGTGGCGGTAGACCTGCCGGCCCTCTTCATCATCAAAGGTCAGGATTTCAACCCGGGCGTCCCTGTCCAGGGGCGCGCTCAGGTTCACCAGCCGGCCATCCACTTTGGCTGCCAGGGCTTCCCGGGCCAGGCGGGGGCTTATGTCTTTGGCGATTTCCAACATCGAAACACCAGCCGGGTACTCTCTGACCGAACCATCGGGTAGGGTTACTTTGATCAGATCATGCTCAGCCACAATTAACACATCCTTTCATCAATTGAACAGAAAAAGCAGATTAGTGAAAAAATCAGAAGCAAAACAAATTAAAGAACATCATTTCGCATAATTCAACTAATAAGAATTAAAGCAAACCGGGCTTTAAAAACCAAATCGCCCCTGACAGCAGTCAGGGACGAATAATTCCGCGGTTCCACCCTGGTTAGGGAGTAATTAACCCCCTCACTCAAAAGGCAGTTAACGGCTGCACCCGGCACGGCCTACTCTTATTTCGGCCGGCAGCTCCAAGGCGGTTTTCGGCTCCCCTGTGTCCCGGGGCGCTTGCAGCCGGGGCGCCCTTCTCTGGAAGGACCGGTGTGAACCTACTCTTCCTTTTCATCGCCTGTTTAACAATATTGTTTAATAATTTCTTAAAGTATTATATTGACTAAAGAGTTTTTTGTCAACAAAAGTAAAAAGAATGGCCTGCCCTGAGAGCCTCCCCGCAGGAAAGGCAGCAGGTTTCCTTACTTTTCCCGGTATGTACGCCATGATCTCCTCGTAACTTGATACCCTGTACCTGAGCTTCCATACCACTGCCTTACTCCCGGGACCCTATTGGCCGCCCCCGACCTTAATCCCATAATTCCCCGAACTATGCACTGTCTTACTCCCGGACCCGTTGGCCGATCAAAAAAGAACCCTGCGAAGGAACACCGGGCAACCGGCAGTTTCCCAGTAAAAAGCCAGATAACCCTTCAATTCCGGGGTTCCTGGCAGAGGATGCAGCCCATGCACTCGTTAACCTTCCCCTCGAACACATTCTTAATCGTATCCAGCGTAACCGAGTGCCCTTCCCGGCTTTTATAGTGCAGCGTAACCTGCTTAGGGGCAATGGTTATCAAGGCGCTGATCAGGAGGTCTTCGTAGTTTATCTCGTTGTCAACCATGTTCACGATAAACCCATCCAGGTATTCGCTTTTAACCGGCTGCATCCGGCCGTCGAAGAGTTTAAAAAGGCTACCGGCAACAAGCACGTGTACGACATCCATACGGGGCTCCTGTACTTCCACAAAATACTTCAGGAGCTGGATGAATTCCCGGTACTCCCTCTCCATCAGAAACTCGTCAACAGCCTTTTCAGCGGCATCGCGCAGTTCCCCGATGTAGTCTTTGAGCCTGAAACGAATAAACCCGTCAATATTAATCCAATTGTTGGCATCCAGGTAATCCAGGATTTTTTGGATAATCCGGTTTTTGCGCCCCAGCCAGTAAACTGTATTCTGAGAGTCTTTCCCCTCCCGGTTAATGTGACGCAAAGCGTATTGAAAGATGATGTCTCTCTCTTCCTCTCCAAAATAATAGTAGTTTTCTCTGATGATTTCCTTGAGCAGGGGATCCTCCCAGTGGTTGAGGATGATATCAGATATGACATCGGCCAGGTAGTACTTGAAAAGGCTCTGGACATCCTCCCCGGCACGCTTGCCTTTATCATCAGCAATCCGGCAGAATAAAAAGGTGTATTTTCCGGCCGGGCTCTCTTCCAGATAAATCTTTAACCCGTCCCCTTCACACAGCTTCAGCTGACGGCCAAGTTTGGCCTTAAACAGGTCTATATGCTGTGTGGAGCCGATTGATATGGTCTGGGCCACCGGCATTCCCCCCCAGCGTTATTATTTCTTCCTTTAATTGACTTAAAGCCGCCCTGCTACCAGGCGCCTCTTTGTCAGCACAACATCCTAAAAAACCTCTTTCAAGTATAGACAAAAATAATTGCACCTATGCCAAGCAAATTATTTAAGTCAAACCAAAATTCCGTTATTTAAAGACAGCACATATTTGCCCTATCAATTATAGGCACAAAAATGGGCATAAAAACTTAAAAAAAGCAAGCCCTTAAAGAAAGAGACTTGCTTTTGCTGGTTTAGTGAATTGTTATGATTACTCCGGTTTTGCCTTTCCAGGCTTTGCCGGGCTAGACCCTCATTTTCTTCAAACGCTCCACCCTGTCGGCGATGGGTGGGTGGGTGCTGAAGAGCCTGGCTACGGACTGGCCGGAAAGGGGATTGACGATAAAGAGATGGGAAGCCGCGGGATTCACCTGCATGGGAATCCTGTGGGCAGCACTTTCCAGCTTCAGGAGGGCGCTGGCCAGCCCCTGCGTGTTCCCTGCAATGCGGGCACCGGTCTCATCGGCGCCATATTCCCGGGAACGGGAAATTGCCATCTGAATAATCATCGCTGCAATGGGAGCGATGATGGCCAGCAGGAGGGCACCCAGGGCACCCGCACCCCCCTCTTCATCGTCGCGTCCCATGCCTAAAATGGCGCCCCACTGGATTATGTTCGCCAGCATGGTAATAGCTCCGGCAAAGGCCGCGGCAATGGTGCCCACCAGGACGTCCCTGTTTTTAATGTGGGCCAGTTCGTGGGCCAGCACCCCTTCCAGTTCGGTACGGTTCAAAAGCTGCAGCAAGCCCTCTGTGACGGCCACGGCCGAATTGGCGGGGTTTCTCCCGGTGGCAAAGGCATTGGGCTGGGGCGAAGGGGTTACATAAAGCCGGGGCATCGGAAGACCGGCCCGCTGGGCCAGCCTGCGGACGATACTGTACAGTTCCGGCGCCTCCCGTTCGGATACAGGCTGGGAACGGGTCATGGAAATGGCGACTTTATCACTGAAATAGTAAGTGAAGAAATTCATCGCCAGGGAAATTAAGAAGAAAAGTATTGCACCGGACTGGCCTCCCACCGCACTGCCAATGAGGACCAGAATTACCGAGAGAAGGCCCATCAAAAGAAAGACCTTTAAATTATTCATTCAATAACCTCCCAAATTTATATTTTTAACGATTTAATTTCTTTTTAGCCGGTCTAATTTCATTTTAGTCGGTTCATCAGGCATTCGCAGCCTGTCACCTCCTTACTTATATTATCATAGTAATGACAAATAATAAAAATATTCCATAGATGGCTACAGGGTACATCATCACCAGGGGCTTGAGCACCCTTTGTTTCTTCACGAACAGGTAAACAATCAGGCTGGACAGCAGGGCCAGGCCGGCGCTGAGGGCGGCCAGGGGGGTCAGCTGCCAGGAAGTGAAGAGAATACCGATCATGGGAAGAATGGTACTTTGAAAAACCATAGCTCCGGTGATATTACCCATGGCCAGGGTGTCCTTGCCTCCCTTGACCCAGATGACACTGTTGAATTTCTCCGGTAGCTCGGTGGCAATCGGCGTTATGATCAGGGACAGGATCAGGGCCGGCACCATGATGCTGGTAGCCAGATCTCCCAGGGCGTCCACGAAATAGTGCGCCCCGCCCGCAATTAAAGCCAGGCTAAAGCCGATTTGGAAAAGGATTACGGCCAGGGGCGGCTGGGAGCTCTTCCGCCAGAAAGTCAGGGGCGCTAAATCGGACTCCGACAGGTCGTCCCCGTCCCGTAGGGTTTTCTTGACGTAGTAGACGTACCCGGCCACCAGGGCCAGGGCCACAGGCACTTTCAGCAGGTAATAAGGAATAAAGGCGGACCCCACGGCGGCGGAGTAAAACAGGATGAAAAATTTTAAATCCCTCATCAGGATGGAATGCTTGCAATCAATTGATTTATCATCCTGACACCGGCAGTACACCATCTTGGAGAGGCCCACGACACCAAAGGCCAGGGTACTCAGCATAAAGGGCGCGCCCAGGATAGCCCCGATGCCCACCTCGTGGGCGTTCCCGCCGGGCCCGAACAAAATGGCAATCACAGGCACCATTGTTTCAGGCATGGCCGTGCCCACTGCTGCCAGGATACTGCCCACCGCGCCTTCGGAAAGGTTCAACCTCTTCCCCAGCCATTCTATTCCGTTGGTGAAGATATTGGCGCCGGCCAGGATTGTGACTAAACCTGCTGCCAGAATAAGTAGATCCAGATACAATTTAATCAACCTCCATACAAGTTATAAGTATAAGATCGTTTACAGGCCGGCATGCAAAACGAAGGCCCAGCTAAAAAATATAAAAACCTCCGCATTTCCGTCCTGAAAATACGAAGGTCTTGCCAAACCATTGCAAGGTTGCAGGAACCGGGTATTACTACCGTACTGTCGGCCCTGCTCCGGTTAAACCGGCGGCTACTCCCCTTACTTATTTTATTTTACTACTTAATATATTATTGCGATTAATTCCTTATTAGTCAAGAGGTATTATCAAAGATTAACCAGATCCAGGATACCTGTCCTTCATTTTTCCTTAATAGTTTATCCTTCTGAGCGCTCCCGGGCGGCGCTGATCCCGCTCAAGTAACCGGTGGAAAAGGCAATTTGCAGGTTGTAGCCTCCGGTCAGGGCGTCTGTATCCAGAATTTCACCGGCAAAGTACAAGCCTGCCACGATTTTAGACTCAAGCGTGGAGGGGTTAACTTCCCGGATGTCGATTCCCCCGCTGGTTACAATGGCTTCATTGAGCGGGCGGGTCCCCAGAACCGTCAAAGCCAGGTTTTTCATAACCCTGGCCAGCTGCCCCCGCTCTTGCCGGTTAACCTGAGCCGCCTGCTTGTTGCCCTCAACTCCGGACAGTCCCAGGAGCACGTAAACCAGCCTCTGGGGTGCCAGGGTGCTTGCGCCCAGGACGTTTTTCAGGGATTTGCCCGGGTTTTCCGCAAAAAGCTGCTGCAGCTGCTCCTCCACCAGCGGACAGGTTAAACCGGGCAGTAGGTCCACCTTCAGGTCCAGCGGGAAACGGGGCTCCCTGGTCAAAAAACTGCTGAGATCCAGAATAACGGGGCCGGAAACACCGAAATGGGTGAAAAGCAGGTCGCCGCGCCTCTTCGCTATGGCCCTTTTACCGTCCCCCACCTGGGCCAGGACGTCCTTCAGGGACAGCCCCTGCAGGCCTTTGACCCAGGATTCAGCAGTCACCAGGGGGACAAGGGCTGGAAAAGGACCTGTAATGTTATGGCCCAGTTCCAGAGCCATGCGGTGGCCGTCGCCGGTTGACCCGGTCTGCCTGTAGGACATGCCCCCCGTAGCGAGCAAAACGCTCCTGCCGGACACTCTGCCCTTCCCCCTGACCAGTACGCCCTGCACGCGCCCGTTCCCGGCCAGGACGCGCTCCACTTCGGAACGAAGCCGTACCTCCACCCGGTTCTGTTCCAGGTATTTCTGCAGCGCCTTGAGCACATCACCGGCGCTGTTTGAAGCAGGAAAAACCCTGCCCCTGTCCTCCACCCTGGTTCTCAAGCCCAGCTCCCGGAGCAATCCGGTGAGACTGCAGCTGTCGAAGACGTGGAGGGCAGTGTACAGGAATTTTTTATTGTTTACGATGTGGTTTTGATAATCTTCGAAATCACCGCAATTGGTAACATTACACCTGCCGTTGCCGGTGAGGGAAAGCTTTTTGCCCAGCCTGTCGTTCTTTTCCAGGAGGACAACCTTCAAGCCCTGTGCGCCTGCCGCAGCCGCGCCCAGCATGCCGGCCGGGCCACCCCCCACGACGATCAAGTCAAAATCCATTGTTACGCCCCCGTTCAAAGATTCCATAATTGGTTATTCCATCTATAGCCGGACCATTGTTCTTTTCGGTCTTATTTGTTATAATATTCTTAATATTGTTACTATTGGAGGGGGAGGATATGTACACGCTTCACGAAATGCATGAAAGCGAAGGCTATTATGGAAACAGGCGGGCGACGATTTACAAGTTCGGCAGGGGTGTCAGGATCATTGGTTTCAAAAAAAACAACAACTTTGAAATCCGGGTTCTGACCATAGGGATGAACCCCCGGCAAAGGGGTATAGGAAAGCAAGCTTTGGAAATGTTGCGGCCGAAGTACGAAAAAATCACCGTGAGCGAAATCTACGACCACGCCCTTCCCTTCTGGCTCAAGATGAAAGAACGCGGTTTAATCAACAATTTGGGGAGCGTCAAAGCTTCAGACCGCGAATATACGGAATAAGACGGCTTTCAGACAATTAAGCTTCAAATGGATAAACTTAATGGATGGGCCCCGGTATAACCAGGGTTCTTTTGCTTTCAAGGCACCGGTTCAAGGGTTGTCCGCCCCCCACAAAGACCGGGGCGTAAAAGGCAAAGAAAACAGGGGTTAACTTAATATTGCCAGGCACAGCCACAGGAAGGCCAAGGCAAGTTATGAACGGCGGTAGGCCAGGCCTTCCGCCAGCGCAACCAGCTCACCGTTTTCGTCCCTGACCTCCATCCGGTACAGGCCGGTTTTTCTGGTCAGGCTCTCTTCCCTGGCAACGGCTTTCAGGATGGTGCCGCCGCGGGTGGCTTTGATAAAACTGATATTAACGTTCAGAGCCAGGGCCAGGTTGCCGTGGGAATTGCTGGCGGCAGCAAAAACCAGGTCCGCCAGCCCGAAAATAGCGCCGCCGTGGGTCAGCCCTTCTCCGTTTAACAATTCCGGCGTAACCTTCATAGTCGCGCTGGCATACCCGGGTTTTATCTCAGTAAGCTCGATACCCAGCAGCCTGGCAAAGGCGTCCTTAGCCAGACGCTTCTTTCCTTCTTCAAGTTGTTTTTCCGGCATAATTCCAACCCTTCAAAAAAATTTATACTATAATATATACTATTACGAAATCCTGAAAGGAGCTTATTTCGGGTAACGCTCTACCTTTGGTTTAAGAAGAACGTTTTTTGGCCCTGTAGTATAAAAAAATAAAAAGACCGTACAGCGGAATAGCCAGCAACCACTTGTAGTCCGGATGGATGGGAAGCGCGAAGATGATCGCGCCGATAATAACAACCGCCCAGAGCTCCCAGGTAAACTTTGTCCTCGTCCTCTTGCCTTTCTTTTCCATATAGCAATCACCCTTTAAAAACTTCTATATCTTTGCAAATATTCCTTCCAGAGCCGTTTATCTAGCAAAGGGCGGTCCTGCTGTTAGATTACGCCCAAATGCTTAACGCTATACAGCACTAAATCACCGCAACACACCCGCCGGAGCTGTCAAAGCAGCGCCAGGGGACGATATTGGGGTGATGGGAATGGTTCAGCCAAAGGAGAGCAAGTATATTTGTTTCGTTGTCTTCATTCAGATATCATAAGGATTATTTAAGGATTAGATTCATCCCACCCGTAACCAGGAAGGGCTATCATGGCTTTAGCCGCTTGCTTTTACTTATTAAGCTCCCGGCCTAGCGAAAACTCTGTTTTTCACCGGGAACCGTCCCGGTGACGCCTGACAACCTTAAATTGTTGTATTACCGGTTTGCCGGTCGATTTCCCCTTTAATCACTGAGGCTTTACCGGCAAACAACATAGCCGCCAGCAGGCAGATTAGGCCGCAGCACATAATCGTTGCAGGCGCGCCGATACGGCTTGCCAGCGTCCCCGCCACCAGGCTGCCGAAGGGCGCCATACCGAAAAAGGACATGGTATACAAACTCATAACCCGGCCCCGTTTGTCATCGTCCACAATGGTTTGCAAAATGGTATTGTTGGAAGCCATATGAGTCATCATGCCAAAACCGGTCAGCAACATCAGCAGCACGGATATCCCAAAAACACGGGATTGTGACAACGCTACCAGGCCTATGCCGAAAATACCCATTGATACCGGCAGCAGGCTGCTAAGTCCGGCGACGTTTCTTCGTACAGCCATATATAGGGCACCGGTTACAGCGCCCAGGCCAGAAGCCGTTATCAAATAGCCGAAAGTATCCGGCCCGCCGGACAAGACCTCCCGGGCTATCACAGGCATCAGCACAGAATAGGGCATGCCGGCAAAACTGATAGTTGCCGAAAAGGACAGGACAGTCCGGATCGAAACGGAACTGAAAGCATAGCCGAACCCTTCCTTTAACTGCTGGAGGAGGTTGGCATCCTGCTCCGTCTTATGCCCGGCATTTATTCTTATCGCCAGCAGGGCCGTAATCACCGCCAAATAACTGACACCGTTAATCAGGAAACACATGCCTTCACTCAGCACGGCAATCAAAATGCCGGCGACGGTAGGGCCTACCAGGCGGGCCCCGTTGAAAAGAAAGGAATTCAGGGCAATGGCGTTGGGCAGGTCCTCCTTTTTATCTACCATTAAAACCACCAGGGACTGGCGGGCCGGTATGTCAAAGGAGGTGACCAGACCCTGAAATAAACTCAAGGCAATAAGGTGCCAGACTGTTATAACACCGGTAAGGGCCAGCACGGCTGCTGTAAAGGCCTGGAGCATAGCCAGGACCTGGGTTCCGATCAACATATGGTGGCGATTCCACCGGTCCGCAAGGACGCCGGCCAGCGGGGTAAAAACCAAACTTGGAATTTGATTGGTAAATCCAATCACACCCAACAGGAATTCGGAGCCCGTCAGGCGGTATGCCAGCCAGCTCATGGCTATGGACTGCATCCAGGTTCCAATGAGGGAGATGCCTTGCCCGGTAAAAAAAAGGCGGTAATTCCTGCTGGACAGTGCCCGGATGATATCTTTACTTGGAAACCTCATCAGCAACACCTATAGTATCCTGCAGTTTTTTAACTCCTTTAATTAATACCACAAATTCCCCATGAATTGTTGAGATTCCCTAAGATGATTATTATGGATTGGCCTGCAATCCCGGCCATTTAAAAGCTAAATTGATCGTATAGAAAGCCAAATTGATAAAAATTAAAACTAATTGCCCCTTATCAGGCCAATCCATTAATAAATTGAAATGCCGGGACCTCGGTTTACCCGGCAAAAATCTTAAATTTCAGCGGAGCCAGCCAAATTGCCATATAGCGTGCTTATAAATTGATTCCCTGATTTATTAATACCATTCATTTCTTTGCAAATCCTGCCCCTTCAGATTGAGACATTCCATTCCAGTACTTTGCTTAAAAACCCGGCAAGTTCCTCCGTTTCAGGGCTGGTGAATAGTTTATTGCTGTCTCCGCATTCCGCCAGTCTGCCGTGTACAATAAACATAACCTTGTCACAGGCCTTTTTGGCGAAACCCATTTCGTGGGTTACAAGAATAATATGCAACCCCTCGTTTCTTAGTTCATCTAACATATCCAGGACTTCACTGGTAAGCTCCGGATCCAGGGCGCTTGTGGGTTCATCAAGCAAAAGCAGCTTTTGTTTGACAGCAACAGCCCTGGCAATGGCTACTCTCTGCTGCTGGCCGCCGGACAACTCATGGGGATATTTATGCCTGTCCCGAAACAGCCCGAACCTGTCGAGCAATTTATCGGCGGAGGCTTCCGCACTTGCCTTTGTATACCCGTGGACGTTTACCAGCGGCAGAATGATGTTCTGCCTGGCGGTAAGGTGGTAAAAGAGGCCTTTGGCCTGGAACACAAAGCCGATTTTCCGGCGATACTGGATGAGGTGCTTTTCATCATAGCAGACCCTCTTCCCGTTGATGGCCACTTCCCCGGATGTGGGCTCTATGAGGCCTCCGAGAATTCTTAAGAGAGTGGACTTCCCTGCGCCGGAAGGCCCGATAATGGCCAGGGCATTAAAATCTTCCCGGTAAGTAATATTGTCCAGCGCCCTGTTCCCGTCCGGAAAGACTTTAGATACGCCTTTCAGTTCAATTCTCATAGCTGTACCTGCTCTCCAGGTACCTTGTGTACATCGAGATGGGGAAGGTCAGGGTCAGGTACAAAAGGCCCAGGAAGATGTAACTTTCAAATATGGCAAAATTAGAAGCGCTGATTTCCCTGATGGTCTGGGTCAGCTCGATGACGGAGATCAGGGACAGGAGCGAGGAATCCTTGATGATAGAGGCAAATTGCCCGGCAAGGGAAGGCAGGGTGCGTTTTATGATCTGGGGCAGGACTACCAGGCGCATTGTCTGTCCGCTTTTCAAACCGATGGCCCTGGCTGCCTCCAGTTGAGTACGTTCGATTGACTCAAGGCCTCCCCTTATAATCTCCGAAATATACGCCCCTTCAAAAATAGAAAGGATCAGGACCCCGGCCAAAAACCTGTTTTCCACGCCCCAGGCCGTACCAATGATATAGAAAAACAGGTAGACCTGCATGATAAGCGGCGTACCCCTGAAAAACTGTACATATACCTTGGAAAAATATGAAATGACGAGAATCCTCGAATTATTGGCCAGAGCCGATAAAAACCCTATAAACAGGCTGACCACAAGGCTTGCCAGGCTCAACTCCACAGTTGCGACAAAGCCCTGGGCCAGCCTATAGCGGAATGACCACAGGAAGCTGAAATCAAACTCCATTCCCAGGCGCCTGTACGAGAAAAGAAAAAACAGCATGAAAAGGGCCACTGCGATTAAGATATTAAGGGCTTTCGGGAGAAAAGCCGTTTTGTTATCCTTGTCCCTGATAAATAGACTGTAAATTGTCATAACGTCCTCTTACTTGTATAAATCTGAAAAGAACCATTCAAAGCCGTTCTGATCAAAGGCTTCCTTCTCTTCTTTCAAGTATTTTTCGGTAATCGCCTCAAACCCGTTTATGGCATAGAACTCATCGATAAACGCGTTGATCTGTTCCAGGAGTTCCTGGTTGCCTTTCTTAACTCCCACTCCCCAGTACTCGACATCCTGGAAGGGTATGAAAACTGCTTTTGTGGTATCAGGGTTTTTCTTGTTGTTCCTGTAAACCGTCAGCTGGTCATAGATAAACGCGTCTGCTTTCCCCTGGACAACCTCTGTAACACAGGCACTTTCGTCCGGAAAGGGTACCACCTTTGCCTTCGTCAGGTTTTTTTCGGCATAGATTTGCCCGGTGGAGCCGGTCTTGACAGCAACCATCTTTCCTTCCCGGTTCAGGTCCTCTGCTCTGTTGACGTCCGACTTGCTGTTTACTAGCAGGGCCAGCAGAGCCTTTGCATAGGGCTTGGAAAAGTCTATCTTTTCCAGCCTCTCCTCCGTTATGGTCATGGAGGAAATCACCATGTCCACCTTGCCGGTCTGCAGGGCCGGGATCAGCCCGTCCCAGCTGATATTCTCAATCTTTACCGGCCTGCCCACATAATCGCCGAAAGCCTTTGCAAAATCAACACTCACACCGGTAGGTTTACCGTACTGGTCTTTTGTTTCAAAGGGCGGGTAGGCCAGTTCCATACCCACAGTGAGCACGTTTGATTCTTCCTGGGCGCAACCGGCAATTAAAACAGCACAAACAAGGATCACCAGGAGCCAAACGGACCTTTTCATAAAATTATCCCCTATCTCTCGTATAGAGAAAATTTTTATCAAAGATGACTTTTCTAACAATAAGGTTCTACGGCATGTACAGGGTTTACCTTAGACCAGCTTCCACAAACATCGCATTTATCTACATTAATTGTTTCCAATAAGCTAAATTTCTTCAATTGTTATTGTTATACCTCTCTCCCCTACCCTAAAAAAACTACATTAATTCCCATTAATTCTCATTATAGTAGACGAACGAATTCCCAGGCTTACTTACCGGTTTTTGTCTCCGGAGCCAGATGCAGCTCCCGGGTAAAGGGATTGTGGTCAGTATCCCTTCGGTAGTCAGGAACCGGCCAGCCAAAACGGCGCCGCTGCTTCAAGCGGAAGGCAGCCGCGTGTTTTTTCAGTTCGAACCCCACCCCGGCCGCCAGCCTGGGGGCTTCCAGGGCGGTTGTTTCAATGTATTTCCCTCTGAGGGCTCCGGCCAGGATAGCTTCTCCTGCGGCTGTGCGCACCAGGCAGGAAGAGGTCCCGGCGGCCTTCCCGGGCCGGGCCTGGGGATCCCAGTAATCCCCCACGGAAATGTCTGCCAGTTCCGCCGACCAGTCCACACACATCTCGCAGCGATCCCGCTTGTAGGCCGGCATGAGGTGGTGGTACATATACCGGTGCCGGTCCAGGGTCAACCGGCGGCCATCTTTAAGCTCCACCACCAGGTGGCCCGGCCAGTCCCCGCCCCGGTAACTCATGGCGGCAATCTCATCCTGGGCCATGAGACCCAAATGTTCCACCAGCATGTGGCGTGTACCCTCGTAATAAAACTGGGAGGCGCAAAAGAGGCCCACCATAAGGACTATGCTTTTAACCAGAAGGGGCGGTTCGCCCAGCACCTGGAGCTTGCGCAGGCCATGAATCTGGCAGGGCAGGCCAACCACGGCAAGGCGCCGGTAACCCTTCGACACTGCCCGTGTTAAAAGGGTGTTCACCGGTACGCAGGCGTATTTGCTCTGGGCAGCAGCAAGGATGTCTTCCTTCCCTGCCGCCAGCCAGGCCTCGGTACGGTAAGGCTCGTCCCGCCGAAAACCGGCCAGCAGGGCACAGTCGATAAGCCCCTGCTCCAGGGCATAAACCAGTAGCGCGGTAACCAGCCCCCCGCTGGCGCCCTGTTTTCTGATTGCAGGATCGGTGCTCCAGGCAACCCTGGCCTCCCGGTAATAACCCAGATCCGGGATTGATTCAGGCCTCACCCGGCCGAAAACATACCTCTCCAAAGCCGGCAGATCCACATCCGCCCCGGGGCAGACTGCCGTGCATATGCCGCAATTGGTACAGGTACCCGTTAATTGGGGTTGCGGCTCACCGTCCAGCTCCACCCAGTCGATGGCCCCGGCCGGGCAAACCCCCGCACAGGTGCCGCAGGCGGTGCACAAGCCTCGCTGAATAACCCTGTTATCCAGTTCATTAAAGAATTCTTTCATAAATCTTTACCCCCCGTTAACTGTTACCGCGCCCTCTGCCATGATCCCTCCCGGCGTCCAGGCTGGAGGAGCAGGCGGTGGGTTTGTTGATAAATTCAAGGCATTGCTTGAGAAAGAATTGAGAGAAAAGAGAATAACCGCCTTTGAAGAGGCAAGTGATTCCCTTAAGCCATGGGGTTAAGCGAAAGCTAGCTCCTTCAAGTCTTCTCTCCAAAGACAGTGATAATTTCTCCTTTTGTCTGATAAAATCCTACAACACCTTTACCCTAACTTTGATATAAGAAGAAGTTTACCGTGCAAACGCCCGGCTAGCTTTTTATCCCCATAGCTAAAGCCAGGGGCCTTACGTGGCATTCAAGTAAATCTTCAGGTGTAAATACATGCTGGTGCATTAATACTTAATAATGCCTTTCGCACCGTAGAAAGAACACTAGGATCCGGAAGATTTTTCTAACTTTTTCAAATATATGTGATATACTACTACATATAGTGCTTATATTATCTATAAAAACCAATCCTTTTTTATGTATATCCTGTTGGGTGCCATAATTGATATAATTAATTGTTCTATCGATAAATGCTCTTTGTTCCTAAGTTTTTAAATAATTATTGTTCAACGATAGAAACGTATATTTGAAAGGTCTCTGCAGAAGAGTCTTTCTAATATAAAACAAAATCAAATAAAGGGAGGTTATGCTATGGCTAAATACGCGTGTTCCATTTGCGGATTTGTCTATGACGAAGCAAGTGGAATAAAAGAAGATGGCATTGCGCCGGGTACAAAGTGGGAAGACCTGCCGGATAATTGGGCCTGCCCGGTCTGCGGGGCAGCAAAATCAGAATTTGAGAAACAGGGTGAATCTGCACCAGTTCGTGAAGAAAAACCGAAACCGGTAATTGATGCATCTTCAGACAGGCAGCAGTTATCCCCCCTGGAGATCAGTGCGCTTTGTTCAAATCTTGCCCGGGGATGTGAAAAACAATATAAAGCGGAACAATCATCCCTGTTTAAACAATTAGCCGACTATTTTAAATCAGTATCAGAACCAGCAAAGGATCCGGCTTTCAGCCAACTGCTTGCTCTCATCGAAGAAGACCTTGAGCAGGGTTTTCCAAATGCCTGGGCCGTAGCGTCAGAAGTAAAGGACCGGGGCGCGCTCCGTGCTTTGACCTGGAGTGAGAAGGTTACCCGTATATTAAAGTCCCTCTTAAGCCGGTATCAGAAAGAGGGAGAAGCCATGCTTGAAAATACTGATGTTTATGTTTGTACTATTTGTGGATTTGTGCATATAGGAGATGAACTGCCAGAAGTTTGCCCCGTCTGCAAAGTACCAAACTGGAAATTCGAAAAGGTTGAAGGGAGGTAATAGGGATGACTAAGAAATATGCAGTAAGAAACATACGCTTATGTACCAAGGACTGTTTGTGCCTCTATGTCTGTCCTACCGGAGCAACAGACACCGAGAACAGTATTATTGATGTCGAAAAGTGCATAGGTTGCGGCGACTGTGCTGATGCCTGCCCATCCGGGGCAATTTCCATGGTACCCTTTGAGTATCCGCCCCAGCAGCCTAAAACCGAATCTGTTGTTAAGGCGCTGAACACGCTTTTGCTTAGCAAAGCAAAACAGGAAAGCATAGCTGCAGGTTTGCCGGGGAAATTGGCCAAAGCCATTGAAAAATCCAACCATATTATGGCAGAGGATATTACCCGGGAAGCAGGTTATATGCTTCCACAAAGCCCAAACACTAGGAAATTCTTGCAGTCACTGCTCGAGCAAGAGCCAGAAGGCTTCCCTCGAGAAGTAGTTGAAAAACTAATAAAAATTTTAGATGAAAATGAGGAGAAGAATCCAAAGGATGAAAACAAAACCCTTGCCAACCTGATGGCGGCATTTGCCGGAGAATCCCAGGCCAACAGAAAGTACCTTGCCTATGCCAAAATAGCTGAAAAAGAAGGGAAACTCAATGCTGCTAAATTATTCAGGGCCGCAGCTGATGCTGAAACACTGCACGCCTTAAAACAGCTTGAGGTTGCAGGGAAAATTGGTTCAACTGCGGATAACCTGAAAGACGGCATTGCAGGCGAAACCTATGAGTATAAAGAGATGTACCCCCCATTTGTAGAGGAAGCTGAAGCCGCGGGAAACAAAGCTGCAGTCAAGGCCTTTACACTAGCAATGAAGGCTGAAGAAGTTCATGCCAAACTCTATCAGGATGCGCTGGAAAATCTTGACCAGACTGAAGAGGTTTTCTATTACCTCTGCCCTGTCTGCGGGAATATCGAAAAATCCGTTCCCGAAAAATGCAGCATCTGTGGGATTCCGGGAGAAAGGTTCATTAAGTATTAATACCGGGCTGCTGAAGAAGTGGGAAAAGGAATACAGCCAGGTTTCAAGATCCTGATGAAGAGCCTGAAATTTGCCAGGATAAAACCCGGCGCGCCGGCCGGGTTTTGTCACGCTGCTATCTCCGTAGTTCGGCATAAATCGATTGTTTTATGGGTATTTCGCACTTAATTTACACATCCAGGAAAATATTTGCTCTGTTATAATTATAGCCGCTTCTGGTACCACGGAAAACCAGGTGCCCGGCACCAGATAGGCGCACCGGGCACTAAACAGGTATAAAAAAGCCCTCCGGGCGTGTGACGCGCACCCCGGAGGGCTTGATTTCACTGGTGGGCGGGAGAAGAATTGAACTTCCGACCTTCTGCGTGTCAAGCAGACGTTCTCCCACTGAACTACCCGCCCATTAAGCTGTCAGCATTATTTATTATGCCTTATGGGAGGACAAATGTCAAGCTTATCATTTAATGCTTCTCAATTAAACACTTTATCCCATAACTGCCTGTGCCACCCGGCCCTCGGCACGTCCTTTCCGGCCACCAGGCTAACCCGTCCCAGCTCCTGCCCGTTCAGGCTGCAGACGAGCTCGCCCAGTTTCTGTCCCCTTTTCAGCGGGGCCGGCAGCACATCATAAACTTCCACCCTTTTTTCCAGGTTGGGCAACTCGTCCGGGTCAATGCGTACCTGCAGTTCCCTTTCAGCCACGGCCTCCACTTCCGGTAAGACACCCCCTGTGACGGCAACAGCGGCTATTTTTTCGCCGGCGCCTGCCACTGTAACAGGCTTTACTACCTCGAAACCGTAGTCCAGCAGCCGGATGCAGTCTGCGTAACGGTTGTCGCTGTGCAGGGCAACCGCGATTAAGCGGCGGCCTTCCCGTGTGGCGGAGGCGATCAGGCAGTTGCCTGCCGCTGGCGTTGTGCCCGTTTTTACACCGTCAATTCCCTCGTAGCCGTCGAACAACAGCCGGTTGCTGTTGCGCAGCTTTTCCTCCCTGCCGGGGGGCTCGATCCAGTACATTGTGGTTTCACGGGTCTGTACCAGCTCGTTGAACCTGGGAATGCCCAGGGCGTATTTCGTGAGCATCGCCAGGTCATAGGCGGTGGTGTAATGGTTCGGGTCATGATAACCGTTGGTGTTTCTAAATCTGGTGCCGAACATACCCAGGGTCCAAGCCTTAGCGTTCATCATTTCCACAAACCGGTCATGGTCGCCCCCCACATGCTCGGCGATGGCGACGGTGGAATCGTTGGCGGAGCAGATCAGCGCCGCCTTGAGCAGCTCGTCCAGGGTGAGCTTTTCACCCTTCCTCAAGTCAACAATCGAACCCATGGATACCGCTGCCGCCCTGCCTTTCACCGTTACCACATCGTTGGGGTTGCCGTTTTCCAGGGCCACCACCGCCGTCATGATTTTGGTAAGGCTGGCTGGCTCGGCTCTGCGCATATGTTTCCTGGCATAATAAATCTGCCCGCTCTCCACGTCCATCAGGACGGCAGCGTCGGCTGTTATTTCAGGCGGGGCCGCCACCGCAGCGCCGGGCAGGCACAGCAACAAAACTGCAAGCGCCAGGATCCTGCTCTTGAATTTTTGCAGCACCGAAAGCATTTTACAACCCCCTGGTATTGATAATATGTGTGGTTTTATAAAAAAGAAAAAAACGCCCAAAGGAAGTACTATTTTGTTCCCAAGGATCATACAAATTTGGTAAAATATACTAAATAAATTACGAGACAAGCGGGGTAGAGCAATGAGAGTTTACTACATTAATACCTCTAAAATGATCAGGCTTATCCTCACAGCTTCCCTCTTTGGCCTGACGGCCCTATTCCTGACCGCCGCCTTGCTTATGCCTGGGGGAGGTCCGAACACCGGGTCCGGGGTCATCTGCAGGGTCAAGACCGATGAAAAAATTGCGGCCCTGACTTTCAATATCAGCTGGGGCAGCAGGGTCCCCGGCCCTGTCCTGGATGTCCTGAAAAAGGAAAACGTACAGGCTACTTTCTTCATCGGCGGCACATGGGCAAAGAATTACCCGGAACTGGCTCGCAGGATAGTCCACGAAGGGCACGAAATTGGAGGCGGTTGGGAAGGCCTGGTCGGATTCGGAGTAAGGGCGGACACAGCTTTCAAAGATTTGCTGGCTAAAAGCCGGAACGACATCCAGGAAGTAACCGGCGTCTCCCCCGCCCTGTTCAGAATAACCGGGGGAAACTGGGATGCTGCTCTCCAGGCCGTGGCTAAGGAGGACTACCGGTTAATCCAGTGGAGCCTGGATTCTCTGGACATCCAGACACCTGGCCCCAATCAGATTGTTAACAACGTTCTTAATGGTATCCAGCCCGGCTCCATCATATTGTTAAACGCCAGCGATACAGCCTCCCAGACTCCCCAGGCGCTCCCGGCGGTCATTGAGAAGCTGCGGAAGGAAGGTTACAAACTGGTTACAGTTTCCTCCCTGCTGGAGCTCGGTCCCGGCCTGGCCGATTAAGCAAAAAACCGCATGCCAAAAATGCGGTTTTTTTGCTGGCGCGCCGGCGTGTCTATTTTACCTGGCTGTTGGGGATATTCTCTTGACAATCTCGGCCAGTTCTTTATCGAAAGCAGAAACAGGCTGACCACTAGCTATACCACTTGCAATCTGGCGCAAACGCGAAACAATGTCGGGGTCGCTGCTGACGTAAACAGCTGTCAGACGGGGTTCAGCCGCCTTCACTGCATTGCTGACGTCCCGTTTGATCCGTTCCGTTTCTTCACTCTCCAGGCCTGCTTTCTGGTCAATGCCCACGTATGCCGTCGTACCCGATATAACCACGGTAGCCCCGTTCACGCCGGACACCTGGCCGGCAACACGAGCCAGTTCTGTAGCTATCCTGTCAACCTCCTCAGGGCTGGTGGGCATGGGCTCCCGGGATGGCACAGCCGGCGCCGGTACCTGGGATTCTGGTCTATTTTCCGGGGCAGGTTTGCGCAGGGCATTGCAGCCGGAAACAATTAACAGGCCAATGAGCAAGGCAATTACCAGAACCGCTGTCTTTTTTATTCTTGTCAAAAAAACAACCCTCCTTTCCTCTAGTGCTATTATCTCAAATGTCATCAAAGGTTATTCCTGCTGTTTGCCTGCAGGGATAGCTAAAGCCCGCTGCAAGCGGGCTTTAGTGTTTCTACCTTGTTTTTTAGGGCAGGTGATGGATTTTTGCTTCAACTTCCTCCCCTCCCCGGAAGAACCGCTTCTCCAGTTTCAGCACGAACAGGGCGCAGGCCGCGCCTACGAAAGCGCCGGCCAGGATATCCAGGGGGTAATGCACCCCCACATAAACCCTGGAGAAAGACATCAGCAGGGCAAGGACCAGTACCGGACCGGCAACGGGAGGGATTTTCCGGGCCAGGACCAGGGCGGATGCAAAGGCGTTGGCTGTGTGCGCGGAAGGAAAAGAGTAGGAGTCGGGTGGCAGGACCAGCAGATTAGTCACCGCAAATGTTTCAAAGGGCCTGGGCCGGCGAAAAATGTTTTTCAAGAGCTCCTCGTCCACCAGGAAACTGGCAAAGAGGGCCAGCAGCATCAGCAGGGCTGCGTTTTTCCAGGATCTACTGCCAAAAATAAAGAAGAACAGGCCCAGGGCAATCCAGATCAGCCCCCCCTGCCCGGCGTAGCTCAACAGGGGCATAAACCCGTCCAAAAAAGAATTATGCAGGCTACCGTTAATCCATTTAAAGCAGCTTGCATCCAGATCCTTAATAGAATCTAACAGGTTATATCCCATCTCATTATCACCCTACCATCAACGGCCATCCGTATTCTTCTAAAGAATATTCTTACGGTTGCGCCAGAGGTAAAGCAAGACAACGGCAAGGCCCAGGACCACCACCAGGTCCAGCCTGTGGAACCAGGGCTTGATGTCTTCCCAGTTTTGCCCAAGCTTGAGCCCTGCGTAGGTAAGCAAAAAACTCCAGGGCAACGAACCGAAAAAGGTGTAGACCAGGAATTTTGTAAAATTCATGCGGGAAATACCGGCAGGTAGCGAGATAAATGTACGCACGATGGGCATCAGCCGGGTAAAAAAAACCGTGGCCTCCCCGTAACGCTCAAACCACCTGTCGGCCAGCGCCAAGTGCTTCATGGAAAAGCCGAAATAACGCCCGTACTTGACCAAAAAGGGACGACCGCCCCACAGGCCCAGGTAATAGGAAAGGGCAGAACCGATGGTACCGCCCACCGTCCCCGCCATAACCGTCCGGTAAAACTCCAGTTGTCCCGTGGATACAAGATAACCTCCAAAGGGCAGGATAACTTCACTGGGCAGGGGAATATTGGCGCTTTCTATAGCCATGCCGATACCAATGCCCCAGTACCCCAGCGCTGCAATGGCATTTGTTACTGCCCTCAACACCGCCTCAATCAGTTCAGTCAACAGCACCCTCCTTCAATCACAAGTGCCGGTTAAACTATGTGTAAAACAGAGCAAACATGGTTCCCCATCAAAGCTTTCTTAATTCCCTTTTAGCAGGGGGCTGTTAGCCTTAAGCCCTCCCCGGGGTTTCTTTGTGGAGTAGCGTTTGTCGAAGGTTACCAGCTGAAGGGCCTGGCAGAGCAGCCTAAAGCGGGAGGAAATGGTTGAAGAAGACACCCCGTAACGGTAGGCCAATTCCTGCTGCTTTAGACCCTTTTCCATTTCCAGACGGGCAAAGGCATAGATCACCGCGGCGGTCCATACTGCTGTCTTGCGAATAGCGGGATGTTCCTTGGAGCAGAAATCATACCAGAGCTTGAGCGCTCCCTTCTGCTGCTTCGGGGTGTAGCCCAGGGCTTGCAGCCCGTCCTGAACGCTGCCTGCTACAATGGCGTAGCCGGGCATCGGCCAGGTGTACTTTTCCGGTTCCCTGTCAGGACTTCCGGAAGGACCCTCTGTAAGGCAAAGGCCGGGCTCCTCGTTGTCAATCCCGCCCAGGTCCGGAATCAGGCTATTTTCCTGCGCGGCCAGTTCGTCAAGTAAGGCCAGTATTTTTTTGCTCTCCTGCATTTCCCGGGGCGTGTTTGCCTTTAAAATTGCGAAGTAGGGAGTCAAAAGGAGTTGGCCCACAACCGGCCGGAGTTCGCAGGTTTTTTGAGTGCATGGCCGGCCCAGGATGGATATTGTCGCCTGGCGAAACACCCCTGAGCTGTCCTTTAAAATATTGATTATCCTGAAGCAGTCCAACTTTTGCATATTTTCCAGGGAAGTCAACCAGTCATCAATGGCCAGAATGGCGCAGCGTTCAACTTCCTCGTTGCTGGCCGTGCTGCCGTTGCGGGTACTTGAGAAACCCAGCTCCATTACAATAGCGTTAACTACATGGGCCCTTTCCTTGAAATAAGTTACCCAACCGCGGGGTTCAGTGTTCTTTTCCCAGTAGTATTCCTGACGGTCGCGGTACAGGCGTTCCAGGAGCTGCTCGCCGTATTCGCAAGGCAAAGCCAGGCCGCTGGTTGAAAACTCATATTCCTCGCCTACCTTGAGGACCCTCATAAATAAAATGCTGCCCACATCTATTTCTGCTGCAGCGTTTAAGTCACGCACCAGGATTTCCTTGCGTCCGAAGATTTCCTTAATCAGAAGCCCTTCGCCGGGGATAATCCCCGTTACTTCATAAAGGGAAATACGGGCACGGGTCCATTGCCTGGCAAGGGTCAATTGGTAGCGGTCAAGATTGTGTAAATTTTCTTCCCTGAATGTTTCCAGAACGGTCTTTCCACTGCTCAGCTTGTAATCAAAAATGAACCACTCAAAGCAACGCTCCATGGTAAAATCATCTTCGCAAGCCGTCAGCTGCTGGTCCAGGCAGCCCAGGTAGAGATCCTGGGCCCGGGCTGCATCCCAGGCAAAAGAGGGCTGGTCAGCATAGAGGCCAAGGCTGCGGCGCAGGGATTGGGCCGCCCTCCTCCACCTGGCCTGTTCCAGGGAAAAGACAGCTTTACGGTCACGGTCCCGGCAGCACGTCTCATAGGGCTTACCACTGCCGCAGGGACATAATTTTACTGTTCTGGGCATGTAAACTATCCTCCCGTATATGCTATGCCACAACGGCTTTTTCTTTAACAAAAAAACTTAGGATTATTTATATCATAATCAAAGGGATTTCTCAATGCTTACATGACTGCCGTCAATTTTTAAATCCAGTCCAAAAATTTGGGCACCTGCAACAGGGAAGTAGGTTGCTCCGTTTTCATTCATAAGCTGTAGTGTTTCCGGCCTGCTGCGCCCGCTATCAATGACCCGCCCGTCACCGGGATACAATACCAAGTCCAAACCGGAACCGCTGACCATGATGCTTCCGTCGCGTTCCTGCCAGTCCACACGCCAGCCGCAGGACTCCATTACAAAACGCAGGGGCAGGTAAATTTCGCCGGAACGCTGGATTACCGGGTACAGGAGAACAACGGATTCTCCATTAACAAAAGCTTCCGGACTGTCCAGTTCAAAGGTGATTGTAACTTTTTCCGGCTGTTCCAGATAGCGTCGCGCCGCAACGATTTGCAGGCCGGGAGTAAGCACCTGGACGTCAGGGGCCAGGCCCTGACCATCGATAATTCTGTCCTTTGGAGTATGGTACCTGGCCTGGGTAATCTTCAGGGCACCGCCGGAATCCAGGGATATTAACCCCTGGACAGTGCCCTTGCCATGGGTCCGGCTACCCAGTAAAACGGCAACGCCGTGATCCTGCAGGGCTCCTGCCAGTAATTCCGCAGCGCTTGCGCTGTATTCATTCACCAGCACCACCACATCCCCGCCTTTGAAGACAGGGGTTTCCTCCGTACGGTATTCTGTCCGCACGCCCTTCCGGTCAACCGTACTGACAACCAGCTCGCCGGGTTCTAGAAAGTTCCCTGCTACCTGCACCGCCGCCTGCAGGTAACCGCCCGGGTTATTTCGCAGATCCAGGATCAATTGCGCAGCTCCTTCCCGGATTAGTTCAGTTAGAGCCTTTCTGAACTCGTTCGCTGTATCGGAACTGAAGTTATAAACCCTGAGATAGCCGGTTCCACCTGCAAGCATCTCCTTGTATACAGTGGGGGCATTGATACTCTTCCGGACCAGTTCCAGAACGAAGTCCTCCTGGCCTTCCCTCCGGATAGTCAGTTTGACGGTTGTGCCTTCCGGGCCGCGCACCTTCTGCACAACCATGTCCAGGGGTTCGTTGTACACATCGACCCCATCTACCTCAATCAGCAAATCCCCCGGCTTGATCCCGGCCCTTTTAGCAGGCGTGTTATCGATAGTGTCCAAAACCTTCGGATAGCCTTCACCGGGCAGGAGTTCGATACCCACACCCGCGTAGGTATTGTCCAGGTAGCGGGTATATTCCTCAAAATCCTCAGGGCTCATGTACTCTGTATAGGGGTCATCCAGGGTGTCGATAAGCCCTTCAATGGCCCCCCGGTACAGCGTAGCGGAATCAGGGTTATTAATATGAACCTCCTTAATATAAGTAAACACCTCTACAAAGGTGTCCGGTCCAATCTCCCCGCCTTCGGCAGCAAGCAACGGTTTAGCATTCCAAAAAACAAGTGCGTATACCAATACAAGCGCTATAACCAGTAATCTGCGCAGCTTGAACACCCCTATCCCTTACGGTCTTTATCTAGTACTTATTCTCCTCGCCGGGAGAAACTCCTGCATTTTTTTCCTGGGCGGCTTTATTACCTTACGGGGAAGGTATTTTGGTTAAGGTGGTGAAATAATAAAATAGTAAATAACATTGAAAATAGCCGGGTGAATCCCCGGGAAAGGTGCAAAAAAATGTCCCAGGATATCCTAATTATCATCGACGGCAACAGCCTGGTCCACCGGGCTTTTCACGCCATCCCGCCCCTGTCCACCAGCCAGGGTCTGATGACCAACGCAGTTTACGGTTTTACCAACATGCTGCTGAAAATTATCGCCCAGGAGCAGCCGGCCCGGATTGCGGTCGCCTTTGACAAAGGCCCCCTTACCTTCCGCCACGACCAGTATGAGGACTACAAAGCGACCCGCACCCCCACCCCGGACGACCTGAGGCCCCAGTTTCCCATCTTGAAGGACGTCCTCAGGGCCCTCCGGATAAAAATCTACGAACTGGATGGATATGAGGCTGACGATATCATCGGCGCCCTTTCAGCCAAAGCGGAACAAGCCGGCCTGAGAAGCATTATCGTGACCGGCGACCGCGACGCCCTCCAGCTGGTTTCCCCCTTAACCAGGGTAAGGCTGACCAAAAAAGGTATTAGTGAGCTGGACGAATATGACGAGGGGAAAGTCTGGGACAGGTACGGGGTTACACCCCGCCAGTATACTGATTTCAAGGGTATGACGGGGGATTCTTCCGATAACATCAAAGGCATACCCGGCATTGGAGAAAAAACTGCCTCCCGGCTATTGAAGGAATACGGCAGCCTGGAAAATATCATTGCTGCTGCCGGCGAACTGACCGGCCGCACCGGTGAGCAGGTAAAAAAATATAAAGAACAGGCCGAGCTGTCTAAAAAGCTTGTGACCATCCAGCGGGAGATCCCCCTGGAAATCGACCTGGACAGCTGTGCCTGGGAAGGGCCGGACTACAAAGAACTCCTGGAAATTTTCAAGAAACTGGAGTTTAAAAGCCTGATCAAGTCCATCTACCAGGATAACCGGGGCGCCGAGGAAGAGGGCAAAGGCCAGGCCGGGCTGAACAGGGGCCGGAAAACGGCCAAAGAAGCCCTGGCCGGAGCTGATCTGGCCCCCTACACCATCGATTACCAGCGCCTGGATACTCCAGCCCGGCTGAAACAGTTCACCAGAGCCGCGCAGAAATCCGGTCTGGTTGCCCTGGCAGCCGTGCCCGGCCCCGCCCCGGAAAGGACCTTGGCCGCCGGCTTCGTCCTGGAGGGGCCCAGGGCCTATTACCTTGAGCTCAGCGACGGGCAGCCTGCAAATGAAAGTGCTGGAGACTTCCGGGACAGGGTGCTGGAGACCTTAAGAGCCGTCTGCGAGGACCCCGGGATTAAAAAATACTGCCATAACGGAAAAGAGCTGATCTGGACTTTCCACCGGCTGGGTATAGATATCAAAGCCATTGCCTTTGATACCATGATTGCTTCCTACCTGCTGAACCCGGCCGCACCCAACCGGTCCCTGGAAGATGTCGCCCTGGAGCACCTGAACGAGGTGTTGCCCAGGGATGAGGGTGAACTTCCAGCCAGGGCCCACTGTGTCCTGCAGTTGGCCCGGCTTCTGGACGAAAAGCTGAAGCTCCAGGAGCAGGACCGGCTCTTCTACGATGTTGAGATGCCCCTGGTCCGGATCCTTGCCGGAATGGAGATTGAGGGAGTGGCTGTAGACAAGCTGCAGCTGGAAGCAATGTCGGAGAAACTTGGCCAGCAGCTCAGCAGCCTGGAAAAAGAAATTTACAGCCTGGCCGGCCAGGAGTTCAATATCAACTCACCCAAGCAGCTGGGAAAAGTGCTCTTTGAAGACCTCAAGCTCCCCGTCCTGAAAAAAACCAAAACCGGCTATTCCACCGACGCCGGGGTGCTGGAGGAACTAGCCATGGCCCACGAGGTGGTGGCCAAAATACTGGAGTACCGGCAGTTGATGAAGCTGAAATCAACTTACACCGACGGCCTTAAGGAACTTGTTAACCCGGAGACCGGGCGGCTCCATACCACCTTCCACCAGACGGTTACCGCCACGGGCAGGCTGTCCAGCTCCGAGCCCAACCTGCAGAATATCCCCATCCGGCTGGAGATGGGACGCCTCATCCGCAAGGTTTTCATCCCTTCCCGGCCGGATAACCTGCTGCTGACGGCCGACTACTCCCAAATTGAGCTGCGCATTCTCGCCCACGTCAGCGGCGACCCTGTGCTGATTAAAGCCTTCCGGGAAGGTGAGGACATTCACACCAGGACAGCTTCGGAGATTTTCGGGGTGCCCCTGGAGGAGGTAACCCGGGAAATGCGCTCCCGGGCCAAGGCGGTCAATTTCGGGATCATCTACGGCCTGAGCGATTTCGGCCTGGCCAGGGACATCAAGGTGGACCGGCAGACGGCCAGGCGTTATATCGAGAACTACTTTGCCCGCTATGCGGGAGTCAAGTCCTATATCGACCGGGTTATCCGGGAAGCCCGGTCCAGGGGTTACGTTACCACCCTTTTAAACAGGCGGCGCTACCTGCCGGATCTTTTCAGCCCCAACCGGATCGTGCGCAATGCCGCTGAACGAACCGCTATGAATACGCCCATTCAGGGCAGCGCAGCGGACATCATCAAGCTGGCCATGGTCAGTATTCACAGGGAACTGGCTGAGCACGGCCTGAAGGCAAAAATGATCCTGCAGGTCCATGACGAGCTGATTTTTGACGCACCGGAGAATGAAATCGAGCAATTGCAGGAACTGGTTAAACGCTGCATGGAAAACGCGCTGGTCCTGGACGTTCCGCTCATAGTTGAAATTAAGACAGGCAAAAACTGGTATGACGCAAAATAGACTTAAGGGGATGAAATACATGCCGGAGCTTCCCGAAGTGGAAACCGTCAGACAAACGCTCCAGACCAAGCTAACCGGATTAAAGTTCTGCGGCGCCCATGTATACCTGCCTAAAATAATCAAGGCTCCGGATCCCGAACAGTTTGTCAAAGGGATTGAAGGCAAAAAAATCATAAAGCTCACCCGCCGCGGCAAGTACCTGATCTTAAATTTAAGCGACCGTTATCATCTTGTGGTCCACCTGCGGATGACAGGTAGCCTGGTTTACTGCGAAAACGGCACCCCCCCGGCCAAGCACACCCACGTTGTCTTTGATTTGAGTAACGGGGCCCAGCTCCACTTTTCGGATGTCCGGCAGTTCGGGCAGCTGTGGCTGGTAACCGGCACATCCCTGGACAGCCTCACCGGCCTCAAAAACCTGGGGGTTGAGCCGCTTGAGCCCGAATTTACCAGGGACTACCTGAAAAAAGAACTGCGCCGCCGCCACACCCGGATCAAGCCTTTGCTACTGGACCAAACCTTCTTAGCCGGCCTGGGAAATATTTATACCGACGAGGCACTGCACCGGGCTAAAATTAACCCGGAGCGCCTGGCCAAGACTCTTACCCCCCGGGAAATTGCCTCCCTCTACCGGGCCATCAAGGAAGTCCTCCAGGAAGGAATTGAATGCAGGGGAACCACTGTCCGGGACTACGTGGACGGTGAAGGGCGGTCGGGCAGCTACCAGGATCAGCTTCAGGTTTACCGCCGGGAAGGCAAGCCCTGCAGCCAATGCGGTGAAATCATCGTTAAAAAAAAGGTGTGCGGGCGCAGCTCCTACTACTGCCCTGCCTGCCAGAAAGCCAGGTAAAGTCAGGTAGAGCCAGCTAGCCCCCAAGCCATTGATTGGCAGGAACCAACGCTTTGCTGTCCCCATAGATTAAACAAAAAGCTAGATCTAATCCATGGGAGGCAAAGAGGTTTGGAACTGCTTTCTTATTTTCTTTTCGCCCTGGCCCTGAATATTGACTCCCTTGTTGCAGGCCTGGCTTACGGCGCCAGGCAAATTAAAGTCCCCCTGCTTTCCCTCCTGATTATCAGCCTGATCTCCGTAGCTGCCATCAGCATATCCATGGCGGGTGGAAAGGCGCTCCTTGTCCTTATCCCGGAAGCCATAGCTCACAGGCTGGGCGGGATCCTGCTGGTTTGCATCGGCCTCTGGGTGCTGCTTCAAACCCGCCGGGCCAAACTGGCAGAGAAAGACCGGAGCAGGGAAAACAGCACAGTAAGGCTGTTCAGGATTCAGATCCGGCCCCTGGGGCTGGTTATTCAGATCCTGAAAGAACCGGCCCGGGCCGACCAGGACAGCTCCGGTGTCATTTCACCCCAGGAGGCTGTCCTTCTGGGTGCGGCCCTGGCCATGGATTCCTTTGCCGCCGGTTTTGCGGTATCCATGCTCGGCTTTTCCGCCAGCTTTACCGCGCTGGTGGTGGGGCTTGGCCATTTCCTGCTGACCTACCTGGGCATCCTCTTGGGCCGCGCCATCATGCTCAGGGGAATGGGGCAGCAAATCTGCCTTCTTCCGGGGTGTATTCTAATTCTGCTGGGCCTGTACAAGATTTATTAAGTAATATACCTGTTGCATACCCGTTGAGTATTATCCATTTTGAATTATCTGTTAGATATATTGTGTTAAGTGTGAGTCAGGAACGGGTCAAAAGGGTTAGCCGGCTAATAGTCCTCCGGCTATTTTTTTGTTTAATTACCATTACCCTTTAGAGGAACACTATTTTCAAAGGGCGAATTAACAGGGAAAGGATTATATGGAGGAATAACATGCCTGTCATAGGGCTTACCGGAAATATAGGAAGTGGAAAAAGCACAGTGTCCCGCCGGCTGAAAGCCCTGGGGGCGGAAATAATTGACGCCGACCAGGTGGCCAGGGACGTCGTCCGACCGGGGAGCCCGGCTCTGGAGGAACTCGTTGCCAGCTTCGGCCCGGGCATCCTCAAGGAAAACGGAGAACTGGACCGCAAGGCCACAGGCAAACTGGTTTTTGCTGACCCCCGGGCAAGGGAACGCCTGAACGAAATTACCCATGCCAGGATTAAGGAGGCCATCCAGGACAAGATCAAAGAATTTCTGGCCCGGACTGCCGCTTCACCCCATCCGGAAGTACTTGTTATTGATGCGCCTCTTTTAATCGAGGTTGGCCTGCATACTGACGTGGACGAGCTCTGGGTAGTCAAAATCGACGAGGACAAGCAGATTGAACGGCTGTCCCGGAGGGACGGCCTCAGCCCGGAGGAAATCCGCTCCCGCATCGCCGCCCAGCTTCCCCAGGAGGAAAAACTGAAATATGCCGACCGGATCATCGACAACAGCGGTGAACCGGCGGAAACTATAAAGCAGGTGGACCAGCACTGGGCAAACCTGTTAAAAAAACATTTCCGGGCGAAGGAGGGCATATAACATATTAAATAATACCCAACTTCGCAACGGAGTGATCAAATGGCAAAAGTCTTCAGAAGAAGGATAAATAGGCGCAAAATGACCCGCAGGTTTCTTTTTATCCTGTTTATTGCGCTGTTGCTTTTTAACCTTGACAAGGTAGGCCGTTTTTTTTATCCCTTTCCCTACCGTGACACAACCACATACTACGCCAGAATTTATAACCTGGACCCCCTGCTCCTGGCCGCAATCATGAAAGCCGAGAGCGGGTTTAACAGCAAGGCGGTTTCCCCCAGGGGAGCGCGGGGACTGATGCAGATCATGCCGGATACAGGTCAGTGGATTGCTCGCCAGCTGGGCGAGCAAAATTTTGATCCGGACCGGCTTTTTGAACCTGAAACCAGCATCTATATGGGCGCCTGGTATATCGCGGACCTTAAAAAAGAGTTCAATAATAATACCGTGCTGGTTCTGGCCGCTTACAACGGCGGCCGGGGCAATGTCAGGGAATGGCTCTCCGGCTCCGGCTTCACCGGTGACAGCAGCGACATCGAGCGGATCCCCTTTGAGGAAACCCGCCTCTATGTCCAAAAGGTCCTGAAGTATTACCGGATTTACCGTATCCTTTACGACTGAGTTTTAACACTACGGCATAACAAAATTTTGAAGGGGAGGCTTGACGGTGCCTCCCCTGTCATAATTATTACCTGGTTTTATTGTCCTTTATTTTTCCCTTTATTTTATATAATTTTTTCCAGTTGAACCTGCCCGTAATTAAAAAGCTTTTTTCTCATAATCAAATGGCGTTGTTCTCTTTTAAAGCACCGTTGATGTAAGTCATAAACTCCTCAGCCTTTTCCCTGGGAGGAGTTGTCAGAAGGCTGACAACAACAAAGAGCACCGTTGCAATAATCCCGCTCCAGACCCCCGGCCCCCAGCCCAGGGGCTTGACACCGCCGAACTGGAACCAGAAGGCCACAATGCCGCCGATGACAATACTTGTAATGGCGCCCGCCGCGGTGCCTCTTTTCCAGAAGAAGGCCCCGATGATTGCCGGCACAATCACCAGCAGACCGGCCGATGAGGCCACCGAAAGGACCGCTATCAGCCCCAGCTTCAGCGAGGCAAACAAAAACGCTACGATGGCGAACAGCGGCACAAAGAGCCTACCTACGTTGAAAAGCCTGCTTTCTGCTATGGCCGGATTCATGGCTTTCAGGATATCCTGGGAGACCATGGAGGACAGGGTCAGAATGATTGAGTTGATGGTGGAAATAGCCGCAGCGGTGATCCCAACCAGGACCAGCAGGGAAATTGAGATTGGAATAATATTCAAGGCCAGCAGGCTGGGCGTGGCCAGATCGCCGCTGGGCAGGTCCGGCAGCAGCAGCCGGGCTAATAAGCCCCATACAATAGATACAAATGTATAGATAAAACCAAACACCATAAATCCCATGACCATTGTCCGCATGGCGCCCAGGGAGCGGGGAATAAAGAGCCGCTGGCTGACCTGGGGATTGGAGAGGGAAAAGAAAAACCACGGCAGGGCAAGGGCCACAAAGGTCGCCGGATTAAAATAGCCCGGGCCCGGGACGGCCAGCCACTCCGGGCACTTCGCTTCCAGGGAGGCAAAGAGCCCCCCGAAGCCCCCGAAGGCCCCGTAGACCCCAAAAAGCACCGAGACGGAGGACACGATGAGCATAATCAGGGCCTGGAGGGAATCCGTCCAGGCCACAGCCCTCATTCCCCCTATGTAGGCCCAGATAATGGCGACAAAGGTAGCAATCAGAAGTCCCGCCATAAAGGGTATGGCGCCCCCGGACATCCCTTCCATCAAAGTCCCGATACCAATCAGCTGCACGGCGCTGTACGGGATCAAGAAAATGATGGAGCCTACCGCAGTGACAACCTGCAGGCCTTTGCTTTGATACCGGTCCCCCAGCAGCTCGGAGGGAGTTATGTAATTGTACTTCTTGCCAGCCAGCCAGAATCTCGGGCCAAAGAAGGCTACTAAGACCAGGCCTGATAAATAGATTAACTCAAAACCCCAGGCGCCCACACCTCCGATATAGGTCAAACCGGCCAGCCCCACCAGCATGAAGGCGCTGTACGTTGTTGCGCTGTAGGTAAGGGCCGCGACAAAACCGCTGATGGTCCGGTTGGCTATGAAGAAATCGGAAACGTCCCTGACCATGTTCCGCTTGGCATAAAGGGCAACAATTGTCCCAAGCAAAAAATAGGCTAAAACAGTCAGATAAATGTATGACGCTTTCATCTACCGTTCCCCCATTTACTGGTTATAATTCCAACACTGATTATTGCTACTATTGCAAATACCCCCCAGTAAAGAAATGCTCCTGTTACCTTGTAAACGCCGGACAGAAAAGTAAAGGGAACAATAAAGGCGGACAAAACGAGGATCAGAAACCAGATTGTCCACCACGCGAGCTGGTTGTTCAAAATTTCACCTCCGTCTCCTGTCTACTTAAAATGCTCAGACTCCAGCACAAGCATTCCCTACCATCTGATTTTAATCCAAATTACAAGGCTAGCATACCCCTTAACCAAAATTTGAATGAAAAATTGTAAAATTTTAGCCCTGCCCTAAGTTAAAAGGAGAAAGAGAACGCCTATTTAACGCCTATTTGACCTTCCCTTTCTCCATCAAGCAGTCCCTAGCGGGCAAAGACATGCCTGCCAATTTGCGTAACGATGGGACGGGACCAGACCCACGGGCTGGTGGCTGTAACCGGATTCCAGAAATACAGGCACCCGCCTGTTGGGTCTTGTCCATCCAGAGCGGCTACAGCAGCCCGCAGGGACTCCTCGCTCAAGGGCCTTGTATACTGGCCGTTGCTTACCGATTCGAAAGCGTCTTTCTCATAGACAACCCCCGGGATTGTGTTAGGAAAATCGCCGCTTTCGAGCCGGTTTACAATAACAGCGCCTACTGCTACTTTACCCACGTACGGCTCGTCCGCCGCCTCTCCCTCAATCACCTGGGCCAGCAGGTACACGTCACTGCGGTCCACCCCGCTCCTGGATACGTTGCTACCTCTATGCCGGTCGTTAAGCTCAGGCTCCGGCTGGTGTTTTGGTCCTGCTTCCGGGTCATCATTTAGGTCTGGGCTTTCTTTGGTCTTCAGGTCAATGTTTACAACCTCAACCTCCTTCTTGCCCGGTTTAATAACCATCTGAAAGGCTGAAACTGGTTGCAGCAGCAGAGTTGCCGGTAACAGCAGTAAAAACGCTACAATACCTATTTTTTTCTTCAAACTATCAATATCGTTCAACAAACTTATCCTGTTCAATATTTTCATAATTGTTTTCATTGATATCACCCCTCTTTTTATTTCCCGGGGGATTATCGAGTATAAGCGAAGATTAAGGATATGTCAAAGGAAATAATTAGGCAACATCAATGAAAACAATATCAAGGCAGAGATTATATGGATAACCGCAATTAAAGGCATGACAAAGGAACAATTATAGGATGGCTAAGGATAAATACATGGATAAATATACAGAAACATTATATTAGTAGTAAATCATTAGATTACAGGGACAATACATAGATCAATCACAGAATATTTTTCATGCTATTAATATGTGCTAATGAAATGCAATAAGGTGTGGATTTATAGATTTATGGGTGTAGGGTTAATAAGTAAGGCTCCTCTTCCTGATAGAACTAATAAAAAGCAGGACAAGTCGGTAGTTATTCCTCCTGGATATAATCCCGCACGGCCTTTCCGTTAAGGTAATCGAAGTTTTTGCCCTGGTAGAGATCGTGTTTTTCCAGGTAATTCTCGATCTCCTGCTTGACCAGCCACCAGCTGACCCCCCAATTGCTGAAGAGCAGGCTCTCCCTGGGGCCTTTACCCACCAGCCTCTGGATGACCACGGCAGGGTCCAGGTAAGTCAGGAAGGTGCACACCCTTTCTACATATTCCTTCATGGAGATGATTTCTATCTCACCCCGTTCGTAAAGGTCGCCCAGGGGCGTGCCCTTAACGACATACAGGGAGTGCAGCTTGACGTATTCCACCCCCAGGGCGGAAAGTATCCTGGCGTTTTCCACCGCGTCCTCGCATGTGTCCCAGGGCAGGTTAAGGATCAGGTGGGCGCAGGTTTCAAAGCCGTGCTTCTTAATGCGCAGGACGGCGTCGATGAACTCGGCAAGGCCATGGCCCCGGTTAATTTTCGCCAGGGTATGGTAATTGACCGTTTGCAGGCCCAGCTCGATGTTGATGTCAAACTTTTTTTCCTCATTCAGCTCAGATAAAAAATCAAGGTAACGGTCGTTTACACAATCGGGCCTGGTTGAAATAGAGATACCCACAACCCCCTCCTCACCTGCGGCCTGGTTAATATTATCTTTAAAGCTGTTAAGGGGAAGATAGGTGTTGGTGAAGGCCTGGAAATAAACAATAAACTTTTTTGCCTTAAAACGTTTTTGGAAATAAGCCTTGTTCTTAGCAATTTGCTCCTTTACACCATAGGTATTGGGTAGGCAATCAAAACCGGAGCCCTCCTCATCGCAGAAAATACACCCTCCCCAGCCCGCCCTGCCGTCCCGGTTGGGACATGTTCCCGGCAGGTTGACCGGGAGTTTGTAGACCTTTTCTCCATACCTCTGAACCAGGTGCGTTGAATACTGGTTATAGCGGGTTGTTCCAGTCTTCATTGGACTCCTCTGATTCCTTTCCAGTTATTCCTCTACCGACCGGGCTTAACATGTTTGTCTATATTTAACCTGCCGGGCGTTTCAAACCATGGTTAACACTACTGTTAACATTACCAGTAACCTTACAGAATACTACAAAACCCCTGGGAGGCGCTTTAAGGATCATTTTGTCCAGGGCTTTAACACCCCTGCGCAACAAGGGTATCAATGTTGTTTTTAACCAAACCCCCAACGGTTTTAAAGAAATCCTGCAGCTCGCCGTACACACTTTCAGCCGCCCGCTCAATGAGGGAGGCTACCTTTTTGGTATCAATCTCAACCTGGTGCTTAAAACGCGTTTGCAGCCTGTACTTTTCCGCGAGAGAAAACGCCCCTGCCTTTTCCATTTCAATTAACCCCGCAAACATCTGAACACGCTTTATGAAATCATGGTTTTCCAGCTTCAAAAGCTCGCCCAACAAACCATCTACTTCAGATATAAGGCGGTGATTGGCAAAGGCGCTCTTGATCCTATCGCCGTAATCGCCCGAAGAACTGACGATAAGTTCAATTCCCATTTCGACAATGTTGTGGGCCTTCCACCAACCCATTTCCGGGGGAACATTGCACGCTTCAACCGTATCCAAAATAAAAGGCCTGGCCTTCTCAAAACAATATCCCTTCTCATAATCCAGGTATTTTTCGTCCCCGTAATAGTCAAGCCCCCTGGGGACAAAACCATGGGTTAAAACTGCCTTTCCGAAGTCCGGCAGAACCTGGTGCTGTTTTAGAAAACAATAGATCTCAGAACCTTTGCTGTGTGAATCGTAGTGGTTAATCCCCCTGCCGTTAAGCATGTCAGGCAGGATGCTGCCCAGAGTAATTTCATCGCTCTGCCTTCCCAGAATCATCTCGGCAAAATACACATGCGTTTGCGGGTACACAAAGGCTACCTCCTAAACCATAGAAAACCTCCGGGTAGCGCTACCCGGGGATTGCATTCAAAATAAAAAAACAGCGAAAATACCACCGCCCCAATTAATGCGCTTGCTTTTTTTGAAAGAAATGTATAGTAAATACGGAACGGATTATCGTTCTTCTCTAAAAACTTTAGTAAAAAACACGCCAGCAAAATAGCAGCAGATTACTATATGCGGTAGAATATTATGATTAGTCTAACTGAAACAGCCTTAAATTACAATACCTACCCTGTCCCTTTACTAGCAAGAAACTCGCATACTTGATTATTTCACAAACTAACAACAACCGGACGTTGATACCGTTACGGAAAAGAAATCCATTTGCTCGATTAGGATTATCTTACCCTTTGCCGGCTACCACCATGGCTTAAGACAGTCCCGAAAAACTGTCCCAGCCTTGCGAGGGTTGGCTCCTCAAGGTATTTTCTAAAATAGTCGGGACCACCACTTGCTTTTAAAATACACCTCTGATATAATAGCTTTTGCGAAGAGGGCAGGGACATTAAAAGCCGTTCCTGCCGGTATTCCTGCATAATATGTCGGAGTGGCGGAATAGGCAGACGCGCACGTTTGAGGGGCGTGTGGGTAACCGTGCGGGTTCAAGTCCCGCCTCCGACACCATCTTTATCCGCACCAAAGTCAAGCTTAAGCATAACATCAACTTTATCAGAAAAAACCTTAATTTCGTGGACATACAGGTCCACGATTTTCTTTTTGGACAGCTGGTCAGGCCTGTCCATCATGTCTTTTTGGGTGGCGGATAAATACTTGATTATCATTTCCTCAGTAATAGCTGACAAAGGCGAGCGCAGGGTGTTCAAGTGTTCCTGTATCTCCTCTTTCCTCTTTTTCAGCTCCTTTAAGCGGCCGGATAGAATGTCGTATTCGGCCCCGTCCTCGATAGCTTTGACGATATTCCCGATCTTTTTGTCAATATCCGCCAGCTCATCATTAAAGGCCTTTTCATCCCGGGCATTCTGCCGGCCCTTATCCCTTGCCAGCATGACCAGTTTTCCTGCCAATTCGGGAAGCTTATCCCGGGAAAACATGTTTTGCTCGACTACACCCAGCACGTAATTTTCCAGGTAATCCTTGCGGATTCTCCTGCTGCCGCAGTCCCTGGTGCGCATCTTCCGGTTGCATTCATAGTAACGCACCGGCTCGGCGCCGGCTTTTCTACTGCTGGAGTTCCCCACCATCGCCGCGCCGCACTCACCGCAGACCACCTTGCCGGTGAGGAAATAAAGCTCCCCGCTCTTCTGCCGCGGTCCCGTCTTTTTTCGGCCGTCCATAATTTCCTGCACCTTCCTGAAATCCTCCTCCGGTATGATAGCCGGGACAGCGCCCGGCACGGTGATAATTTCACCTTCATCTTTCCTGATGCGCCAGTTGCGCTTGCCGTTCAACCTCCTGGGCGCCCGGTTGTAGGTATAGTAACCGGCATATTTAGGGTTGCGCAGTATCTCATATATTGAATTCTTCCCGAAAGGCCTGCCCTGCCTGGTAAGGTAGCCGAGCTCATTTAACTTGTCCATTATTTTAATGTAACCGTGGCCCTGCAGGAACATGGAAAAAATCAGCCTGATAACAGGCGCTTCCTGTTCATTAATTGAGTAATGACCATCTATAACGTTGTACCCCAGCGGGACCCACCCGCCGTTAAACCTGGCCTGGTATGCGTTTTCCTTCATACCCTTCATTACTTCCCTGGACAGGTTTTTGGAGTAGTATTCGGCCAGGCCCTCCAGGAGGCTTTCCAGGAGAACCGACTCCGGGCTGTCGTCCAGGGGCTGGTCCACAGCGATAAGGCGGATCCCCGCTGAGGCCAGCGTCCTGCGGTAAACCGCGCTGTCATACCGGTTGCGGGCAAAGCGGTCCAGCTTGTGAACTAATAGAAACTGAGCCTCTACCCTGCCGCTCTTGATGTCGTCAATCATTGTTAGGAACCCCGGCCGGTCGTCGGTAGTCGCAGAGCGGGCCTCGTCCGTGTAGACCTTGACCACCGGATACCCCTTCCGCCTGGCGTACTCGGTGCAGGCCCGCACCTGGGCGGTGATGCTTTCCTCCCGCTGGTTGTCACTGGAGAACCGGGCATAAATAACCGCCGACACTAAATATCATCTCCTTTTGCCAACCGGCCGATGATTTCCACCATTTTATCCAGCCGGCCTGCCGCAGCCGCCTCCCCTATCTCGCAGCCGTACTTTTCAGCTTCTTCCCCGAGCATCAACGTACAGGCAAAACGGTTGGCCTGGTACTCGTGTTTTGAGTAAAAGCCTGTTTTATCCAGGACAAAGAGGAAGTTTGTGTCCGGGTGCAATAAAAAATGGCCCAATTCATGGCCACACACAAGCTGCTTTTCTATTTCGGTCAGGCCGGAATCTATCATAATAAATTTCTTCCCCCGCAAAGATAAGGCTATTCCTTTAATCGCCTTAAATGGTACTTCCAATAGGATAATACCCAGCGAAGCGGCTATCTCCAGCGGTTTCTCGCCGTTTACGGCAAGTTCCCGCGCTTTATCGTACAATGCCATTTCGATAAAATCACGATCCTTTGGGCTCCCTGTCAGCCCTCTGTTTTTTTAATACCTCCCAGGCTGTTTTTAATGCCAGCATGACGTCGTCCTTGACGTCTTCACTGAGGGGGTCGCCAAAAACCCGCAGGTTGGGATGTTCCCGGATAAACTGCTCCAGTTCAATTTCCTGCGGCGGGCTGTCTTTTTCCAGCCACGACTCGTCCCGCCCCAGCAAATAGTCAGCCGAAACGCCGTAAAGATCGGCCAACTGCTCCAGCGTTTTGGTCTCCGGCGTCCGGTAGGCCCGCTCGTACCCGGAAAACGTGCCGACCTCCACCCCGAGCATTGCGGCGACCTGCTTTTGGGTCCAGCCTTTTTTGAGGCGCTCTTCTTTAATACGTTTGGCTAAAACCTCATTCTTATAAGCCATAACTAACAACACCTGCCCTAACAATAATATAGCATAAAGCTTACTTTTGTTTAAGTAAAGTTTAACCAATTGATGAAAAATTTATTGACTAAGCTTTTCGCTTATATTATACTAAAAGCAAGCGGGTAAGCTTTAAGCTTATCGGTGCAGGGAGGTGACACAATGAAATTCTCCGGGAAAAAACTTAAGGCGCTCATACACAGCAAGGGTTTGCGGTCTGAGTACGTAGCCAGGCAGATCGGCATTACGCCTAACTACCTCTCAAATATATTCAGCGGCAGACGCGAACCCAGCGTTAAAGTGATCGAGAGCCTGTGCGCCGTCCTCCATTGTGAAGCTAGTGAATTTTTTTTGCCTATTGAGTAGGCTTTACGCATATGTGCTAATTGCTTAATCACGGAGGTTAGATATGAAGACCGTTTTCGTGAAGCTAACAGCCCACCGGACCAAAGACGGTCTGGAAACGATAAAGCGGGAGGTGATTGGCGTCAGCCCTGAGGACGCCGGCGAACGCCTGGAACGGCTGGCCGGCATTCTTGTAGATCTGGTTATGGAACAGATTCAGCAAACCCAAAAGGAGGTTGCGGCAAGTGGTTAAGAGCGGCGTTACCGGCACAGGCGCAGTGTGCGCTGCGCTGGAGATGTTAAAGGAAGCATTAAGACAGCACGGCCTGGACAGTGTCAATGTAACTATCAGCAGCCACGGGTTAACACGGGAGCAAGGCGAAAGAATCGCCGGGGCCATCCTGGCCGGCGGGTTTGGCCAGGAGGTCAGGGCGGCGGGCAGGCCCGTCCGCTACCAGGGACGGGAAGGCTGGTTCTCCTGGTTTACCGTGGAACAGGACAGCGACGTGATCAACCTGTTTTTCAACCTGGACGAAGACGATTTGCCAATTGACTATTTACCAACTGAAAAGGAGGCAAGTTAAATGACCGCTACAGCAAGTAAAGGCGACTTCGCCGGCGCCACCGGTGTCCACCAGGGAACCGGAGCTATGCCGGGGGAGCTCACACTGCTCGACCTGCCCGCGCTTTACCACGGCTTTTGCAAAGAACTGCCGGCCGAGGCGATCCAGCGCACCAAAGGGCGCGAGACCCGGAAAGGCTATGACACTGACGGTTACGGCTACCAGTACTGCATAGACGTCTTGAACAACGTGGCCGGCCTCGGGCACTGGCGCATCATTTCAGAAGAAGTATTTTGCGACGAAGGCGAGTACAGCACCGGGAGGAAGGCTTACGAGGTGGGCTACGACGTGATAATTCAACTCGGCAACTGGACCCCGGGCGGTTTCCAGGTCCTGGCCGAGACGCCGAAGACCCCGGGCGGGCACGTCTCCGCGCTCAAAGCTGACGCCAGAAAGGGAGCTCTGACCAACGCCATCAAGAAGGCCATCGCGTTCTTCGGCATCGGCGCGGCTGCCTACCGCGGGGAACTTGACGACGACAACCTGCCGCCGGAAGGCCGCCAGAGAGCCCAGGGGGACAGTCGACAGGTCCCGCCGCCTGCTAAGTCTCAAACAGAGTCACGCCTGCCGGGTAAGCCGCCGGCCGGCTTCAAAATCGCAACATCGCCGGTATGGCCGGATCCGCCAAACTGGTTGCAGGATAGAGCTGAAGCCAGGCAGGCGGAAGTCATTGGCAATGGCAACGGTAACGGGAGGAGGCGCCTGTTTTGAGAATCAACAAACTAAGCATCGAAAACTTCCGCAACCACAAAAAAACAGAGCTTAACCTGGACCGGATCAACTTTTTCGTCGGCGGCAACAACGCCGGCAAAACCTCCATCCTGGCGGCCATCGAGTGGGGCTTAACCGGCCGGTGCATGTGGACGGACAGGGCCGGCCGGGGTGCGGCGGACCTGGTGCGCCAGGGGGAAAAACACGCGATTGTTGCGATGGAAGTGGCAGGCCTGGGAGCGGTGGTCCGCTCCCTGCCGCCCCACACCCTGCAGGCAGGCAAGGTAAGCGGCGTCAACGAAGGGCAGGCCGCCATCTACAACGCCCTGGGAGCCGCTGAAGACCGCCTGCGGGTGGCTTTGAACGCCGGCGCATTTGTAAATATGAGTCAGGCCGAACAGAGGGCTTTCCTGTTCAACGCCTACGGGCTTACCTGGACAGTTGATCAGGTAGCGGCAGAGCTGGCCGGCTGGCTGGCGAAAAAAGGGCTGCCGGAAGGTGAAGCCGAGCGCCTGGCCAAAAAAGCCAGAAGCTACTACCCAACCGGAATCGCCTGCGGCCCGGAAATATTCGACGCGATGGAAAAGCGGGCCAAAGAAGAACGCAAGGAACAAAAGAAGGACAGGCAACGGATTGAGGCGGCTCTGGCGGAGATCGATGCTGCAAGCTTAAACCAGGCGCTGCCGGAAGGTTTGGAGGACTTGAAGAACAAGCTCGCCGGAATGAAAAAAAGACGGGACGAGCTGCTCAAAGCCTGTGGAGCCGGGCGTGAAATGCAGTCCCGGAGGCAGTCGCTGGAAGAAAAAATCAGTCAGGCTGAAAAGAAAGCCTCTGAAGCCAGGGCGAAAGCGGAAAGCCTGGCGGCAGAGCTGGAGAGTCTGGGCGGGCTGGATAAAGCCGCCTTCGAACCCGGCATCGATGACATGGAAAAAGAGTTTCAAGAAAAGGTGGATGCCGCCAACAAGGCCGTAGCGGCCGCCCGGAGCAAACTGGAGGCTATCGACAAGGCCGGCCAGGCCCTCGCCTGCAAGGACCGGCGCTGCCCGCTGGCTCCGGAACTCCTGCAGTGCGGGCTCACTAAAGACCAACTGGATGCCGTCCTGCTCAGCCTGCGCAGGGAGTACAGAGTCACGAGCCAGGACCTGGAGAAACAGAAAACAGCCTTGAAAGAAGCCTCAGAAAAACTGGCCGAAATGAGGAAAATCCGGGAAGAGAGCCAGGCCAGGGCCAGGCGTACCATCCTGATGCAAAGTGAATTGAAAACCCGGCGCCAGGTAGTGGAAACCCTTGAGGTTGCCATTAAAGATTTGCGGAAAGAACTGGCCGGCTTGCCGGAGGAAGACCTTAGCCTGCTTGAAGACCTGGCCAATCTGGAAGTCGCCATCCGCCGGGCTGAAAGCGATATTGCCCTGCACAGCGAGGCTGAAGCCCTGGCCGGGCGCAAAACCGCCCTGGAACAGGATGCCGAAACCCTGGCCGCCGAGGTGGCCGATCTGGAAGCGCTGGTTAAGGCCTTAGGTCCGGACGGCCTGAGGCGGGACATGCTGGCCGGCATCCTGGAGGGATTCGTGGGCAGGGTCAACGACCGCCTGGGCCGGCTCACCGAGGGCGCCTACCAGGTGGCCCTGGGCGGTGACATGGCTATCTTATGCCGCGCCAATGGCGGGCCGGTCCTTCCTTTAAGGCTTTTGTCCCGGTCCGAGCAGCTCCGGGCGGGCATCGCCATCAGTGACGCCTTGAGCGCAGCAGCCGGCCTCAAGTTCCTGGCAATCGACGAGGCCGACATCCTGGAACAGGACAACCGGGACCTTTTGTCCGGCATGCTCCTGGAGCTGGCAGAGGAGTACGACCAGGTGCTGGTCTTTACCACCGTAGGCGACGTGCAGCCGGTAAACCCCGGCCTGCCGGGAGTGAAGATGTTCTGGGTGGAGGAAGGATCCGTAAAAGAGATATAAGCGGCCAGGCAGCTGGACAACTGAATAGCCCCGCACCATACCGGTCCTCAAACCCGGGGCGGGGCGTATTCAATATTTAATACTGTGGTACTGGGCTATTAATAATAAAAGAAAATACAATGCTATGGCAGCATGAGGTAATAAGAACAGTCCGGCTATTCTTTCCCTTCCCTGGCGAACATAAAACATTGCGGCAAGGTGAAACAAAGGTATGGAATACCCGGCTAACTTGAAAATGATGACTGGTAGAGCTGTAAGGTACCAGGCAAAACCCAGGGAAAGTATAGCGCCGGCAATACACTGATGTGGGCGGCGTCCATAAATGCCAAGTAAAGAAACTAGTAATGAACCAATTATCGCAGGCCAGCCAATGAAAATTTTTGCTAACAAAGGAAGTATTTTTATTCTCCTTGTGTAGCTGATAGAGAACTATATTTCTATTATATGGCGGCTATAACCGTTTGCGCTTGATGATAATTGTTATTGCTAATGCACATGACACAGCAATTAACAATATCACTGATTTTACATTTATGAAAGAGTTAACAGTTTTTCCATCATGGGAAGACTCTGTTTTAATTGTACTGGCGTTGCTTTCTGCCTCATCATGGACAAGGAGTATTTCACCGTTTGGCCGTTTAACATATACACGATTTTCATTAAAGAAAAAATCTTTTTCAGTACCGCCGGAATTAACATACCATTCAATTGCGGCGATATCTCCAGTGTAATAGGGGTATTTGATATCTTCTGAGTGGAGTTTCAGCGTTTTATAATCACTGTTTGTAGCCTTAAAGATCCCCCATGCTTTTTTGTAATAAGACCCGTATTTTTTAAGGGACATGACACAGTAATCATTAACTTTGGGTATCATTGCTTCCTCGCTGGTATCACCCCAACCATATTGAAAATCGCTGCATAAGAGAATTTTGTCAGAATCTACTGAACCGCTTATAACTTTATTAACTTCTACTGTGAAATAGTCCCCACTTTGACTAATTAACTGGCCAACGATAATTACATCCTGGTCTGCTTTGAAGTCTTCCACTTCATCTGCGTGTAGCATTCTGTATAGCGCATCTGCTGCTATTGCTTGTTGCGGCAGAAGAAGCAGAAACGAACTAATTATTAAAAAGGCGATTGTTTTAATCATAAAATTCACCTCATGTAAATGGAATCCCATACCGCAAATAATTGGTTTAATTTTACATTAAATTATGGCAGCTAACAATGTTTAGTATTTCCTTTGCAGAAGAAAAGCTAAAACCTTTGATGAACCTAATGGAGGTATAAATATGCCGTTAAATAAAATCAGCCGGGATTTAACTTCCAGGGAGCAGGCCGTCCTCGACTGCATCCCGGCCGGGCACGCCAACGCCATCAGCCGCCGTCGCCTGGCCCGGGTGGCCTGCCTTGATGACCGCTTAATCCGTGAAATCATCTACCGCCTGGTGGTGGAGCGGGGCCTGCCCATCGGCAGCAGCACCGGCCCGGAGGGCGGCGGCTACTTTTTAATCGAGGACTTGGAGGACCTGGATGTGGCCACGAGGCACCTAAAGCCCAGGGCCAGGGCCATCTACCGGCGGGCGCAGGCCCTGGAGAGGATAGCCCGGGAGAAGTTTTGCCGGCAGCTGAAGCTGGTGCTAAATGAATGATGTTACCAACGATAAAGCAAGATAACGCGGTTACTGCGAAGCTATCCTGGCCCCGGCGCCTGGCCCGTTCCTGCGATAGGATGCTCACCTCCTGCCGGGAATGGCTGGAGGGGCCGGACAAGCCTTCAGCCATATTGGCCGCTAAATTCGTGCTGATCATTAGCGGTGTGTACCTGGCGGCTCAGGTAGTTCTCTGGCTGTGGCGGGGAGGTTAAGGTATTGGCGGGCTGGGTCAAGCTCTGGCGAAAACTGAAGGACAACGGGCACTTAAAGATGCCGGGGACGGCCTTCAAGCTGTGGATTTACTGCCTCCTGGAGGCCGCCCCCTACCCTGACCGGGCGCGCGGCCTGGAAGCCGGAGAGTTGTGGCTCAATTACGAGCACATCCGGCAAGTCATCGGCGAAGCCGGCCGGCAGATGAGCAAAAGCACTGTTTCAAGCGCCCTGAAATACCTGGAGCAAAACGGATACTTAAAGCTCCAGGCACAGAAGTTTTATGGCGTCAAGGCGCGGGTGGCCAACTGGCAGGATTACCAGTCGGGTACGGAAACTGTACCCGTAAAATACCGGACGGGTACAAAAACTGTACCCGGTAAAAACCCGGCTATGACGCCGCTTGACGCGCCGCCAAGTACGGAAACTGTACCCGCAGGAACCGCACCGGGTACGGAAACTGTACCCGTACCTGTACCCGATCCTGTACCCGTAAGGGGTCCTGAGCCCTACAGCGGCGCGGCTTGCGAAGCGCCTAAGAATATAAAGAATAATATTGTAGTAGTTGTTGATCTAAAAGAGCGTTTTGCTGAAGAATTCGGCAGGCCGCTTTCACCGCTGGAAGTCAGCCAGTTGACTAAATGGCAAAGTGAATTTTCAGAAGACTTGATCCTGGAGGCGCTGGCCAGAACCATACTCCAGGACAAGCGGACCCTGGCCTATACAGGAGGTATCCTGGCCAACTGGCAGAAGGCCGGTATTCATAGCATCGATGAAATTTCGCGGGAAAAACCCGCGGGACGCCGGCGGGAAAGCGGGCAATGCAGCCGGCAAGATGAGGCTGAAAGAAAAAAGAGAAATTTTATAAGATCCTTATACATTTAGAGGGAGGCTGACATGAACGAAGTAAAAATTACCATTCCCGGCCGGCCGGTACCCAAAGGCCGGCCCCGCATCGGCTACCGCGGCCGCAGCGTAATACTATACACCCCGCCGGAAACGGAAAACTACGAAAAAGGAGTGGCCAGAGCTGCCAAAGAGTCTTGTTTAAGCCCGGCGACCGGGCCTGTGGAAATGGAAATCGCCTTATACTTCAACCCGCAGGCAAAAGTATACACCAGGGGCGGCAGGCGCCGCACCGGAACCCTGCCGGACCTGGACAATTGCGTCAAGTCAATCGTAGACGGGCTCAATAAGGTGGCTTATGTAGACGACCGGCAGGTCACGCGCATCCTGGCCGAGCGCAAGTTTGACCGGGTGGAGCGGGCCGAAGTGGTGGTAAGGGAAGCGGAGCAGGGGTAGATGCAGGGAGCAGTCACGTGCCGGTGTGTGTGCCGGCGGGTAGACGAGACCGGCGAGTGCTGGGCCGGATGCCCAAAAAGAGTGACAAGCTGTGTCGAGTGCGGGCTTGGAGGCAGGCAGTTTAAGCCGGCCGGGAAGCTGAAAAAATTCCGAAAAAATGGTAAAATAAGATAAGGAGAAACTCAATGAGAAAAGCTGACTTCACCGCAAGAGTAAAGAAAATCGAAATAGTCAACCGGGTGCTGGCGGACGGCTGGGCCCAGTCTATCCGGGTAGTGCTGGAGGACATTGAACTATCTAACGAAAACCTCCTGGAACTTAAGCAGTTCAGGCCGAATGAAAATGTGGTAGTGGCGATCACCCCGGTCCAGGTAAACCTGCTCGAATTCGAAGCCAGGAACCAGACGGCAGGAGCCAAGGGTCAGAACAGGCAGGAATTACTTGGCGCCGAAGGCATGGACGATGAGGAAAAAGATTTTATGACCTTTATTGAGGGGGACAAGCCCCTGGGGAAACATGATAAGGTAGAAAAGGAGTGGAAATTCGAGTGTTCCTGACCAGAGATGAGTTGTTCAATCTCAGAAAAGCATTGGCCGTGAGCTTTGGGGTTTTTCAGGATAACGGACGGCAGGATGAGCTGGAGGAGATAAAACCGCTGATGGACTTGTTCCACTTTGTCGAGAGCGCCGAGGTCAAGCTTACCCCGGGTGAAGGGGATGACGGCAGTAATGCCGAGCGGATTAACGAGCTGTTGAGGCAAAGGGAACAGAGGCAGAAGGAAAAGGATGCCGGGAACGTGATTGCATTTCCGGGACATAACCGGACGAAGGACTGATTATGCACAAGTTGTTATCATGTGTATGGATTTTTACAAAGCCCGCTCCACCTGGCGTTTGCAAGCCGCAAATGACAGGTGGAGCGGGCCTTTCCTTAAAACTACCGCCGGCTTCCCCGCCTCCTCTTAAGGCGGCGGCTGCGCCGGCGCCGGTATACCGGCACCTACACGGAATTAAACTGTATCCATATTTTTTGCCTGGGCCTACACCGGGCCGGAAAGTGGTGTCCACAGTTTAAGCCCTACCTGCCCAACGTTACGCCTGGGTACCGGAAACATACCGGTTGCCGTATTATAGGACCGCTTATGGCTATTAACAAATTCAGCCTCCCTTTTGCGTTCGCCTTTACAAATACAAAACCGGGCAGCCGCCCGGTACCCACACCGGGCGCAGCAGGGCCCGGCAGCAGGCCTTCAATGCAGGGCCTCGTGCCGGCAGCCGGCCTATGGCCGGCCACAGGCGCCCCGGCGCCTGGAGCATTGCGACAAAACCCCCGCGGTCTCGCCAGTTGTGCCCGGTTTTTGGGCGCACTGGCGAGACCGTGCACCCAGGCTGCGTATCGCGGCTAAAATGCTGCCGGAGGTTGGCCGCACGCTGGAGGCTGTTGTGCGGAGCGGAGCGACGAGGCGACGCAGGTCGCCGAGAATCGCGCAGCGGAGCACTCAGCCGGAGGCGAGCGCTACAAGCCCCGAAGCGTAGCGGAGCTAGTTCGATGGCAGGCGGGCGATAAGCCCGGCTTCCTTTGCAGTTTGCAGCGGCGGAACTTTCTGGACGGGCAGCTGCCCGGCCTGCGGCACAACGGCAGCTGCCGGGGCGTCTGGCGCAACCGCTCCCGCCCTGCGGTACGGTGGCAACAATCAGACTTAACTGTTGACGGCAGCGCCGCCTTTTGGACCCGGCAGCTACCCGGTTGCGCCCGGGCGCCGACCAAAAAAAGGGGCCGCAGCCCCTACAACTGCAGCAGCAGGCCTACCATGCTGCGGGTGCTGCGGGCATGGGCCCGGGCGCCCAGCTCGTGCAGCGCCACGGCCGCGATATGCTTGCAAACTATACCCCGCTGCCGCCAGTCCTCGCAGCTGCAGAAGACCCCGTGGCCGCGCCCAACCACCGTGAGGCCCACGCTGTGCACCCGCACGCCACGGACGCCGGTGCTGCGCACCCGGGCGCGGATGGACCCGCCATCACGCACAACCTCCTCCACCACCAGGCTGCGCTGCACCAGGCCGGCCACCGCCCGGCCCAACCTGCCCTCATCCACTCTCGCCAGAATGCCTTTCACCTGAAACCGCCTCCTTTTACTTTGCGCGCAACGCAGCGTTCGGCGCACTGTCAAGGGCCGGAGCGGCAGCGCAGGGCCGGAGCAAAAAAATGCGGCCCATAAGGTTTGGTTGTAGAGAATTTTTGTGCGCAGGCTTTACCCTTGACAGTGCGCCGGGAGGCCCACGCGAGCCGGCATGCGAGCGGGGGCCGGAGCTGCGTTACAATGGAAGGCCAGGGAGGCGGCTTTAACCACAACTGCGCCGCACGTTAAAGCCCCCCGGCCCCATGATTGGGGCGGGGGGTTGGGGGGCTGGGGTTGAGGTTTTCTGGGCGGCAGCCAGTTTTCGGGTGGATGATTGCTTTGTCTGAGAGGTTCGGCTGAGCGCAGTGTGGCCGGGCCGAACCAGCAGAGGCCCGGCCTGGAAGCGGACCGGCCACGCGCGCGGCGCTTTTGAGAACTGGTAGTCAGGTTGCTTGGGTAGGTGGCCTTTCAACGAAGATACAAGTAAGGGACTCCTGCAGTACGTCGGAAGACATGAAGGCGCACGGCAGGGACCCCGGCTTAGAGCTAAGCTGAAAAGCTTAGCATGCAAAGATAACACGCTGGCAGGGCAGTCTACACTCATTGGGAGGAAATAAATTGAGGAAATAAATTTATGACATTTCCTTACTGGCATTATCTTTTACGTTTTTAGCAATTTCTTTAAGTTGGGGTGGTAAGTCGATATACCTTAATTCTATATCGTTTAATAACCCTTCACTGTCTTTTAGGAAAATATCATAAAACTCGGGGTCAGTTAAAACCATTATCTTTTTACTGGCCCGGGTTAAATTTAAGAAGTATAAGCTTGAATAAACACTTCTGATTTTACCAGTAGGCTTCTTTCCTCCGCTAGTTTTTCCGCTATTACTTGCCACTGAAACCACTATCTCCCGATCTTCTGAAACACCATCGAATTCTTTTAGTCTGGGTGAGCCATTTGCACTAAAGCCAATTTGCAATTGTTTATTCACTAATCTTTGACCGAGTTCACTAGATAATTTTTCAATAACAAAATCCCTAATCTTCTTGAGTTCTTGGGTATTAGCCATATAAATCCTCCTATCTACCCAATAATATTCATTACCATCTTCCACGAATTCCCCTGTATCAACCATTAAATCTAAGCTCCTACTCACACTCCATAAACAATATATTTCACTTGGCCGGTCAGTTGCCCGGCCAGATTTTTGGCTTCATCAGACACCTTTTTTTCTCGGGCAACCTCCTGCAAAGGCACTCCGCCAAACAAAAGATAGGCTGCTGCCCCTACAACTAAAGTTGTCACTCATCCTTTAATAATTTCATACAGTCTTCGATTGTCCCGTACACGTTGGTTTTTCCATCCCATATGTTTTTCTCTCTTAAAAACCTTACTGGGCAAATTTCCGTATCAACGTCATAACTTTCAAGAATTTTTAACTGACTCTGGATAGAAGAATGATTCAGAATCGTAATAACCAATTTGCCAGGAAGATTTGTTTCCCGGCATTTATCATGTAGAATCTTAAGATCTTTCTGATCGATATCTTCGCCTAAATCAATTACATGCTTCTGTTTATCCCCAAATAACTGATTAGCTATCTTTACTAAATTATTAACTTTATATACGTTAAGTGCTATCATCAAAATGGCATCTTCTAATATGTTCTCAGATGAAGAAGGAATCCATCTAATTTTTGAACTCTGAGGCCGGCCGGTTGATATATTTTCAGGAACTAGCGTCAAAACCGGGCGATCGTTTTCGAATAAAAATAAATAATGAGAAGGATTTATTCCTCCATGATACGGATGACTTTCACCAATAAGTATTTGCGCTGTCATTGTACCCATCAAGAGAACCCCCTTTTTATAACTATCTGAAGCTATTTTCTTCATAAACGTTGCAAACTAAAAGGCTGCCTGCTACCTTAAATAGTACTAGGTTTCGCGAATAACTAGCTCCTTCAAATCGGTCAAGTATATCAAAAGGAATCTTTGACGAAACAAAAATATCCATTGAAATCTCTTCACCTCTAATATCCCAAGTAAAACAGGAATAATTATCCATGTTCTTTATTAATCCATTAGTCACCCCCTTTATCCATTTACCTTCAACCTTACTCAAAGGTGAATCCGGCCATTCTTCCGGTCTTAAAACACCGTAAACTGCCAGCCTGTTATGTGGTTCATCTAAAAGAATCTCGATTATCAATTTCCCTACAGGATAGACCACCTGACATACTTTTAAATCCCTATTTATCTTGTCTTTATCTGGGCCATAAGGTGTCTTCCCACAATGCTTCAAATTGCAGCGAACCATATAAATAACTTGGCTCAGCCACTCAATGACATCATCAATGACGTCATCTTTGTTAACTTGATTTTTTTTCCACTCATAATATTGTTTTATAAACTCATAATGTTTCAAACTTGCATCTTCCCGTAGTCTATCTTCTATATCCTCTGGGTTGTATTTATTATCTTCCAATACTTTATCATCCATAATTAATGGTCTAAGAATCAGTAATTGCTTGACTTGATTTGACTTGAGAAGTGTTAATGGCCATGATAAAATCGACATAAATGGTCACGAAAAACCCGCAAAACCGGTCATTTAGAAAAGGAAAAAAGCTCGTTCCCTACAACATTTTCATTGGAACCAAAACATTAAAGAAGG